>JAESFL010000074.1_pt1 | contig 113679 bp, 113 predicted proteins | sample 9269401 | NCBI WGS metagenome assembly JAESFL01 (sample SAMN14506025, study PRJNA617098) | algae metagenome | isolation source: Gloeocapsa sp. UFS-A4-WI-NPMV-4B04 and co-occurring heterotrophs from desert... | place: USA: Utah | collected 2006-10-01 | reverse complement strand
GGCGCGGACGTTCGACGCGCTTTGGCGAGCGGTCGGTGACATCTGCGATTTGTTTGAGCCGCAAGAATGTTGGACCTACCTCAAAGCTGCCGGCTATGCGTCCGTTTAACCGTCCGATGCTCTAGACATTCGAAGCGGGAACACACGAGGCATCAAACTGCCCTGCCTGCTAGGTGACTACACTTCGCGCCAGTGCGTTCTCGCTTTCATGCACAAGGGCCCAGCGCTTTGGCTGGGCCCTTGGTGTTGCCGTAACGAGCCTCCCGCTGTCACACGGATGGCAACCCCGCATCAGGGGAGCAGATCAACAGGAACCTCGACCGTCTCGGCAGGGCTGGAGGTCTGATCAACAGGGACCGTGCTGGTCAGGGCAAGTTGCTCGCCCTCCCCTTCCGGGGATCCGGATGAGGTCTCGGCCACAGGCAGCGAGCCGGTCGCCTGCAGCCCATCCTGGATGACTTCGGGCGCAGCAGCCGCCTCAGCCTCACGTGGCTCAGGGATGAGTTCCAGGGCAGCTGCCTGCGGCCCCACCGCTGGGGTCACTTCGACAGCAGCAACGACCTCGGGCTCCTGCGGGAGCACGGTGGCGGTAGCACTCTGACCTGCTGTGGCCAGATCGGCTGCAATGAGCGCCAAGGTGTCCTGCTCATGTGGGTCGAGGAAGTGCTCGCTATCAAGCGAGGACATGTTGGCCTGAGCCACGCCCGACAGCAGCAGGCTGGCTGAGACGACCAGGGCGCTAAGGGTGATGCGCATGATGGGACCTCTCATTCGTCACAGAACACCAGCACGGTGGCGGCCGTCTCCTAACAGCCCCTTAGCAAGCAGCCCTAACGAGACGTGAAGATACCAACTCCATGGCGGCAAGAGCACAAGGCCGATCACATGCGAGGGCTTGGAACGTCGTGCAAGGCACGGTGGAAGCACGGGCAGTACTCGGCTGAGGCGAAGGCTGCGCGGATCCAGGCTCGGGCAGAGCTGCGGCGTCTGTGGGATCTCCTCAAGCAGGCCCACGAGCTGGGTCAGGACCTAGAGGACGTGCCTCTACAACCCTGAGCCAGTTCGGCGGCGCGTGTAGCGCCAAGCCAGAGAAAAACCCCGCCGGCAGCGGGCTGCACGGGCGGGGTTTCGCTTGAGGTAGGTCCGCAGGGGGCGGGTTCTCTACCCAGCTGCAACGAGCTTACGCAGGGGCAGGCTAACGGTTGGTTTCATTGGTGTGGTGTGGGAGTGCAGGATGGCGAAGACCAGAGCAAAAGATGCGCCGCGAGAGATCGCAGCCTCCGACCCGGCCAAGGGCGCGGGCAAGCTCCGGCGCATCGGCAGATCAGGCTCGGACGACTTCAACAACACACCGTGGCCCAGCCCTTGCCTGGACGTGATCGCGAGGGCTGAACCTTCACGACCTCGCAATCCACACGCAACACATCACCGGGTCGGGTTGGTCGCGGCCACTGGATCTCGCCGCCCGCCCCGATCACACCGCCCGCGAAGGGCAGCGCCTCTGTGACGAGGCGCATGGTCATAGCCGCTGTGTGCCACCCGCTCGCAGCAAGGCCCCCGAACAGGGTTATCCTGTGCTGCAGCCTCGTCCAGGTGAAAGGGCTGCGGGTCGTAGCGTGTGGCAAAGGCGTTGACCTCCTCTGCCTCGACGCGCAGGGGACCGGCAGTGAAGCGCATCCCCTCCCTCAGGTCTTCCAGGAACAGTTTTGCCGGATGATCCACTGTGCGCTCCTCTCCTCCGTATCTCCTTGGGCCACCTATGGCTGTTGTTTCGATCCTACCGTGCCGTTGCCGGCTTTGCCGACAGCCGCAGCAAGCCGCTGTGAGGCGCGCGCCAGCCGAGCCGCTGGTGCCAGAGGTGGGAACGGCCCTCCAACCATCACGAGTGACGGCGGAACAAAGGCAACGGCCACGCTGAAACGTGATCTCGGTGAGTGGGTTCCCCCGCCAAGACCAAGAATGACAAGGATGGGGATCCCGATGCAGACCAATGTTCACCACGGGCGGCTTGCGTTAGCGCGGGCCAATTTTGAGCCCGTCGCCGAGGTGCTCGATCATCTCGCCAAGGAGATCCGGAAGGATCATGGGGGATCTGCCGAGCTGAAGCAGAGAAGCCCCATGAAACCAGCCGCTCAGAACGCTTACGCGGTGCGGTACTCCCTGCGTCATCCCGACAACGTTCGGTTTGCCCTCACCTTTGTCGTGACAGGGGAGGATGCCGATCTCCTGCTGGTACAAGCGCAGGAGCGGTCTGGCCCGGAGGACATCAGGGCTCACCCGGGGCAGGTGGATCAGCACGTCTATCGGCTCGCCGAGATCGACGCGATCAAGCAGGCAGTTCAGGACAAGATCCGAACCCACCTACGGATCCGACAGGCGCGGGGGCATTAGTCAGGCCACCGCAAGCCTCAGGTTGTGAGGGGATAGTCGAGGACGCACTAACTCAGTGGCGATGAAGCCTGCGACTTGGTGCGTCCCATCAGGCCAGTGCAGGGTCGGGGCTTCTGACGCCCTCTCGCTCTCGACCACCTGATGGGGAGGTGCGTTCTCGCCTTCCATGCACAAAGGCCCGACACGCTGGCTGGGCCTATGGTGTCGCTATAGCGAGCCTCCCGTGGTTACGCGGGGGGCAACCCCGCATCAAGGGAGCAGATCAATAGGAACCTCGACCGTCTCGGCGGGACTTGATCGCCTGATTGCTTAGACCACCCACCTATGCTGTGTCAGGACCCAGCATGGGCGGCAGCCAGTGGGTAGGCCGAAGCTCCACGTCAGCTCCGAGGCGGGTGCGCCATCTGCCATCGCGCCAGAAGCCCGTGTGCCAGCCTCCCTGCTCCGGTGAGTAGAGGAGGAGCAGAACCGGATCGCCACCAGGATCATCTGTCTTGGGAGCTGTCTCGATGGATTGCGGCGGCTGTGGCGGGTCGAGAGAGAGTACGGGAGCGCCAAGCGCATGCTTCGATGTGCCTAGCGTTTCCTGCTGTGCTGCCTCAAGGGCCTCTCTGACAGCCCACTGGAGCAGAAGGTCCCTCTGATCCTCTGTGAGGGGCTCCTTCTGGGAGCGATGGTGAGCGGCCTGAAGCTCCAAACCAAGGCGAGCAAGACTCGTGCGATCGAGACCTGGGTGGTCCTTGGGCATCTAGCACCTCTCACAAAACCAAATGCGGATGGCTGGTAACCCATTGGCGCCCTTCTTGGCTCCGCTCAATCTTAATCCCTTGTAGCCTCACCAGCTCTTGACGAGATTATGCTGGATCGTGGACGTGCAGGATCAGGCACCAGGGCGGCGTCACGGCTCATCTGGTTCAGCGATGTCCGGCCGCACGATACCGAAGCGGGTGATACGGGGACCCAGTGGGCAAGCGCCGGGTTGACCGGGATAACCTTAGCTGGGAGCGTCGCCTCATGACCGACCCGGCCCTACCCTCACCCACCGTGCAGCCCGCAAGCTCCCCTATCCTGACCGCTGGCGGTATCGTACTCGCCATCGGCGGGCTCTATTTCGGCCAGGATATCTTCATTCCCTTTGCCCTCTCGATCCTCCTTGCCTTTGCGCTGACGCCTCTGGTGAATTGGCTCCGGCGTCTGAAGCTTCCCCGGATCGCCGCAGCGCTCATCGCTGTCACCCTAGCTTTCATCCTCATCGGCGGGATTGCCTATGTGGTCGGCAGTCAGATTGTCCAGCTCGCTAACAACCTTCCAGCCTACCAGACCACCATCACCCAGAAGATCCGATCGCTGCAGCAGTCCACGCCTGGCGGTGGCGTGGTTGAGAAGGTCACCACAACCCTTGGGGATCTCAGCAAGGAGATCTCCGGTGAGAAGAAGCCTGAAGACAAGCCAGCGGCAGCTTCTGGACCTCTACCCCGCGGCACTCCGCAAGAACCCGTGACCGTCCGGTTGGAGCCGCCCCAAACCCGGCCGCTGGAGGTGATCCAGACGGTCGTTGGGCCCCTGCTGGCGCCGCTCGCCACGGCCGGTCTGGTGATCATCTTTGTGATCTTCGTTCTGCTCGAACGGGAGGATCTGCGCGACCGCTTCATCAAGCTCGCCGGGGCGGGCGACCTGCACAAAAGTACGCAGGCCATCAACGACGCAGCTGCGCGTGTCAGCCGCTATCTCCTGATGCAGCTCGTCGTGAACGTGACCTATGGCTTCCCGATCGGCATTGCCCTTTACTTTATCGGTGTGCCCAACGCGGTGCTGTGGGGCCTGCTCGCAGCCGTGCTGCGGTTCATCCCCTATCTTGGCCCGTTCCTGGCTGCTCTTTTCCCCATCGCCCTCGCGGTAGCAGTCGATCCCGGCTGGACGATGCTATTTTGGGTTATCGGCCTATTCCTGCTCGCGGAACTCGTCAGCAACAACGTCGTGGAACCGTGGCTCTATGGCGCCAGCACCGGCTTGTCGTCCCTCGCCATCATCATGGCGGCGATCTTTTGGACCAGTCTGTGGGGCACTGTCGGGCTCTTCCTCGCGACACCCCTAACAGTGTGTCTTGTCGTGATCGGGCGCTATGTCCCGCAGCTCGAGTTCCTCGGTGTTCTCCTTGGCAGCGATCCCGTTCTCGCACCCGAGGAGCAGCTGTACCAGCGGCTGCTGGCGGGCAACCTTGAAGAGGCAGTGGAGATCGCTGAAGACTACGTCGACGCGCACTCCTCGCGTGAGTTCTACGACAACGTGGCTATACCCAGCCTCCGTCTGGCCGAGAACGATCGCCAGCGAAGTACCACCGATACGAACTACAGGCGGCTTATCGCCGATACCGCGATCCGGGTTGTCCGTGAGATCGAGGACCATATTCGGGAGAAGGCCTCCATCGCCGAACCCAGTGATGCGGCTGGCGCAGGTCGCCTACCGTCTGCTGGAAAGGTGCCACCGCCGTCAGTCCTCTGCCTGGCGGGGCGTACGGAACTCGATCGTGGAGCGGCCGAGATGATGGCGCAGGTGCTTGACGAACGAGGCATCGGCACCCGGGTCCTGCCGCCAATCGCTGTGAGTCAGGATGCCCTGGGGCAGCTCGACCTGAATGGCGTTCAGGTGGTGTGTCTGTCGTACCTGCACCCGCAGCCACAGGTCTATGCCCGCTATATCTGCCGCCGCATTCGCCGCAGGGCACCCCACATCAAACTTGTCGTCTGCTGCTGGAACACGGCATCCGGTACAGGACAGACCGTGGATCTCACAAAGCAGATGGCAGCTGATGCAGTGTTCATGTCCCTTGAGGCCTGCTTGAACCAAGTTGAGGCCTGGGTCTCCGACCTGGCCTCCCCTGCCGAGACCTCTCCTGCTCTTGCCGACACGGAGCAGGAGAGGATAGCGGCGCTGAGTCACCTCGGCTTGGCGTCGGCCGCTGACCGGCAGTTCGATCAGGTGTCACGAACGGTGGCACAGGCATTCGACGTCCCGATCGCCCTCGTGTCGCTGGCCGACCCGGTCCGCCATCCCAGGCACGAGGGGCCGGATCCGGCCTCCGATCCAAACGTGGGCTGGCAGCCTGCCCACGAGCCGCTCGAAGCATACGTGGTCGCGACCGGCGAGGTGCTGGTGGCTGAGGACGTGGCCGAAGATGAACGCTTTGCAGATGATCCCCTCGTGCTGGAGAAGGGCATCCGTTTCTATGCCGGGGCTCCGCTACGGACCTCTGACGGGGTCGTGATCGGCGCCCTTTGCATCATTGACACGAAGCCGCGCGAGTTCTTGAAACCAGACCAGCTGAGGCTTCAGGAGTTGGCCAACGAGTTCATGGCGGATCTCGAGCAACGCGCTTTGGCCGAAGCAGGACAGACCCAAGGTGATTGAGCAGTCACATTGTTAGAGCCTCGGACGAGAAGTCGGATCCGATGAGTTCTGCAACTCGGCAATCTCGAAACTATCTTGAAGCCCCCGATGGTGCGTCCGCGAAAGGGTCCGACGCTCTAGAGGAGGTAGCAGTGGCTGTGGAGCGCGAATAGAGCGGTCCACAACCCGAAAGGTGCGCGTCTCTCCCGGCTCCGTCACAGCCAGCTATTCCTCGTCCGGCTCGTCCTCCTCGGCTTCGTCGATTTTGGCTTTCACCCATTCCCAGTAACCTTTGCGGGTATCGTCGCTGGCGACCTCGTGCTGCCAATCGTCGACAGGGAAATCGGGGTGCTCGCCCCAGAGGCCACCATACTGCTCCTGCAGCTTGCCGATCGGTAACTACAAGACCGGCCGCTTCACCTGCGAGGACTACCTCCCAGACCAGCTGCCCATCCCTGACATTGCGCCGCTCCTGAAGTGCTCGAACTGCGGCAACCGACGGGTCACGGTGATGACCAACATGCACGAGTTCTATGCCCTCTGTCGGGCTCGCGGCATCGGGGTTGCGTAAACGAGGGATTACCTCACAGCCTGCCTCCGGTGGCGTTTTGCGGGCGAGCGAGGGGAATTGGCGTCCGCTGAAGCATAGGCCCCGCCCGTCGTGTACTGAATGCACTGCCGACCCATTCTAACAATTCGACAGACGGAAGGTGGAAGGAGTGTTTTAGGAGTAGCATGCGCTTCCCATATGCTTCCCAGTCGAAATGATTGGGAAGCATTAGACTCTGCAACTCGGAATTTTCTCATCTAACCAATAGGTTAGAAAAGAATCGAGCCACAGGCGCACATGAGGGTCGTACATGAAGCGCCCTTCGATCTGACGTGCCCGATCCTGCGCACCGGGCAGGACGAGGCGTTCGGCGGCGCGCACGGTCCACCGGCAGATCATGGCGTGCGTGACCTCCGGGTGAAACTGCAGCCCGAAGGCAGCCTTTCCCACCCTGATGGCCTGCGTCGGGAAATCGTCGCCTGTCGCGAGGGTTTTCGCGCCCTCGGGGCAGTGAAAACCTTCCCGGTGCCAGTGATAGACGTAAGCCGGCCAGGCGGCGCCCGCCTCCTCGGCGAAGGCCTGGCCGTCCTGTGTCGGCACGAGGGGATAATAGCCGATCTCCGCACGCCCGTCCGGATGGGTGTAGACGCTGCCGCCGAGATGCTTGGCGAGCATCTGGGCTCCGAGACAGAGGCCGAGAAAAGGTTTTTCCTCGCGCAACGGCACCCCGATCCAATCGATCTCCTGTTGGATGAAATCGTCCGGATCGTTGGCGCTCATCGGCCCTCCGAAGATCGCGGCGCCGGCATGGTGCGCCAGGGTTTCGGGCAGGGGATCGCCATAGCGCGGACGTCGGATATCGAGAGGGTGGCCGCGCTCCTCGAGCAGGCGCCCCACCCGGCCGGGCGTCGAATGCTCCTGGTGGAGCACGATCAGGATCGGTTTGCCGGGCGCGCGGCGCGCCGTCGCGCCCGCTTCGCGAGAATGGCGCCGGCGCCCGGGGGAGGCGCGCCGCGCCGTCATGGCAAGCCGCCACCCGCCAGTGCGCGCTGCCGGATCGCGTCGATGTCCCGGTCGCTCAGGCCGAGGAGATGGCCGACACGCCAGACGAGACTGTCCTCGATCTCGTCGACCTCGCCGTCCGCCGCAGCAACCTGGTAGGCCATGACGAGGAGGCCGGGCCGGTCGGCCGTAGGCGTATCCCGGAGGATGCGATCGACCAGGTCCGTGGCGCCGTCGAGATCGGCATCGAGGGCCGTGGCATCCGCGATGAGATCGGCAGCATCGTCGCCCGAGAGGGAAAAACGCGCGCTCAGGAGTTCGACCAGCCGCTCCTGCTCCTGGGGGCGCATGCGCCCGTCGGCGTTGGCCACGAAGGCGAGCAGAGCGGCGGCCGTGAGCCGCTGGGGGTCTTCCGGTCGATGGTCGGGAAGATCGAGCAGGGCGAGAAGGCGGGAGGTGAAGGCCATGTGACTCCAATATTCGGGGCGGCCTGCACTTCTGCAAGAGGCCCGCGCAAGAGCCGTGTCCAAAAGCCGGGCCGATCGGCCGAACGCCGCCGGCGAGCGCATCAGCGCTGGAGACGACGGGACGCCGCCCCGCGGCCGCCGGCCGCGATCATCAGCAGACCGTCGGCCAGAAACGTGAGCGCCGCGGTGGCGGCCGCGCCCTGGAGGAGATAGACCTCGTTCTGGTTCTGCAGACCGAGAATGATGGGCGTCCCGAGAGTGCTCGCGCCGGCAAGCGCTCCCACGGCGGCGGTGGCGACGGCGAGGACGAGGGCGACGCGCAAGGATTCTGCGATCACGGGCCAGGCCAGCGGAAATTCGACTTCGCGCAGGACCTGGAATCGGCTCATCCCCATGGCCCGTGCCGCGTCGGCAGCGTCGCCCGGCACTGCTTCGAGCGCCCCCACGGTTCCCCGCAGGAGCGGCATCACGCAATAGATCACGAGAGCCAGAACGGTGGGCGCGGCGCCGAAGCCGAGCACCGGAAAGGCGAGCGCCACGACCACCACCGGGGGCACGGCTTGCGAGGCAGCCACGAGGCGATCCACGAGGGGGCGCAGACCCCTGCCGCCCGAGCGCGTGACCACGATCCCGGAGGTCAGGCCGAGGATGGCGGCGAGCAGGACGGCCGGCAGGACGATCAGCACGTGGGAGGCCGCCCAGTCGAGAAGCCGCGCCAGCGGAAAGGCAGGCTTGGCACCGAGACCCGCGCCCTGGACCAGCCCTGAGGCGATGACGGGCAGGGCCAGAATCCCGCACAGAAGGGCCAGGATCAGCATGACGAGGCCGCGCCGCCCGCGAAGGACAGCCCCGGTCTTCGCGGGTGCCGCATCGCTCATGGGTGCCGCTCCGCCGCCGTGGCGGCCCCGGTGAACATGGGCGGCGTTCCTGCGGAGCCGAGATCGTCCGGACGAACGCACACGGTCATTGATGGCGCTCCACCAAGGCCTCGATGGTCACGGAGCCGACCGGACCATCGGCCCCCATGACGGAGAGGATCGTCGAGCGCCGCGCGATCATGCGGGTCAGCGCCTGGCGAAGGGTCGCCCCCGTCGCGATGGTGGGGGCCGAGGGCGCAAGGGCGGCGTCCATGACGGCCGAAACGGGCGTGAAGCGCAGGCGCTGCAAGCTCAGGACCTCGCCGCCGAAGAGATCGCGCACGAAGCCCTCGCTCCCGATGCTCTCGCCTATGGAATCCTCTCCCGCAGCGCCTCCGCCGGCAAGATCGAGCGGCCGACCCATCGCGGCGATCCGGCCTTCCTTCAGCACCACGATCCGGGTGGCGAGTTCCAGGGCCTCGGCGGGATCGTGGGTCACGAGCAGGATCGTCTTGCCGGTTTCCCCGTGGATGCGACGCAGCTCGGATCGCAGGTCGCGCCGGACGATCGGATCGACGGCGCCGAAAGGCTCGTCCATGAGGAGAATGCTCGGATCGCCCGCAAGCGCGCGGGCGAGCCCGACCCGCTGGGCCTGCCCGCCGGAGAGCTCCGCGGGGTAGCGATGGGCGAAGCTCCCCTCGTCGAGATGGACGAGGGCCAGCATGGCCCGCACCCGCTCCGCGATGCGCTCCCGCGGCCAGCCGAGAAGGCGAGGGACGGTGGCGATGTTGTCGGCCACCGTGCGGTGGGGGAACAGCCCAACGGACTGGATCACGTATCCGATGGAGCGGCGAAGTGTTGCCGCATCCTGGGACGAGACATCCTCGCCGCGCACCAGCACCCGGCCCCGGAGCGGCTCGGCCACGCGATTTACGAGCCGGAGCATCGTGGATTTTCCGGATCCCGAGGGCCCGACGAGGATGCACAAATCGCCTGCGGCCACGTCCAGATTGACGTCGTGGAGCGCAACGACGCCCCCGAAGGCGACGGATATGGCCTCGAACCGGACGGCGGGGAAGGCGGCCTCGCTCACGGACCCGACCGTCCGACCATGGGGGCGGCAACGATGCTGCCGAACGCGACCGGAGCGCCATCGAGGAGAATCGCGGGAAGGGCGGCTTCGCTCACGAGCGCCACCTCTGGAAGCGGGTCTCGAGGGTGGCGAGGAGGGCATCGGCCAGAAGCGCGAGAGCGATCACCGGCAGGGCGCCGAGGAGAATGAGGTCGGCGGCGAGCTGCGACATTCCCTCGAACACGATGGCGCCGAGGCCCCCGGCCCCGATCAGCCCCCCGAGCGTCATGAACCCGATGCTCTGAACGGTGGCGACCCGCAGCGCTCCCGCGAGCACGGGCAGCCCGAGGGGCAGGCGGATTCCCGTTGCGATTTGCCATTTGCGCATCCCCATGGCGCGCGCCGCCTCGACCGCAGCGGGATCGGCGGAGCGCAGCCCGCTGACCACGCCGCGGGTGAGGGGAAGCGCCACGTAGATCGCGACGCCGATGAGGGCCGGCGTCGGCCCGATGGCCCCAAGGCCCATTCGGCGGAGCGCCGGGGCCCAGGCCAAAAGGCTTCCGAGCACCGGAATCAGGAGGCCGAACAGCGCAATCGCGGGAACGACCTGAAAGGCGTTGAGCGCGGCTCCAATCCCGCCCTCGGTCCGGGGGAAGCGCACCGCGAGGAGCCCCAGCGGCACGGCGACGGCGAGCGCAAGGCCGAGGGCTGCCCCCGCGAGGACGAGATGCTGGACGAGGGCCGCCGTGATGGTCCCGCTCCGGGCGCGCCACTCGACGACGAGGGACACTCGGTCGAATATCCCGGACGCCGTCGCGACGGCGAGGACCGCGACGAGGCCGAGCGCAGCCAAAGGACCGGCCCAGCGCAGGCCGCTCGCCCGGATCTCTTCGAGCGCAAGAAGTCCGAGGAGCGCCAGCGCCGTCCAGAAACCCGCCCCGAGCGTCGCGCGAGCCGCCGGGGGGCGCCCCTGCAACAGAATGCCCGCCGCCGTTCCCGCGCCGATGCACAGGCCGATCATGGCGGTCAGGACCAGGGCGAGGGCGACGCCCGGCATCGCCCTGCGCGAGGCCATCATGGCGCCCGCGATCGGGATGAGGAGCAGGAAGGCCCACGGGCCGAGGGCCACCCACAACGAGAGCCCCTGCCCCGGCAGCAGCCGGTTCGGGGCCACAGAGATAAGGGGCAGAGCAAGGAGAGCCGCGAGGGAGAGTGCCGCGAGAACGAGCCGGAGGGAACGTCCGGAGCCCTCCTGGTGCGATCCGTATGCGGTTTGCCGTTGCCCGAGAACGGCCCCCACGGCTTCGCTCAGCGCAGGAATCCTTCCTGCTCGAGATAGGCCTTGGCCACATCCCGCGCAGGCTTTCCTTCGACGGCGATCTCGGCGTTGAGCTTCTGGAGGCGGCTCATCGTCAGCGATCCGAAGACCGGCCCGAGCGCGGGGCTGATGGCAGGAAAGCGCTGCAGCACTTCGGCGCGCGCCACGGGCGCAGGCTCGTACACGATCTGAGCGCCCTTGGTGTCCTCCATGACGACGAGGTCGAGGGCCGCGATGGCGCCGTCGGTCCCGTAGACCATGGCGGCGTTCACGCCGCTGACGCCTTGCGCGGCGGCCCGCATGGTCACGGCCGTGTCGCCGCCCGGCAGCACCACGATCTGATCGCGCGGCAGCTTGAAATCGTACACGCGCTCGAAGGCGGGAAGAGCGACGGGGCTCTCCACGAACTCCGCCGAACCCGCGAGCTTCACGGCCCCGGCCTTCTTCGACAGACGCGCGAAATCCTCCATCGAGCGCAGGTTCTCGCGCCGGGCGAGGTCACTCCGGGTCGCAATGAGCCAGGTGTTGTTGGCAGGCGCCCGATCGAGCCAGACGAGGTTGTGCTTCTCCTGATCGAGGCGCTTCACGGTGGCAAAGGCCGTATCGGCCGCCTTCCAGACGGGATCGCTTTCGATGTTGTGAAGGAAGGCGCCGTTCCCGGTATATTCGGGATAGAGGTCAATCTCGCCGGCGAGGAGCGCGGTGCGCACCACCTTCGTGGGCCCGAGTCCTACGCGATTCTCCACGGGAACTTTGGCGTGTTCGAGCATGAGTATGATCATGTGACCGAGGAGCGCGCCCTCGGTGTCGATCTTGGAGGCCACGACCACGCGGTCCCGGGTCTGAGCCAGCGCGCCGGTGGCGAGACCGAGGATCAGAGCGGCGCCGGCGATCAGGCGCATGGGAAGGCGGGGGCTGAAAGTGACACGCATGACGATCTCCTGACCCGACCTCCGGGACACTGATTTACGCACGGGCTCTGGACACGCTCAACTGGAACTGCGGACGCAGCCTTCAAGCGCAGTCGACCTGGGACACAGGGGCCGATGCCTACATCGGGCGGCGACGGCCCGGAACCCGAAGCCGGTCCCAAGATGGTCGGGCCTCTCCCGGCGCCAAGGCCCACACCGGCCTGGAGCAAGGCACCTCCCGGTATGGTCCGTCATGTTCCTGGCGCAGGTCTGGTCTCCTCCGGGACGAGGGGAGGAAAGGCGCGGCGGAAAGTCCCTTAAAGGAGCCATCCGCCGGTGCTAGAACCTTCTCGAATCGAGGAGGTCCGGATCCTCAACTTGGCGAACCCCGTGCAACGCCGTAGAGTGCACGGGCGGTTCCACGACCAACCATCAAGGAAGCGGTGTGAACGACCACCTCAACAGCCCCGAATTGCACGGCATGAGGGTTCTCGTCGTCGAGGACGAGGCGGCAATCTCGCTCCTCCTGGAGGACATGCTGCTCGACTTCGGTTGCGAGGTGATCGGCCCAGCCGCCCGGCTCGCGGCGGCGCTCGAAGCGGTGGAGCGCGAAACCGTGGATCTCGCGATCCTGGACGTCAACGTGGCCGGCGAGCCAATCTATCCGGTGGCCGATGCGCTGGTTCGCCGGCAGATCCCCTTCGTGTTCTCGACAGGCTATGGCAGTGCCGGCATCAAGGACGCCTACCGGGACCGTCCCGTTCTCCAGAAGCCCTTCGCCCAGCACGACCTCAAGCAGAAGCTCCTGATGGCCTGCGGCGCCCGCGCGGTCTGAGGCCCGCGCCGCAGAGGGCGTTCAGTTCCATCAACTTGCGAGGAGCCCGGCACCCGGGGCTTTGCTGGCCCGAGCCGCCTTCGATGCGATTGGATCGGAGCCGGCTCAATCAGCTGCTGGTCAAAGCTTGAGCCGAGGGATCCCCAACCTCGGGTCATGCGTACCCCGTCAAAGTCTTGGTCCAAGTGCTCCAGCCCTTCGGATGGGATTAGCCGCAGATGTCGAGCCAGGCATTCTTCGGCATCGGCCCGTCGCAGTTGGCGCTGCGGGAGACGATCCGGGGTTTCGGCGGCTCGGGCGGCGCCGGCTTGCTCTCCTTCCGGAACTCGGAAGCCGGCAAAGCGGCCGGAGCAAGGCTGCTCGGCTGGAACAGCAACCCGTCGAGGGCGGGCTCGGGGGGACGCGCGGAAGTCGGCTGGCGCACGGGCTCGGCCGCGACGATCTTGCGGACCTCCGGGTCCCCGTTTCTGGCGAACACCGAGCCGTGGAAGCTCTGGGCGATCGCGATGATTCCGAGACTCATGATCGCGACAGCGAGCCCGAAGAGGATGCGCCGCTGCCGCTCCAGGAGGATCCGCATCGCGGACGGGTCCTCACCGCCGTGCAGCAAGGGCTTTTCAGGCAGGGCGGGACAAGCCGTCACGACGGCCAACTCCTGTTGGTGAGATCGTAGCCGATTTTCCGCCATCATGGTTAACAATCCGTTAGAGCACGGCCCTGAAATGCTGTTGCCTGTTCGGGATCGTGCCATGGAAGAGGGACCTGCGGAGCCACTTCAGCTTCAACTGGGCCCTCGTGTCACCCATTGCGTCCTCGGGCATGGGAATCAGAACTCCGGTACCACACCGAACTTCCCCGGAGCCGTCGCGGCGTTCCCGCGCTTCCGGGGCGGGATCGCCTTCATTCAGTAGAAGCACGGCGCGGGGGCCTGCCCATCCGACCGGGTGGCCTAGATCGTGTCATGAACCCGGGGCCAAGGGGTCGATTTGTGGCGTCTCCGGTTTGAAAGCCGTGACGGACTTAGCCTGATATGTCGGGTGCTGAACCGAGGTCCATGACAGCCTCAAGATCTGCGTCGGAGATCGGCCGCCGACCTCAAGGAAAGCGAGCCCGCAAGGACGAGAGCTGCTTCGACGTGTAGAAGCGACCCCGAGGCATCGAGCCCCCAACGAGGAGACCGTTATGGAGATCAGAGCCGCCGGAACAGTGCCGAGCAAGCGGGCCTCTCCGGATTCGTTCACGGGGAATGTGTGGCAAGACCCCATCATCGAAGCGCCCGCACCCGCCCGCGTGCGCGCGGGCCGGGTCAGTTTCGAGCCGGGAGCGAGGACTGCGTGGCACACCCATCCTCTGGGTCAGACCCTGCACGTGCTCTCGGGCGTCGGCCGGATCCAGGTCTGGGGAGGGCCGATGCGGATCATCCGGGCGGGCGACACGGTGTGGATTCCGCCCGGCGAAAAGCACTGGCACGGCGCGGGGCCCGATACCGGGATGGTCCACCTGGCGCTCCAGGAGGCGCAGGACGGGGTCCATGTGGACTGGCTCGAACACGTGACGGACGAACAATACGCGGTGGCGCCGGAGGCCTGATCCCCGCTCGTCCCGGCGGGCGAAACGCCCTCAACGCACCGCGAGGGCCGCAAGGACGACGAGAAGCGCTTCGCCCACGATCACGCCGGCGATGACCGACCGGCGACAGACCCAGAAGGCCGCGAGACCTGCCGCGAGGCTCGCGATGCGGCCCGCGAGCGGCACGGCCGCAAGGGCGCCGCTCGGGTTCAGGAGGAGCTTCGCGACGACGCCGGCGAGAAGGGTCGTGGCGACGGCCCGCACCCATACCAGGATCTCGGCGTTCTCGTCCAAGCCGCGGGACAGGAACACGCCGAACACCCGCCAGATCTCGCTCGGCAGAAAGCCGATGAGAACGACCACGAGGTAGGGCCAAAGCGGGCCGAGGAGCACCTCCGGATCCGTCACGGGCGCCTCCGTGGCATACGGCCCGCGACATAGGCGAGGCTGCCCCCGACCAGTCCCGTGACGAGGAGATCGAAATCCGGGCCGACGAGCGCTGCGGAGGCCGGGGCCAGGCCGAAACCGAGCGCAAGGGCACTCCAGTCGCTGCGATCCCGCGCGCCTGCGGTCAACGCGATCGTGAAGAACAGCGGCGTGATGAACAACAGCCCGGCCCCAAGCGCCAGGGGCACCGCCCCGGCAAGTTGGTGCCCCAGGACGGTCAGGAGGGCGCTGACGCCGATGACCGCATTGGCGAAGCCGAAATAATAGGGGACGCGCTGCTCCCGGGGGAGGCCGGGCAAGCGGCGCAGGCTTTCGACCCAGACCGTGACGGCCACATAATGGGCAGCGAGGATCTGGACGACGATCCCCTGCCCCGGTCGGCGGAGCAGCGGCAGAACCGACATCGTCATGGGCAGGAAGCGGATCGAGGACAGGCAGACCGCGACCGCGATCGCCGGCAGCGCCATCCCGGCCGCGAGACCCCCATAGAGGATCGCCTGCGCCGGGCTCGCCCAGATCAGGAGCGTCGAAAGCATCGCGGCGCCGGCAGGATGGCCCACGTCGCGGGCCAGCGAGCCGATGCCGAGCACCGAGAAACCGACCACCCAGGCCGGCAGCATCAGGGCATCGCGGATGCCGCGAAGGGCGACGAGCCACGTCGGAGAGGTGTTCACGGGCGGGGACCGGGTGAAACGCGAATCCGCCTGTCCTATAGCATCGGACGCGAAGTCGAACGCGGCTGGTTCTGCACGTCAAGCACGACGGAGGCCATCTCCGAGACGGCGGGGGGTGGGCCCGCTCGAAGCTCCGACGCAAAGCACCCTCGCGCGCGATGCCCCATCGGCCCGGATGCATCTCCCGCCATGCGGCCGACGCCGGACGGGGTGTGATCGATCGAAGCGGCTGTGGCTCCGGGCGCGGGGACGGGTGACGGCGGATGCGAGGGATCGTAAAGGGGTCGAAGCATCTCTGTCCCGGTGCCCATCAACCAGGAGGATCCATGGACGAGGCCGAGCCGCACGGCGAACTCACGGTTCGCACCATCGCGATGCCCGCCGACACGAATGCCAACGGCGACATCTTCGGGGGCTGGGTGATGTCCCAGATGGACCAGGCCGGCGGCATCGCGGGAGTGGAGCGGGCGCAGGGCCGCGTCGTGACGGTCGCGGTCGACGCCATGCACTTCATCCGCCCGGTCCAGGTGGGCGACGTCCTGAGCGTCTATACCCGTGTCGGCCGCGTGGGGCGCACCTCCATGACGATCGAGGTCGAGGCCTGGGCGGGACGTTTTCGCACCGGCACCCGGGAGAAAGTCACGCAGGCGACCTTCACCTTCGTGGCGATCGACGACAACGGCCGCCCGCGTCCGATCCCGTCGGCCGAGATGCCGACGAAGGTGTAGTCGGGGGCAAAACGGCGGCGGCAGCGATTTCGGCGGCCGAAACGCGGAGGTCTGTCCCGTTCCGGGATGGCCTCAATACACCACGACCGAGCGGATCGACGTCCCCTCGTGCATGAGGTCGAAGGCGGTGTTGATCTCGTCCAGCGGCATGGTGTGGGTGATGAGATCGTCGATGTTGATCTTCCCCTCCATGTACCAGTCGACGATCTTCGGCACGTCCGTGCGGCCTCTCGCGCCCCCGAAGGCGGTGCCGCGCCAGACGCGGCCCGTGACGAGCTGGAAGGGACGGGTCGCGATCTCCTTGCCAGCCTCGGCGACACCGATGACGATGCTCTCGCCCCAACCGCGGTGGCAGCATTCGAGGGCCTGGCGCATCACGTTCACGTTGCCCGTGGCATCGAAGGAGAAATCCGCTCCGCCGCCGGTCAGATCGACGATCGCCTGCACGACCTTGTCGCGACCGACCTCCTCGGGATTGATGAAATGGGTCATGCCGAATTTTTCGGCCATGGCGCGCTTTCCGGGATTGATGTCGATCCCGATGATCTTGTCGGCCCCGACCATGCGGGCGCCCTGGATCACGTTGAGGCCGATGCCCCCCAGGCCGAACACCGCCACGTTGGCGCCGGGCCATACTTTCGCGGTGTAGATCACAGCCCCGATACCCGTCGTGACCCCACAGCCGATGTAGCAGATCTTGTCGAAGGGCGCGTCCTCGCGAACCTTCGCGAGGGCGATCTCGGGCAGCACCGTGAAATTCGCGAAGGTCGAGCAGCCCATGTAATGGAAGACCGGCTCCGCATCGCAGCGGAAGCGGCTCGTGCCGTCCGGCATCAGGCCCTTGCCCTGCGTGGCCCGGATCGCGGTGCAGAGATTGGAGCGCCGCGAAAGGCAGGTTTTGCACTGTCTGCATTCGGGCGTGTAGAGCGGGATCACGTGATCGCCGGGCTTGAGCGTCGTGACGCCGGCCCCGACCTCGCGCACGATCCCGGCGCCCTCGTGGCCCAGGATCGCCGGGAAGAGGCCCTCGGGGTCCGCGCCCGAGAGGGTGTAGAGATCCGTGTGGCACACGCCGGTGGCCATCACCTCGACGAGCACCTCGCCCTCGCGCGGCCCCTCGATCGTGATCGTCTCGATCGTGAGAGGCGCCCCTGCCTTCCACGCCACGGCCGCTCGCGTCTGCATGATCCCTGCCCCTGCTCGGCTGTCCACGCGTCCTGCGCGCCCCGAGAGGACATTGGGCATGCGCCCGCACAGTCAATCGCCGCGCCAAGCGGAAAGACTGTAGCCGGATCGGGAGCACGCGCCCGCACAGTCGATCGCCGCGCCAGGCGGAAAGACTCGAGCGGGATCGGGGCTCACACGAGCGATCACCCCCCGAGTTCCGGACCGGGTCTGCGTCTTCTCGGATGGTGGAACAAGGCTCGATGCAGGCGGAAGACCTGCGCCCTTCCTGTCGATGAGGCGATTAAGGTCTCGGGCGGACGGGCCCCGAATGGATGCGGGGCCACCATTTCAGTGATGCGAGACCTGCCTAAACATGAGCGCGGAGGTCATCTCCCGCTGCAGGTCGGCCAGCCGTTGCACCAGAGGTTCGCGGTCGCGCATGTAGCGGGCTTCGATGCCGGCACGGACCCGGTCCTTCCAGGCGGTGGGACCGGTCCAGCGCTGCATCCGCTCGCGCTCGACCTCGTAGCGGGTCTCCACATCGGCGAGGGCCGAGAGAGCGCGCTGGATCTCGGGGCCGAGATCGGCGGGGTAGCTGGCGGGGTGACGGGTTGGGGGTACGCGTGCACTCACACCGACGCGGGTCATGGAGTTCTCCCCTGTTATCGTTAATTAGACTTAAGTTTAATCTAATCGGACCGAATCGGAAGGGGTCTGTCTCGCAGTGCAGCACGGAACGGGCCGATTGACCTTGCGACATGTGCGCCCGGCTTCCTCGACGCGGAGGTCGTGCGAACCGGGCCGCGCGGGCAGGGCCGGATGTCCGAAGCACGACGATGTGGGCCTGCGCCCCACGGCAGCCGCTGGCGAGGGCCACCGGCTTCGGGGGCGCCGACAGGCCGAGAGGGTCCCCGGAGGGCGGCAGGCCGGCATGGCCTGGGCGTTAGAGCTTCACTAACCTGAACCTGTCGCACCGCCCTTCCATTAACCTTCTGGCACTTACCTTGTGTAAGGCTGCGCCGGACATCCCAGAAGGACCCGGCACCCCGAGCCGGATGAAGCGAAACCATGCCCCAGTCCAGCGATCCGAACGCCGCCCGACGACCCGGAGAGGGAGCCCCGCGAGCTTGCCTCGTTGCGGACGACGACGAGTTTTTCCGGATGGCGCTGCGGTCGATCCTCCAGACCCAGCTCAATTACGCCGAAGTTATCGAGACCGGATCCCTGGACGAGGCGCTCGAGCGCCTGCCGGAGGCCCGCAATGTGACTCTCGCCCTGTTCGATCTCGCGATGCCGGGTATGGAAAGCGCAGCCAGCCTCCGGGCCGTGCGCGAATGCTTCCCGGATATCCGAGTGGCCGTCGTCTCGGCGTCCTCGCGCCGGAGCGACATCCTGCTCGCCCTGCAGGCTGGTGTTCACGGCTACGTGCCCAAGAGCCTTGGGGCGCGGGATCTCGCCAACGCGCTGGGCACGATCGAACGCGGCACGATCTATGTTCCGGGCGTGCTGGCCGATGTTTCGGGCGACGCGAGAGACACGATCATGCCTTCCGCTTCCATGCGGACGGAGGATTCGCTCGAGGCCGTGCAGAGCCTCACACCCCGGCAGCGGGACGTGCTGACCCTGATCGTGCAGGGCAAATCCAACAAGGAGATCGCCCGAGCCCTGAATCTCGGCGAGGGCACCGTGAAGGTGCATGTCGCTGCGCTCTTCCGCGTTCTCGGCGTCACGAGCCGGTCGGCAGCCGCGGCGGCCGGCTCGCGGCTCGCGAGCGGATCCTAGAGCGTCTCCATCCGCAAAATTCGGTTCATGAGCCGCTGCAGCCCCTCGGCAGCGACGTTGATCGGCGTGCGATGGACCTGGTCCAAGGGCCGGCGCGTCGCACAAAGTCTTCGCGAGCGTGGCCTCGATCGTGAAGAGCAGAACAGCTGCTCGGGCAACGACGTACCCAAGGGCAGCCGGCATCCGCGACATAGTCTCGGCAACGGAGAAGGTTGCTGTCGTAGGGAGTCGATCCCGAGCGAGGGGAACCACCTCGCGAAGGCATGCCCCTTGGCGCGACCGCCTCAAGCTCGATGCGGGAATGGCAGCACGAGCCCGATCACACGATGGTGAGGAATGCCCCCTTGGGGGACCGTTGCGGAAGTCCCGGACGAGCGGAACGTCAGGGAATCGAAGCTCGCTCGAAACTGGGTCCAAACAGGAACGTCGTTCGCGCTCCCTCCCATTGTGCAACAGTCCCCTTGGGGCTCAGGCCGCGAGCCCGGATGGACGGCCCAACGGTACCTTGAGGACGATACGGCCAGTCTCGTCGGCGATTTCGATCTGCATGGACGTCGGCGGCGAAGTATCGCGTGTGAATTCCCTCACACTTCTGAGTGTTTCCTGAAATGCCGCATGAAGATCCGGCAGTTCGATCCCTTCTTTATCTTCGATGAGGCCTCGCTCGTCTCTGATGTGAAAATAATAGACGCTCATCGGATTCTGATCTCCGCACACAGGCTTCGCTTTCGAATCGCGAGGACGATACGGCAACCCAAACTGAGCTGCTATGAGCTTGACGGCTTAGACCGCAGACCGCCGCGATCTCCCAGTGGTCTCGCCCTTACCGCCATGAAAAAAACCGCCGCGACAGCTGGCGAACTGGCCGATCTCGCCCGGTCTGGCTCGGCGATTGGCACGGTGTGCGGAAGAACCGGCGAGCGCCGCGGCCGCGCAGGCCGGCCGGGCCTGCCCTGACGGTCGGCTCAACGCGGAAGCGGGGAGCGCCCTGGCTTCGGGCCGCCCAAGGCGCCAACGCCTGCCGGGCCAGCGCGTCGCCCCCTCCATGTTCTGACAATCCCTCGAGCATGGTCGTCAGTTCGCCGCATTCGCCAGCCTTTCTGGGATGGGCCGAGAATAGTGCGAAGCGGGCCGCCTGAAAAAATGGGATCTGAGGCATCGACGGCACGGCTCATCCAGCTTGTGCGAGAAGGATGCCTGCGTGAGAAAGGGGGAGCGGATGCCGGATCGCGGCATCGGCTCCAGGGGGCCATTTGATTTTGCAGATCGCCGCCATGATCGCCCGCCCGGCCCTGAGCCTTCGACGGTTCGGGATGCCCCGGCGTTTTTCCATGGGACCGCGTTCCGTGGAATGGCATCTCGGCCTTCTGTGCACGGTTTTCGTCCTTCCGATCCTCGGTTTCGTAGGCCTTCTGCTGTGGCAATACACCGGGGCCGAGCGCCTGCGGCTGGAACAGCAGGGAACGGACCTGCTCCACAAGGTTGCCCTTGCCGTCGAGCGCGATCTGGCCGTTCAGGGCGCCGTCACGGAGCTTGCGGCCCGCTCGCCGGCGCTCCAGGGCGACGACGTGGTCTCGATGACCCGCGCGATGGGCGAACTCGCCCGCGCCCTCGATATGCAGATCTTGCTCCGCACGACCACGGGCGAGGAGGTCCTGCGCACGGGAGGCCTCGCAGGCGCCCCGCTGATCCAAGGGGAACGCGAGGAGGACCGCTTGGTTCTCGCGACCCGGCGGCCGGTCGCCTCCAACATCTTTTCAGATCCCGGGTCCTCGACGCCTCTGATTGCGATCACCGCTCCGGTGGTCCGCCCGGTGTCGGGCGAGGTCGCCTATCTTCTCAGCTTCGCCTTCCCGGCGCGGCGGATCTCGCAGGTGGTGGCCCGCGAGGGCAGCGCTCCCGGAGCCCTGGCCTTCGTGCTCGACGGGAACGGCCGCGCGGTTGGCACCAGCAGGCTCGACGTGGTCGCCCTGGGGCAGGAAGCCGGTTTCCTGGACCCGCAAGCGGTCGGCCCGGCCGGCCAATTCGCGGCCGAGGCCCCGAACGGCTTGCACATGACCGCGCAGTACAAGCGCCTCGCCGGAGCTGGCTGGACCGTGGTGATCGGCCTCGAGGAGGAGGTTCTGCGCGCTCCCATGCAGCGCTTCCTGGTCCAACTCCTCGGGACGGGCCTAGCCCTCATTGCCCTTTCGTTTGCGCTCGCCTTCACTTTCGGGCGCCAGATCACCGGCGCCATGGACGAACTCCAAGCGGCGGCCGCTGCCCTCGGGGCCGGCAAGGCCGTGGCTCCGGTCGATACGCCCGTGGTTCAGGTGAATGCGGTTGGCCAGGCGCTCCAGGAGGCCGCGACGGCGATCCGGCAGGGGCAGGAGCAGCAGGCGCTCCTCAACCGGGAGCTCCACCATCGGGTGAAGAACAACCTCGCGACCGTGCAGGCCGTGATCGGCTCCGCGGCGCGTACGGCCGAGACCCTCGAGGGCTTCCGAGAGGCCTTGTCGAGCCGGCTCAACTCCCTGGCCAAGACCCACGACCTTCTCGTCGGGTCTGGAGCGGGAGGCGCGTCCCTGATCGATCTCCTCCGCAACGAGTTGCAACCCTATCAAGACGGCGAAACCAGGCGGGTCGAACTTGCCGGCCCCTCCGTTCAACTGCCGGCCGATATGGCCCTGCCGGTCGGCATGCTGCTCCACGAACTCACCACCAATGCCGTGAAGTACGGCGCCCTCTCGGCGACGGGCGGCCGTTTGCGGGTGAGCTGGGCCCTGAGCCCCGGCAACAGACCATCCTTGACCTTGAACTGGATCGAAAGCGGGGGTCCGCCCGCCCGAGAGCCGACCCGGAAGGGTTTCGGCTCGAAACTCCTCGACCGGGTCGGCCAGCAGCTCGGCGGGGGCGTCGAGCGGACCTTCGCGCCCGAGGGTCTCCGGGTCGTCCTCCATGCGCCGCTGCCCGAGATTCGCCCCGCCGGCCCTCGCCTCGACGGGCGCACCGAGCTTCGACCCATGAGCTCGCTCCCCGACAGGCACACGGGAGCGGGATCGCAGCTCCGGCAGGAGGGCTTAGGCCCTATGGATGAGTGCAGGGGACTGGAGGGACAGGGTGCAAGAGTGTTAAGAAAAGGATAGTGTCGGATCTTCGCACAAGACGAGGAGCGGCACGTTCGGGGGCAGTTATGGACGGCCAGTGCCATAGGATCGAGCTGATACCGGAGCAACCGGGCTTACGTCCGGGGATCGCCGGCGGCTTGTCGGAACCGGCGAGACGGCGCCTCCTGCGCGGCGCCGCGTGTCTTCTCATCCTCGGGGTTACGATGTCGGCCGCCTCTCTGGTGGTCTGGCCTGAGCTCGGAAGCTGGCGGGACGGCTTCCCGCTGTCCGAGACGCATGACCTCGAGGCCGACGAGCGCGAAGTCTTGGCGGAGTCCTCCGATGCGACCCTCCCGACCTTCACGAACGGCGTAGGACAGCCTCTCGCCTCGGGAGAGATCGGAACGGTTCTCGACATCCTCTTCAAGGACGTTCAGCTCCCCGTCGAGGCTGATGGCGCAGCCAAGTCGGATCCCAAGTCGGATCCCAAGTCGGATCCCAAGACGGATCTCAAGACGGATCTCAAGACGGATCTCAAGACGGATCCCATGCCGGCGCCGACGGCGTCCGAGGCCCCGCCGGCACCCCGCAACGTGCTCGATCCCGACGAGGGCCGCGTCGTGCAGACCAGGCTCGCCTCCCTCGGCTTCTACGAGGGCGACCCCTCTGCGCCCTGGGGCACCCAATCGAGCCACGCCCTTCGGGAATTCAAGGTCGCCCACCAGCTGCCCGGCGACGATGTCTGGGATGAGGTCACCGAACGCGTTCTCTTCGGCGCCGCCCAGAGGCGGACGGAACGCTTCGTCGGGGTGTGGGCCCCCAACCGCAATGCCTGCTCGCCCCTGACGAACAACCGGGGTCTGCTCCCCGCGGTCATCAAGGCCGAGGGCGCTTGGGCGGGGGATGTCTCCTGCTCGTTCAAGAACGGCGCGCGAGAGGGTGGCACCTGGAAATTCAGGGCGACCTGCAGCGGAGCCCGCAAGCGCTGGACCGCGAATGTGAAGCTCGCGGTCGCCGGCGACACCCTGATCTGGTCGAGCGAACGGGGCACGCAGACCTATGTGCGCTGCCCCTCCAGCGCCGGCTGAGTCCCGGGCGCTGCCCTCGCTTCGACCCCCGGTCAGCGGTACCGATCCTCAAACGAGATACGAGGTCGAGTGCATCCGCTTTGACGCCTTCGGGTCAGCGATACCGACCCTCTTGGGAGACGCGAGATCGAGGTTATCCGCCGGGCACTCCGACGTGAGGGTCATGGGATGATGCTGTCGCGGGGCGGCTCGATGAAATCGTCGAAACAGGCCGAAGTGGCATAGCCGAGGCGCAGCACCGCGCCCGAAGGTTCGTGTCCCGGAGGGCGCGGCACGAGAAGCGGCAGCGAATGGACACCACCTCCCCCGTTCGGGGGAGGTCAACAGCTGTCACGTTGTTATGGTCCGGGCCTGTGCTAAGCTTCCGCTGGGGCAGCAATGCCCGCGAAGCAGCGACAGAGACTGAAGCTGGAGGTCACTCCATGTCGGACGGTCAGATTCTCGCGCTCACCGAAGAAATCTACGACGCCGCAGCCGGCGGGACGCCCTGGTCCGCGGTCGGCAGAAGCCTCGCGCGGCTCGTCGGCGCCAGCAACGGGTGGCTGGCCATCTCCGATGCTCAAGGCGGCATCTCGGATCTCCTTTATCGGGCTGATTACCCCGACAAGGAGATCGCCTCCTATCAGACCTACTACCGGCATGTGGATCTCTGGACGATCCGGACCGTGGCGGCGACCCTGCAGGGAAACCCGGCCGCACCCCCGAGAGCCAGGACGAGCGGCCATCTCGTCCCCGACGCCGAGTATGTGCGCAGCGAGTTCTACGCCGATCTCGGACGCTATGTGGGATTGCGCCACGTGGTCGGGACCGTCGTGCCGCTCGGAGCGGCGGGATTGATGCCGGTCTGCCTGCATCGCGCCGACCGGGAGGGGCCCTTCGACGCGATGGATGCGCGCCTTCTCGACCGCCTCCTCCCGCATCTGCGGTGCGCGATGCAGCTGCGCCACAGGCTCAATCCCCTTGCCTGTGCGGCGGCATCCGGGTTTGCGGCGCTCGACGCCCTGGCGGCGGCCGTCGTGGTGACCGATGCGAGCATGCGGATCGTCGTTGCCAATGCATCGGCGGAATCCCTCGCGACGCAAGGAATGGGCCTGCGGATCACGACGCAGAAGATAGATTCCGGACCGCGCGCCAGGACGCTGACGGCGCTCCACCACGACGATCAGGTGGCACTGAACGCGCTCGTGAGGTCAGCCGCGTCCGGCCGATCCTCCGGCGGGGCGATGCGCCTTCGCGACAGCGCCCACAATCCCACCGTCGCGGCGCTCGTGAGCCCTATGCCCCGGCGGCTCTCCGACGCGCCGGGCGGTCTGTCGGGACGGATCCGGGGACAGGCTCTCGTCCTCTTGCGCAGCCTTCAAGCGTCGCCTCCGGCTCCGAGAGCCGAGACGCTTCGCCAGCTCTTCGGCCTCACGGCGACAGAGGCGGAAGTCGCCCGGGCCTTGTATGGCGGCCACACCAAGGGTGACGTCGCCGCAAAGCGCGGCCTCAGGGAATCCACCGTCAAGACCCACGTGGACGCGATCCTCCTCAAGACGGGAACGGCCAACCTGCGCGACCTGGAACGGCTGCTCGCCAGCCTGACGTGAATCGCTCCGCCGATCCTCAGACCGAGCCGGCTTTTCCACCCGTCACGACCCGGCAGACCGACGCGGCGCGTCTCCCGGGCGCTTCCGGCACGGATTCACGCGCCGGTGGCAGCGCGGCTGCGGAGAGGTGGAGGGCTGCGCCATCGGGGCTCGCGATGAGGCGTCGGGCCGCCCGAAACAAGGCTCTCTTCCAGGCCGTCATGCCGAGGATGACAATGCAGCAGAACCCGTTCGCCAAGAAGACGGCCGTCATCCGCCAGTCGTCCACGACGAGAAGCGCGTAGGCGGCGGTGGACAGGTTCGAGAGGGCGAAGAGCGTCCAAGTCGTGTAGGAGATCGCGTTCGCCCCGCCCTGATCGCGCGCGATGGTAATAATCTGCGGGACGTAAGCGAAGACGCGCAGGCTGTTGCAGAGCGCAAAGAGGGCGAGCGCGATGTCAGCCCCGGTCATCGGCTCATCCTCCGGTCATCGGTTCCTTCCGGGCGCTCAGTTCAACTGGATCCGGTAGAGGGGAGACATGCGGACGCGATGCAGGGGAATGCTGTCGTAGATCTCGAGGCCTCGGGCCGGGTCGCCGCTCCGGCAGGCCTCCCTCGCGACCAGCATCTGCAGGGCCGCCGCGACGAGATCCGAGGCCGGAAATTCCTCGACGATTCCGTGGTCCTCGATCAGGGTCACGACCTGGAGGTCATAGGCGGCGCATGCCTGTTCGAGCGTGGAGGTGGCAGAGCCCGCCGACGCGGCATCGGCCCCCATGCCGATCATGGCGGCAAGGCAGATCGCCGCCGATCCGCGCACCCGTCCGCGCCCGTGTCCGCGCTTCGACATGGCCCATCCCCGTTGCAGTTGCTGGGAGGCGTGGACCCGGTCCACGCTGCCGCGTCCTTCGAGGGCAAGTCTCGGGAGCACTCCCGCGACTCAGCTCGTGCGGCAGAGCCAAACTCGCAAAGCCGAAAGGCCGTGTCCTCCATGGTTCGGGGGAGATCGGGCCGGCAGACCTCATGCCCGTGCCGGGCAGCGTGCTCGGTTCGAAGCGACGGTTCGGCGGTTGAGCCGAGGCCTCCCCGGCGTCGGGACGTCAGAACCGCGAGCGGTCCTGATGATGGACGAGGACTTCCACCCGCCCGCGTGGCCCGATGAACCAGGAGGCGAGCCAACCCGTCAGGCTGAGGATCAACGCGCCCAGCACGGCCGATCCGAAACCCGCGATCCTGAATCCGTCGAGCAGCGTGGCGACGAGGCCGAGCATCGCGGCGTTGATCACGAGCAGGAACAGGCCGAGCGTCAGGATCGTGAAGGGCAGGGTCAGGATGACGAGCACCGGCCGTACGACGGCATTCACGAGGCCGAGGAGCAGGGCGGATCCCACGAGAGTCCAGCCGCCCTCGATCCGAATGCCCGGGACGAGGGCCGAGGCGAGCCAGAGACCAAGACCCGCGACCAAAAGCCTTGCCAGAAAGCCCATCGTTCCCACCCATCGTGAGCGGCGCTGCCGCATGCTAGAGCCTGATCCCGAAAAGTTGGAGACTTTTCGGGCCCAGATCATGCGGCCGAACAAAGACTTGAGAGCCTGATCCGATTCAACCGGATCGGAGCAGGCTCTACCGGTTTTTCCTGATGTGGAACCGTCACTCGGTTCCTCGTGGTCGCATTGTGTTGACGCGAACCGGATCCCCTTTGCGAGATCGATGCTTCGCTTCCGAGGGGTCGCATTTTCTTGGCGCGAGCCGGATCCACTTCGCGAGGTCAATGCTCTAACACATAATCTGCACCCCGTAGGGACGGAAGGCACCTCACGGTGCGCACTCAAGGCAGCCCGATGCACGCGGATGATCCCCGGAAGGGGCAGATCGAGACCGATTCCCCCCTTGCCTGGCTGCGGCTGGCGCTTGCCGTTCTGCTGAGCACCATCGGCGGCGTCGGGATGTGGTCCGTCGTGGTCGCACTCCCGGCCGTCGAGGCCGAGTTCGGCAGCGCCCGCGCGGGTGCCTCCCTGCCCTACTCGCTCACCATGATCGGCTTCGCGTTCGGGGGCGTGCTGATGGGCCGCCTCGCCGACCGGTTCGGAGTCGCGGTGCCGGTCGCGCTCGGGGCGATCGCCCTGGGCCTCGGCTACGGGGTCTCGGCGCTCGCCGCGAACCTCTGGCAGTTCGCCCTCGTGCAGGGCCTCCTGATCGGCTTCCTGGGGAGTTCCGCGACCTTCAGTCCCCTCATCGCGGACATCACCCATTGGTTCGTTCGCAGGCGCGGCCTCGCGGTTGCGATCTGCGCGTCCGGGAACTACCTCGCCGGAACGCTCTGGCCGCCGCTCGTGCAGCATGCCATCGCAGCCGTCGGCTGGCGCCAAACCCACGTCGTGATCGGCCTGTTCTGCGTCGTCACGATGCTCCCGCTGGCTTGGCTCCTGCGCCGGCGCGGACCGGCTCAGGAAGGCGCCACGCAGGTCACGACGGCTGGCGCCGGCTCTGCCGCAGGTTCGTCTCGAAGCGGATTGCAGCTCATGCTGGCGGGCGCCGGCCTGGCGTGCTGCGTGGCGATGTCCATGCCGCAGGTTCATATCGTGGCCTATTGCGGCGAACTCGGCTACGGGGTTGCGCGGGGTGCCGAGATGCTCTCGCTCATGCTCGGCTTCGGGATCGTGAGCCGCATCGCCTCGGGCTGGATCGCCGACCAGATCGGCGGGTTGCGGACGCTCCTGCTCGGATCGGTGCTCCAGGGCAGCGCGCTCTTCCTCTATCTTTGGTTCGACGGGTTGACCTCACTCTACGTGATCTCGGCCCTGTTCGGTCTCTTCCAGGGCGGAATCGTCCCAAGCTACGCCCTGATCGTGCGCGAAGTCTTTCCGCCCGCGGAAGCGGGCGCGCGGGTCGGCATCGTCATCATGGCGACCCTGTTCGGCATGGCGCTCGGCGGGTGGATGTCGGGTCTCATCTTCGACCTGACGGGATCCTATCAGGCTGCGTTCCTCAACGGGCTCGTCTGGAACCTCGTCAACGTCTCGATCGTCATCTGGCTGCTGCAGAAACCGCGTGCTGCCCGACCGGTTCCGGCATGAAGGGCCTATGGAACCCTCTCGCCGTCGACCCGCTGGATCGGATCAAACAGGAGAAGCCCTCATGAACGGACGGGATGCCAGTGCCCAACTCGCCTCGCCCTCCTACCGTCTGGCGGCCTGGGATCAGGATTTCCTGCTCGGCGACAGCATGCGGGGCGTGCGCTTCCTCCTCGAATACGCCAAGGCCGAGGAGGCGCTGCGGGCCTGGGGCGTGCGCTCCACCATCGTGGTGTTCGGAAGCGCACGGATCCGTGAGGATGGTCCCGGACGCCACTCCCGCTGGTACGCTGAGGCGCGAGCCTTCGGCCGCCTCGCCTCGGAGCGCGGCGGCGCCCTCTCGGTCCGCGACAACCTGCGCGACAACGTGATCGCCACGGGCGGAGGGCCCGGCATCATGGAGGCGGCAAACCGAGGCGCACAAGATGCGGGTGCGCCCTCGGTCGGGTTCAACATCACCCTGCCGCACGAGCACGAGCCGAACGCCTATTCGACACCCGACCTCACCTTCCGCTTCCACTATTTCGCGATGCGCAAGATGCATTTGGCCATGCGGGCCAATGCGTTGGTGGTGTTCCCTGGCGGCTTCGGCACCCTCGACGAGCTGTTCGAGATCCTCACCCTGCGCCAGACCGGCAAGGCACCCGGCGTGCCGACGGTGCTGGTCGATGAGGCCTACTGGCGTTCGGTGATCAATTTCGAGGCGCTTCTCGAAGCCGGCATGATTCACGAGCGCGACACGCGCTTGTTCCGCTTCGTGGACGATGCCGAACAGGCCTGGGCCGACCTGCTGGAGCAGGGGCTCGGTGCTGCCCATGGGACCCCCGTGCCCGAAGGGGAGAGCCCGCCAACGGCCTAGCGTCGATCGGAATTCGGTTCTCCGGCGGGCTCGCCGGGAGCCTAGAGCTGTTTCCACGTGCGTAGAATCAGCTCCTGTCTTTGGTTCGACGCGTTTTCTTCACGTGAGCCGGAGCCACCTCACTCGAAACCGCTCTAAGGCGGAATGACCTCGATCTGGATCGACGAGTAATAGGCCGCGATGTTCGCGATGTCGTCGTCGGTGAGGTCCTTCGCGACGATGTTCATCGACTCGTTCTTGCGCGTCTCGCTGCGGTATTCGGTGATGGCCTTGACGAGATATGGTCCGAGCTGGCCGGCGAGATTAGGAGATTCCGGACTCTTGGAGAGCCCGTCCATGCCGTGGCACGCCTGGCAGACGCCCGCCACCTTCTGACGGCCCGCCCTTGCATCGGCGGCGAGCACCTCGCCGGTCAGAGGAAGGGCCGCGAGGCTAGCGAGGAAAAGAGAGCGGATCATGCTGAAGTCCCGGGCGACTCGGGCGCATTCTGCGATGCGCCCGGCCGTTCTCGAGCTGTTGACCTTTCGGTTGCAGCAGCTCTCCTGTCGAAGCTTTGGGTCGAAGCCTTGGATCGAAGTCTTGGGCTCCCGCGACATGGATCATCTCACGGGAGCCCGGTCGCGATCCCTACTGGCCGTAAGAAATGCGGTAGATCGCACCCGCCGTGTCGTCGGAGACGAGGAGCGAGCCGTCACGCAGCATGGCGACATCGACGGGACGTCCGATATACTCGCCATTCTCGGTGAGCCAACCCTCGGCGAAGACCTGTGTCTTGTCCGCGGTCCCGTCGGGTTTCAGCGGCGTGAACATGATGCGCGCGCCCACGGGCTTAGTGCGGTTCCACGATCCGTGCTGGGCCGAGAAAATGCCGCCCCGGTATTGCTGCGGGAACATGGTGCCGGTGTAGAACATGAGCCCGAGATCCGCCGCGTGCGCGGTCATCTCGACCTGCGGGTTCACGACGCCGGCCGGAACCGGATCGTTCTTGTATTCCGTGGTGCGGACCGTGCCGCCGCCATACCAGGGGAAGCCGAAATTCTGCCCGGCCTGAGTGGCGCGGTTGATCTCGCCCGGCGGAATATCATCGCCCATCCCGTCCACCTGGTTGTCGGTGAACCAGAGGGTCTTGTCGCCCGGGTTGAACTCGATGCCGACGGAATTGCGCACCCCGGTGGCAAAGACCTCCTTGTTCTTGCCGTCCTGATCCATGCGCACGATGCCGCCGATACCCGTGCGGTTGTAGAGATCGAGCTTCTCCTTGGCCGGCACGTTGAAGGGCTGGCCGAGGGCGACATAGATCTTTCCGTCGGGGCCGATACGGCAGACGCGGGCGGTGTGGTTGTAGCTCTCCTCCGAGGCCGGGATGAGATCGCCCTGCTTCAGGACCTGGAATGCTGCGACGTCGGGCCCCTCGTAGAAAAACTCCGCCGCCGGAAACTGAAGGACCCGGTTCTGCTCGGCCACGTAAAGCACGCCGTCCGGCGAGAAGCAGACACCATTCGGGAGGTTGAAGGACAGGGAGGGTGCGAACACCTTCACCTCGTCGGCAACGCGATCCTTGTCCCGATCCGTGACGGCGTAGACGTTCTTCTTGCGGGTACCGACGAAGACGACTCCGGCATTCGGCCCCACGGCCATGTGGCGTGCATCCGGCACGAGGGCGTAGAGCTCGATCTTGAAGCCCTGCGGCAGCTTGATGCTCTGCAGATTGCGGCGAAGCGCGTCGGCCTTGCGCCCCTCCTGTGGAATGGGCTTCGGCTCCTCGGTGCCCGTGCTCTGGAAGTTGCCCAGACGCTCGAGATTGCCGGTGGGCGACTGAACGGCAGGCTGGGCGAACGCAGGCACAGACAGGGCAGCCGCCGACACGGCAGCCAGCAACAGACGCTTCATGGGATCCTCCGCGGTGACGCCCGGTTCACTCGGGTCGTGGATCGTTAAGCTATCGGCCGTTTCATCGACTTCAAGGGCCCCACACCCGCAGTTCGAGCGCCTTAGGCCATCTGCATGCCAGGCGAAACGGTGCAGCGATCCCGGAAGCGAACCCACGCCAACGGGCGGCGGATCGCAGATCGCAGAAGTTGAAATCGATCCGATCGAGACACGAAGAATGGTTCGCTGGAAGCGACGTCGCTCTCCATCGCCGCACTCGGCGGCTGCCCCTTGATTGAGCCGATCGGCCGCCACAAAGCTGCCGGGAAAAGGCATAGTCTTGCGGAGTTCCGTCAGAGAGATGTGTTGCGATCCGAAGGAAGCTCCGATGCCCTGCGCCTCTGCTCCTCCCGGGACTTCGATCCGCAACCCTGCCATTCTCCTTTGCGCCGGGGACCGCTTGTCCGAGGTGCACCGTCCGGTTGCCGGCCTCGCCGAAGTGGAGGCGCTCCGCGCGCATCGACGAAAAATTCTGCACCGATCCGGCAAGCCGCAGCAGGGGCGTGGCGCGAATCGCCTCCGGTGGGATATCGGCACTGCGGGCATCCAAGGCAAACATCTCCGGCTTCATCTTCGACTTCACCATCCATCGAGGGAGCGCAGATCATGAAGAAGGCGAGAAAGCTCTACACGAGTTCGAACGGCGACCGGTGGTACCTGATCCGAGATCCCTCGGGAGCCCTGTTCGTCCGGCATGAAGCCAATGTCTCCTCCGGGGGCCATGTTGCCCATATCGAGATCGGCGTCTTCTTGAGCAGCGGTAACGGACCCGAACAGCAGGAGTTGCTGCGCCTCATCGGACAGCTCGTGGACGAGCAACCCGCTCACGCCTGATGCCGGCTTGGCGAATGCGGCTCTGTCGGCTCGACGGGGCAGCGGCCCGAAAGAGCCGACACGGGGTGCAGATCTCCCCGTCTTCGCCGGTCAGCGCCACAGCGCTCCCGGCCGAACCCGTGGCGGCTGCGGACGGGCGGGATATTGCTCCAGCGCGTCGAGATCGTAGTCGATTCCGAGGCCCGGTCGATCGGGCAGCAGGAAATGACCGTCGCGGAGTTCGAAAGGCACCCGCGAGGCCCGGTCCCGGACCGGACGCTGATCCTCCATCTGCTCGAGGATGAGGAAGTTCGGGATGGCGGCGACCAGGTGCATCGTTGCCGCGAAAGCGACCGCTCCGCCCGAGTTGTGAGGAGCGACCGGGATGTAATAGGTGTCGGCGAACGCAGCGATGCGCCTGAATTCACTGATGCCGCCGCAATGCATCACGTCGGGCTGAACGATCCGGCAGCCTCCCCGCTCGAACAGCTCGCGAAACTCGAAGCGGCTCAGAAGGCGCTCGCCGGTCGCGATGGGCGTGCGGATCTGCTGCTGAAGCTGCGCCATGACGGCGGCATTCTCGAAGGGAATTGGCTCCTCGAACCATCCCGGTCGATAGGGCCCGAGCGTGTCTTCCAAGCGCAGGACCGTGCGCGGTGACAGGATCTCGCTGCACTCGATGAAGATATCGCAATCGGGCCCGGCGCCCTCCCGCGCCGCCGCCATGAGATCGGTCGCGAGGGCGAATTCGTTGTGCTCGTTGGACCGGAGCCCCTCGAAGGTTACGGGAATGAACTTGAACGCCGAGAACCCCCGGCGGCGCGCTTCCCGTGCTCCGTCGAAGGCCTTCTCGGGCGTCCTGACCCCCGTGAGCCAATGGCTCGCATAGGCGCGAATCTCGGTGCGGTGCGCACCGCCGAGCAGGCGGTAGACCGGGACGTTCAGGCGCTTACCCTCGATGTCCCAGAGCGCCGTGTCGATGGCCGCGAGGGCCGTCATGAACGTGGCGCCGCCGCGCCAGCGCCAGGCGTTGTAGAGACGCTGCCAATGCTGCTCCGGGCCCTCCGGATCGACACCGATCAGCAGGGGCGCCATCTCCCGGATCGTGGCCTCGACGCCGTCCATGGCGCCGTGCAGCGACCCCTCTCCCCAGCCGACGATCCCCTCGTCGGTCGAGATGCGGACGACGAGCCAATTGCACCAGTCGACCCAGTGCCGGAAGGTCTCAACGGCGGTGATCTTCATCGGTCCAGCTGTTCTCCGGATCGTGGCGGCGTCCGTCTCGCGAAGCCCATGGGCAGCGGCGAGGTGTCGTCCCGGATGGGCAGAATCCGGGCTCCAGGCCTACGCGGCAGCACGGCCCTCGGCACGAAGCTGTCGTTCGATCTCCAGCAGCGCCGAGAGGTGCCGGCTGGTTTCGGCGAGCCCGAAGGCGGTCGGCGCCGTAGCGGGGCCTCGATCGATGGGCTCGGGAAGCCCGAGCTTCGCGGCGAACAGGCGCTTGCCGTAGGTCAGGAGCGTCGGCACCCCATGGGTCATGGCGACGATGAGCGGCAAGATCGCGCGGTGGAGCCGCTCGGCCTCGGCCGAGGCGGCCTCGGATCCATCGCGGATCAGATCGAACATGCGCACCTGCACGGGCAGGCAATCGGGCGCGGGAATGAGGCCGGCGCCGCCGGAGCGCATGAGGGCCGGAAACTCCTTGCCTCCGTGCCCGCCGAACACGTCGAAATGCCCGCTCGTCTCGTCGATCACCCTTGCGATATCGACAGAATAGCCCTCGCCCTTGAGCAGGGTGATGTTCGGATGCTGGCGCGCCAGCGCGACGAGCCCCTGCACCGAAAGGAAGACATCGAGGTTCACGGGATTGTTCTGGACCGCAACTCCCAGACCCTCGAGCGCATCGGCCACGTCGCCGAAGAAACGGATGAGCTGGGCCTCTCCATAGCCTTTGAAGGGCGGAGGCTGCAGGATCACCCAATCCGCGCCCGCATCCCTGGCGGCCTTCGCGAAACGGATCTGGCCGGCCATGGTGGGTTCGCCGACAGTCACCGCATAGGGCACGCGCCCGCCGATCATCTCGCCGACGACCCGAACGAGATGCAGACGCTCGTTCACGTCCATCTTGTGGACCTCGGTCACGAGGCCGAGCACCGTGATGCCGTGCGCGCCGGCCGCGATGCAATGCTCGACCTGAGCCCGCATGGCCTCGTGGTCGAGACCGCCCTCGTGCGTCCAGAAGGCATAGAGAGCCGGATAGATTCCGGCGTAGCGACGGCGCTCCGACATCACGCCCTCCCTCAGGCGATCACGTGATCGAAAACCGACTCGTGCGGCTCGACGCCGAGGCCGGGCCCGGCGGGGAGCCGGTAGACGCCCTGCTCGCAGGTCATCGTCCCGGTGACGAACCGCAGGTTCTTGTCGAAGATCGAGTGCTGGTATTCGTGGTAGGGCACCCGCTTCAGCGCCGCCGTCGCATGAAGGCTCGCCGCCATGAACACGCCGATGCCGATGGAGGCATGCGGGATCGTGTCGACATGGAAGGCGTGGGCCATGCGACCGATATGGAGGAACTCGGTCACGCCGGTATGGCCCATCTCAGGCTGGATGATTCCCATGGCGCGGGCTTCGAAGCGCGGGCGATACTCGAACACGGTGCGCCACTCTTCCCCCAAGGCGAGCGGCGTACCGATCCCCCTGGCAACGGCAGCCTGCCCCTCCAGATCCTCGGGCTCGCAGGGCGCCTCGGCGAAGTAGAGGTCGTAGGCCTCGAGTTTGCGGATGAGCCGGATCGCCTCGGGCGCCGTGAATTTCCAATGCAGGTCGACCATGAGATCGACGCCGGCCCCCACGGCCTCCCGGAGCGCCGCCATCTCGCGCACGATCCCGTCATCGGACATCGCCGCCGCGAACTTGATGCCCTTGAAGCCCTTCGCGACCCATTCCACTGCAAGGTCGCAGCGTTCCTGGAGGGTCGCCTTGGGCAAGCCGGAAACATAGGCCAGGATCTCGAGCCGCCGCGCGCCTCCGAGAAGCGATGCCAGGGGAGCGTCGAGGCACTTGCCGTAAAGGTCCCAGATCGCGATGTCGACGCCCGCGAGACTGTCGACATAATACCCGCCGAAGAAGCCGCGCACGCGCATGAGGTCGTAGAGATCCTCGTGGATCACCACCGGTTCGCCCGGATCCCGGCCGATGATGACGGGGCCGAGCACGTCGTCGATGATGGTTTTCACGGCGTGCGGTGCCACGATGCCGTAGGTTTCGCCCCACCCCACGCGGCCGCTTTCGGCGGTGACCTTCACGAGCACCGACATGTCGCTCGAAGGGTAGATGGAGCGGTTCCCCTTGCGGACGAGGTAGCCCTTCTCGTTGATCCGCTCGCCCTCGCGCAGGGGCCCGAGATAGGGCACGTCGCGCGGGATCGAGACGATGAAGGTTTCGACGGAGCGGATCGCGTCGAGCCGATGGGATGTGCGGATGGGCGCGTGCGCGTTCATGCGGCTTCTCGCTCGATGACGGGGGGATGCGTCTCGAACAGGGCGCTCGCATCGGCGAGCAGCGCTTCGAGCTCGCGGATGTCGTCCGCGTCCGGAACCGGCCCGGCCGCGCGAGCCACCGTCGAGGCGAGGAGGCCTCGACGCCGGAGCACCTCCTTGGTGGCGCGGACGCGGAACACGGCCTGGAAGGTGAGCAGGGGAAGGCTCGCGGTGTAGAGGCGGCGCGCGGTTGCCCGGTCGCCCGCGATCCACGCACGCAAGAGGGCAGCGTGCACATCCGCGAGCTCGATCGCCGGCATGGTCCCGGCCGCGCCGCGGGCGAGTTCGTCCACGACGTAGCGGGCGCCTGCACCCCCGAAGACGCCATCGAGCCGACCCTCGGCGCGGGACAGGATGCGCGTCACGTGCTGCCCGCAGGGCAACGTCTCCTCCTTGACGAAGCGGATGGCTGGGACGGCTTCCACGACCGCGACGACTTCCTCGGGCGAGAGGCCTGCCCCCATGGGAGCCGGCGCGTTCTGGAGCATGATGGGCAGTGCGGTTCCTGCCGCGACGGCAGCGTAGAACTGCGCCTGCTTCTGCGGATCGCGGCCGAGCCCGTGCGGGGCCATGATCATGGCGGCGATTGCCCCCGCGCCACGGCCTTCCTCGGCCCGTGCGGCCGCGCGAAGGGGGTCCGCGTCGCTCGCCCCCACGATGAAAGGAACGCGGCCCGCCAGGTGTTCGCCCAGGGCGGCCACGAGGGTCGCGCGCTCCTCGGGAGACAGGGTTTCGACCTCGCTCGCCATGCCGGGAAAGACAAGGCCGTCGGCGCCGGAGGAAAGAGCGAAATCCACGAGGCGCAGGAATGCCGCGGGATCGATCGAGCCATCGGTCGCAAACGGGGTCGGTACGACCGGAAAGACACCGGAGAGCCTCATCATTTGACGGATCCTGTGGTGACACCCTGGATGAACCAGCGCTGGAGGATCGCGAAGGCGATCACGACGGGAGCGGATGCCACGAGGGCAGCCGCCATGGCTCCACCCCAATCGGCGTTGACTTCGTTGAGATAGGAGAGGAGGAGCCCCGGCCCGATGGTCCGCTTGTCCTCCGATACGATCAGGGTGAGCGCATAGAGGAGGTCGTTCCAGGACCACATGAACGCGTAGAGGAACACGGTCACGATCGGCGGGATCGAGATCGGCAGAACGATGGTGTGGAAGATCCGCAGTTCCCCTGCCCCGTCTGCCCGCGCGGCCTCGATGAGCTCGTCCGGCACCTGGTTGAAATAGGAATAGAGCATGTAGGTCGACATCGGCAGGGCGAAGACGATGTAGGAGAGCAGAAGGCCGCTGCGGGTATCGAGGAGCCCAAGCGAACTCATGATGGGGTAGAGGCTGATGAGGAGGAGTCCGAACGGGAACACCTGCGCCGACAGAAGCATCAGCATGACCGGGCGGCGCCCGGGATAGCGGAACTTCGCGAAGGAGTAGCCTGCATACATGGCGAGCACGGTATTGAGGGCCGCCGCGGCGCTGGAGACCAGAAGGCTGTTCTGGAGGTGCAGAAGCAGGTTCCCGCGCACGAAGGCGGTCGTAAAATGCTCCAGCGTCGGGGCATGCGGATAGAGGGTCGGGATGATCCGATAGAGCTCCGCATTGCCCTTGAAGGCCGAGATGATGAGCCAGTAGATCGGGAAGAACAGGAAGGCCGCGACGAGGGCGAGCAGGAGGGCGAAGACGGTCTTCGCGGCCCCGGACGAGAGATCAAGCATGGCGCCCTCCTGTCACGGCACGGCATTCGGTCGAGCAGGGGAGAACCTTCATCTCAGACGCCCTTCAGGAGATGGCGCAGATAGACGTAGGCGGCCGGCAGGATGGTCGCGACCCAGAGAAGCCCGATGGCCGAGGCCATGCCGATGTCCCATTGATCGAAGGCGCGCCGGTAGACTTCGATGGACAACACCGTCGTGGCCCGCACGGGCCCGCCGCCGGTGAGCGCATAGATCGTATCGAATTGCTGCAGGTTGCCGATGATCCCGAGCACCACGACCACGAGAAGCACGGGCTTGAGATGGGGCAGGATATGGTCGCGCAGGATCGGCCAGTTGCCGGCGCCATCCACTCGCGCGGCATCGATCTGTTCGCGATCCATGCCTTGCAGGCCTGCGAGGAAGAACATCATGTAGGGCGGAATCGACAGCCACACCTTCGTGACGACGATCGCAACCATGGCACCTGTCGAGGTCGAGAGCCATGCAGTCGGGAAGGGGATGAGGCCGGCTTCGAGCAGCACCGCGTTCAACACCCCGTAGCGGCTGTTGAAGATCCACCCCCAGACGAAGGCGCAGACCGTCGAGGGCAGAACCCAGGGCAGGAGCGACAGAGCCCGCAGAGCCGTGCGACCCCGGAAGGTCTGATTGAGAAGGATCGCCCAGCCGAGCCCGATCAGCACGGTGAAGACCGTCGCGAGACCGACGTAGACGGCCGTCGTCGCAAAGGCTCCGACCACCTCGGGCGAGGAGAGGATCGCACGGAAATTGTCGAGCCCGACATAGACCGGGCTCGGCGTCTGGAGGTCGTAACGGGTGAAGGCGTAGCCCAGCGCCCGAACGAACGGGAAGGCGATGACGAGCGTGAAGGCCGTCAGCGCCGGGAGGAGAAAAAGCCACCCGATCCGCCGCTCCCCGGCCTTCAATCCGCCCCGCCGCGCGGCGCTCGAAACCCGTAAGGGCGGGTCCGGCGCCATGGAGGCCTGGAGGGCTGCGCTCGCCGTCACGGCCTTTAGCCCCGCTTCGCCATGGAGGCTTCCATGCGGGTCTGCATGCTGGCGACCGCGGCATCGGCGGTCTTCTGCCCCAGGAGCGCCGCCTGGACCTCCTCGCTCAGGATGGTGGAGAGTTCCGGCGCATTGGACCAGATGCCGACCTCGTTCATCAGCGGCACGCCGGTCGCCTCTGCCCAGGCCTTGAAGAATGGGTCGTTCTGCACCGCCGGAGCCTGCCGTGCGGATTTCGTCGCGGGCAGCGCCGATAGCGCCACCGGGAAGGAGGTCTGCGCCGGATCGGACATGAGGTAGCGGACCCACTTCACGCCGGGGCTGTCGGGTCCGCTCACGGCCGGGCCCTTGAAGAGCACGACGAGGTGACCCCATTGAATCGATCGCGGCGTATCGCCGGCCTTCAGCACGGGCGTCTTCATCGGCACCGTGAAGGCATCCGCGGCCTCGCCCTTGCCCGAGAAGGAGCGCACGAACTGCCGGGTCTGCGGCGCGTCGATATAGAAGGCCGAGGCTCCCTGCGCGAAGAGGCGCCGAGAATCCGGCCGGTCAATTTCGGGCGCGATGAGGCGGTCCTTCATGAGCCCCACCATGAAGGCCATGGCGGCACGTCCCTCAGGGCTGTTGACGAGCACCTTGCCGTTCTCGTCGATGATGCGCCCGCCATGCGTCCAGACCCAGATCAGAGTATCGAGCGGGATCGAGTTCGGGTTCTTGGTGGCCATCGCGAAGGGCACCGAGTTCGGTACCTTGTCGCGGACGGCAACGAGAGCGGCGCGGAACTCGTCCAGGGTTGCGGGGATCTTCGAGATGCCTGCCTTATCGAGCACCTCCTTGTTGGCCACCATGCCGATCGAGCCGGTGATGAGGGGCAGCGCGAGCTGCTTTCCGCCGACCTGGCCCATGGCAAGGACGGCCGGGTCCATGGCGGCTTCGAGATCACGCTTCCCGATCACCTCGTTAAGGTCCGCGAGTTCGGGCAGCGTCGCCATGGCGGGGAGCCAGCGCTCCGAGAGCTGCGCCGTCGTCGGCAGCGTCTTGGAGCGCTGACGCAAGAGCAGGTTCTTCTGCATCTCACCCCAGGCGGAGCCGATCGGCTCGACCGCGATGCCGTTGGCGCTCTTGAAATCGTCCAGGAGCTTCTGCACGAAAGGCCTGTTCGGATCCTCCGCATAGGTGAAGCTCATGAAGCTCGGCGCGGCGCCCTGCGCGACGGCGCCCCGGGTCGAGAGAGAAGCCGCAGCTGCAAGGCTCAAGGCTCCGAAGTGACGACGGGTGAGTGTGGTCATGGCTGGTCCTCCGCTAGAGCATGGTCCCGAAGCATTGCAGTCTTTTCGAAAGAAGGGTCATGCGTTGAAACAAAGACTTGCTCGCGCACGATCCGACTCAACTGGATCGGATCGCATGCAAGATGATGCGAGCGCACCGTGATCGGCCGGGCGGGCGGCTCGTCTCGTCGATCCGTGGTCCGCGACGCCACGGTTTCAGGCGGGCCACCATGCGCAGCCCCCGTGTTCCGGATGCCCGCGGGTTCGCGCATCACACGACTCCCGCATCGACGATGAAGGTCTGTCCCGTGCAGCGCCGGGACTCGTTCGAGGCGAGCCACAGGGTAAGGCGTGCGATGTCGGCGGGCTCCAGATGTTCCTTGAGGCATTGCCGGTCGAGATAGGCCTGGAACTTGGAAGGATCCGTGGCCTCGGCGCGGGCGATCTGCTTCTCGGTCAGCACCCAGCCCGGCGCTATGGAATTGACGCGGATCTTGAGGGTGCCGAGTTCGCGGGCCAGGGACTTCGTGAGGCCCTCGATGGTCGATTTTGCGCTCGTATAGGCGATGACACCGGCCGCGCCGAACATCCACGAGATGGAGCCGAGATTGATGATCGACCCTCCCCCGGCCTCCCCCATGGCGGGTGCGACAGCCTGGGAGACGAAGAACTGATGGCGCGCGTTCACGGCGAAGCGGTCGTCCCAGAGCTCGGGGGTCATATCCCGCCAGGCGTGACGGGCATCGTCGCCCGCATTGTTGACGAGAACCCGAAACGTGCCGAGATGCCCGGCGAGGCGGGTGACGGCACCGCGCATGGCGGCGACGTCCTTGAGGTCCACGATCTCGAACCGGACATCGGCCCCGCTCTCCCGGCGAACCGCCTCCTCCGTCCGCGCGGCTGCCTCGGGATTGATCTCGATGGCGCCGACCCGTGCGCCTTGAGCCGCGAAATGAGCGACCACAGAGGCCCCGATCCCGGAGCCCCCGCCGGTGACGAGAACCGGCAAACCGTTGAGGTCGGGATAGCGCGCGCCCTCCATCAGGCAGCGCTCCTGACTTGGCGGCGGGTCTCGATTCTCGCACCGTCCGAACCGAACGCATGCACGCGGTTCTCGTCGAGGGCGACCGCGACCGAGGCCCCGTTGCGCACGGACGAGTCGCCGTCGAGGCGCACGATCAGAAGCGGATCGAGACCCGGCACCGCCACGTGAGCGAAGAGATCGGCGCCGAGATGCTCGACCATGGCGACCGTACCCGCAAGGGCGCCGGGTCCAGCGGTTTCGGCAAGGCGCAGATGTTCGGCCCGCACACCGACCTCGACCGCGTCGCCCCGGGCGGTCTGCAAGCCGAGCGGCAGCCGCCATCCGCCCAACACGTCGACGGCCCCGCCCTCGATGACGGTCGCGGGAAGCAGGTTCATCCGCGGTGAGCCGATGAAGGTGGCGACGAAGCGGTTCGCGGGCTCGCGGTAGAGTTCGAGCGGCGATCCGACCTGCTCGACGCGGCCGGCGTTGAGGACGACGATCTTGTCGGCGAGCGTCATCGCCTCGGTCTGATCGTGGGTGACGTAGATCATTGTGGTACCGAGGCGGGCCTTGAGACGCGCGATCTCGGTGCGCATGTCGACGCGAAGGGCCGCATCGAGATTCGAGAGCGGCTCATCGAAGAGGAAGATGCGTGGCTCGCGCACGATCGCGCGCCCGATCGCGACGCGCTGGCGCTGGCCTCCGGAGAGCTGGCGCGGCTTGCGCTCGAGGAGCGGCGCGAGGCGCAGGATCTCCGCAGCGGCATTCACGCGTCGGGCGATCTCGACCTTCGGGGTTCCAGCGAGCCGCAGCGAATAGCCCATATTCTGGGCGACGCTCATATGGGGGTAGAGAGCGTAGGACTGGAACACCATGGCGATGCCGCGGCGCGCAGGCGGCACATCGTTCACGATCTCGCCGTCGATCGCGATCGTGCCGGCGGTGACATCGTCGAGCCCGCAGATGAGGCGCAGAAGCGTGGACTTTCCGCAGCCCGAGGGGCCGACGAACACCACGAATTCCCCATTCCCGACATCGAGATCGATCCCGTGCAGGACCTCCGTCTTGTTGAAGATCTTGCGGACGCCGCGGAGCATCACATTAGCCATTGCGACCCTCCTGATCGAAGACCATGCGGATAAGGTGGGGCATCAGGTTAGCCATGGTGACGCGCCTATGTTGAATGTCTTGCGCACGCGGCGCCGTGTCGGGTCGGCCATGGTGAAATGCCGGCATTGGAATCCTTGCGGAACCTGCGCTTCATCGGGTCTGCCATGGTGACGTTCCCGCGTTGGAATTCTTGCGGAGGCCGCGCTTTATCGGGTCGGCCATGACGACGCTCCTCAGCCCGCGTAAGGCAGTTCGGGCAATCCGCGGATGCCGGATTGCAGGGCGAAGACGCTCCCGGACAGGGGCGCCTCGGCGAGCTGCCCGGCGGAGAGGCGGATGCGTGCGCTCGTGATATAGAGCGTGGTCAGATCCGGCCCGCCGAAGGCGCAGCTCGTCGGTCGGGGAACGGGCAGGTTGATGACGCGGTCCACCTTGCCGTCGGGGTCGTACCGGGTCACGCACCAGCCGTCCCAATGCGCACTCCACACGAAGCCCTCCGCATCGACGGCAAGGCCGTCCGGCACGCCGACACCGTCCGGCACCTGCACGAACACGCGGCGGTTCTCGATGGCGCCGCCATCGAGATCGAAGTCGTAGACGTAGATCCGCTTCGGTCCCGAATCCGTGAAGTAGAAGCGCCGGTTGTCCGGGCTCCAGCCGAGACCGTTCGAGACGTGGAAACCCGTATCCATGCGCGACACACGTCCGTCGGCGTCGAGGCGGTAGAGCGAGCCCGCGCCGGGTTGCGTATCGATCGCCATCGTGGCGGCCCAGAACCGTCCGCGCCGGTCGCATTTGCCGTCGTTGAACCGATTACCGGGCCTGTCGGCCTCCGGATCCGCGATGAGGGATACCGCTCCGGTCTCGGGGTCCACGGCCTTGAAGCCGTTCTGCATCGCAGCCACGAGCCCCCCACGCCGCCGGGGCACGACGGCGCCGACGAGTTCCGGCATGGGCCTCGACGAGAAGTCGCCGGTGGCGGGGTCGCCCGTCAGGATGGCAGGCGCGAGGATGTCGACCCAGTGGAGCTTGCGATCGGCCGCCGACCAGGTCGGCCCCTCGCCGAGGAAGCAGGTGGACGGGATGGCACAGAGGAGGTCGTCCCGGTCGGGACCGAGCGGACGGGGGTTGATGGTGATCGACATGGCAATCTGCCCGGCATTTCCCGAGATCCGGCGCGCTGCTTCCATGACATCCCGGCCGAGAGCGTGCAGGCGGTCGACCCCAAGGCGGAAGGCCGGGCCCACGATCGCGATGGCGCCGATGGCCTGGGCCCGGTGGTCGAGGATGGGCGCCGCCACGGAGGCCACGCCCACATGCTGCTCCTCCAGAGAGATCGCGTAGCCTCGCGCCTTGGTGAGGTCGAGCTGCTGGGCCAGTTCGCGGCGCTCCACGATCGTGTTGGGCGTGAAGCGGCGCAGGGGAAGGGCGGCCAGGACCTGCTGGCGGATCGGCGGGTCGAGATGGGCCAGGATGGCCTTGCCGGCTCCGCTCGCGAAGGCTGCGGCGCGGGCGCCGACGCCGTTCGAGAGACGGATCGGCTGCGCGGCCTCGCGCTGGTCCACATAGAGGACGTCCTGGTGGTCCAGAACGGCCAGGCGCACCGCCTCCCCGGTGAGGTCCCGCAGGCGCTCGAGCTCCGGCTCGGCGGCGCTGCGCAGGTCGAACTCGCTCCAGACCCGATGCGCCATCTCGAAGAGGCGGAAGCCCAGGCGGTAGGTCTGGTCGCGCTCGTCCACCCGCAGCAGGCCGGTCTCGACGAGGGTGGTGAGCATCCGATGGGCGGTGCCCTTCGACAGGCCGGACCGGTCGGCGATCTCGACGAAACGTAGAGGGCGTGGACTGTCGGCCACGATGTCGAGCAGGCTCAAGCCGCGACGCAGAGCCTGGGCCCCGGGGATTTCCCGGCCGACCTCGGGAGCCATCTCGGGCTCGAGCAGGGTGAGGTTCTTCGACTGCATCTGCCTTCGGACCGGATCCTGATTCCACTATGTGGATTGGCGTTCCATATTCAGCAGACCACGGAGGCCTGTCAATAGGCTTGGAGTAGCCGCGACTGACAAGTGGTGCCGTCGGCGCCTGGGCTGTCATGGAACTTAATACCATCAGGTGGAAAGTACCTGTCTTCGACGTAGAGTGTGTCGTCTCCTGTTAGAGCTGGATCGGCCTCCCTGAGCAGGCGCGACGCGGTGCTATCGGTGGTTCTCACGCCTGACGCCAAGCATGGCCCGATAGCGCGGGAGTTCCCCATACGAGGAAGCCGTTGGCGCCCCTATGACTGTCCGGTTGCTCTGATACGATCCCGCCCGCTCGACGCCGTGGAAGGGTGCACCGTGATCTCTCTGTCTCCCCATCCCCTGCGAGGCGTTGCGCTGAACGAGGTCCACGCACGACCCTTCATCCCGATTAGCGGCCCGAAGCGCCTGTTGCATTTCGGCTTCATGACGAGCCCGGAGCAGGCGGTCGCGGATCGGGCGCGGTTCGCCGCCTTCTGCGAGGCTCGCGGCAAGCCCATCCCCAGGCCCGATGCGAAGCACCACTCCGTGACGCTCGCCGATGCCAAGCTGCGCTGGGAGCAGCATAGCGAATTCACTACCTATACCTGGGAAATGAGCGGCGCCGACGACCTGCATTTCGACCGACCGGCAGCGCAGCTCAGCGAGCCCATGCTGCAGATCGAGCAGCCGGGCCCGCTCCTCGTTGCCGTCGATCTCCACCTTCGACCGGATCGCGGTCACGTCCCGATCGAGACTATGCTCGACGAGAGCTCGACGGCGGCGGCGGTGGTCGACGAGGGTGGCGCGCTCGTCGCGACCGACTTCCAATCCAGCAGCGACGGTTTCATCCGCATTCTCGTCTTCGATCGCGGCTTGTCGCCGATGCGGGCCGGGGCCCTCGTCCAGCGTCTGCTCGAGATCGAGACCTACCGCATTCTTGCCTTGCTCGGGTTGCCGGAAGCCCAGAGCCTCTCGCCGAGCGTTCGGGCGATCGAGGATGCCCTGACACGCATCGCGCGGTCCATGGCGCAGGAGCGGGATCTGGCATCCGACAGCAGGCTCCTCGAGGAGCTGACCCAGCTCGCCGCCGAGATCGAGGCCGACGCCAATGCCTCGGGCTACCGCCTCGGCGCGAGCCGGGCCTATGACAGCATCGTCCAGCAGCGCCTTGCCGCCATCGGCGAGACTCCCGTCTTGGGCTATCCCACGATCGCGTCCTTCCTGACCAGGCGCATGGCGCCGGCGATGCGCACCTGTCAGATTCTCGAAGAGCGGTTGAACAATCTCTCGCAGAGGCTGTCGCGCGCGGCGCAGCTCTTGCGCACGCGGGTCGACGTCGAGATCGAGCAGCAGAACCGGACCTTGCTCGAGACCATGAACGAGCGCGTTCGGTTGCAGCTCCTCCTCCAGCAGACCGTCGAGGGCCTGTCGATCGCGGCCATCAGCTACTACATCGTGTCGCTCGTGGCTTATGTCGCCAAGGGCCTCAAGGACGCAGGCGGTCCCCTCGATCCGGGTCTCGTGACGGCCGTCAGCGTGCCGTTCGTCGTCCTGTCTGTTGCCGTGCTGGCGCGAAGGATCAGGAAGCGCCATTCCGACACCGCCTCGGCTCCGGGTCGCGCCAAACTGCGTTGAAGAGCTAGGCTCTATCGTTAAGTTGCCCGGCTCGTGCTCAAGCCGAGGCCGGCAGGGTGGCGCGGCCTGTCGGCGACAGGTCGGAGGCTGCGAGCAATTCGCGGCTGTAGGGATGGTGCACCCGGCCGGCGATGAGATCGTCAACGTCCAGTCGCTCGACGATCTCCCCCCGCTGCATGACCGCAACGCGGTCGCAGAGATGCGCGACCACCGCAAGGTCGTGGCTGACGAAAACGCAGGTCATCGGCCTCTGCTGCCGGATGGCAACGAGAAGATTCAGGATCTCGGCCTGCACCGAGGCGTCGAGGGCGCTCGTGGGCTCGTCTAGCAGCAGAACGTCGGGTTCGAGAGCGATCGCTCTGGCGATGGCCACCCGTTGCCGTTGCCCACCGGACAATTCATGAGGGTATCGAAAGCGAAAACGCGGCCCCAGCCCAACCTGTTCGAGAACGTTCACGATGCGGCGGTCCACGTCGGTGAAGCCGTGCAGGTGCAAGCCGTCCGAAACGATCCGGTCGATGGTGTGGCGAGGGTTCAACGACGCGTAGGGGTCCTGGAACACCATCTGGACGTGACGGTGAAAGCTCCGGGGGGGCATGCGCCGCGGCTGCAACGCTGTGCCGGCGACCGACGCCGAGCCGCGCCAGTTCGACCAGAGGCCGGCGAGAACACGCAGCAAGGTCGATTTTCCCGATCCCGAGCCGCCCACGAGACCGAAGGTCTCCCTCGGCGGAATCGCGATGGTCGCACCGCGGACCGCCTGAAATTGCTGGCGGCCGCTTCCGTAGAACACATCCAGATCGTCGATCGCGATGAGGGGCCGCATCATGCACCCGCCCAGGCCGCATCGCGGCTCAACGTCGGCAGCATGCGGCCGCGGCTTTCCGCCGTCGGCAGGCATGCCAGAAGCCCACGGGTATAGGGGTGCGTGGCGGCTTGGAGGTCCGATGCCTTGACGGTCTCCACGACGCGCCCGCGGTAGACCACGAGGATGCGGTCGCAGAAGCGGGCCACCATCGGGAGATCGTGGCTGATAAAGATCAGGCCGAGGCCGCGCTCAGACACGAGGCGATCGAGGAGCCTCAGAACCTGTTCGCGCACGATCACGTCGAGCGCACTCGTGGGCTCGTCGGCGATGAGAAGGTCGGGGCTCAAGACCAGCATGGCGGCGATCATCGCCCGCTGCCCCATGCCGCCCGAGAGCTCGTGCGGAAAGGCCCGGTACACGCGCTCGGGATCGTCGATGCCGACGGCCTGCAGCGTTTCAAGGGCGCGGCGTCGGCGCTCGCCCCGGCTGACGCGCTCATGCAGGCGCAGGGTCTCCTCGATCTGTCCTCCGATCCGCTTGACCGGGTTCAGGGAAAACTTGGGATCCTGCAGGATCATCCCGACCCTCTTGCCGCGAACATCGCGCCAGCCCTTCGGCGTCAGCGACAGGAGGTCCGTTCCGCCGAGTTCCATGCGGCGGGCGGTGACCCGGCCCGGATAGCGGACGAGGCCCAGGATGCTGCGTGCGGCCATCGACTTGCCGGAGCCGGACTCGCCCACGATGCCGATCTTCTCGCGACCCATGGTGAGCGCGAAGTCGCGGACGACGGCGTGGGGGCCATCGGGCGTCGGGAAGGTGACCGTCAGCCCCTCGACGTCGAGAAGCGGGCGGTTGGGATGCGGCTCAGTCATGGTGCTTCGGATCGAGCACGTCACGCAGCCCGTCCCCGAGCAGGTTGAACCCGAGGCTGACGGCCAGAATGGCGAGCCCAGGCACCGCCGCGACCCACCAGGCGTCGAAGATGTGGTCACGGCCGGCGGCGATCATCGCACCCCACTCGGCCATCGGCGGCTGTGCCCCAAGGCCCAGGAATCCGAGGCCGGCGGCCGTGAGAATAATACCGGCCATGTCGAGGGTGGCCCTGATGGTGACGGACGACAGGCAAAGCGGCAGGATCTGGCCGGTGATGATCTTGCCGGAAGGCATGCCGAGGCCCCGCGCCGCCTCGACGAATTCGGAATGGCGCAGGGCGAGCGTCTCGGCGCGGGCGAGCCGAGCGTAAGGCGGCCAGGCCGTGATCGCGATGGCGATGACCGCGTTGACGAGGCCCGGCTTGAGCACGGCCACCAGGGCGAGGGCCAGGATCAGGCGCGGGAAGGCCATGACGATGTCAGTCACTCGCATCAAGAGCGTCTCGGGCCAGCCGCCGAAGTAGCCGGCGATCAGCCCCACGGCGACGCCGAAGGGCGCAGCCAGGGCGATCACGAGCGCCACGATGAGAAGGGTCGGCTGCGCCCCGTAGAGGAGGCGGCTGTAGATGTCGCGCCCGAGCTGATCGGTGCCAAGCCAATGGGCCGCGCTCGGTCCCTTCAGACGCGCCGCGAGGTCCTGGGCCATCGGGTCATGGGTGGTCAGGAGAGGAGCCGTGATCGCAGCCACGATCAGCAGGCCGACGATGATGGTGCCCGCCAACGTCGACGGGTTGCGCATCGCGCGCCCGACGCCCTGGCGGATCTGCCTCGCCCAGGCTTCTCGGCGCGAAGACGGAACGGTGTCGATCCCGGGGACGCCTGTCATTGGAGCGGAGCTTGCCGTCATCGATCCTGCTCCTGATCCGTCAAGGTGGCGGGCGGGGTCATCGACCTTGCTCCCGGCCCGTGAGAGTGGGGGGTGGTGTCATCGGCTGCGCGTCCTCGGATCGAGGACGGGATAGACGATCTCGGCCAGCTTGTTCAGGAGCACGAAACAGACGCCGACGACGAGCGTGCCCCCGAGGACCGCCGGCATGTCGGCGGAAAACAAACTGTTCGTGATGTACAGGCCGAGCCCCGGCCAGGCGAACACCGTCTCGGTCAGGACCGTGCCCTCGAGGAGATAGCCGAAAGACAGAGCCACGATCGTCACGATCGGCACGAGCACGTTCGGAAAGGCATGGAACCAGAGCACCTGCGCCTCGGAGGCCCCCTTCATGCGGGCCGTCGTGACGTATTCCTTCCCGAGTTCCTCGATCATGAAGCTGCGGGTCATGCGGCCGATATAGGCCAGAGAGAAATAGCCGAGCAGCAGCGCCGGCAGCACGATGTGCGAAACGGCGCTTCGAAACGCATCCCAATCGCCTGATCTCAAGGTGTCGACGAGCATCAGGCCGCTCCACTCATCGACCGTGTAGCGGTAGGCGTTCGAGATCCGCCCGGGACCACTGACCCAGCCGAGCTCAGCATAGAAGACCAAAAGCCCGATCAGCCCCAACCAGAAGACCGGCGTGGAATAGCCGATGAGCGAGAGCGAGCGAATGACGTGGTCGGGCCATCGGTTGCGTTTGTAGGCGGCATAGACGCCGAGTGGCACGCCCACCACCACCCCGATCAGGATGGCAAGGGTGGAGAGCTCCAACGTCGCGGGGAAGACGCGCAGGATGTCCTCGATCACGGGCCGGCCGCTGGCGCTGGACTGCCCCAGATCGCCGTGGGCAACTCCCTCCACATAGCGTGCGAACTGCACCCAAAGCGGCTGGTCGAGTCCGAGCTGCTCGCGCGCCCGGAGATAGGTCTCCTGGGAGGCCTTGTCGCCGACAGCCGCGACGACCGGGTCGATCGGCATGACCCGTCCGATCAGGAAGGTGACGACGAGAAGGCCCGCAAGCGTGACGATCAGGGTAGCCAGACCCCCGAATGCCGTCACCGCTCCCGATGCGAGCCCTCTCATCGCCGGCCCCTAGTTCTTGGTGACTTCGCGGTAGAGCACGAGATCGTTGGTGGGGCCGTGCACGAAGCCCTTGACCTCGTCGCGCAGCGCGACTTGCGCCTGAGCCTGGAAGGTGATCGCCCAAGGGGCCTCCTTCATCACGCTCCGCTGCAGCTCTCGATACATGTCGAGCCGCTTCGCAGGGTCCCGTTCCACAAGCGCCGCCCGCGTCTTGGCGGAGAGCTCCGCCGGGGCCCAGGAGTTGCGCCAGGTGGTCGTGCTCTGCGGGCTCGCGTCGGCATTGTCGACGTTATAGGCGAAGGCCTTCGCGTTGGAGTGCGGGTCCATGAAGTCGGGCCCCCAATAGAGGAGCATCGCCTCGTGCTGACGGGCGCGATATTTCGTGATCACTTGAGCGGAGGCACCGGGGACAAGGTTGAGCTTGATCCCGGCCTGCCCCATGGTCGATTGAATGGACTGGCCGATCTCCGTGAACGGCGCCGAGGAGATCATGTCCATGTCGATGGTGAGGCCCTGGGGCACGTTGCCCTTCGCCAGGATCTCCTTGGCCTTTGCGACGTCGAGCTTATAGGGCTTGTCTTCGACCGCGCCCGGAAAGCCCGACGGCCAGAAGGCCTGGTGAACCTTCATCTGGCCGCGCAGGAGCTGGTTGGCGATCCCCTCGTAATCGATGAGGTACTTGGCGGCCTCCCACACCGCCGGGTTCTTGAGCTTGTCGTGCTTCAGATTGAAGCTCAGGAAATGGACGGCCGCCTGCGGATAGGTTTCGACCTTGACGCCCGGCTTATCCTTCACGGCAGCGATCTGATCGGGACCGAGATTGCGCGCGATGTCGGCGTCACCCGATTCCAGCGTGAGGCGCTGCGTCGAGGCTTCGGCGATATGGTTGAACACCACCTGGTTCATCTTCGGCGCACCGCGATAGTGGTTGCGGTTGGCCTCAAGAACGACGGCCTCGCTCGGACGCCACGTCCGCAGCGCGAACGGGCCGGAACCGGCGGAATTGCGCGACAGCCAGGCATTGCCGAGGTCGTTGTCCTTGGCGTTCTTCGTCGCGGTCTGCTCGTCGACGATCGAGCCCGGGCGGGCCGCGAGGGCGTTCAGGACGAAGGACGGCGCGAAGTTCTCGGCGATGGTGATGGACACCTCGTTGTCCGACACCTTCTTGACCATCTGCTCGACGTTTTCGGGCGTCCATCCGAACTGGGCGAGGATGAAGGCCGGCGCCTTCTTCAGGGTGATCACGCGCTTGAAGGAGAACACCACGTCTTCCGGACGAACCGGATTGCCCGAGGCGAACTTGACGCCGGAGCGGAGCTTGAACGTGATGGTCTTGCCATCCTCGGCAATGGACCAGCTCTCCGCCAGACCGGGCACGAGCTTCTCGATGTCGGCGGGATTGTACTCGACGAGGCGGTCATAGATGTTCGAGACCACCTCGCCGCTCGTGAACTCATAGGCCTGAGCAGGGTCGAGGCTCACGATGTCGTCGATGTTCTTCGCCACGACGAGCACGTTGGGCGGCGACTTGGCCTCGGCAGTGGCCGCATGGGCCACCAGCACGAAGGCCGTGGCGGCGAGCAGGGCATTCATCAGCTTCATCGGGTCCACTCCCTTGTTTGGTCTTCAAGCGTTCTTCATCACCAGCACCGGCAGGATCTGCCGGGCGATCGTCATAGCGGGCTCCACGTGGCGCTCGTCGTAAGCGCCCTCGCGGTCGAGCAGGTTGACGGTTCCGAGAACGGCGCCGGCGAAAACGATGGGCAGGTTCATGACACAGCCCAGCCCCAGGCCCGTGATGGTCTCGTGATCCGGAAACAGCGGAGCGAACTCGGCCGGGGTCTTGGCGAGGAAGGGCTTCATCTCGCCTCGGACCCTGTCCGTATAGGCGTTGGGCAGGACAGGCTTGCGACCGCCGACGGGATACACCTCGGGCATGGTCGAATGGATGCGTTCCACCTCGCGCCCGCCGGCGAGCATGACGGTGACGCTGTAGAGCCGGTGTCCGACAGCCTCCGTGAGGGCATGGCCTGCCGCCTCGAGCACGGCGGCCGGCTGCCGAGGCGAGGCCCAGGCTTTCTGCACCGTAAGGGCAAGCTGATTGATATCCACCATCATCCTTCCTGCGTGACCGGAGCCAAAGCCGCTGGGCTGCGAAACACCGGGACCGTGCCGACCCACAGCACGGTCGCGGTGTCGCTGCCCGGATTGGCGTAGGAATGTACAATGTCGCCCCGAAAGTGGCACGTGTCGCCCGCCTTGAGGTCGATCGGAGCCCCGTCGATCGTCAGTTGCAGCTGGCCGGCCACCACGTAGATCCATTCCTCACCAGAATGCGCGATCGTTTCGGCCTTGTGTCCCGCCGGCACCTGGATGGCGACGGCGTCGAGCTGCTGCCCTGGAAAGACCGTCGAGAGGCGCTCGTAGGTGAGACTCGACCCCCCGACGGAGAAGCGGGGCCGGGCACCGGCTCGCGTGACGGCGTCTGCCGGAAGGCCGACCTGCAGGAATGCCGTGATGGGCAGTCCGAGGGCGTCCGCGATGGCGGCCAGGGACCCCAAGGAGGGTATCGCCTTGCGGCGCTCGACCAGCGAGAGAAAGGCCGGGGAGATCTTGGCCCGTTCGGCCACCTGCACCAGGGTCAGCCGTCGCTTGTGCCGCTCCCGGCGCAGAAGCGCCCCGACGTTTTGCAAGGCGCCCGGCGTCGACGCCGGCACGTCTCGCTCGAAGGCATCGGGTGTGGCAGAAGACAAATCCATTTACGGACGTTGCCACAGCTCGGACATGCAGTAAAATAATTTAAGCAATGGTCAAATCGATGCACGGGCGCAGTGGGTCGGGCAGGGGCGTGCCAGCCGAGTAGGACGGTGTCGCACAGGCGCGAAACCGCAGGCACGGGATGCGCCCGGACGTCCTCGGCAGCGTCGGGCAGGCTCGGGTCGAGCGAACCTATTCAGGAGGCTTCTTGGCCTCCGACGTTCCACCGGTGTCGAGCTCTGCCCCCTCCTTCAGGATTTCGGCGGCCTTGCGTTCCTGCTCCTCGAGGGGGGCAGGAGATGGGGCTGTTCGGCTCGTTGCCGTCATGCCCTGCTCGCGCGGCTTTTTACTGCCAGCTTCGGCTGCGGCCTCGAGCGATCGGAGTGCTTCGGGTTGCTGCCCCTCCCGGACCGTTTTCGACATCGACCAGCTCCCTCAGAGATGCGGCAAGGGACAAGCCGCACTCAGGCAATCCCGTGAGCGACCTCTCAGTTCCAAGGACCTTACCGTCAGGGCGGCACCCTCCCCGCGGCCGTTTCGCGGACGGAGCAGGGGTGCGGCACGGGGTGTCCGACCCTTTTTTGTGAAACGACGTCTGAGGATCTTCCTGTCACCCTGCTGCCCCTCGCCCGGCCTGCTGGGCACCTCGCGGCGAGCCGGACGAGACCGCCCGGGGTGGGGACTGGGAGGGAGCAGCGCATTTCCGCACGGACGAGGGAGCGCCGACCTGCCCGACGACCGGCTTGCGCCTTGGCGGCTCAGGCGTCATCCAACTCACAACTTTGTGTGAAGGCGTCGAGAAGAGCGCCAGGTGGTGGCTAATCGCTTCCGTTAACCCTGCGTCGAAAATGTCTGTTCACGGACACCCGGATCTAGTTCAGGCTCGTTGTTGCCTCATTGGTAGAGTACTGTTGGATATTGGCCCGTAAGCCTAGTGGATTCCGTATGGTGCAAGCCGATCAACTCTTTACGAGTTTCACACGGGCATACGAGGCAAAGCGGGAGACGGAATTGTCTCTCGTCGAGTACCTGGAAGGATGCCGCACCGATCCGCTGATGTATGCGAGCGCGGCAGAGCGAATTTTGGCGGCGATCGGCGAGCCTGAGCTGATCGACACCGCGAAAGATCCGCGGCTCGGACGGATCTTCATGAACAGGACGATCCGCGTCTATCCAGCTTTTTCCGAATTTTACGGCATGGAAGAGACGGTCGAGCGGATCGTCAGCTTCTTCCGGCATGCGGCTCAAGGGTTGGAGGAACGCAAGCAGATCCTCTATCTGCTCGGGCCGGTGGGCGGCGGCAAGTCCTCCCTGGCCGAGCGCCTCAAGGCGCTCATGGAAGTGCACCCGATCTACGTCCTCAAGGCCGGGAACGAGATCAGCCCCGTCTTCGAAAGCCCGCTTGGCCTGTTCGACCCGGACCAGATGGGAGCCGCGCTCGAGGACCGGTACGGCGTCCCGCGCCGCCGTCTGACCGGGCTCATGAGCCCGTGGGCCCTCAAGCGCCTCGACGAGTTTCAGGGCGACATTACCCAATTCCGCGTCGTGCGGGTTCATCCCTCGCGTCTGCGCCAGGTCGCGATCGCCAAAACGGAGCCAGGCGACGAGAACAATCAGGACATCTCCTCGCTCGTCGGAAAGGTCGATATCCGCAAGCTCGAGACTCTGTCCCAGTCGGATCCCGACGCCTATAGCTACTCGGGCGGCCTCAACCGCTCGAACCAGGGCATTCTCGAGTTCGTCGAGATGTTCAAGGCTCCCATCAAGATGCTGCACCCGCTCCTGACTGCGACCCAGGAGGGCAACTACATCGGGACCGAGAACATCGGCGCCATCCCGTTCTCCGGCATCATCCTGGCACATTCCAACGAGGCGGAGTGGCAGAGCTTCAAGGCCAACAAGAACAACGAGGCCTTCATCGACCGGATCTACGTCATCAAGGTGCCCTACTGCTTGAGGGTGACGGAGGAGCAGAAGATCTACGAGAAGCTGATCCACGGATCGGAGCTGGCGGATGCCCCTTGCGCGCCCGCAACGCTCGAAATGCTGGCCCGCTTCGCGGTGCTCTCTCGCCTACGCGTTCACGAGAACTCGAACCTGTTCTCGAAGATGCGGGTCTACGATGGCGAGAGCCTGCGGGAGGTCGACCCGCGCGCGCGCAGCCTGCAGGAGTACAAAGACCGCGCCGGCGTCGACGAGGGAATGGACGGCGTCTCGACGCGCTTTGCCTTCAAGGTCTTGGCCGCCACCTTCAACCATGACACGACGGAAGTTGGGGCTGATTCCGTCCATCTCATGTATGTCTTGGAGCAGGCCCTCCGGCGCGAACAGCTCGCGGCCGATACCGAGAAGCGATACCTGGAGTTCATCAAGACGGAGCTTGCCCCGCGCTACGCCGAGTTCATCGGCAACGAGATCCAGAAGGCGTATCTGGAGTCCTATCACGACTATGGCCAGAACCTCTTCGACCGGTACATCGACTACGCCGATGCGTGGATCGAGGATCAGGACTTCAAGGATCCGGATACCGGGCAGCTCCTCAACCGCGACCTCCTCAATCAGGAGCTGACCCGAATCGAAAAGCCTGCGGGCATCGCCAATCCGAAGGATTTCCGCAACGAGGTCGTGAAGTTTGCCCTGCGCGCCCGGGCGGCGCATGGCGGCCGCAATCCCTCATGGACGAGCTACGAAAAGCTCCGCGACGTGATCGAGCGGCGCATGTTCTCCCAGGTCGACGACCTGCTGCCGGTGATCAGCTTCGGGACGAAGAAGGACAGCGAGAGCGAGCGCAAGCATAGCGAGTTCGTCGCCCGCATGGTGGCGCGCGGCTATACGGAGCGGCAGGTCCGCCGTCTGGTCGAATGGTACATGAGGATGAAGCAGGCCAGCTGAGTTCGGGCGGCCTCAGGAGATCGAATGGAGATCATCGACCGACGGCTGAACCCAGGCGGCAGGAGCCTTGCCAACCGGCAACGCTTTCTGCGCCGCGCTCAAGCGACGGTCCAGCGTGCCGTCCACGACCGTGCCGTCGAGCGCCACATCCAGGATCTCGAGGCCGGCGGGGAGGTATCGATCCCGATCGATGGAATCCGCGAGCCCAGTTTCCGCCGCGCGGCCTCCGGGGGGCTTCATGATCACGTGCTCCCGGGCAACAAGACGTATGTGGAGGGTGATACCGTCGAGCGGCCGGAGGGGCAGGGCGGCGCAGGTGGCGCCGGAACGGACGGCGGTGGTGAAGACGAGTTCCGCTTCGTCCTGACCCGGGACGAGTTCCTGGAACTGTTCCTCGACGACCTTGAACTCCCGGACCTCGCGAAACGCCGCATGGTGACTCTCGAAACGGAGGGGCTGCGGCGCGCCGGCTACTCCGTGTCCGGCTCGCCGGCCAACCTCGCCGTCGGCCGCACGATGCGGAATGCGCTGGCCCGGCGGTCGGCGCTCGGCCGCCCGACCGCGGATGACGTCAGGCAACTTCAAGAGCAGATCGAAGCCTTGGAGCAGGAGGGCGCCGACCCGGATCGCGTCGCAGCGCTGCAGGAGGAGCTCGCGGGGCTCGAACGCCGCCGCGCCCGAATTCCCTATATCGACCCGATCGACCTGCGCTACCGCCGTTTCGAGGCGACGCCGAGGCTGACGACCCAGGCCGTCATGTTCTGCCTCATGGACGTATCGGGATCGATGACGGAGCACATGAAGGATCTGGCGAAGCGCTTCTTCATGCTCCTCCATCTCTTCCTCACGCGGCGATATCATCATGTGGAGATCGTCTTCATCCGACATACCCATGAGGCCCGGGAGGTCGACGAGGAGACGTTCTTCAGGAGCCCCGAGACCGGCGGCACCCTGGTCTCGTCCGCACTGCGCGAGATGATCAGAATCGTTGACGAGCGTTTCAGCCCCGCGGACTGGAATATCTACGCAGCTCAAGCGTCCGACGGGGACAACGAGTCCGGCGACAACGTCAGGACGAGCGCGCTGCTGCGTGAGGCCATTCTGCCGGTCTGTCAGCATTTTGCCTATCTCGAAGTCGGCAGCGAGGCCGGCTCCGGCGCGGGGTTCATTCCGCGCGAGACGAGCCTCTGGCGATCCTATGCCGCACTGCGCGCGGACGGGTGCGACCTCGCGATGCGGAAGGTGAGTCACAGACGGGAGATCTTTCCCGTCTTCCGTGACCTCTTCCAAAGGCGCGACGCAGGAGCGGAGGCCCGTGCGTGACGAGTTCGCGTGAGCCCGGCGGTCTTCTCTTCCGTGACCGGGACTGGGATTTCGATGTCCTCAGGCGCATCCACGACGCGATTCGCGAGATCGCCGTCGATGAACTCGGGCTCGACGTATACCCGACCCGGATCGAGGTGATTACCGCGGAGCAGATGCTGGACGCATACGCTTCCACCGGGATGCCGCTGTTCTACAAGCATTGGTCCTTCGGCAAGCACTTCGCCCAACACGAGGCCGTCTACAGCCGGGGCCTGATGGGTCTTGCCTACGAAATCGTCATCAACTCGGATCCATGCCTCTGCTATGTCATGGAGGAGAACACGTCGACCATGCAGGCGCTGGTCATCGCCCATGCAGCGTTCGGTCACAACCACTTCTTCAAGACCAATTACCTGTTCCGGCAATGGACGGACGCTGAGGGCATTCTCGATTACCTCGAGTTCGCCCGAGGCTACATCGCTCAATGCGAGGAGCGCTACGGCCATGCGAGCGTGGAGCGCCTGCTCGATGCGGCCCATGCGTTGATGTCCCAAGGGGTGCATCGCTACCCCCGCAAGAAGCGCCCCGATCTGAGGTCTGAGGAGCGCCGCGAACGTGAGCGGCGGCAGCATCAGGAGCAGATCTACAACGATCTCTGGCGCACGATTCCCAGGAAGGAGCGGACGGCCCGGGAGGCCACCGAGGAGCGACGTCGCACTCTACTGGAACTGCCTCAGGAGAATCTTCTCTATTTCCTGGAGAAGACGGCTCCGCGCCTCCAGCCTTGGCAGCGGGAGATCCTGCGCATCGTCCGCCATGTCTCACAGTATTTCTATCCCCAACGTCAAACCAAGGTGATGAACGAAGGCTGCGCGACCTACGTTCACTACCGCATCATGACCCGGCTGCACGAGCAGGGCCGGATCAGCGACGGGTCCTACCTCGAATTCCTGCAGTCCCATACGAATGTGGTGCGCCAGCCCGAGTTCGACGATCCGCATTTTGGCGGCTGGAACCCTTACGCGCTGGGCTTCGCGATGATGCGGGACATCGAGCGGATCTGCACCGACCCATCGAAGGAGGATCGGGAATGGTTTCCGGCCATCGCAGGCCGCGGCGATCCCATGGCGACGTTACGGGACGTGTGGGCGAATTACCGCGACGAGAGTTTCATCCCCCAGTTCCTGAGCCCGCGTCTCATGAGACAGTGGCGCATGTTCCACCTCATCGACGATGCGGACGATCCTCAGCTTAGAGTCGAGGCGATCCATGACGAGCGCGGGTTTCGGCGCTTGCGTCGGACCCTCGCACGCCAATACGACGTCGCCTGGACCGACCCGGACATCCAGATCGTCGACGTCGATCTCACCGGAGACCGGCGTCTCCTGGTTCAGCATAACGTCACCAATGATCGGCTCCTCGAGGAAACGGATGCGCGGCGAGTGCTCCAGCATCTGGCCGACCTCTGGGGCTACAATGTCGTCCTGAGCGAGATCGACCGGGATGGCAGCTCGGTCCTCAAAGAGCATGCCGTGAGCCCACGCCAGGCCTTCTCCTGAGAAATGGTCATGCCGCTCCGGCGGCCCAATCGGATCCACGTCGCGAGATCAATGTTCCGATTCCGAGCGGCCTCCTTGTTCTCACATGAATCGGATCCACGTCACGAGACCGAAACTCTACGACCTGTGTGTCTCAAACATTGGCATCCCCAAAGGGTCCTGTGCCGCGAGCTCGACCTCCAACAATTCAGCTGATACTCGGTCTTTGAAGAGGCTCAACGGGGCACGTCCGTCGTCTTTTCGGAGTTGAAGAGCTCTCGCGTGGAGGTCGACAGCTCGCTCGCGCCAGGCCTCGTCACCGGTGACTTTGAAGGTCTCCAGGAGGCTGTAGGCGCGCCCGACCGTCCCACAGCACATATTGGTGGATGTCATCGGCGCTTCGTAGCTCGTCCAGGCGGACAACTTCGCGAACTCCAGGTGGTTCGGGTCGCCAGATGCCCGAAAGGCGGTTAGCCAGAGATGGGTATAACCTGCCGAGCCGTTGCACCAGGAGGCGCAGAACGAGTCGTCGGCTCGCTGGTCCTCCGTGTTCATGGGCCACCAAATTCCTCGCCCACGGGGTCTTGCGAGGGTGGCGATCTGATCCAGACGAGGTGCGAGAACGCGCTTGAGATCCGTCCCTGAATGTTCTTGCCATCTCAGCAGCGCGTATAGGACTCCCGCCCATCCATGCGCGAGGCCCAGATTGCCGACACATGCGTTCGGCAGCACCCACTGACGATGCTCCAGATTGCGAATGATGCCGTTGGCCACGTCGTTACCGAACGCGCGAATTTTCGCGGCTGCGTCATCGGCATGCAAGGGTTGGAAATCCATCAGGCGGGCCGATGCGAGAAGCAACCCGCTGCGGCCGGACATCAGCTCGAGCCTCGGCTCGATCGACGCGTCGATCGCGGTCAATGCCTCGACAGACCGCGCAAGGCGTTCAGCGTCCTCGAATGCGGCGGCCACAAGCGCGCTGGTGAGCCATAGGCCGGCGCTGGAAGAGAAGATCGAAACCGGTGCGTGATCGGAACCCGCATTCCTATGCGCTCCGGCAGCAGGATGCTGCTCTTCCCGATCGGCATATCTCTTGTGCGCCCAATCCAGCGCGACATCGGCAAGGCCAAGGAGTTCAGGGTTCTGTCGGGCAAGCGCGAGCCTCAGTGCCAGATAGGAAAGACCCGTAACACCCTCGCTGAGGGAAAGATCGTTGATGCCGTTGAATGCGGCAATCGGATCCTGGATTAGCTCCCTCCATCCCGAATCGCCGGCGAATCCTTGTCGTAAGGGCTCGGACCGATCGACCGTCTCGGCAAGACCAGCCTCGGTGTCGAACGCCGTGGTCAATTCGCGCGCAAAGGCCTCGGTGTCCACAAACCTGTCTGCGGGCTCCTTGGACAGGGCTTTGCCAATGACCTCGCCGACCGCCGGCGGAACGCTCGGCGGCTGCGGCATGAAGGCCAACGGTTCCTCGAATGCGATCTGCCCGAAGGCCCTGTTTCTCTCAAACGAGAACTCATGAGTGTGCCGCCCGGTGAGAAGCATGGAGATGAGAGCAGCCAAAGAGTACTGCTCACCAAGAAAAGTCGCCTCCGGCGTCGGCTCGCCGGCCAGTTTGGCCTTCGCGGCCTCGGGCTCGAGATAGAGGTCGACAGCACCCCGGCTCGGCGCGGGCACGGACTTGTCTTTGCGACAGACGGATGCGGAGCCGAAATCGATCAGGATCACGGACTGATCTTCATCGACGATGACGTTACGAGGGTGCACGTCGCCGTGGATGATCCCAGCCTGGTGCAGGCCGGCATATGCGGAGGCCAGATTACAGCACAATGTCCGAAGGTTGCGATAGGCATTCTGATTCGATCGTGTCTCCTGCGCGGCCACATACGCGTCGAGACCTCTGCACCATGATGTTATGAGATAGGGGCGTTCATGGCAGACGCCGGCATCGAGCAAGGCTGGAACGCCGCGACCGTCGAGATCCCTTAGTATCTTCGCTTCGTGCCGTATCTTGACATTCTCCTCTGATGGCGTTCGCACGATTTTGAGCGCCCCGAACGTTCCGGTACCGGATTTGACCAAGTAGAGTTCCGTATCGTTCAACAAATCGATGCATTCGATCACCTGGAACGAACCGACGCGCTCGCCCGGCTGGAATGTGCAATCGATCCGGCTCGCGAGAGGCGAGTTCGGTGGTACGAGGAACTGGTCGCGTACGAGTTCCCGAAGAATGGGATAGGCCGCTTCAAGCAGCGAGGCGGCGTTTTCCCCTTGGTGAGAGGCAAGCGCGATGATCGCATCCGGTATGCTCGACGGCGTCCGAAAGTAGTCGAGGAGGCGTGCGGTGTCCTGGGTGATGATCCGTGAGGGAGAGCGGGAGTGAGCACGGAAGAGCGCATATGAATCCCGGTCGTGCTCAAACTCCTGCTTCAACGCTTCGGGGAGTGTGTTCGCAGGCACGAGGACGGCGTCGGGTGGCAAGACCAGGAGCGGCGGGTGTTGCATCAGCGTCCCCCTTCGGATTTGCGCGTGCGATCGTCGCCGGCGGAATCGTGATGGTTTGAGATCTCTCCCGCAGGGACAATTCGGCGACCGACCTGCTCGGCGTGCTTGTCGCCGTGGTAGCCGGCAGCGTGGAGATCGATCAGCAGGCTGGCGGCTCGACTTGATTGCCAGGAGCGCCAGCTGACGGGCTGCGCCGAGGCATCGTCGCGAGCGACAACCTGATCGATGCCCCAGGAGATAAGGCCGTTATCACCGAAGGGCCGGGCAAAGGGGACCGGGTGAGGTGGGACTGTCGGGAGCTCCTCCTGCAATCGTCTGGCAACCGCATAGAGATCGTCCAGACGGTGGAGGTGGACGACGAGTTTGTCGGGTCGCGACAGCCAATGGAGGTTGGTACCGAGCTTCACGCTCCAGACGCCCGGACTTCTGGCCAGAATAGCGGCAAGGGGAGGGATCACCTCAGGCAGCGAAGGCCAGACCGGAGAGATGTAGAGCTTGAATCGCGGCATGCCCTCGTCGTGCGCACCGATTCGTCGCCATGATCTCCAGTAGGGATCTTTCGCATCCGACGTCGTCAGTGGAACGAGATTTTCGGCCAACCGGGCGTTCTCTGGAATCTTCAAAAACGTGTAGAGTTCTCGCTGGTTTGAGAAGCGTCGGCGGGTCTCGGGCCGAAGAGGAACCCGCCCGAACTGGTAGATCCGCTGAGACAGAATGGCTCTAGACTGGGGCAGAAGCTGAGCGCCGTACCGAAGCGCCGCCATAGAGGCCCGACAGGTCGTCGAAATATTGGAAGATGGGAACGAAGAGAACATACCAGTGGGCACAATCTCTTCGTTCATCCGGTCGTTGGGCGCCCCAAGGATGACGAACCCCTACGACTCAGGCGGCCGTGAGACTGGTCAGCGCTGCATTTTCTCGACGGAGGCCTGGATGGCCTGCACTTCCGCCAAACGTTCCTCTAGCTGCTGCCGAATGATCGGCAACACGGCGATGTCGTAAGTCGAAAGCCCGATCTTCGGCTTCGAGTCACCGCAATCCGTTCTGGTGCAATCTGTCGTTTCGATTGGCATCCCGACGAGATCGGTCGCGTAAGCGAGAGTGACGTTCCGCCAGTACTGACGCGCCTGAAGCTCAAGATGTTGTTTGTCGTCCTGAACGACTGACCGTCCATCGTTACAGGGTATCTGCACACGCAGCTGCTTGGATGAGAACTGCATTCCCATACCTCCCCCGAGTAGACGAATTACTATTACAGGCGCATGACTTAAAGTCAAAATAGGATGTCTCTGGAATGACTGCGTAAAGTCGACATCTTTGTCCTCAGCCACTACGCCCGGACTCGGCATTGGGGGGACGAGTGCTTCGGTCATCGCTGCATACAGAGATCGCACAAGGCCGCTAACCTGCAAGGTACCGGGAGGTCCGCCCTCGTCTGGTGGGCCGCCCGCCATATCTAAAGCTGTTTCCAGTTGCGTGTAATCAGCTCTGGTTTCTGAGTGGTCGCGTTTTCTTCACGTGAGCCGGATCCACCTCACTCGAAAACGCTCTAAAGTTCCGGTCAAGGCAAGGGATGTCGGCATGGGCGACATGCGCGCGGTGGTGATCACGCAGTTCGGCGGTCCGGATGTGCTGGAGGTGCAGCAAATCGAGCGACCTCAACCCGGCCCCGGCGAGGTGCTCGTTCGCGTGATCGCCTCAGGCACCAATCCGGTGGATGCCAAGATCCGTCAGGCGGGCACATGGGCGCAGATCCCCTTGCCGGCCGTTCTGGGTTACGACGTCTCGGGCGTGGTCGAAGAGATCGGTCCTGGCGTGACACAGTTCGGGGTCGGCGACGAGGTCTTCTACACGCCGGAGATCTTCGGCAACTCACGCGGCAGCTACGCTGATTACAACGCGGCACCTGTCGGCATCGTGTCGAGGAAGCCAGCCGGCTTGAGCCACATCGAGGCGGCGGGCATCCCGCTTGCCGGCGGCACGGCCTGGGAGGCCATTGTTCGTCGACTTGCACTGCGCCCTGGAGAGACCGTTCTCATCCATGGTGGGGCGGGAGGTGTCGGCTCCTTCGCGGTGCAGTTCGCCAGGGCCGCAGGTGCACGAGTCGTCGCGACAGCCAGCCCACACAATCATGATTTCGTCGCTTCGCTCGGAGCGGAGGCGGTGGTCGACTACCGGGGCGACGATGCCGCCGACGCGATCATGCGCGCTGCAGGAGGCAGCGGCGTCGACGCATCCTTCGACACGGCTGGTGGCAACGTGCCCATGAGCTCACGCGTCACACGACCGTTCGGACGTATTGCGACGATCCTGTCGCCGACAGGCGACCTGAGTGCGCTCGCCATGAAGAACCAAACGCTCTTTGGCATCTTCCTGACACGAGAGGCGGCCCGGCTACGAGAGATGACGCCGTTGTTCGAGCGCAAGCAGGCCCGGGTGGTTGTCGACGAAGTGCTGCCCCTGGAGCAGGTCGCGAAGGCCCATCGGAGGCTGGACTCGGGCCACGGACAAGGAAAAGTCGTGCTCAATATTGGGGGAATCTGACTTTTGCGCCTTGGGGCGCCTCAAGCCGCAGTCACGAGCTCGCGGTGCCGCCAGACGATCTTGGTCCCATGCTCGCTCGGGCGAGACGCTTCAAGGCGGGCCTTGAAGCGGGCGCGGGCCTCGTTGAACAGGCGCTGAGTCCGGGCCGGGGGTCGTGCGGCTTTCTGGCCGTCACGCACGAGAGCGGTCGCGGCAGCGAACAGATCGCCGGACGCCGCGTCGAGACCGGGGTCTCTCTCAACTAAGCTGATGCAGCTGAGGAGTTGATGCCCGAGCAAGACGAGCAGATCGGCGAAATCCGTCTGTTCTCCGCGTTGCTCGATGGCGTTGAGCGCGCACTCGATCAGATCCGCCGTCTCGTTGAGCCGTTCCGTGAAGCTCCTGTGCGTCATCCGGTGTGATCTCCTGCGCTGAGCCCGCAAACCGGGGGCATGCCGTCAGAGGTTCCCGCATTATGGTAAACGATGTCTTAAGTGAGCCTGCTCCTGCAGCGCTGTAACGTCCGAAGAGCCACCGTTCTGCGCCGCGTTGCCGGACCCGCTTTGCAACGCGGGCCGGGGTCCGCGGTTGCGACAGCCGGCTTCCGGGAGTGCGCGATCGGATCGAGACTTCGCATCGGAGTGGGAACTGAGCAGTTCGATGCGTTGTGGCGGTCGGTGCGGAGCCCGTCGGCGGCTATGCCGCCATGGCCCCATGGAACCCTGATCCCAAAGCTTGGCTGTTCTCAGGGCCACATCACGGCAAAGCTTGTCGTTGGGTGCCAGGGCAAGTCATGCGCCGGTTCGACCTCATCCACCGCGGCCTCCCTCCAGGACGGGTTGGCCAGGGATCCCGTCAGTGGGCTCGTGAGGTGCGTGGAATTGCGAGAGTGCAGAGGGCGGGTAACCTAGCTATATGGTTCCTTATGAGCCCGATCCGCTTCGCCTGCGCTATCTGTGATGCCCCACTGAGCCCGCAAGAGAGTTGCTCTTGTGCAACACGACCTTCGCGCAGCGGCATCGCCGTGCCCGCCACGGCCACATCTGCTCCGGAGGATCGGCCGCCAGAGAGCGCGCCTTTGGCTCAGAAAAAGCCGAGGAAGGGTAAGTCACGGCGCGCCTGAGCTCGGCTCGCTGGAGCTGTTTCCGGCTGTGGACTCTCTCTCGTTGCCGGGCGGTGGCGTTTTCCTCACCTCAGCCATGCACCTCACTCAGACCAACATTCTAGCCTTACCGCACGGCTGCCTTTTGGGGTCGGCAGCAGCCGACGCGCCTCGGTGGGTCTTCCAGTCAAGTTCCGGCGATGAAATTCGGAGCTGGCCGACGAAGTCTTCGGACCGGGAGTTTGCCTTGAGCGTTGACCAGTGCAGGGTCGGCTGTCCCGCCCTGAAGGAGGTGCCTCATGCGCTCGCCACTCACCACCCTCGCTGCCTTCGTCGCCGTCACGAGTTCCGCCATTGCCCAGACCACCGCCCCGGCTCCTGCAAGCGAGAGCACAGGAGGCGGGGGCTGGCTCTGGGCGCTTCTGATCTTGGCTCTCATTGCCGCTGCGGCCTGGTACTTCCTGTCCCACCGGCGCTCCGTGACCTCGCGCGCGACCGGCGTCAGCCACGACCGCGTTGCGGGCTCCGCCGAGCAGGCGAAGGGCTCGATCAAAGAGGGCGTCGGAAGCCTTATTGGCGACACCAAGCTCCAGGCGGAGGGCCGTGCCGACAAAATCGAGGGTAAGGCCCAGAACACCTTGGGGGGCATCAAGGATACCCTCAGAGGGCAATAGGGCAGATGTCGGCCCTGTGCGGCATCGAGGATAAACCCTCAGAGGCGATAGGGCGGACTTCGGCTCTGGTAGAGCACGACATGCGAGGGAAAGCGGGTGCCAGATCCGGCACCCGCTTTCCGGCAGCCTCAGAGGCTGAGTTGACCTTCCGCCCAGAATTCACGGATCCGGCGCATATCCTCGGTTCTCGCGAACGGCTCTTCGCCGGCAGCGAAGTTCGGAGCGTTCATGAGCCGGTCCTTGGTGGCACTGATGACGTACCCGCCTTTGCCAGTGTCGTAGGTCAGGACGTTCCAGGGCAGGGCATGGTAGCGCTGGCCGATGCCCAAGAAACCGCCAAAGCTCATCACGGCATAAGCCACCCGGCCCGAGCGCTTGCCGACCATGAAGTTGTAGACCTCGCCGAGGTGCTCGCCGGCATGGTTGTAGACGGCGGTGCCTTCGACCTTGTTGGAGGCGATCAGGTCGGTGGTCTCGTCCATCTCGACAGAACGGGACGAACTCATCCCGTTGCCGGACGACTGCCTTGAACCGTAACCCTGGCCGTATCCGGCGCCCTGCATGCCGTAGCTGCGCGAGGAGCGGGCCCGGTCGGCGCTCATCATCATGGGAAGAACGTAGCCGAGTACACCTCCCACGACCGCACCGATCAGGGATATCGCGGTGTCTCTGTCGAGGGTTGAGGTGCGGTGCCGGTCATTGGACGAGCTATTCCACCGATCAGCGGGGGGGCGGCCTGTGCGATCGTCGACATAACCGGAATAGCTGGGGCGAGACGGTGGGTAGGAGCGCTGCGGTGCCCCTGCGCTCCCTTCCATGGAGCGACCTGAAGAGCCGCTAGCGGTGCGATATCCTTCGGTCATGGCGTTCCTCCTGCATCTAGGTCGAGGAGATCTGAGACTCGATGAGGGCTGAGAGGCCCTGCCAGAGGAACCCGCAGACGGCGCCGCGGTTCGGGTCCAATCCGGCGTATGCTTCCTTTTTGAACTGCCCGGCTCTCTGTGCATTGAACCCTCACGATGCACCTCCTCCCGCATGTCCTCGACCCCGCTGCCCACCTTCTTGGGCCTGTTCACCGCACGGGACCGGCTGAGCCGATCGAGCAGATCAGTCTCACCTTCTCCGACTGGCACCCCGGCAATCGCCTCGACGACCCGTTGCACAAGGACCTCTCCGCCGTCGCGCGGGTCGGACAAAACCTGTTTCTCGCCTGCGACGAAACCGCCAGTGTCGAGAGGCTCCAGCGCTTGGAGGACGGCTTCTTCGGGGCTCACAGGCACTTCGCTCTTGCGGATTATGTCGACCTGCCCGCAGGCGGTGACGGCGAGATGGATATCGAGGGTCTGTGCGCGGCCGACGGCTATCTCTGGATTGTTGGCTCCCATTCACTCAAACGCAGCAAGCCGAAGCGAGAGGATCCCTCGAGAGCGGCCGCCCTCGAGCGCATGGAAAAAGTCGAGCGCGAGGCAAATCGATACTTTCTCGGCCGTATCCCGCTCGAGGAGCCCGAGCCTGGGCGGTTCGAGCTGGTGCGGGAGGATCGAGACCGAGGCGCAGCTTGGCTGAAGTTCGGAAAGCGGCGAAGCCGGCTCATGGATTGGTTGTCCGACGACCCGCACCTGTCGCCTTTCCTTGCCATTCCCTCGAAGGAGAACGGACTCGATATCGAGGGCCTCGCTGTCCACGGCGACCGGGTCTGGCTCGGGATGCGCGGACCGGTGCTGAGAGGTCATGCCATCGTTCTAGACCTCGAACTGACACAGACTCGGCCCGGCCGACTGAAGGCCCGCCGCGTGGATGGCGACCGACGCTATCGCAAGCACCTTCTCGACACACGAGGACTCGGCATCCGCGATATGCGTCTTGCTGGCGACGACCTGCTCCTGCTTGTCGGACCGACGATGGCACTCGAAGGCCCGGCCTTCGTGCTGCGGTGGTGCGATGCCGCTCACGACCACGGCTCGGGCGTCATCGACCCGAAGCGGATCGAAACGGTGGCCGAGCTCCCCTACCGCCTGCATTCCGATCATCCCGAAGGCTTGGAGCTCTGGCCTGAGAAGGGGCAGGATGCTCTGCTCGTCATCTACGACGCTCCCGGACCGGAGCGGGTCGATGCCGACACCGCGACCGTGAGAGCGGACGTCATCCGCATGCGGAACTCCACTGCCTCAGTCTGATCCGTCTCGGCCGGCCTGTCGGACGATTTGGCGGGCGAATCAGCGCCCGACGGTCGGTCCGGAGGCAGCTGACACAGGACTGAAGGGTTGATCCTCGAGGAAGGTCCAATCCTTGAGCCCCGCGCAGATACGTCGAGGGTTCCTGGCACTATGTTCGTCAGCCCCAGTCCCAGTCGAAGGTCAGAGCGCGAGCAGGCGACCCCGAGATGAAGGTCTGGGCTGCCATCCGACAGGACGCTGCTTCGGCGGGCCGCGAAAGTCGGTCGGCACCGATCTCGCGATGGCGCGGAATGGCGCTCATGGTCCTGTACGGGTTGGAGCGCGAGGCTGCAAAATACGGGCCGGCGCCCTCGACGAGGGACTTCTGTGCCGCCCCGTTTGGCGTCCCATCGCACCTCTTGTCGCGCCTTGTGGCAGGGAGATCACTGCACGCGCGTGTGAGCCCTGTCAGGTTGTCCAAGGCGCATAAGGCCGGTAAGCTCGGCGCGCCTGACGGGGTTGATGCTGGCTCCCGTTGCTGGGCATTGAGTGACCGTTCGCAACAACCGCCTTGTTTTGTCGCGCGCACCCGATCCGATGCGGCTCGACCGACGATCGGCGTGCTCGCGCAGGACGACGCTGACCTGCTCTGTTTCGGCCGGCACGCATTGTCATGACACCCGGACGGTGACATTCGAGAGCGCGACATTCCACTGCCGGAACGGATAATGCCGATGAACGCCCCCATTCCCTCAAGGCGCGTCTCCCATGGCAGCGACAGTGTCGCTCCCGCGATTTCGGCACGCAGGCTCGCCAAACATTTCGGCGAAGTCCAGGCTGTCGCTGGCATCGACTTGGACGTGCCGCCCGGGATGATCTTCGCGGTCCTTGGACCGAACGGCGCCGGGAAGACGACGCTGATGCGCATGCTCGCCACTCTGACGCGGCCCGACCGCGGCCAAGCGCGCATCTTGGGATACGACCTCGTGACCCAGCCTCACGAAGTGCGCGGTGTTATCGCGATGACCGGTCAGTTCGCGTCGCTCGACGAGGATCTGACCGGGCGTGAGAATCTCCTGCTCCTTGCCCGCCTGTGGGGCTTTCGCGGCCGCGCAGCAAGGACGCGAGCCGACGACCTCCTCGAGAACTTCGATCTCACCGATGCGGCACGAAAGCAGGTGAAATCCTACTCGGGCGGGATGCGCCGCCGCCTCGACATCGCGGCGTCTCTCGTGGTCACGCCGGGCGTGCTGTTTCTCGACGAGCCCACGACGGGACTCGACCCAACGGCCCGGCAGGGCGTCTGGCGCATGATCCGCGATCTCGCGGATTCCGGAGTAACGGTCCTGCTCACGACGCAGTATCTCGAGGAGGCCGATCAGCTCGCTGATCGCATCGCGGTGATCGACCATGGCCGCAAGATCGCGGAGGGGACGAGCCGTGAGCTGAAAGCCGCGACCGGCTCCGGGATCCTTCACGTGGCGCTCACCGATCCCGCCCGCCTCGACGAGGCGGCTCGCCTGCTCGAGATGCAGTTCGGCGGGCGTATTCAGCGAAGTACCGAGGGTGGGCGACTCTCGGTCAACGCCGAAAGCTCGGCTGCCGCCAATGCGGCTCTGAGTGCCCTCGTTGCGGCCGGCATCGAGCTCGCCGACTTTGCCATGGGCAGCCCGAGCCTGGATGAGGTCTTCTTCACCCTGACCGGACGCGGCACCGAAGCGCCGCTGGGGGACCCCTCATGACGGGTACGATCACGACGATCTCCAGGTTCGAGCGCGTGGAGCGTCCGCCTGCGCCCTCCGCTCTGTCCAACGCGCTCGTGTTCGGATGGCGCGCCGTCCTGAAGTTTCGGCATGTGCCGGAGCAGCTGTTCGACCTCGTCATGACACCGATCATGTTCACCTTGCTGTTCACGTTCGTGTTCGGCGGTGCGCTGGCTGGATCGCCCGCACAATATCTCCAGTTCTTCCTGCCTGGCATCCTGGTCCAGACCGTCGTGTTCAATGCGGTCTATTCGGGGATGGGCCTCTCCACCGACCTCGGGCAGGGTCTCTTCGACCGGTTCCGCTCCCTGCCCATCTGGTCCTTGGCGCCCTTCGCCGGACTGATGGTGGGTGACGTGCTGCGCCATCTCATCGCTGCAACGGTCATTTTGGCAGTCGGCCTCATTCTCGGCTACCGGCCCGAAGCTGGCCTCCCTGGCGTTCTCGCGGCCTTCCTGCTGCTCCTGGGGATCGGTTTTGGCATGGGGTGGGTCTTTATCGTGCTGGGCCTGCTGATCCGCACGCCCATGACCGTGATGACGCTGGGCTTCACCATCCTGTTCCCGCTGGTGTTCGCCTCCAACATCATGGTCGAACCCGCCACCATGCCGGGCTGGCTGAGGGCTTTCGTCGATGTCAATCCGGTGTCGCTGATGACCACCGCCCTTCGCGGCCTGATGAGCGGCGGGGCGAGCGTGAGCGAGGTTGGCTTGGCGCTTGTTGCGCCCGCGGTTCTGACGGCACTCTTGGCGCCGCTGACGCTTTGGCTCTACCGCCGACGCTGAGACTAGAGCGTTGATCTGAGCGACGTGGATCCTGCTCACGTCAAGAAAACGCGTTGAAGCAAAGACGAGAGCTGACTCCACGCAAGTGGAAACAGCTCTAGGGCAGCGCGATCCGCCTATACCCCCGACCGCCGCCCGTCCGGCGCCACGCCCGCTGGCTGAAGCGCCCCCCGACCCCTCCCGTTCCAGCAGCGCGCTTCGCCATCGATTCGAAGACCGAACCCGGTGAGACTGGCCGATCACCTCATCGGTCGACCCACTGACGGTATTCCTGCACGATGGTCTCGTAGGCATCGAAACCGGGTAGCGTCTCGTAGCTTTGCACCGCGGGCGTCGTGGCCCAAGGCAGCTTTTCCTTCGTCCATGTTTCGATGAAGGGCATCGACCAGCGCCGATCATCGAGCATGGTCGAGCGGACATTGACGAACCAGGCCATGCCCTCGGGCCGCGTGAACATCCAGCTCATGCAGAAGGGACAGAAATAGTGGCGGGTGGCACCATGAAGGCCCCCGATGACGGGATCCCCTTCAGCGACCGTGAACCCTTCGGTCGGGATCGCAGCGCTCAAGGAGAAGGCGCTGGCCGTCATCCGCTGGCAGCCCGAGCAATGGCAGGCCATGGTGAGGATCGGCTTGCGGGTGGTCCTGAGCCTCACCCGCCCGCAGCGGCATCCGCCCTCGCTCACGTAGCTCTGGTCGTTCACGAGTGTGTCCTTTCTCGCAATCAATGGCCCTGGCCCTTGCCGCCGGCGACGCATGAAGGCAACTCTTTACGCGCGCAAGGTTGTGTAGACGGCACGAGGACGATCGATGCCGCGCAGTTCAAAGTTCCCGACCATGACGGTCGGCCGGGAGCAGCGCTTGGCGAAAACTTCCGAGAGAACGATGCTACGCCCCAGATCATCGCAGAGCGCTTCCATACGGCATGTCTCGTTGACCGCGCGTCCAATCACCGTGAAGTCGAGCCGGCGGCTTGCGCCGACATTGCCGTAGACGACCTCACCGAAATTCAGTGCCACATCGACCGGCAGCATGGGCTCGCCCCGCCCCGCGCGGCTCCGATTGAGGACCTCGTTTGCTGCGACCGCCCGTTCGGCTGCCCTTAGTGCGGCCTCGCAGCCCCGGCAAGGCGATCCGTCGGCCTCGGCGACGGGAAAGACCGCGAGCAATCCATCACCCATGAACTTGAGGATTTCACCTCCCTCGGCGGTGACCGCGTCGCCCACTACCTCGAAGTGCTGGTTCAGCCACCCCACGACCTTCAAGGCGTCTTCCTGCTCCGAGACCTGCGTGAACCGTCTCAGATCGGCAAAAAGAATGGCAGCCGCCAAGCGCTCGCCCTCGCCTCGCCGGATCTCGCCTGCGAGCACGCGCCGAGCGGTGTTCCGTCCGAGATAAATCTCCAGCGCGTTCGCCGCCGTATGGTCAGCACTGACGCGGTAGGCCGCAAGGCCGATGGCCGGCACGAGTTGGTCGACGGACGCAATCTCCTCGTCCGTGAAGCCGCCTGCTCGATCCGTGGCGATCGAAATGGCGACTCCCCGGAGTCGGGCCGGATCGCTCCCGAACTTGACGAGCCATATGAGGTAGTCCGTGGCACCCGAAGCTTGCAGCGTTCCAAGGAGTTCGAACTCCGACGCTCCTTCGCCCCATTCCAGTCGCCACCGGCGTTTGTCCAGGTCACGGGAGATCAGGTGATAGATCACGCTGCGCTGGAAGACCTCCACCTGATCGGGGCCATGCGACAAGGTTTGAACCACGACAGGACGGTCGCGCCACCATTTGTGCATCATCGCGCGAGCATCCGGATCGATGGTCGGGAGATCGAGGCTCGCACGCCAGATCGGGATCTCGGCCGCGACGAGGCGCTCGCAAAGGTGCGCGAGGAGGTCGCCAAGATCGTCCTGGACCGTTGCATTCTGCAAGATCCAGTTGATGAGCTCAGAGATCTGCTGCTGCCGAAGCGCCATGATCGCTCCACTTGATCGTCACTAACGGATTCGCCCCACTCCAGGGCACGGCGAAACGCTCACGGTCGTGCGGCAATCCGGGGGGAAACGCAAGAACGCTGTTCTCCTTCACCCGTGTTCCCGTGATGGCGTCGCAGGCGTAGGGTCTAGACCTCGCGCGGGAACTCTTGGATCCTACGCGCCACACTGGACGCGTGACTGCTCGATGGAGGATGTTGGCACATCCGACCCGAGGTCGCTCAGCACTCGCCTGAATGGAGGAGGCCTGAGGATGAGCCGAACTGTCCTGTTCTGGCGCCGAACGGATGTCGAAGGCCTCGAACGGCTGGAACTCGCCATCGAACCTGAGGGGATCACCGCCACGTCCACACTGATCTGCCTCGAGGCTGGCGGTTTCCGTCTCGATCACCATTGGCGACTCGATCCCGACTGGCGCGCGCAATCCGTTGCCATCGAACGCTGGAACAGGCAAGGCCACGGCGCGCTGAACCTGGAGCGCACCGGGACCGGTTGGCAGGTGAATGGGGTGCTGCGGTCGGACCTGGATGGTGCCGAGGAGCCGGACCTATCCGATACGCCATTCTGCAACACCTTGCCGATCCGCAGGACACCCGAGGCTGCGGGCGGGACCCTGACCCTCGACACCGCGTTCATCGATGGACCCACGCTGAAGGTGGCACGATCGAGCCAACGCTACGAGAGGAAAGGGTCTCTACGACTCCGCTACATCGACCTTGGCTTGTCGCGTGGATTCGAAGCCGATCTGGTGGTGGATGAACTGGGGTTGGTGCTGAGCTATGAGCACCTCTTCGAACGCGTTGCGCCGCCCAGTTGATTTGGCGCCGTGTTGCCGGTGATCGCCCTGCGGGCGGACGCTCGTCGCGATGCCTTTCCCCGAGACGGAGATCGCTTCGGAGCCTATCTCAGCAAACGTAAGGTCTTGGGCTGCGCAGCGAGAAGCAATGGGAGCGACGAGATGAATCTGATGCTGGTGGGCTCGACAGGTCTCGTGGGCCGGCATGTTCTTGCGTTGGCGCTTGCCGATACACGTGTCGATACTGTCGTCGCTCCTGTTCGCCGGGGCATGCCGGGCCGCTCCAAGCTGCTCGCGCCGGTCGTCGATTTCGAGCGGCTGCCCGTCGACGCAGAGTGGTGGCACGTCGATGCGGTGATCTGCACCCTGGGGGCGACGATAAGGAACGCCGGCTCGCAGGAGGCGTTCCGAAGGGTCGACTATGAATACCCACTCGGTATCGCCCGCGTGGCACGACAGCATGGCACCCCCACCTTCGTGTTGAATTCAGCCGTGGGGGCGGATCCCTCCTCCCGCCTCTTCTACAATCGAGTGAAAGGCGAGGTAGAGCGCGACCTCGCCACCATCGGCTTCCGATCCTTCACGATCGTCCGGCCGGGGCTGATCGGCGGAACACGCGAGGAGGTCCGTCCCGGCGAGCGGGCCGCTGCGTTCATTCTAGGCGTCCTGCACCCCATCCTGCCGCGGCGGCTGCGCATCAATCCTGCGGGCAACATCGCGCGAGCCATGCTGGATGCCGCTATCGCAGCGCCTCCGGGCCGGCATCTCGTCATGTCAGACGAGTTGGCGTGAGAGCGTCCTGCTCAGCGATAGATCAGGTCTTCACCGCAGCCGAAGCATCGTCGAGTGGGAAACACGCTAGAAGCCTTCACTCTCTTGCTACGTTGCCCGAAGGGATTTCAAAACTCTCCACACCTGGAGCCTGAGATGTCGTTCAGGCTGGAGGCGGGCCGACGAACTCCAGACTGTAGCGCGCTGCGATCTCCACGATCTGAGGCATGTCCCGAGACGGGTGGAGCCCTTGCGCCTCGACCTCTTCGAAGAACCCCTCCGCACCGCCAGGAGTCATGGTGATCAAAAGCTGCCCATCGCTCGTGCCGACGTTCTTGAAGGTGTGATGCGCGCCGTTGGGGATCACGACCGTGTCGCCGTCGCTCAGATCGACAGCCTCACCGGCGCACCAGAAGCGGAACCGGCCCGAGAGGATGCGGAACAACTCCCGTTCACGGTGATGCACATGCATGGGCGGACCCGCCCCGGCAGGCACATTCTCGATCCACTGAGTCAAACTGCCTCCGGTCTCCTCCGAACGAACGACGAAGGTGCGGGGCAGATCGAAAGCGTGGTTGAGAGTGCCTTCGCGATCTCGCCTGACAATGGCGCCTCCTCCAGTCTGATTGCCCATCGTCTGTGTCCTTTTCGGTTTCCTCGCCATCCTTCATGGCTTCGGTCAAAAGCACAAGGTTCGTCGCCCCGCAGCAGGTGTCGGCCGTGCGGACAGGCCGTTCGATTTGGCCTGTGCCGGCCGGATCCGTCGGCTGTAGCGCGGGAGGAAGGTACGGCGTTCCGCATTCCCGTGAAGGGCCGGGCGACAGGGAGGCAGCCGGCCTCTCACGGTCTCGCATCGCCAGGCCGGGGTGGAGCCTGCATCTGGACCGTGCGAGATCGCGATGGCCAGGGTGTGCGCCAACGGCGATGCCCCCATCCCGGGCATCTCGACGGCACGGCGTATGACGTCCCGATCGCCGGGATGGAATCCACACGCGATGGGGCGGGTGCGTCGATGCCCAGAACTGCTTCGCCACTGTTCACAAACCGAGGTCCTCTGCCTCGGATTCGAGTTCGGATCGATCGCCATCTCAGCAACGGCAGAAGAGCGGCGTTTCGCCCAGGCCTGCGGTGGAGGGTTTGCCCCTGCCTGCCGACCGACGACCCCACGAAGGTAGGAGTGAAGACGGATGCGATTGCCCTTGGGGCTGTCTCCCCACATCGGTAGTTGTGGTGCCAGGAGTAGCTTCGGTCCCCTCGCCTACAGCATCCGCCCGGATCACCTCCCACTCTCTTCCTGGTGGGACATCTTGTATTGTAAGCTATGCTTTCGCTGCCCCGGCAGCTTTGCCAGGCTTTCGCGTGCTTGCCCCCAGTTCCTCGAAGCCCACCGTATCCGAGTGGGTCGTCTCATCCAGCAGGTGGAGCTCTCATGCGCATCACCTTCCGCGGCACACGCGGTTCTCTCCCGGTTCCAGGGCCGAGCACCCTTCGCTATGGCGGCAACACATCTTGTGTCGAGGTGCGATCGGCGGCCGGCACGCTCATTGTCCTGGATTGCGGGACCGGGGCCTTTGCCCTGGGTCAAGCACTCATGGCCGAGGCCCAGGCCAGCGGGACGGCTCTGCGGGGTCACCTGCTGATCTCCCACACGCACTGGGACCACATCCAGGCCATCCCGTTCTTCGCACCCTTGTTCGTGGCAGGGAACGAATGGGACATCTATGCCCCGCGCGGACTCATCGGCTCGTTGCGGGAGACCCTGTGCGGGCAGATGCAATCCACGTACTTTCCCGTTACGCTCGATCAGCTTGGCGCCACCATCAGGTGCCACGACCTCGTCGAGGGCGAGTTCAGCATCGCCGATGTGCAGGTGAGAGCCCAGTATCTCAACCATCCGGCCCTGACGCTCGGCTATCGTTTGGAAGCTGATGGTACGTCCGTCGTGTATGCCTGCGATCATGAGCCTTATTCCCGGCAGCGGGCATCAGCAGGGCGGGAATTGAGCAAACAGGATCGGCAGCACGCGGCCTTTCTGGCCGATGCGGATCTGGTCATTCACGACGCCCAGTACAGTGTGGAGGAGTATGGCAGTAAGGTCGGCTGGGGTCACAGCACGGGCGCCTACGCCGTCCACGTCGCGCAGCTTGGAGGTGCCAAGCGCCTCGCTCTAACCCATCACGACCCGCTGCGGGATGACTCTGCCGTCGATCGGCTTGTCGCGGAAGCTCGCTCGTATCTTAACAGCCCGCTCGAGGTCTTCGCCGCTGCCGAGAACCAAACGCTCGACCTCACCCGCCCGGAGCCACGTCCTTCACCCACGCACCAAGCTCGTCGAGCCTCCGCGGTCGCGCCGGTCGCGCCGGCCCTGATGAAGCAAACGGTCGTTTTAGGGCTAGCCGACCCGGTCCAGAGGGCCGAACTCGCGGAGGTGCTCCGGGCCGACGGCGTGCGGGTGATCCCAGCCCTCGATGGCCCCTCCGTGATCGAGGTGACACAACGGGACGGTGCTTCGCTGATCGTGCTGGAGCGGGACCTCCCGCAGCTGAACGCTCTCGAGGTTTGCGATGTGCTCAGAGCGGGGCCGACGGCTGCCGACGATATCCCGATTGTCGTGATCGTACCGGCCGGCGACGCAGGGCCTGCGGAGGCTCCGGGCGTTACGGATTGGCTGGAGCGGCCTTTCTCGACGGCGTACGTTCGAGCTCGCCTTCGTGCTTGGCTGCTGCGGACCGCTTGCCGCTGGTCACGGGCTCCTACTCCGCCGGATGAGGAGCAGCGCCTTGCATGTCTCCACGAGCTGGGGCTATTGGGCAGTGCCACCGATGCGCGCCTGGACGAGCTGACGCGCCGGGCGGCGTTGCTCTTCGATGTGCCGATCGCGCTGGTGAGCGTTGTCGGCCCGGAGCAGCAATGGATCAGATCATCGTGCGGCCTCGGAGAGTTGCGGCAGACTTCCCGTGAAGCTTCGTTTTGCGCTCATGTCGTGGCCGAGCGGACGCCCATCATCGTGCCCGATACGCTCCAAGATAATCGCTTCGCCGACAATCCTATGGTCACCGGCGGCCCGCGGATCCGGTTCTATGCGGGTTTCCCGCTGCGTTTGCCGAACGGTACCTGCGCGGGCTCCTTGTGCCTTGTCGACACACGCCCGCGACGGTTGGACAGTGCTGGCCTCGACCTGCTCGCCAGCCTCGGGGAACAGGTCGAACGGGAGTTCGGTCGCCGGTCGGATTGATCTGACCGGAATTTGGGGCGATTTCGGGCGAGACCGCAAGCCAATGCCAGCCGAGTGCGTGAGAGCTGTCGAAGCGCCGCGCCTCGGGCCCGAGAATTTCCGGCAGGTGAGACCTGGGAGGCGCTCCTCGCCGGACGCCTGGACGGGTGCCCCCTGACGCGCCTCGTCGTCACCCACTTCCACCCGGATCATGCTGGGGCTGCCGGGTGGCTTGCAGCGAATTACGGCCTGCGCGTTTTCATGCGCCAGACCGAGTACCTGAGCAGCGTCAACATCCACCTCGATCCTGGCGCCCTCCAGGCAGACCACTACCAGCGGTTCTACTCGGGCCGTGGCCTTGATGCTGCGACAACCGAGAAGGTGGTGACTCAGGGCCATGGCTACCTCAAGATGGTCACGGGCCTGCCCCCGACCTTCCGCCGCCTGATCTCGGGAGAGCAGTTGCAGATCGGAGGAATCTGGCCTCAACCGAATGGACAAGGGGGTCAGGTCACCGGTCTGATCAGCCACTTCCGTCTCCCGAAGCCCTAATTAAGCTGGTGTCTTTCGCAGATCCAAGCCGAAGCGCGCGGCTGCGGCGCGGATGTGGCTATCCATTTTCTTGCTTGCTCCATCTGCATCGCCGGCCGCAAAACATGCGAGCAGTTCCTCGTGCTCCAGCACAGTGCTCTCCAAGCGTCTATAATTCACCATAGGGAGCTTCTGGCTCTCGACCATCATCTCTCGCACGGAGCGGTACATCGCGGTGAGTATAGGGTTACCGCAGGCTTCTATAATGATATCGTGGAACTTGCTGTCAGCTGTTGCCATACCCTCGACATCGCGTGCTTGATAAGAACTCCGCAGCTCAGCAACGCTGTTCTTGAGTTGCTCTGTAGAGATCCGATTGATACGGTTCGCAGCTAATCTCGCCGCAAACACCTCAATGCACAGGCGTGCTTCATAAACTTCTCGGGGAGATCCGCGGTCACCAAAACGCCAAGTTATGGCTTGCGGAGGTGAAGCCACGAATACACCACGCCCAGGTTGCACCGAAACCAAGCCCAAAGTCTCCAAGGCACTCAGCGCTTCACGCAGTGAGGCGCGGCTCACACCGAGCTTTTCAGCCAACTCACGCTGAGCAGGCAGCTGATCACCTGGTCGAAGCTGTTCCTTCAAAATCAGTCTTTGGAGCTCTTCCGCGGCTCCACGTGGTACAGGCGTTCTGGTCGGTAGGAGGACTTGCATACGCTCTCGACGAAAATTCATGCAGCCTGTGCCTCCGCCATGTTCATTGCATACTTGACCATCGGCATTCCAGCGAGCACCTTGAAACTGGTCAGACCAGTCAGGCCAGAATAGCTCTACCTCTATTGAGCCGTCCAGACAGGTTGGAAGCCAGCGGGGCCGATCCAGGATCCAAGTCGATGATCTAAGTCGCGCCAGAAATGCCAGAGCGGGAGTCGATCAATGTTACGCATGGTGAGAAAAACCCTGACGACAGCAGCTATGGTCGCTGCAACCATGGCCTTGAGTGCCTTCTCGGGTTCGGCCCAAGCACCCCTCAAGGTCGGCGCCAATGTGGGCAACGTGCCTTGGGAGTTCCAAAACGAGAAAGGCGAGATCGTCGGCTTCGAGATCGACCTCATGAACGAGGTCGGTAAGCGCCTTGGACAGAAGGTCGAGTTCGTCAACATCCCCTTCCAAGGCCTGTTCGCCGCTGTCCAGTCCGGCCAGATCAACGCAGCCGTTTCGTCGATTACGATCACCAAGAAGCGCTTGGAGTCCGTCTCGTTTGCTCAGCCGTACTATGACAGTGACCAGTCGCTCACGGTGACCAAGGCCAGCGGCATCAAGAACCTGGATGGCATGAGCGGCAAGACCGTAGGGGTTGATACCGGATCAACCGGTGACATCTGGGCGACCGAGAACAAGGCCAAGTACAAGCTAGGCGAGATCCGCCGATTCGAAGGCCTCAACCCTGCCATGCTTGACCTCGCGGCTGGCCGGATCGACGGCTACATTTCTGATATCCCTGCCCTTTTGTACTACGCCAAGGACAAGCCTCAGTTTGCGGTCGTAGAGCGAATCAAAACGACGGAGCAGTACTCGGTGATGTTCGCCAAGGACTCGCCACTTGTTTCCAAGGTGAACGATGCCATCACAGAGATGAAGAAGGATGGCACGCTCGCCAAGATCCACCAGACCTGGTTTGGCACGGCTCCCGACCCAGAGACGACCACCTCGAAAGTCGTGGATATTCCAAAGCTCGGGAGCTGATCGCCAAAGCGCGGCACCCCGTGCATCCTTCCCGTAACGTTTCCTGATGCTTACTCGCTACACGGGGTGCCGTATCGATGAACATCTTCGATACCTTCTTGAATGGCAGGGTCTTCATGCAGACCCTGCCCCTCTTGCTCAGCGGCCTGTCCACCACCGTGCTCCTCGGACTTGTGAGCATCGCCCTCGGGCTTGCGTCCGGCCTCGCCTTGGCTCTCGCCAGGCTGTACGGCGGCAGCGTGCTGCGCGTCGTGACCGTTGCCTACATTGATGTATTCCGTGCGATCCCGCTCCTCGTTCTGCTGATCGTCGTCTATTACGCCCTTCCTTTCGTCGGCATTCGCCTGTCGCCTTTTGCGGCCGCTACCACATCCCTCTCCCTCGTCGCGGGTGCATACTCGGCCGAGATCTTCCGCGCAGGTATCCAGGCAGTTCCAAAAGGTCAATTCGAAGCCGCCCGGGCGCTCGGGCTTCGCCCCCTTCCGATGATGGTGCGAGTGATTCTTCCGCAAGCAATACGGATCGTCATTCCGCCTATCACGTCCAACTCGATCAACGTTCTCAAAGACACAGCACTCGCCTCCGTGGTCGCTATGCCGGACCTGTTAAAGCAGGCCACACAGGCTCAGGCGCTGGCTGCCAATCCGACACCCCTCATCACGGCGGCGGGGATCTACCTTCTCATGCTCCTTCCTATGGTGAGGCTTGTCGGCCTGCTTGAAGCGCGGTGGGCCGCACAGCGGCGTTGATCATGGGTCATCACACATCGCCCATGCCCGGCAGGGTATACGCACATCGCCTCACGGCCGAAGCATTCTCCGAGTTCGGGGACGTTATCGCCGCCGATGGCTCCCATGCGATCTCGGTGAACGAGGGCCGCGCACTGCGGTACGATGCTCTGATGCAGTTGCGCCACGAGACGCCTGCATCGAAGCCGGTACTGGCTCTGTATCGGGTCAGTCCATCAAACCTCCCATTCAAGGCGAACCTGTTCGAACGGCACCCCTATTCAAGCCAAGTTTTCTTGCCGATGACAGGTGGCGCTATCCTGACGGCAGTTGCACCCGACCGAAATGGCACCCCTGACCTCGACAGGATTCAAGCGTTCGTTTCGCCCAGTGGTCTTGGGATTCATTACCGCCCGGGTGTCTGGCATCTGCCCATCGCGGCGTTGGATTCTGAAGTGACCCTCGCCATGATCATGTGGGAGGGGAGCCACGCTGACACGGTTGAGCATCGCCTAGCGCATCCTATTCTCATCGAAGAGTAGACCAAGAGAGATCCAAACGAATGGCACTCGATATCGACTTTGTCCGCTCGCAATTTCCCAGCCTGCAATCGGGCGTCGCGTTCTTCGATAACGCCGGAGGATCGCAGGTCCTTAAGCCTGTAGCCGATCGCGTTGCTGACTATCTCCTCACGACAAGCGTTCAGCTGGGAGCAAGCTACGATCTATCGCATAAAGCCTCGGAGCGTCTGGTCGAGGCTCGCAGCAAAATTGCGCGGATGATCAATGCATCGCGACCGGCTGAAGTGGTGCTTGGCCCTTCAACCACAGTGCTGATGCGCTTTCTCGCAGCCTCTATGGCGAAGCAGTTCTCGCCCGGAGACGAGATCATCCTGACGGTGTTCGATCACGAATCTAACATCGGGCCATGGCTGACGCTCGAGGAGCGCGGGGTCTCGTTCAAGTTCTGGACGGTCGACAAAGAGACGCTTGCGATCGATCTCGGCGAACTCGACCGGCTGATGACACCGCGGACCAAAATGGTCTGTGTCACCCATACGTCAAACATCCTGGGTGCGATCACGCCCATCGCGGATGTTGCCCGGTTCGTTCACGAGCGAGGCGCGAAAATTTGCGTCGACGCCGTTGCCTTCGCTCCACACCGCGCCGTTGATGTAACGGGCTGGGACGTCGATTACTACGTCTTCAGCTTCTACAAAACATACGGACCCCACTTTGCCGTCTTGTATGGCCGGTACGAGAACCTCCTCGAGCTCGACGGCCTCTACCATTACTTCTATGGCAAAGACAAAGTTCCCATGAAGCTCGAGCCCGGTAATACAAACTACGAGCTCGCCTGGGGCTGCACTGGCATTGTTGATTACCTCGACCAGCTCGGCGGCGGGTCCGGCGACCGGAAAGCTATCGAGCAGGCTTTCGATGCCATTGCGATCCATGAGGAGGTCATAGGTGAACGCCTCCTCGCGTATTTGCGAAACCGGAACGACGTCCGCATCATCGGCTCGCGCTCGGCCAATCGGGCAACACGGGTGCCGACCATCTCGTTCCGGGTCGAGGGTAAGAGTCCAGCATCCATCGTTGGCCGCGTTGACCAAGATGACATCGGGATCCGCTTCGGTGATTTCCATTCGCGGCGTCTGATCGAACACCTCGGGTTGGCCGAAGAAGGGGGCGTGATCCGGGTGTCCATGGTCCACTACAACACCGTTGACGAAGTCGATCGGCTGATCGCCAGCCTTGATCGTGCGCTGTCCTAGAGAGCATGGCGATGGCTCCATTCGATTTGACCATCCGCGGCGGCACAGTGGTCACGGCAGCTGACGTCGTCACGGCCGATATCGGTGTTCGTGGTGGCCGAATCGTAGCCTTGGCTGACTCCCTGCCGGCCGGTGACGAGAACATCGATGCAGCTGGCATGCTTGTCCTGCCCGGCGGCATCGACAGCCACGTTCATATCGCCCAGCCCTCTGGGCCCGGGATCGTGATGGCCGACGACTTTACATCGGCAACGGCTGCCGCAGCCGCCGGCGGGAACACCCTGGTAATGCCCTTCGCGTTGCAGCAGCGGGGAACCAGCCTGCGCGCCAGCGTCGAGAGCTACCGTGCTCTTGCCGAGGGGCGATGCTTCATCGACACGTCATTCCACTTGATCATCTCAGATCCTTCGCCCGAGGTCCTTGGCCAGGAACTCCCTGCCCTCGTCCGGGATGGTTTCACATCCTTCAAAGTCTTTATGACCTACGACGACCTCGTGCTGAACGATAGGCAGCTGCTGGAGGTTTTCGAAGTTGCCCGTCAGGAGCGAGCTCTCGTAATGGTGCATTGCGAAGGCTACGATGCCATTCGCTTCATGACAGAGCGCCTTGAGCGGGTGGGTCGCACAGCTCCCTACTACCATGGCCCGTCGAGGCCGCAGGTTGTCGAGCGCGAGGCTGCGCATCGGGCCATTTCGCACGCCGAACTCGTCGATGTCCCCATCGTCATTGTTCACGTCTCCGGACGAGAGGCGATGGAGCAAATCCGGTGGGCGCAACAGAGAGGGCTGAAGGTCTATGCTGAGACCTGCCCTCAATACATCACGCTCACTGAGGAGCACCTCAAGGGCCTGAACATGGATATGAGTGGGGCGAAGTACGTATGCTCCCCACCGCCTCGGGATCTCGACAGCCAAGCGGCAATATGGGAAGGCATCACTCAGGGCTTGTTCCATACCTTTTCATCGGACCACTGCCCGTTTCGCTACGACGATCCGAAAGGCAAGCTCACATCGAACGCGCGAACGTCATTTCGGTGGGTCCCGAATGGCATCCCAGGGATCGAGACGCGTCTCCCGATCCTGTTTTCGGAAGGAGTTTCGAAGGGCCGCATTAGCCTTCAGCGATTTGTTGAGCTGTCAGCCACGAACCATGCCAAGTTATATGGACTCTATCCAAAAAAAGGGTCGATTGGAGTCGGATTCGATGCCGATTTTGCGCTGTGGGATCCCAACCGTCGGACGACCATTCGGCAAGCAGACCTTCATCACGGCGCCGATTATACCCCTTGGGAAGGCTTCGAAGTCACGGGCTGGCCTGAGATGACAATCTGCAGGGGCGCGATCGTAGCTCGCGGAGGGAAAATTGTCGGTCGGCCAGATTTCGGCCTGACGATCGAGCGAGGCATCTCGCCGTATGCTTCTTAGCCAGATATCCCCATTCCGCACGAGCACCATACGCGTTGAACAATCGTGAATAGCTGCATTCGCCTATTCGCCGCTGCTCACCCGTGAGGAAGCCACGTAGCAAGGCCTTTAGCTGCTTGCTTCGATGCCTGAGACCCGGGCTAGAGGGGCGGCTTCGGATCAAAGCGCAGGAGAGGGCATTCATCCCGGCTCAGGGCGACAGCTACTATCGATTATCCGGCAGGTACATACCGAGAGTGCCGCAGTTGGGCCTACTTCGATTGCGGCTCGATGTTCGGGGCGGAGCCTTCCTTGACCCTATAATACGGACTGTATACCGTGAGCATATCGGGCGATGCGACGGTCAGCGACCACGGCTTTGACGCCCGATCAGGCGATGAAAACAGGCTGCGCACGGCAGACACATGAATGTCAGTCAACACCCGACGCGGCCTCGTCGCGAAGAGACACAGAAGCTCATCACCTTCCTGTATTACGTCGATCTAGCTGCGGCGATACGCTTCTATGAGGACGTCATCGGCCTTGAGCTTGCCATCGACCAAGGCTGGTCGAAAATCTACCGTGTCACAGCCGATGGGTACTTGGGTCTTGTCGACGAGGCGCGGGGAAGCCATCGCGCGCACCCGACCAAGCCAGTTCAAGTTTGCATCCGTGTTGCGGATGTCGATGCTTGGTACGCCTACATCGAGACCCAGGGCGTCGCGGCACTCCGGCCGCCGCGTAGCAGTGAACAACTGCAGATTCGAGCTTTCGTATTCAATGATCCGGAAGGCTACCAGATTGAGATCCAGTCTGCGCTGGCGTGAGCTACCCGTGGACGGGCCATGAGGTCCGCCGAGAGCACAGGGAGTAAGCCGACCATGACACATCACTGCAAGAGGTTCACACGGGCTGGTGTACTGGCCCTGGCATTGGCTTCCTTCCCTGGACTATCCCTACCGGCATTTGCCCAGGAGAAGGCGATCACCATCGCGCTCACAGCAGATGCCGTGATCCTCGATCCGCATGCCGCGAACGAGCTCTCCGGCAACATCATGTTCTACCACGTGTATGATCCGCTGGTGACACGGACCGCCGAACTCGGCTTCGAGCCGGGGCTGGCCGAGAGCTGGAAGGTGGTGGACGATCTGACCTGGGTCTTCAAGCTGCGCAGGGGAGTCAAGTTCCACAACGGGGAAGAGCTGAAGGCCTCTGACGTCGTCTATACGTTCGAGCGCGCCCGGAAAGCGTTGATGTCGAGCTTGGTGGCCAACATCGCTTCGGCAAAGGCTTTGGACGATTACACCGTCGAGGTGAAGACGCCCAAACCCTATGCCGTCCTTCACATGGCCATGGCCGAAATTCTCATCGTCAATGAGAAGTACGCGAAAAGTGTAGGTGACGAGCAAATGGGCCTCAAGCCCATGGGCACCGGCCCCTACAAACTGACCGAATGGGTGAAGGAGGACCGCATCGTCCTCAACGCCTTCGCCGACCACTGGCGCGGCAAACCTAAGATCGACAAAGTAACCTTCAAGCCGATCACCAATGCCGCAACGCGTACGGCTGCGCTCCTCACCGGCGGCGTTGACGTGATCCAGGACCTCGCAGTGCGGGACGTCACCGGCGTTAAGAACAACAATCAATTTAAAGTCATCACGCGCCCGAGTCTGCTCAACCTCGTGATTGCCCTCGACACGCGCGAGAAATCGCCCACCATTGATCTGCCGGTCAACCCAATGCGCGACCGGCGCGTGCGCGAGGCCATTGCCCGCGCGATCAACATCAACGCCATCGGCAGCGTCGTCATGAACGGCTTCTCGACGCCGAGCGATCAATACGTGCCGAACTCGCACCTCGGCTACGTGGATGGGATCGACTTCCGCAAGCAGTACCCGTTCGACCTCGACAAGGCGAAGGAGCTCATGAAGAACGCGGGATTCGAAAAGGGTTTCACAATGACCCTCGACACGACAAACAACCGCTATGTCAACGATGCGGCAATCGCTCAGGCCATTGCCGGGATGCTAGCGCGCATCAATATCAAGCTCGAGCTCAACCTAATGCCGCGCTCCAACTTTTTCGGATACATCCGCGTGCCGTCTGACAAGTCGAGTTTCATCATGAGCGGCTGGGACACGCCTTCTGGCGACGCCGGCAACATGTACAGCGTCCTCATGTACAGCCGTAGCAAGAAGCCGGGTTACGGCCAGGCCAATCGCGGCGATTATTCCAACGCCGAGTTCGACAGCTGGATCGATAAGGCGGATGCGACCGCCGACATGAAGAAGCGTGACGAGTATCTGCAAGAGGCCACCAAGATCGCGATCAAGGACATTCCGATGATCCCGATTCACTACGAGCAGGACATCTACGCCGCCAAGCAGAGCGTCACCGTCGTGCCCCGCATGGATAAGTTCATCTGGGCCTATGAAATGGATGTAAAGTGAGCGGGCTCGCTTGAGCCCACCATCGCTTCGGCGGTCGGGCTCACACGCCGACCGCCGCAGCCCAGAGCAGCGCATGGCTATTCGCTTAGGCTCAGCAAAGGTTCCGTAACTTGCTCGGGTATCTGATCAAGCGATTGGTCCAGATGATCGTCGTGCTGTGGGTCGTTTCCGTTCTGGTGTTCCTCATGATGAGTTTCACCGGCGACCCGACCTACATGATGGTTCCGCTCGACGCCACGGAGGAGCAGATTGCTCAAGCCCGGCGGCTGCTCGGGCTGGATCAATCTTTGCTGGCACAATACGGGCTGTTCATCCAGAACCTGCTGCAAGGTGATTTCGGCCGCTCCTTCGTGTTCCGCCAGCCAGCGCTGGGATTGATCATGGAACGGCTTCCGGCCACGCTTGAGATTGTTGTTCTTGCTATGGCACTGGCGCTTGTGGTCGCCATTCCACTCGGCGTCTACGCCGGTGCCAACCCGAACCGCCCCGGGAGCCGGATGGTCATGGCTGGTTCACTCGTCGGCATTTCACTGCCGGGGTTCTGGCTCGGCATGGTTTTAATCTTTGTCTTCGCCGTGCGGTTCCAGTTCCTGCCCTCCTCGGGACGGGGCGAGACGGTTGAACTGCTCGGTCTCCGCCTCAGCCTCACCTGGAACGGCTTCACCCATCTGATCTTGCCGGCCGTTACGCTCTCCATCGGCACGCTCGCGATCCTGATGCGCATCATCCGCGCCGAGATGATGGAGGTGATGAAGCAGGATTACATCAAGTTTGCACGAGCAAAGGGGGTGAACCACCGCGGCGTCCTGTTTAAGCACGGCTTGAAGAACGCTCTGATCCCGCTGGTCACCGTGTTCGGGCTCATGCTGGGCGATCTCATTGCTTTCGCGACACTCACGGAAACGATCTTCGCGTGGCCCGGCATCGGTAAGCTCCTGGTGGACTCGATCTATCGCGGAGATCGTCCGGTCATCGTAGTCTATCTGATGTTTGTCGCCTTCCTTTTCGTGGTCGTGAACTTCACGGTGGACGTGCTCTATGCGCTGATCGATCCGCGCATCAAGATCAAGTGAGATGCCAGGCATGACTGCGATTACGGCGAGCGTTGAGCGATTTCTTGGCTCCGAACTCTTTCACAATTACCTTCGCAATCTGTCTGCGGTTCTGGGCAGTCTGATCATCCTGCTGTTTGCCGGCATGGTTTCAGTGGGTTCGTTCTTGGTCTCGCAGGACCCTTATGACATATCGCAGCTTGACCTCATGGATTCCTTCAAGCCACCGATTTGGCTCGAGGGTGGAGATAGTCGTTTTTGGCTCGGCACCGATGGGCAAGGACGCGACGTTCTCGCCAGCATCGTCTACGGCAGCCGCATCTCGCTCTTCATTGGGCTCACTGCCATGCTGGCCTCGTGCGCGATCGGCACTACGCTTGGGTTGTTGGCCGGGTTCTACCGCGGGCGGCTCGACAGCTTCATCATGCGCATTGCTGACATCCAGCTGTCCTTCCCATCCGTTCTCACGGCCCTTTTCCTGATGTCCGCCTTTGGCACAGGAGTGGAGAAGGTCCTCATTGCGCTCACCAGCGTCGGCTGGGTGGTCTATGCTCGTACGGTGCGCGGCTCAACTTTGCGGGAGACGCAAAAGGAGTACGTGCAAGCGGCTCGGGTTTCAGGCCTACCAAACCGCAAGATCATCCTCAAGCATGTCCTTCCCAACGTGCTCACCCCGCTCATCGTAGTCGCCACGATCCAGGTTGGGACCTTCGTGCTGATCGAGGCTTCGCTCAGCTTTCTTGGTGTGGGCGTGCCGGTCACCGAACCTTCGCTCGGCCTGCTCATCAAGAACGGGTTCGATGTGCTGTTCAGCGGCTTATGGTGGATCTCCGTCTTTCCTGGACTGTTCATCATGCTCTTGGTGTTCGGCATCAACCTTCTCGGGGATTTCCTACGGGACGAACTGAACCCTCGGCTGAAATGAGAACTTTGGCCACGCCCGCTCAGCCTCTGCTCTCGGTGCAGGATCTGAGAACCTACTTTCACACCTTCGGCGGTGTGGTGAGGGCCGTGGATGGGGTGAGCTTCGATCTGGCGCCTGGCGAGATCCTTGGACTTGTGGGTGAGTCTGGAGGCGGCAAGTCCATGATCGGCTTCTCGATCATGGGCCTCATTGAGCCACCGGGCCGTATCGAAACAGGCCGGGTCCTCCTCGATGGACGTGATCTCGTCCAGCTTGGCGAGCGAGGAATGCGGGGTGTCAGAGGCAAGGAGATCGCCATGATCTTCCAAGACCCCATGACAGCGCTGAACCCCCTCTACACGATCGGGAATCAGCTTGAGGAGATGCTTCGCCTCCATACCAGCGTGCCTGCCTCCGAGCGGCGTGCGCGAAGTGTCCAGATGCTGGATGAGGTCGGAATCCCGCAGCCTGAGGCCCGGCTCGGCAACTATCCGCATCAATTTTCCGGCGGCATGCGCCAGCGGGTGGTGATTGCGATCGCGATGATCGCTGGCCCCCGTGTTCTCGTAGCCGACGAACCCACGACGGCTCTCGACGTAACGATCCAGGCTCAGCTGCTGCGGCTCATGAAACAGCAAGTTCGCCAGCGTTCCACTTCGCTCATCTTGATCACGCACGACCTTGCAGCCGTATCCCAGATGGCCGATCGAATCGTGGTTCTCTATTGTGGCCGCATCGTCGAGCGCGGCGCAGCCGGCGAGGTCATCCGACACCCTCGTCATCACTACACTCGCGGACTTCTCGACTCGATCCCGAAGGGCGGAAGCAACGAGAAGCGGCTGCGGCAGATCCCCGGCACGGTGCCGGACGTGCGCCGATTGCCCCAGGGTTGTGCTTTCGCACCCCGCTGCCCAGCCGCTCGGGAGCGCTGTCAGGAGGTCATTCCAACTCTCGACGATCTCGCTCAAGATCACGCGGTCGCCTGCCATTTCCCGCTGGAGACCCGGGCCTGATGGCACATCTTCTGGATGTCAGAAACCTGGAACAGCGCTTCGATGCCAGCGGCGGCTTCTTCGACCGTCTCAGCTTCAGGAATGGGCGCATCAGCGCGCCCCGGCGCATCGTTCATGCGGTCAACGGTGTAAGCCTGACCATCGGAAGGGGTGAAGTTCTCGGGCTCGTCGGCGAGAGCGGCTGCGGCAAGTCTACCCTGGCGAAGACCGTGATCAAATTGCACGAGCCTACCGCCGGTCAGATCGTGCTCGACGGAGAGGATATCACGAGCCACGATTTCGCGCGGATGCGCCCCATCCGGCGCAAGATGCAGATGATCTTCCAGGATCCTTATGCATCCCTCAACCCGCGCCAGCGGGTGAAGGACATCGTCATGGAGCCCTGGCTGGAGACCGTGCGCTCCACGGCAAGCGCCACCCGGGCTCGAATGCTGGAGCTTCTCGCGAAGGTGGGGCTCGGGCCGGAGCACGCTGACCGCTATCCGCACCAGTTCTCAGGCGGTCAACGTCAACGTATTGGCATCGCGCGCGCCCTATCCGTCGAGCCAGAGCTCATCATTGCGGATGAGCCAGTCTCTGCGCTGGATGTATCGATCCAGGCCCAGATCTTGAATCTCATGATGGATCTGAAGGACGAGATGGGGTTCTCCTATCTCTTCATCACCCATGATCTGTCGGTGGTCCGCCACATCAGCGACCGGATTGGCGTCATGTATCTCGGCTTCATGGTTGAGACAGGGCCCAAGGACGCAATCTTCGCCGCGCCGAAGCATCCTTACACCCAGGCTCTCTTGGCCGCGGCACCCGTCGTCGGTGAGGAGATGCCGCCGGCGGTGGATCAGATCAAAGGCGAAGTGCCGAGTGCCATCGACCTGCCTTCCGGGTGCTGCTTCAGGACCCGATGCCCCTTCGCGTTCGACCGCTGTGCGGCGGAACGCCCAGTTCTGGCGGTACAAGGCGGTGGCCATGCCGTAGCCTGCCATCTGCACGAGCCTGTCGCCACATCATTGGCCTAATGCCCTCGCCTCGGGGAGTCCCATGTTGCCTCAGATCACTATTGCGCAAGCGCGCGTTGTCCTCGACGACCCACATGCCTGCACAGATTCGGGGGATGTGTTAGCCGTGTTCGGGGCAATCTTCGACGCGCTGGTGCGCCGGGGCAGAGATGGCACCTACGAACCTGCTCTGGCGGAAGCCTGGACCATGGACGCTGATGCCCGAACCACCACGTTTCGTCTCAGGCCGGGCCTGAAGTTTCACGATGGCGATCCTTGTGATGCGGAGGCGGTGCGCTTCTGCCTGGAGCGCATGGCACGTCCCAACATGGGAGCGACCCTTGGTGCCCCTGGTGTCTATTCGCAGTACCTTGCCGGTATGAGAGTGGAGACGCCGGACGCCCTGACGGTCCGCATGACCACCGTGCAGCCCATCGCCGATATCCTCGACATTGTGGCCTACGGCCATGTTGTCTCGCCGCGTGCCCTCGCTACAGCGGGAGACGACCTCGCGAAGCGCGCAGTCGGGACAGGCCCCTACGTCCTTGAACGCTACAGCGCGGGAGAGTTGATCGAGGTTCGTGCCAACGCGGACCATTTCGATGGCCCTCCAGCCTTCAGCGGGATCCGGTGGCAGCAGATAGCCACGCCGGACCAACGGTGGACCGCCCTGCGCACTGGAGAGGTTCAAATCGCAAACGGACTGAATCCCACAGTAAAGGGGGCCGGAGAGGCACCGACCGGTCTTACTGTTGTGACCTATCTCGCTCCTACGGCTCTCATCTACATGTTCAATGCCGCTCGTGGCCCCGCGAGCGACCCGCGCGTGCGCTTGGCACTGAACCTTGCGATTGATCGCGAAGCGCTCGTTGCTGAAGTCCTAGGCGGAGCAGGGCAGCCACTTTGGGGTATCGTCAGTCCAGCTCACTACGGCGCAGATCCGGACGCACCACGGTTTCCGATAGATCTCGAAAGGGCGCGTTATCTGCTTGCGGAAGCTGGTTACGCCAAGGGCCTTACTCTCGATATCTATTGCCCGACGCGCCTGCCCGATGAAGCCGATGCCCTGACAGCAGCGCTGGCCCGCCAGCTCGAACCTCTCGGCATCGGTTTCAACGTGCATCTTGAGTCAGATCGGACCCATTACGCCAATCAGGTCCGGCTCAAGAACATTCATGACCTCTGCGTCTTCGATTCGAGCCCGATGAGCGTGTTTCGAGTCCTCCAGGAGAAGATCGACTCGCGCATGAAGGGCTCCTGGTGGGAGGGGTACCAGAATCCCGCAGTGGAGGCGCTGATCGATGCGGCGCGCCGCACGACGGATACAACCAAGCGCGAGGCAATCTACCGGCAGTGCTATCGGCTGCTACAGGATGACCCGCCTTGGCTCTACCTCTACAATCACCACCGATCTATTGGCATCGCTGGCACGCATAAGGGGTGGTCAATGCGTCGAGATGGCGTTTTGGACGTCCGTCGTCTGCCGGCCGTCGAACCTCAGCCGATCTCCTGAAGGCGGTTGTTCTGGCGGACCAGCAAGCGCTCGATATCAGCGATGTCGAGGGCGGTGAGCTTTCCGGCAGGCTTGCGCAGAGTTGCCGATGCGATAGCCCCACGCTTGGCGAGCACGTATTTGCGAACGTGCAGGCCAAGACCGGGTTGCAGTTCGTAGCGCGCCATTGGAAGATAGGCGTCAAATACGTCGTGAGCTCGGCTCACGTTGCCGTCCGTGTGGGCTTCACCCATCGTTTCGCGCACGGTGACGCCCGTAGCACCACGATCGAGATAGAACTTGATCTATCTATGCTCTCCAGGTCCAGCGCGCCTGCATCGGTGAAGGGTGTAACCGCAATGACGAATACGCCTGCTGCAGTCTCGTTAAGTGTCTGCAAGGCTCACATCCTGCTGGAAACATCGGCTTGACGGGCGTTCAAGCGCACTCGGCCGACGGCCATGGCAGTCGCGGCCTGAGTCGGTTCGACGACCGGAATTCCTAGGTTCTCTTCAAGGGGCGCCCGGAAGCGAGCCATCCCTGCGCAGCCCATCACAAGAACATCGGCGCCATGCGTATCACGCAGAATGCGCCCGACGCCGATCATACGTTCCAGTGTCCGGGCCTCGTCCGCCAAGTCGCCGACGCCAAGGCCAATGGGTAGATCGGCCGCGAGCCTCTGCATTACGCCCATGGATCCGAAGTAGCGCAAATGCCGGGGGATCGAGGTCGGTAGGATAGCGATGACCCCGAACCGTTGGCCCATGGTCAGAGCTGTCAACACGCCAGATTCGGCGATACCGAGTACGGGCCGGCGGCTCTGCTCGCGTAGGGCATGGAGTCCGGGGTCACTGAAGCATGCCACGACAAACGCGGCCGCATCATTCTCGAGGGCACGGGCGCGGGCAAGCATAGGAGTGACCACCCCGTCCACGTCGCGCTGCGACTGGATGCCAGGTGGTCCTTCCATCAGCGTCAAGCAGGCGATAGCTGGGCCATCGGTTGAGCGCAGGGGTTCCACGGCTGCGTCTATACCGGCAGTAACGGCCTCAGATGAGTTCGGATTGATAACAAAGATGGTACCGGACAAGGGAGCCCCTCACGGGTTGTACTGCGCTGGCGCCTATAAGAGCGCTGCACCGAAATTGCGGGTCGGGTCGAGTTCAGCCGGAAGCCGACCTGTGGGCGTCGTCGCGGGCCCGGCCTTGCGCAGGATGAGGCGGCCCGAGCCTGGCGACGCCTGCAGCACGCCGTTATCGACTACCAGAGCGCCCCGCCTCAGAACGACCTCTGGCCAGCCGCGGATTGTCCGTCCGGCAAAGGGGTTGTATCCAGTGTTGTCGTGGAGCCCGTCGTCGACGAGGGTCACCTCACGCTCAGGGTTCCAGATCGCAAGATCGGCATCTGCTCCCACGACGATCGAGCCTTTGTGGTCGAGGTCGTAGATCCGTGCTGGAGCAGTAGCGGTAAGCTCCACGAACTTCGTGAGACCGAGCATGCCGCGGCTTACCATTGCATCGAACAGGACAGGCAGGCGCATCTCAAGGCCTGGCATGCCGTTCGCGATCTGCTTGAAGTTCGGTGACGGGCCTGCGGATAGCTTGCCGCTCGCGTCGAGCCGGTACGGTGCATGGTCCGAAGAAAGGATCTGCAAATCACCCAGCTCGAGCGATCGCCACAGCGCTGCTTGGTCGACGGTCGTTCGCTGGGGTGGCGAACAGATCCATTTTGCTCCTTCGATCCCGGGACGGTCGAGATCCTCGGCTGTCATAAGCAGGTAATGCGGGCACGTTTCCGCGAAGATCTTAGCGCCTTCGCCCCTCGCGTGCCGGATGAGGGCAGCTCCCTCGGCAGTCGAGACGTGAAAGATCACGATAGGCTGATCAACAAACAAGGAGAACTGGATAAGGCGCTGGAATGCCTCCACCTCTGCCGCGCGAGGATGGCTGACGGCATGGTACTTCGGGTCGGTATAACCTCGCGCTATCAGCCGCTCGCCCATCCACTTCAGCATGCCGTGATTCTCGGCATGAACACACACGAGGGCGCCATGCTGCCGTGCCGTAAGCATGACATCCAGTAGACCCTCGTCCGAGACCTGAACCCGATCATAGGTCATGAAAACCTTAATCGAGCGATGTCCAGCAGCGATCAGCGCGGGCAGATCCTCGTTGAGAGTTTCCGGCGTCGGATCCGCCACCATCAGGTGGAACGCATAGTCGATGATGGCGCCGCGGCTTGCCAAGCCGGCATATTCCTCCACAACCTGCTTCAACCTCAGACCTTTGTGCTGGGCTGCGAACGAGATCACCGTCGTGGTGCCACCGAAAGCTGCCGAGCGCGTTGCGCTCTCAAAAGTGTCGGCGTTCATAAGGCCACCGCCAGACAGCTGCTCGATATGGCAGTGAGCGTCGACGCCGCCTGGCAGCACGAGTTTTCCTTCAGCATCGATCTCGCGAGCACCGGCCGGGAGACGACGCCCGATACCGGTGATGGTCTCGCCGACGATACCGACGTCCGACTTGAAGATGTCGGTGGCGGTTGCGACCGTGCCACCTCGGATGACGAGATCGTAGGTGGGTTGGCTCATGGGCACTTCCTCATCAAGAGTTAGTGGCGATCGGCAGATTTCGTGCGGCCGAAAAAGTCGGGAGGCATGTCGAGGAGCCCTCGCAGACCTGTCCGGTCCAGCATGGCATCACACTCCATCTGTGCGGAATCAAGCACTCGATCCTCGTCGACACTCGATACCCTTCGTCCCTCCATGAGTACTCGTCCATCGACGATGACGGTGTCGACGTCATTCCCGTTGGCATAACATGTCACCCGAAATGCAGGCATATGGGCTGGGTAGAGGTGTGGTCGCGCCAAATCGACCAGGATCACGTCGGCCTTTTTGCCGATTTCGAGAGATCCGATCTCGCGCTCCATCCCAAGCGCCGCGGCTGCATCGATGGTTGCCATCTCAAGCACTCTCCCCGGCGGGAGGTAGCTAGCGTCTCGAAAGTGGGTGCGGTGGTAGTGCATGCACTGTTGCATGTGGCGGAACATGTCACCTGAACGATCCGGCGCGGTGGCGTCCGAGCCAAGACAAACGGTGACGCCGGCGTCCAGCAACTCAGGGACCGGACAACGTCCGAGGATTGAGGCCACAGCGCTCGGATTGTGAGCAATCTTGGTGTCGGTATTCGAGCAGATCATGATCTCCTCCCTAGTTAGATCGGTAGCATGCGAGAGGAGGGCATCGGGGCCGAGAAGGCCAAGGGCGTCTGCATATGCGACACTGCCGCGGGTGTGGCCGTCTTGAGTGAAAAGCGTGCCGTTCTCACGGGAGAGAGAACGTGCGACGAGGGCCTGACGCTTGGCCTCCTCGAGCACTGCAGGATCGAGCCCAGTTACGTGCTCGTCGCGGAGCGTCGGAGTTAGCATCGCGATGGTGATGCGCAATCCGTGGGTGCGATGCCAGGTGTCTATCACACGCCGGCAGGTTTGCATCTGCTGCTCGAAGCTAACAGGAGAGTCCTCACGCGACGATCCGTTCCAGCGCGCATATGTTCGCGGAAAGGGAGGACGTGTTGGTCCGATAGCCACGACCGACCGGGTACCCACCGCCAATACGCCAGTGCAATGAGCGTCAGCGTAAGCCGGCTCGTCCGTCCGCATGATACTGTCGCCGCCACCCAAGAGTGAAACACCGGTCGTGACGCCGAACCGAAGCCGCTCCAATGCCGCAAGCTGTGCTTCCGCGTGCCAGAATCCTTCCGTCGAACCCAATGTGTAGGCGGTCTCGCAGGCTTGATACCAAAGTTGGCCGCGTCCTCCGCCCATGGTTTTGATGAGACCATGACCTGCATGCGCGTGCCCATCGATCAATCCCGGCAGGATGGCCTTTCGGGTAGCATCGATTACGCGGTTAGCCTTGTGGCGGGACTCGACTTCAGCCCTGGTTCCCACGTCGCAAATACGATCAGCGCAGACGGCGACGGCACCATCCTCGATAATCCGGCGGGCAGGATCCATGGTGATGACAACGCCGCCAGTGACAAGTAGATCAGCCACGCTCCGGTGCTCCCGAAGAGCAAGAGAATTCACTCGCCGAATCTTGTCCGGCTGGGCTCAAGGAGGCACATGCCCGCAAGGGTGACAGGGCCATACGAGCGGTATACACATTGGATGCCGATGTTCAAAGCGCGGTGCAGTGAGATTGAAGGCGATCGAGGCGGTATCTGTCTTCTGACTTCGACCCTTGGCGCCGCTAACGACAGTCCACTTACCGGGAGCCCCGCTGTGAGCCTACAAGGCGACATCGCCTCGACTTTAAGTCACTCTACCTATGAGCGTTTGCGCGAGATGATCCTCAATGGGACGCTGACGGCCGGCACGGCTCTGCAAGAGAAGCGGCTCGCCGATCAGCTCGGGGTCTCGCGAACTCCCGTTCGCGAAGCCATCACGCGCCTTATGACAGAAGGGCTGGTACTCCGGACGGCTGGCGTCACACCGGTCGTTCGTCGCTTATCTGTCGATGATTTCATAGAGATCCTCCACGTGCGGCGTCTGTTGGAGGTTGAGGCGGCCGGACGCGCCGCCGAAGTGGGAGGATCGGATGAGCTGCGGGCGATGAGCGAACGCTTCTCTGCCTTCCTCTCCGGCGAAGTCCCGAGCCCACAGGAACACGCAGCCTTGGACGACCGTCTGCACCTTGCCATAGCAGATCTAGCAGGGTCGCGGCTGCTTGCCGAGCTAATCCACGACCTGCGCCTGAAGACGCGGATCTTCGATATGGGCCGGGTGCCTGAACGCTTCCGCCCAGGAACCCTCGAACATCTCGCAATTATCGATGCGATCCTGACCCGTGATCCAATCCGCGCGCAGGACGCCATGCGCACGCATATCGACAATGTTCGTGGCAGCGTACTGGGGCATCTGAGGCGCCTGTTCTGAACGAAATCAGCGGGGCTTACAGCGAACAGAGGGGCGGCTAGACCTCCACCACGGTAAGCTCCGGCGGTTTGACGGCACACAGGGCGAAGCGGTTTCTGCCGGTCGACCGGTGTTCAGTCACATCGTCCCTGCTGCGGATTCCTTCGCTGAAAGTCGCATCGATTTGACGAACTCGCGCTGAAGGCGCTGTTGCTGAGGAACGGGCACTTTCGCAAGGCCATCTTCTCCCGTGATCGGGGCTCACGGCTATTGAGCGGCGAAGACCCTTGCAGCGATGGCTTGGGGCGGCTCAGCAAGGGCGGGCCCTTACGCTCGGCCCTACTAGGCCCCTATTTGCGGAAGCGGCACCTCCGCAAAGTCATGGCCGCTCTTGGAGGCCTCATGAGGTGAGCACGTTATGGGTATTAGGAGGTGAGCACCTCGTGTAGATTCTGCCAGATCGTGGCAGCCGCACCTTCAGAGCAGCGCACGTTCGAGCTGATCCTTGCTCATCCGGGAGCGACCTGGGATGTCCCGACGCTTCACCTCGGCGTAGAGTTCCGCTCGCGTCCATGCGCGCCCTCCCTTGGAAACTTTGCTCCCGAGCCGCTCCCGCGGTGAGGACGTCTTCCGGGCGCCCTTGCCCGAGATGGCGTCTCCGCGCTCCTTGGCCTTGGTCTTCCTCAGGTTCTCGCGGTTCTCGGCTGGGCTCTCCTGATTCGAGGCACCCGCCTCCCGAAGGGCAATGGCAATCGCCTGCTTCGGGTTCTTTACCTTGGGTCCTGTGCCACGAATGCGCAGGTCGCCCTGCTTGAACTCGTGCATCACACGCTCGATCGTTTCCTGCTGAGCTTTCGACTGCTTAGCCATGTCCGAACCCTCCATACTGGCTGCCCGTCAACGCAGGATGGATGCACCATGTTCATGGCGTAGTCGGGGATGACGCCGTTCAGATCACGCGAACGTTCAGCGGGGTCGTCCGGAGCCGATTCATGAGCGGTCAGTACGCGCCGAAAGCTTGCTGCAAGACGATTCCGGAGATCCTCGACTGCGTTCACAGATCTATGTGCATGGGGTTCATGAAAATGGGCAGTCCCGCCCCCAATGCCCAGCTGGACGGGATCGAGGCGCTGACCTGCCTTCTCTCCGTGGGAAAGGCTCGCTGGCATCTCCCGCATAGGTGATCTGCAGCCGACCTTGCGCAGCATGAGCAGCATGAATGGTTTGGCAAGAGCGCAGCGGTTCTTGCAGCGAGCTTACGAGGGAGCTGAGTTCATCGGCTCCCATGCGCTTGGCGGCGTTCCCAGAATGGGCAAGTGAATGGTGCCGCAAGAGGGATTCGAACCCCCGACCCCCTCATTACGAATTAGCGAACCCCATGCAGGAGGAAGATTGCAGGAGATGGTGCGAGATTGAAAACGGCTTGTGGTTCCGGGACTTAAGGCAGGAGAGAGGTTGAACAACAGGGCGATTGATTGAAACAGATGCCCTACTAAGGCCCTACTAAAACCAGCCTACTAAGCGCTCTACTAAATTGGAGGCGTAACCTACGCCTGCGCATGGCTGCGTCGAGGCGGCCGATCTGGCGGTTCTCGCGCCGCGGCTCTACGAGGCTTGGATGGCAATCCCCTCCTCGGAGCCACAGCTCCGGTTCCCCCATCCCACGCTTCCCCATCCAGGCGAGCTCGTCGAGGTTGCTCCGGGTCTTCTGTGGGCTCGATTCGCCCTTCCCTTTCGGCTCGACCACGTGAACGTCTACCTCATCGAGGATGGCAACGGCTGGGCTGTCGTCGATACAGGTCTGGGTAATGCGCACACGTGTGAGGCCTGGGAAGCGCTCCTGGCTGGCCCTTTGTCCGGTCGCCCCCTAACGCGGCTCATCGTCACCCACTTCCACCCGGACCATGCTGGGGCTGCCGGGTGGCTCGTAGAGCGCTTTGGTCTTCGCGTCTTCATGAGACAAACCGAGTACCTGAGCAGCGTCAACATCCACCTCGATCCTGGCGCCCTCCAGGCAGACCACTACCAGCGGTTCTACTCGGGCCATGGCCTTGATGCTGCGACAACCGAGAAGGTCGTCACCCAGGGCCATGGCTACCTCAAGATGGTCACAGGCCTGCCCCCGACCTTCCGCCGCCTGATCGCGGGAGAGCAGCTCCGGATCGGAGGACGCATCTTCGATGTGCTGACAGGAGGAGGTCACTCACCCGAGCAGGTGATGCTCTTCTGCTCTGAGGAGCATCTGTTTCTCGCAGCCGACCAGGTGCTGGCTAAGATCTCACCGAATGTGAGTGTGTGGGCTGTTGACCCCGAGGGAGATCCGCTCGGCATTTACCTGCGCTCTCTGGAGGCACTCTCATCGAGCCTACCGGACGACGTGCTGGTCCTTCCCGGGCACAACCTACCCTTCTATGGCTTGCACGCCCGCAACCGAGAGCTTCGCAGTCACCACGAGGAGCGATGCGCACGCATCGCAGACGCTTGTTCGACAGAACCTCAATCCGCGGCCGAACTCGTGCCGATCGTGTTCCGCAAAGATCTCGACCCACACCAGATGAGCTTTGCCTTCGGCGAGGTCCTCGCGCACGTGAACTATATGGTGCGCCGAGGCAGCCTTGAGTGGATAACCAGTATCGAAGGCACAACCAAAGCTCTCGCCCGGTAGCGAACGACGATTATGCTGAGCTCAACGAGGAGGCATTAGGACCTACCAGGACTCCCAAGCCACGGCGCTAATCTCTGATGAAGCCGCTTTCTGCCTTCACCACCGTAGCGCGAGCTCTGTGTCATCGCGACTTCGCGACCTCCAGTGCAGGCAGTGCGGCATCAAGGCCGGTGACAGCCTGGTTCCGTTTCGGGATTGCTAGGCTGCGGCCGAGACCAGGGACCGTGACCCATTTATCATCTCGATGATCTCCTCGACGGTGCGTGCTTTGATGAGCCCTCCGTCAGTCATTCGCTGCAAGGCGTCGTAGTGAGCGAGATGGGTCGAGGAGGCACAGCCGTCGCTTACCAATGTTGTGTAGTAGCCTCGGTCTGCCGCCGTTCGCGCGGTCATCTCCACGCAGCCCTCAGTGACGACACCGGCAAACAGCAGGCGGTCGCGACCCATATTTCGCAGTATCTGGTCCAGTGCAGTGGAGTTAAAGGTGCCGGCGCTGGTCTTATCAATGATGATCTCGTCGCCTTGAGGCGCAACCATATCCAGGAACTCCAGATCAAAGGCGGTGCTCGAGCGCGCCTTCACCTCGCGCGCCAGTGACCGCTGCCCGTCCCGATGATCCTTGGTGAGGTACTTCACGCGTACATGGATCAGTTCGATGCCTGCACCGCGGCAGGCGTCCTGCAGCTTCCGCACCCGCGGCAGGATTTCGTTGACGAAATCCCAGCGCTCCTGCAGCAGCCACGGCTTGTTCTGTTCTTTGGCAAGGCGGCCCATCAACCCGTCTGGGTGAGCGCAGGCGTTCTGCAGATCGATGATGATCAGCGCTGTTCGGTTTGGATCAAAAGGCAGTTCCTTGGGCTCTGGGACAAGCTGGTAGTAAGGGTCATAGGCCATATTGGAGTTCTCCGTTTAAGCGCTTAGTTGTCCGTTGAGGCGAGCACTTCTTGTGGGAGCAGCCCACCTGTCGGCCGCCAGCTCGTGATGGTGGCAGGCGACGAGGTGACTGGCACCCGTGGGAACGAGAGGGGGGCGCGTCGTGCGGCAGATGTCGCTGGCCATTGGGCAGCGCGGATGGAAGTGGCAGCCCGGTGGCGGTGCGGTCGGCGACGGTGGCTCGCCAAGAATGGCAACGGCAGCCGTGCGGAGGCTCGGGTCAGGTCGCGGTGCCGCGCGCAGAAGTCCTTGTGTGTAAGGGTGATGGGGCCGCGTGAAAATCTCTCGCCTCGGCGCGACCTCGACAAGTCGACCGAGGTACATCACGCCCACCCGTGTGCTCAAGTACTGCACGACGCTGAGATCGTGAGCGATGAAGAACAGCGTCAAGTCGAGCCGATCGCGGAGATCGAGGAGCAGGTTCATGATCTGCGCCTGGACGGAGACGTCCACCGCCGACACTGGCTCGTCGGCAACTATGAAAGCCGGATTGACAGACAGCGCCCGAGCAATACCAATCCGCTGGCGTTGGCCGCCGCTGAAGTCGCGGGGGTATCGGTCGGCGTGGGTAGGACTGAGCCCAACGAGGTCGAGCAGGGCGAGCACCCGCTCATTGATCTCCCCCCGCGGGCAGACGCCATGCACGGTGATTGCTTCCGCAAGCAACTGGCGTACGGTCATTCGTGGGTTCAGCGACGAGTAGGGGTTCTGAAAGATCATCTGCAGGTCGCGACGGACTTCTCGCATTCGCGACCGCGAGTATTGAAGGAGGTTCTCCCCGCGGAAGAAGACTTCTCCGCTCGTAGGCTCGATGAGACGCAGCAGCGCCCGGCCGAGCGTCGTCTTGCCAGATCCGGATTCGCCGACGAGGCTGAAAATTTCGCCACGATCGATCTGCAGTGACACTCCGTCGACAGCAATCACCGGCGACGGAGTTCTGCCCGTGAGGTGGCTCAGAATGCTCCGCCGAGCAGGATAGGACATGCAAAGGTTTCGGATGACGATCAGCGGCGAGGCGCTGACGGGTGGCAGAGCGTTCATGAAGCGAAGCCTGCCGCAGCGCTGACGGGCGTGGGCGCTATCGGAAAACTCCCCGTCCGGCCAAGTGCCTCGTGGTGAATACACGCAGTAAAGTGATCAGGTGCAACCTCGCGAAGCGGGAAGGTGCCGGAACGGCACTGAGCGCTTGCCATTGGGCAGCGCGGATGAAACCGGCAGCCCTCTGGTGGGTCACTAAGGTCAGGCGGACTGCCGGGGATTGGCTGAAGACGCCGCTCGCCGTCCTCGAAATCGACGCTCGGAACACAGCTCAGCAATCCCGCCGTGTAGGGATGCCGGGGCTGGTTGAAGACAGCCTGTGTTGCGCCAAGTTCAACCATATGACCGGAGTACATTACCCCAACCCGCTGGCAGTTCTGAGCCACCACGCCCATGTCGTGCGTCACGAGGAGGACGGCGAGCTGCAAATCCTTTTGCAGTTCCACGAGCAGCTTCAAGATCTGGTCTTGGATCGTTACGTCGAGCGCTGTAGTTGGCTCGTCAGCGATGATGACTCGGGGATTGCAAGCGAGTGCCGCGGCGATCACGACCCGCTGACACATGCCGCCGCTGAACTCAAACGGGTAATTGTCGATCCGAATTTCAGGTGCCGGAATACCGACCTTGCGCATGAGTGCAATGACCCGCTTGCGCGCGTCACTCCGCGATCTGGCCACGCCGTGCTCCAGCATGGCTTCGGCGATCTGCCGCCCTACCGGAAGCACGGGATTGAGCGCAGCGATCGCATCCTGAACAATCATAGCGATTCGCCGTCCACGCAGGCTGTTGAGCTGACGTTCAGGTAATGAAACGAGATCAAGGCCGTCGAACAGAATCTTCCCTTTCATAAGAGCTGACGAGGTCGGCGGCAGGCGCAGAATTGACCGGCACACCATGCTCTTACCCGAGCCGCTCTCGCCAACGAGGCCAAAGCATTCGCCCTCGTCCAGGGTGAACGCGACGTCGTTGACTATGGTCAGGGGGCCACCAGTTGTTGGGATCCGAGTGGTGAGACCACGCACATCAAGGAGGGCACTCATCGGCTGCCCTCACCGCGCAGAACGTCTGCCACGCCGTCCCCCAGCAGGCTCAGCGCTAGGCCGACGACGACTATCGCCAGGCCGGGCAGCGTCACCATCCACCAAGCTGTAAAAATGAAGCTCTTGCCCTCGGCAATCATCGTTCCCCAGGTTGGCGTGGGCGGCGGGACGCCCAAGCCGAGGAAGCTCAAGGTCACGGTCGATAGTATCACCAGGACGATGCTGGTCATCGCAAAGACGATCGTCGGCGTGATCACATTCGGCAGAACGTGTCGGAGCAAGATGCGGGCGTCACTGTATCCCAGCGCCCGTGCTGCAAGCACATAGTCGCTTTTGCGCGCCACCAACACCTCCGCCCTCACGATGCGAGCATAGATGCTCCAGCCACTCAAGGTGAGGGCAATGTACATGCTGGTGATGCCGGGCCCCAGCACCGCAATGACTCCGATAGCCATGATCAGGAATGGGAATGCCGTGAAGGTGTCGACCGTACGCATGACGATCGTGTCGACTATGCCGCCAACATAGCCTGCAATGGCACCCAATATCGATCCTAAGATCCATGGGAACAGCACACAGAAGAAGCCGATACGAACGTCGAGTTTCGCTGCGTGGAGCACCCGGGAGAGCACATCTCGGCCGAAATTGTCTGTGCCGAATGGATGCGCCCAGCTCGGCGGTCGTAATGTGTTTCGGAGATTCTGCGTGAGTGGATCGTATGGTGTGATCGATGAGGCAAAGATACTGGCAAGGAGGATCATCACCAGCAAACCGCCGCCTATGATCAGGGTGCCGCGACGTCCAACCACCCGGACGAAGCTTCCGCGAGGCGCGAGCGGACCGTGCTCCGTTGCCCGCCATTCCGCTTCCGGGCCGCTCAGCGAAGTCTCGCCTGAGGGTGGTAGGACCTGTAGTACGGGGCTGCGGACATCACTCATAGGTCACCCGCGGATCGAGCACGGCATACGTGAGATCGGTGACGAGGTTGATGAAAATCACCAGTAACCCGAAGACAAGCGCTATGCCCTGGATGACGGGATAATCGCGTGCGTCGACCGAGCTGATGATGAGTGATCCTAGGCCCGGTACGTTGAAGACATTCTCAATGACCACCGAGCCGCCCATGAGCCATCCAATGTTGACGCCTAGGATCGTAACCGTCGCCATCAGACCGTTACGCAATACGTGCCGACGGATGAGCTTACCTGGTCGCAGGCCCTTCGTGCGCGCAAATTCGACATGTGGCGCGTGCATGACCTCGATGATGGTTGCTCGTAGCGTCCGCATCAGCGTCGGTGCAAGATGAAGCGCTATCGTGAGCGCCGGCAAGAAGAGGTGCCAGAGGCGCTCCCCGATCGTTGCTCCATATCCTGCAACTGGGAAGATTGGAAGGAACACCGCAAAGACAATCAATAGGTTGAGGCCCAGCCAGAACGTTGGCATCGCCAGTGCCAACGTGGTTGTCGAGCGGATCACTTGGTCAATGACGCTGTTGGCCCGGAGCGCCGAGATGATAGCCAGCGGAACGCAGATCAGCAGCGACAGCAGCACTGCATAGAGGGTGAGGGAAGCGGTCGCTGGCAGCCGCTCAAGCACGACCTCGAAGACCGGTCGACGATAGACCATTGATGTGCCGAGCTGCCCCCCAAGAGTATCTCCGATAAAGATGGCGAACTGGGTCCAGAGAGGCTTGTCGAGGCCGAGATCCGCTCGAAGGGACGCCAGCGTTTCCGGAGTCGCATAAGCACCGAGCATGATCAGCGCGGGGTCGCCAGGAATCAGCCTGACGAACAGGAACACGACGACCAAGATGCCGAAGACCACCGGGACAAGTTGGAGCAGCCTGTGGGCGACGAACTGGGGTAAATTCACGGCAACCCTCTTTTGCGACGTGTGGTGTCGGCCCGCCTGCCTTTGCTCCTTGAAAGATTGGTGCGGCTGGGCTGTTACTTTGTTCGCCAGACCTCCCAGAGGCGCACCAATCGGGTTGGATAGATTCGAAAATTCTTCACCTCTTCTCGCGTGGCGAAGACCACAGAGGGATGAAACAAATAGATCTGGGGCACCTCTTCCATGGCGATCCGCTGCACCTCCCGGTACATCGCAGCCCTCTTGGCGAGGTCCATTTCGCCCTCGGCTGCCTTGCTGATCTTGACGATTTCCTCGTTGCGGTAGCCGGAATAGGCAGCATTCCGCCCACCCTCTTCTATCGACCAGAAGTCAAAGGGCATATTCTGGGCAGGATCACCAACAAGGTTACTGCCGAGCTTGTAGACGAGCTCGAAGTTTCCTCCCGACCACATGCTGAACCAGGTGCCAGATTCCGTCGGCTGTACGTCGATGCCGATACCAATCTTCGCCAGCTGATCCTTGACGATGACAGCGGCTTGACCGGCGATCTCGTCACCGCTGGGGATCAGGAGCTTGGCCGAGAAGCCATTTGGGAAGCGGCTTTCAGCCATCAGCTTCTTGGCCTTGTTGACGTCGAATGGAACGCCGAAATCCCGCGTATGGTAGAGCACGCCAGGCCCGTAGAACGGCGACTGCGCGGGCTCACCGTTGCCGAAAAGCAGGGCGTCAACTATTGCCTGACGATCCAATGCCATCAGCATCGCCTGGCGTACTTTTGCGTCAGCGACAGCCGGCACCGTCTTCAGGTTGGGGACGATCGAAGCGGTGGCGTCGAGCGTCACCATGCTTGGGGTCACGCCGGGTGCTCGCTTCAGGGATTCCGCTTGGCTGAACGGCACACTCAGCGCCACGTCGACCTGACCACTCCGCAGCTGGAGAACAGCCGCGTTCTCATCCTGGACATAGCGCAGCTCGATCTCATCGAGATACGGCCGTTCGGGATCCCAGTAGCCGGGATTGCGTTTCAGGGTCGTGACCTGCCCCTTGACGAAGCGATCCATACAGAATGGACCACTGCCAAGAGGCCTCAGGCCCATCTCCTGCACGCCTACTCGTTCAGTGTAAGCCTTGGAAATGACCTGGGTTCCCCACAGCGTGAGATAGCGAGAGAAAGCGACATTTGGCTTATCGAGCGTGATGCGCACTGTCGCCGGGTCTATGACATCCACACTCGGCTTGTTCGGGAACTGCCAGGGAACTCGGGAGTCCTTCTCCATCGCCCGATCGAATGAGAACTTCACATCGTCAGCGGTGACGAGTGATCCATCGCAGAACTTCGCCGAGGAGCGAAGCTTGAACGTGTAGACTCGCCCATCCTCGCTGATTTTGTAACTCTCGGCCAACGAGGGCTGCAGCGACTTTCCGTCGGGCGTGCTCTCCAGGAGATTTGCGTAGATCTGGTGCTGGGCTTGAATGGTCAACGTATCGTTGGTGTATTTTGGATCCCAAACAGTGATATCTGCAGACCGGGCAATAACAAGCTTGCCGCCACGACGAGGAACTTGCGCGGATGCGTCCGGAGCTAGGATCGTGAGGGCGGCGATGGTAGCGGTGGCCGAGAACAGAATCCGCCGTCCAGTGACTGATGTAAGACGACAGGTAAGCCAGTTTCCTGCGGAGGCCATTATATATGCTCCTTCAATCGGCTCGTTCGCGTGGGGGCCTCAGGCGCCCGATAACGTGATGAGATCGCTGACAGTGCGGCCCTTGATGACATTGCCATCCGTGATGCGTTGCACTGCGTCCTCATGGGCCGTGTATCGAGATGAGGCACAAGCGTCCGTAACCAAGGTGACGAGATAACCCTTGTCGGCAGCGTCACGCGCTGTCAGCTCGACACAGCCCTCAGTCACAACACCGCAGATCCAGAGACGCTCCTTGCCCATGTTGCGGAGAACCTGGTCGATCGCAGTCGAGTTGAAGGTGCTGACGCTTGACTTGTCGATAATGATCTCGTCGTCAATTGGCACGAGCTCGTCTATGATATCGAAGTCCATCGGCAGCAACGGCGTGTCATCAAGCTTGTTGAGGAACTGACGCTTGCCATCACGGGTGCTCCGGGTGCGGAAGGCTACTCGAATGTGAAAAACCTCGACACTCACTTTCCGGCAGTGTGCCAGAAGCCTTTGCAGGTTGGGTGTGATCTCCTCGATGAACTCGAAGCGCTCTTTGAGGTGGTCTGGCTTGCCCTGATCTCGGGCCAGCCGTCCCATCCATCCTTCTGGATGCGCGCACATGTTTTGCATGTCGACGATAAGGAGCGCCGTCTTCTTGATCTCGAACGGCGGCTCACTCGGTTCGCGGACAAGATCCCAGTAGGGGTCGTGCACCATGTCGGCCCTTTCGTCCGTCGTTTAAGCCTGCTTCTGGACAGAATCTGAGAGCATCGGGGCGGCCGTACCTTCTATTGCGTCTTCCAGGTTTCCCAAAAGCGATAGAGCCGAGTCGGGAAGATCGCGAAATCCTTCACGGTGTCTCGCGTCACGTACACAACAGAGGGATGGAACAGATAGATCTGCGGCACTTCAGACATCGCAATCCGTTGCAGGTCGCGGTAGGCAGCTGTGCGCTTGGCTAGATCTTGCTCACCCTCCGCCTCCTTGCTGATCTTAACGATCTCCTCATTGCGATAGCCTGAGAACGCGGCATCGGAGCCGCCCTCCTCGCGCGACCAGAAATCGAAGGGGATGTTCATCGCTGGATCGATAACGAGGTTCGATCCAAGCTTATAAAACATGTCGAAGTTGCCACTCGATCGCAGCTGCAGGATTGTACCAGCCTCGGTTGGCATCACCTGGATTTTGATTCCAATCTTTGAGAGCTGGTCGTTCATAATGACAGCCGCCTGATTGGCCATTTCATCGCCGCTTGGGACGATCAGCCTCGCCGTAAACCCCTGCGGGAAGCTGCTTTCGGACATCAGCTTCTTAGCCTTCTCGAGGCTATGGTCGACACCGAAATCCTTTGTATGAAACAGCAGACCTGGCCCGTAGAACGGCGACTGCACTGGTTCGCCATTGCCAAACAGTAATGCGTCGACCATTGCCTGTCGGTCGAGTGCCATCAGCATCGCTTGGCGTACTTTGACATCTTTGAAGGGGGGAAAGGAGCGAACGTTCGGCACAATCGAGGAGCTCGCATAGAGCGTCACCATCGAAGCTCTGATGCCGGGCACATTCTGTAACGCGCGGTACTGGCTGTGCGGCACGCTGAGCGCCACGTCCACCTGGCCGCTGCGGACTTGCAGCACTGCCGCGTTCTCATCTTGCACGACCCGCATTTCGACTTCGTCGAGGTATGGTCGCTCCGGATCCCAATAGCCGGGGTTGCGTACGAGGACGGCGTTTTGACCCTTGTTCCAGCTGGCCAGACAGAAGGCTCCACTTCCAATCGGCTTCTGCGCTAAATCCTGTAGCCCGGCCTTCTCGGCATATTCCTTGGATAAGACGTGGCTACCCCAAAGCGTAAGATAGCTGACGAAGGCGACATTTGGCCGGTCAAGCGAGATTCGCAGCGTCTTGTCGTCGAGGGCGTCGACGACAGGCTTCGCCGGAAACTGCCAGGTGACGCGGGAGTCCTTCTCCATGGCTCGATCTATGGAGAACTTCACATCGCCTGCTGTAATCGGCGCACCATTGCAGAATTTCGCATTGTCTTGGAGTTTGAAAGTATAAACCTTGGAGTCCGGTGATATTTCGTAGGATTTCGCCAGTGATGGTCGCAGTTGCTGACCGTCGGAAGAGTTCTGCACCAGGTTAGCGTAAATCTGATGCTGAGCCTGGATGGTTACGGTGTCGTTGGTGAACTTAGGATCCCAGGACGTGATGTCAGCCTGGCGTGCAACGACTAGCTTGCCACCTTTGCGTGGCGTCTGCGCTGCAGCGTCTTTTGATGGCAACGCCCAGGTCAAGACAGAGCATGCGCAGGCATAGAGGACCAATCGCACCACTGTTGGGTACTCACGGCCCTTAGCCAGCGATGTCAGATCCCGATGCATATCCAAGCTCCCTTCCAGACAGGCCATATGACCCCTGAGATGTTGGTGTTGAGGAGAGCCGCTGAGTTTTTGCCGAACGGCGTGAAATGAACCTCAACAAAGCGGTCGCGAAACAAGTCGTGATCCGAGCCACTTCTCGGCCGGAGAGTTACGATCAGAGTGCGCAGCTCGACCGTTGAGGTGGCCGACGGTTTGTTATACAATCTAACAAATCATGAAACTCAGCCGGAGGACAAGCAAAAAAGTTGAGCGTGCCCGGACTAAAATCGCGGCAGCAGCCGGAAGAAGCAAAGTGTAGAAGATTTCGATTTCAATCGACCGGCGGGCAACGTGGAACGCTGGAACGAATGATGTCGTCACCACATCTCTAGTCATTTGCAGCTCATAGAAGCAGGAATGCAAGCCTCCGAGGTGGTGAAGCGCTGGCCCTGTTGCGCTCGAGGAGCAGCACAGCAGATTTATTCGCACCTTAGATGTAAACGTTGGGGGTGCCGTGAACCGGACCATTGGCGTCGACCTGATTATCACCGGCGGCCACGTGCTCACGATGGACGTGCAAGCACCCGAGTTTCCGGACGGAGCAATAGCCGTTCACGGAGGTCGCATCTTAGCGGTTGGCTCGCGGCAATCCATTTTCGAGAGCTACTTCGCCCACCAAACCATTGACGCTGCTGGTTGTGCAGTCATGCCCGGCCTCGTGGATTCTTATGCGCATTCGGGACATGGAATGATACGCGGCCTATGGCATCCTGACCGGGGATGGCCGGCCGGAATGTACTGGAGCCATACGACGCCTGACTGGTGGCGCGCGGAAGCAGACCTGTCAGCGCTTGAACGGCTCGAAGCTGGCATTACGACCGGGCTTTCCGTGATTGGAGCGACTCCCGCGCGAGCCGACGACACAGTTTTTGCTGATCGCAACGCGGAAGCCTACCTCGACGCGGGACTCACCCTTGTTATCGGTATCGGCCCACCCGATCCCGTGTTTCCTCACATTCCAGTGCCATTCACCGGGCGGCATTTCGATGGACAAACATGGACGACGCGAACCTTCACGGCCGAGGATACGTTACGTCACACCAAAGCTGTCATCGATCGATGGCATGGAGCAGCGCGGGGACGACTTCGAGTTGCGCTGGCTTCGCCCTATTTGTTCGGTCGTCATGTTCAACATAAGCGCAATCACCACCGTTTGCCTGACGCCTCGGACGCACCTGCCATTCTTTCACACGCCCAAAAAATGCGTGAACTCGCCGATGCAGCTGGCGTCATCATCCAGACGCACATGTTCGCAGGATCTGTCACCTATGCCCTCCGGCATTTCGGAGCCACAGAGGTTGCTCGGCTTCTCGGCCGCGGCGATGTCCTTGTGGCGCACGCGAACGGACTGTCTTCGAGTGAGATCGAGGTGCTCGGCCAAGCCAGATGCGGAGTCGCAACCGTCGCATTCACACACGAGAATATCTGGTACGGCATTGCGGCCATTCCCGAGCTTGCGAGCGCCGGGTGTGCTGTTTCGATCGCGACCGACGGTGCAGCACCCTACACCTCGCTTGATCTTTGGAAAGAGCTGTCACGTGCAGCCTGGAACCAGTGGACGGCAAAAGGGGAACAAGACGTCATGTCGCCGGAATCGTTGCTTCGTATGGTGACTCTGGAGGCTGCACGTGCTCTTGGGCTTGAGGATCGTATCGGTTCGCTGGAGCCCGGGAAGGATGCCGACATCATAGTCGTGAACATTCGCTCCCCGCATCTCGGACCTGTCGCGGATCTCGCCCGAAGTCTTGCTTTCTACGCTACAGCGAGCGACGTCCGCGATGTCATCGCCAAAGGCGAATGGCTGTTGCGAGACCGCAGGCCTCATCGGGTTGATCGCGAAGAAATTCTTGATCGAGCCTGCATTGAGGCGTCACGTGCTCTCGAGGGTGTTAATGTCAGGCAATTTCTTCGTGACCGGAGTTCCTAGTCCGCGGGAGTGGTCGGAACTCCCCAGGGTAGCCGAGGGATCGTCATTGGGGAGCTGTTGATAGTAGCGGTGGTCGGCTAGCTATCTTGACCGTGCGTAGTTACTGGGACTGCCTCGATCATTGTTTTGCGCACAGCCCCAATCGGCACCCTGCGCGGAGTTCTTGGCGAGCCCTCTGTGGTTCTACCTCATTTCCACTGGGAGGAAGAGGCCACGCTCGATGATCGGCTCGCCGTCGAGCCAGAGGTTTGCATTCAACATACAAAGCCCAAGATGAACAGGCACCTCGTTGCGGCCGCCAAAGACCACGTCGTTATTGCTGCCGATTTCAATCTGAATATTGCCGTAGAACCCCTCCGTGTCGGCTCCTCCCCCGCCCATGTCCGGCGTCTGAATGATGGGCTGTAGCCATCGCGCGCGACGGTCCGTGCCCCAGGCCATGTGTCCTGCAAGAAATGCCTTCTCGGAGCCTGGTTCTTTGAGGGCTGCTTCGATCAGCATGGCATCAAGCCCGCCCTTGAAGGACACGGCGCGTCCCTCCCGAAACTCGATCGATACGGGTTGCTCGATGAAGCGGCCAAGCTGGAAGCAGCAATCGCCGCGATCGAGAACGAGCCGCCCTTCGAGCGTACCTTCAAGCTGCGCCGCTTGAGCCATCGCCGCACCCCAGAAATCGAGATGTCCGGGCTCGTCCGCGGCTCCATAACGTGCGAGCCCCGCGCGGCCAGTCTTGTCCATTGTAAGATCAGTGCCAGCATCCGAGGTGATCCGAATGATTTTCGCAGCGTGAAGGAGCTTCGCGCCTGCGCGGGTCCGACGCCGAACCTCCGGATCGGCCTTTAGCCTGTGCATGACGTGGATTGGCTGCATGGCGCAGAGCACTCGTGCTCCTGCGTCGAGGGCGGCACGGATCTCGGGCCGATAGTGCAAGGTCCACGAGCTCATGTAGACGATGAGATCCGCCTCGCTCCAGGACGCGGAAAGACCTTTGGAGGGGAGGGGCCGGTCGGTGGGCAGAACGACCTGGAAGGCGTCCGCGCCGAGGCTGTGAGCGGCACCCATGCAAGCTGCCGCATAGGCTGGGTTCCAAGCCATGTCAGTGATGCACAGGCAAAGTTCTCCCTGACTCAACCGGCACATCGTGAGCTGATGCCGAAACAGCTCGACCAGTTCGACAGCCGCGGCGGGGGAGGTAAAAGTCCGTCCGTAGGGCATTTTGCTGAAAGCCTTCTGCAAGAGATCGACGACCCTCTGCGGTGACTCGACGGAGGAGCACTCGATCCACGTGCTGGGAAACGGGGAGTTTGCGAGGCCAGCCATCAGGGGAGATCCCTCGCCCGTGAAACTTGAAGTCGGAGGTCATGGACCCCGTAATGCCTGTGTACTCCTGAAGCTAAGCATCTGTCAGTGCATGCTGGGAGTTCCACCGTTGAGAATGGCAGCGGTCCAGCTCCGGTCAATGTTGCCGCCGCTCAAGATGACGCCGACTCTGCGCCCTCTGAGTTGTCCTTGCTCCTGTGCAAGCGCGGCTAACGCAAGAGCGCCTGCTCCTTCCGCGAGGTTGTGAGTGTCCTCGTGGTAGATCCGGATCGCCTGCGCGATCTCGTTCTCAGAGACCTCTACGACCCGTGCGGCTCCAGCTCGTATTTGTGCGAAAGCAGCCTCATCCGGCACCCGCACCGCGGCACCATCAGCGAAGGTGCTGACCTGGTTCACGGGCACCACTCGCCCAGCCTCAAAGGAGAGCCGGTAAGCATTCGCAGCCTGTGGAACCACGCCGACGATCTCGGTTCTGAGGCCCAGGAGGTCACGCGTGCGAATGAGGCCGCAGATGCCGGAGCCCAAACCGATCGGGACATAAACCAGATCGAGGTCCAGATTGGCCTCAAATAGCTCTCGGGCATAAGTCGCAACCCCTACCACCAGATCTGGGTGGAATGACGGAACAAACTCGTAACCTCGTTCCTCAGCAACCCGCATGGCAGAGTGCTTCGCATCATCAAAGTCGTGGCCATGCTCGATGAGCTCGGCTCCAAAGGCGCGCATGGCCGCATTCTTCTCGACCGAGTTGCCGTGTGGAACGACGATGGTGACAGGAAAGTCGAAGTGGCTTGCAGCTAAAGCAAGGCTTTGACCGTGGTTACCTCGTGTGGCGCTGACAATCCCTCGGACATGCGGACGCTCTCGCCGGAGGCAATCCAAATACACGAGGCCGCCTCTCACCTTGAAGGCGCCGATGGGCGTGTGGTTCTCGTGCTTCACGACGACTGTACACCCGAAACGGCGGGCCAGAAGAGGCCAGGCGTACTGCGCCGTCTGCGGCATGAGAGAGCGCACGAGTGTAGTTGCACGGTCGAGTTGGTCGAGAGTGAACATCACACCCCTTTGAAACAGCAATCTGCGATGGCCTACGTCTCATTGTGAAGCCGCCAAGATGCCGTCGTTCCACCTAGGGGAGCAGCACGATCTTTCCGAAGTGCTGGTTTGATTGCATCCGAGCGCCTCTGCGACCTTATCGATCGCATATGTAGAAGCAATCGGGATCCGAAAGGATCTGCACCACTCGAATCGGTCAGTGAGACTTCGCGTCGAGATGGCGGAACATGTGCTGGCGGGCCTCATCGTCCATCTCGGCCTTGAAGGCGTGACGCTCCTTCAACATTGCCGTGCGCTGGGCTGCCGGCCGGGAGCCGATCTCGTCGAGCAGCCGCTTCAGATGCGGGAGGCCTGCCCACGCCTCATCGCCCAAGATGAAGGGGACCATGCGGGCCCAGCCCCACGCTGCCATGTCGACGATCGTGTAGGTGTTGCCCACGAGGTAAGCGCGCTCGGACAGGCGCTGATCGAGTACGGTGTAGTGGCGCCGTGCCTCGAACAGATAGCGGTTAACCGCGTACTCCTTGGGTTCCGGCGCGAAGTGCTTGAAGTGCACCGCTTGGCCCGAGAACGGTCCCACGCCTGTGGCCACGAACATCAGCCAGGAGAGGAGTTCTCCACGAGCCACTGGGGTGTTCTCGGGCAGGAACTGGCCCGTCTTCTCGGCGAGGTAGAGCAGGATGGCATTGGAGTCGAAGACGGTTGCGCCGGTGTCCTGATCTACGATCACCGGCACCTTGGCGTTTGGGTTGACCGCCAGGAACTCGGACCTGTGCTGCTCGCCCTTGCGGGTGTCGACCGGCTTGAGCTCATAAGGGAGCCCGGCCTCCTCGAGGAAGAGAGCGACCTTCATGGGGTTTGGTGCCAGGTTGTAGTAGAACGTGATCAAGGCAGGTCTCCATAGGCTTTGGGGTATTTGATCTGACCCCCCAAGCAGCGCCAGTGCAAGCGCAACCCGTCTGCTTCAGATGCAATGTGCAGCTGAGTCCCTACAGGCCGCGCGGGAGGTGCCGGCGAGGCAAAAGGCGTTCAAGGTTCACCCTTGGCCATTATGCTGGCCGAGTCGGCCATGAGCCCTGACCCAAGCAGCATCGTGGCTGCTTGGGTCAGGGCTCATGGCCCCCTCATCAGGAGCAACTGGGCGCCCGTAACCTTGGCTGTTCACAACTATTCGATTTTGTAGTTTGATGCGCAGGGCCCGGGCTAAAGGGCCAAGTTCTGGATGACAACTCTGCCACCTTTCGATCCTGATATCCTGCCTCCTGGCATCCGCTCCCGCTTTGTAGACGGCATCAACGGTCTTCGCATGCACGTCTTGGAGGCGGGCTTCGAGGATGCGGGCCGCCCCTGCGTTCTGCTACTGCACGGATTTCCTGAGCTCGCCTACAGCTGGCGGAAGGTGATACTACCGCTGGTCCAAGCAGGCTTCCACGTCATTGCGCCAGACCAGAGGGGTTACGGCCGCACCACCGGGTGGGATGATCGCTACGATGGGAACGTCGCCTCGTTCGGCATGCTGGCTGTCGTGAGGGATGCGCTCGCACTTGTGTTCGCCTTCGGCTATCACTCCGTGGCTGCCGTGGTGGGCCACGACTTTGGCTCTCCCGTCGCAGCTTATTGCGCGCTGATCCGGCCGGATGTTTTCCGCTCCGTCGCACTCATGAGCGCACCCTTTGCAGGACCGCCGGCGCTGCCCTTCGGCACCGCAGGGCAAAACGAGCCGATTGAGCAGAGCATGAGCACCGATATTCATCAGGCGTTGGCCGAACTTGAGCGGCCGCGCAAGCACTATCAATGGTACTACGCGACACCCCACGCCAATGCGGATATGCAGCACTGCCCACAGGGGGTGCATGCGTTTCTTCGCGCCTACTACCATCACAAGAGCGCAGATTGGGCAGGGAACAAGCCATTCCCTCTCCGCGCGTGGGCGGCCGATGAACTGGCCAAGCTGCCGACCTACTATGTGATGGATCTCCACAAAAACATGGCCGAGACTGTGGCCGCGGAGATGCCCTCCTCCGACCATATCGCTGCTTGCCGGTGGCTGCCTGAGGTCGAGCTGCAGGTCTACAGCCGGGAGTACGAGCGCACGGGCTTTCAGGGAGGCCTGCACTGGTATCGCTGCGCCACCGATGAGCGGTATGCCTCCGAACTGAACCTATACGCAGGCCGCACGATCGACGTGCCCGTCTGCTTCATCTCGGGCGCGCAGGACTGGGGCAATCACCAGAAGCCGGGTGCTCTCGAGGAGATGCGGACAAGTGCCTGCACGAACATGCTCGGGTGCCACCTCATCGAGGGAGCAGGCCATTGGGTGCAGCAGGAGCAGCCGCAGGAGGTGAGCCGTTTGCTCCTGCGCTTCCTGTCGGAGGCTCGACCCTGATTGGGATGCCGGCTGGAGGAAGCCTCGCTAGCGAGCAGCTGTGACAGTCGGTATTGCAGCCGAGCGGGTCGACTTGCTGATGGTCATGGTACCCTCGACTCGACGGCACGAGATGGTGACGAAGCCATCATCCGCGTTGATCCGCACGGCACGCAGGTCGCCCGTGTTCGCCAAGGTTGCTGGCATGGCACCCGTCTCCTGCGTGACCTCGGCGATGATCGCAAGGCACTCCTTGAACGGCATCGGTGCCGTCTTGGTGCTCTCAGGCAGAGCGACCACGCTAGAGCTTGTCAGAGCTGCTGACGCGAGGGCAAGAAGAGCAGGAAGGAGGCGCATCGGTCGGTCCATTGAAGTCGCAGGAGGCGAGTACGCCTAAGGTGTTACAGCTGTGTTGCGTCGTCCTGCGATCAACCGGAGCGCCGCGTGCTCGTTCCTGGTCAGGAATGTCGCGGGCGGGCTCCTCTGGGCGGCTTGAGCAGGGTCATGCCCCGACCGTGCCTGCCGCCACCATGACCGTGATCATGAGGGTGAGGGAGCCAAAAAATCCGAGAGCAGCCTTCCTGAAGGAGGGGCTTTGCTCATGAGTGATCGATGCAAGGGCTTGGTCCATGGGGGCGCTCCAAGAGCTGTGCTGTTGGCTTCATTGGTATGGTCGGGCGGGGAGCGCAGCTGTGCGGCGGCACACACCACTAAGCCTGGGGCTTTCGCGTCTGCTGCGGGAGTCTCTGTTCCGACCGCTCAACTGGTGTTCAGGCCGATAAAGGCCAAGAGCTGATACTGCGGCTAGGTACTGCCTCGATGCGCCGATCTCGGGCTAAAGGGGTGAGTTTGTGGGTTCGGTACCATAAAGGGGGCTCCTCCTTGCGGGCGGCTAGCATCGTCGAGGCTGGTTCTAGAGCGGTTAGGAGTTGCGTGGAATCGGGTGATCTGATTCCAAGGCTGTGGGGGTGAGAGCCCAGGACCTCACCATGACGGCCCCGATGTCTCAGGACCTGCGCCAGCGGATTGTCCGCGCGG
>JAESFL010000073.1_pt1 | contig 114793 bp, 90 predicted proteins | sample 9269401 | NCBI WGS metagenome assembly JAESFL01 (sample SAMN14506025, study PRJNA617098) | algae metagenome | isolation source: Gloeocapsa sp. UFS-A4-WI-NPMV-4B04 and co-occurring heterotrophs from desert... | place: USA: Utah | collected 2006-10-01 | reverse complement strand
GGGCCAGTTGATGGGCGACGGCACCACGCCGGGGATCACGGCCAGCCGCTCCTTGGTGCCGCCCAGCTTGGGCATGGAGCGCAGCAGCCCCTCCGTGTACGGGTTCTGGGGGTTGTGGAACACGTCGTCCACGGGCCCCTCCTCGAACACCTGCCCGGCGTACATCACGATCACCCGGTCGCACGTCTCCGCCACCACCCCCAGGTCGTGGGTGATGAGGACGATGCTCATCCCCAGCTCGCTCTGCAGCCGGTTGAGCAGCTCCAGGATCTGCGCTTGGATGGTCACGTCCAGGGCCGTCGTGGGCTCGTCGGCGATGAGCAGCTTGGGGTCGCAGGCCAGCGCCATGGCGATCATCACGCGCTGGCGCATGCCGCCGGACAGCTGGTGCGGGTACTCGTCCACGCGCTGGTGGGGGATGGGGATGCCCACCAGCTGCAGCATCTCGATGGCCCGGTCGCGCGCCGCCTTCTTGCCCAGCCCCTGGTGCAGCCGCAGCGACTCGATGATCTGGTCGCCCACGGTGAACACGGGGTTCAGCGACGTCATGGGCTCCTGGAAGATCATGGCGATGTCGTTGCCGCGGATCTGCCGCATCCGCGCCTCCGTCGCCGTCGCCAGGTCCTCCACCCCGCCCTCGCCCCGGAACAGGATGCGCGAGCCCTCCTGGATTTTGCCCGGCGGCTGCGGGATCAGGCGCATCACGGAGAGCGAGGTCACGGACTTGCCGCTCCCCGACTCGCCCACGATGCCCAGGGTCTCGCCGGGGTTCACGTGGAACGACACGCCGTCCACGGCCCGGGCCACCCCGTTCTCCGTCGTGAACCAGGTGCGCAGGTTGTCCACCTGCAGGATCGGTCCCGCCCCCTGCGGCGGCACCACCGATATCGGTTGCGTCAAATCAGCCCCCATTCCCTGTATGCCGCCACTGCACTCGGCCGATTGGCCCACATCCATGCCGGGCTCAGCCAGAAGCCCGGAATCACCTGGCTCGTCACCCGCGGCGGATCGCCCAGCGGGACGAGCTCGTATTCGTTCGAATCCGACAGCCGGTACACGTCCACCGTCTCGGCGTCGGGATCGATGATCCAGTACTCGCGCACGCCGCCCTGCGCGTATTCCCTGAACTTGTCTCCGCGGTCACGCGCCCGGCTCTCCGGGCTGATCACCTCCACCGCCAGATCCACGGGGCCGTCCACGAACGTGCGGCGAAAGCGGCGCACGTTCTCGGGCGCCAGGTAGAACACGTCCGGCTCTCGTCCCGACCGGCCCAGCTTTACCTGGAAGCCGGCCTGCGCCACCAGGCCGTCGATCTGCCTGAGCTCCAGGTATCCGCTGATCGCCTTGTACAGGAACCCGCTGATGAGCAGGTGCCGGTCCGTCTGCGGGGTCATGTATTCGACCTGGCCGTCCACCCACTCCGCCCGGGTGCCCTCGGGCAGGGCGGCAAGGAAATCCTCGTAGCTGATCCAGTCCGGCTTCTCCAGATGCGCGATCATGACCGATGCATCCTGCGTCCGGTTCCAGAAAGCACTCCCCATGCCTGGAGCACGGTGTCGATCCGCGGGGCCGGCGCTTCCACCAGCCACTCCGTGCGGTACCAGAGCCCCGGGAGCAGCGAGCTCCTCAACACGCCGTCGCTTCCGTCCGATGCCGTCTCGTACACCCCCGATTCCGTCAGCCGGCACACCTCGGCCCGGTGCTGAACGGGATCGATGATCCAGTACTCCGGACCGCCGCCGTACGCGTACTCCGCCCGCTTCTCGACCCAGTCCCGCGTGCGGGTGGACTCGCTCACGATCTCGAACACAGCGTCCGCGGGGCCGTCCACGAACGTGTACCGCACCCGCTCCGCGTAGTGCTCGTGCGTGAGCCACAGGTAGTCCACCTCGCGGCCGGGCATCCCGGGACGGGCGCGCATCTGGAAGTTCAGCAGCGAGTGCCCCGTGTCGCGCATCTCCAGGCACCACTGGACCGTCGCGGACAGCAGGCCCAGCACGTCCTGGTGCCGCTCGGTCTCGCCCCCCCTCAGCACCACCTGCCCGTCGATCCAGTCCCCGTGCACCTCCGAGGGCAGCTCCAGGAACTGCTCGTAGCTCATCCGCATGTCCGGCCACCGCAGCAGCACCTCGCCGATCACACCCGTGTCCACAAGCGGGACCCCGTCCGGCGTCCGGGGAACCCACACCCCGGGCGCCGCGCGAGCGATGCAGTCGTCCAGCGTGGCGCAGGGCACGTCAGGTCCGCAGGCGCGGGTCCAGCGCGTCGCGCAGGCCGTCGCCCAGCAGGTTGAACGCCACCACCGTCAGCACGATGGCCAGGCCGGGGAAGGTGGCGATCCACCACGCCTCCGTCAGCGCGTCGCGCCCGTCCGCCACCATGTTGCCCCAGCTGGGCGTGGGCGGCTGCACCCCCAGCCCCAGGAAGGACAGCGACGCCTCCGTGAGGATGGTGAGGCCGATGCCCAGCGTGGCCGACACGATCACCGGCGCCATGGTGTTGGGGATCACGTGGCGCAGGATGATGCGCGTGTCGCCCATCCCCAGCGCCCGCGCCGCCTGCACGAACTCGCGCTCGCGCAGGCTCAGCACCTCGCCGCGCACGATGCGCGACGTGGCCATCCATCCCGTCAGGCCCAGCACCACCACCACCAGCCAGATGCTGGGGCTCTCGAACACGGCGATGACCACGATGAGCAGCACCAGGCGCGGGAACGCCAGCATCATGTCCGTAAAGCGCATGAGCACCGCGTCCACCCACCCGCCGAAGTAGCCGGCCAGGGCGCCGATGAGGGTGCCCAGGGTGATGCTGATGCCCACGGCCACGAAGCCGATGGAAAGCGAGATGCGCGCCCCGTACAGCGTGCGCGACAGGATGTCGCGGCCGAACTTGTCCGTCCCCAGCCAGTGCGCCGACGAGGGCGCCAGGTAGCGCGAGGTGATGATGTCGCCCTGCGCCGCCGGGTCGTACGGGGCGATCAGGGGCGTGAGCAGCGTCACCAGGTACAGGATGATCATCACGATCAGCCCGCCGATGGCCAGCTTGTTCTTCTTGAAGTGCCGCCCCGCGATGGCCCACTGGCTGTCGCCCTTGATGCGGCCGCGGGCCAGGTGGGCGGGGCTCACGGACCGCCACGTCCAGCGCAGCAGCAGCCCCACGGTCAGGGCCAGCGTGGCCAGGGCAATCCACATGTCCACGCCCACCCGCTCCATCCCCGGGAGGGCGCGCAGGCGCGCCCAGCTCAGGAACAGCAGCGAGAAGAAGAAGCCCCACGCCAGCGCCAGCGTGACGATCCGGGCCCAGGCCACGCCCCCCGCCCGGGCGGGCGCGGACTGGGCGGGCGGCATGGCCGGGGGCATGGGCTCCGGCGGAACGGACTCTACGTCGGGAGAAGCGCGCACGGTGATCGCTCGTTTCTACTCGTTGCGGATACGCGGGTCCACCACCGCGTACAGGACGTCCGACAGCAGGTTGCCCAGCACCACGATGCTGGCGATCACGAACGACGTGGCCATCACCATGGGATAGTCGCGGGCCAGGATGGCCTCCACGATGGCGCGCCCCATCCCCGGCCAGGCGAAGATGGTCTCCACCAGCACGGCGCCCGACAGCAGGAAGGGCAGGTACAGCCCCACCAGCGTGATGATGGGGATGAGGGCGTTGCGCAGGGCGTGCTTGAAGATCACGCTGCGCTCCGACAGGCCCTTTGCCCGCGCCGTGCGGATGAAGTCCTGGTGGATGACCTCCAGCATGGAGCCGCGCATGTAGCGCGCGACGCCCGCCGCCGAGCCGATCCCCAGGGCGATGGCGGGGAGCAGCAGGTGGCTCAGCCGGTCGCTGGCCTTGCCCCCGAACGACAGGTAGTCGTAGTCGATGCTCGTCATCCCCGACGCCGGCCAGTTGAACAGCCACCCGGCCTCGGCCCCGCGGGAAAAGATCAGGATGAGCATCAGGGCGAACCAGAAGCTGGGCATCGAGTAGAAGAACAGCGCCAGGAACGTGAGCACGTTGTCCGCCACGCTGTACTGCCGCACCGCCTGCACGATGCCGATGAGCATCCCCACCGCGAAGATCACCACCAGCGACACCAGGGTGAGCTGCAGGGTGTTCCACAGCACCTCCGGCAGGATCTCGCCGATGGGCCGCATCTGCCCGAACGAGTAGCCGAAGTCGCCCGACAGGAACGAGGTCAGCCACTTCCAGTACTGGATGTGCAGCGGCTGGTCCAGCCCCAGGTTGCGGCGCATCTGCTCGATGACCTCGGGGCTCACGTTGGGGTTGAAGAACCGCGCCGTGGGATCTCCCGGTGCCAGGTGCACCACGAAGAAGATGATGGTCAGGATCCCCAGCAGCAGGGGGATCGCGCCCACCAGCCGCCGCACCAGGTAGCTGATCATCCGTTCACCTCACTCCTTGGTCCGGGTACCGGCGCTGTCCGCGCCCCTGCCGCTGTCTGCCGCCGCGCCCGCCGCGGCCGTGTTGCCCCGCCCGTCGCGCACCCACCACTCCCAGGTGTTCTGGTAGGAGCCGTACGTGTCCACCCGCACCCCCTGCAGCCGGTCGCGCACGCCCACCACCCCGTCCAGGTACCACAGCCAGGTGTAGGGCCGCTCGTTCACCACCTGCGCCGCCGCCTGCTTCCACAGCTGGGTGGCGACGGCCTCGTCCGTGGCCTTCTGGGCCTGCTCGAAGATGGCGAAGGTCGCCGGGTCGTCGAACGACGCAAAGTTGAACGGGCTGTCCCGGTTCCACATCTCCGACAGGTCCGGCGACAGGCTCACGCCAAAGCCGGCCACCACCGCCTCGTAGTCCTTTTCCTTCAGGCGGTTGTGCATGGTGTTGAACTCCTGCTGCCGCAGTTCCGCCTGTACGCCAATCCGGCGCCACATCTGTTGCACAATCTGTGCGACGTCGTTGCGGCGCTGGTTTCCGGAGTTGGTGAGCAGCACGAAGCGGAAGGGCCGGCCGTCCTTTTCGCGGATGCCGTCGCCGTCCCCGTCCACCCACCCCTTCTGTTCCAGGATCTGCTTGGCGCGCGCCGTGTCGAAGGGCAGGGGCGCCATGGTGCGCGGGTCGTACAGCTCCTTGAAGATGGGCGAGTACGGCCCGCCCGCCTGCACGGCGAAGTCGCCCAGCCGCAGCGACTGCATCATCCCGTTCACGTCCAGCGCCAGCCCCAGGGCCGTGCGCACGTCGCGGTCGGCAAAGGCGGGAAAGGCCCTGGGGTTGTAGCTGATGAAGTCGTAGTTGCGCTTGGTCTCCGTCAGGAAGCGCACCGCCGGCGCCCGCTGCCGCAGCGAGCCCGCCTGGTCCGGCGGGATGGGGCGCGTAAAGTCCACCGTCCCGTTCTGCAGCTCCACCAGGCGCGTGGTGGTCTCGGGGATGATGCGGATGACGATCTGGTCCAGGTGCGGCTTTACGCTGAAGTGCGGGTTGGGCACCAGCACCACCCGCTGCCCCGGCTGCCACTGCCCGACCATGAACGCCCCGCTCACCACCAGGTTGCCGTTGCCCGGGTTGCGCAGCCGCGGGTGGTTGCGCAGGTCCGACAGGTCGGCGTCCTGGTACGCGTGGCGCGGCGCGATGTTGAGCCCCGAGTAGAACAGCATGTCGGGGTAGCGCCGGTCGAAGTAGAAGGTGACGGTGGAGTCGTTCTCCGCCACCACGGAATCCATGTGCACCACGTAGTCCTGCCGGGGCGACGCCACCCGCGGGTCCTTGACCACGCCGTACGTCCACACCACGTCGTGCGCCGTGATGGGGCGGCCGTCGGACCACTTGAGCCCGCTGCGCATGCGGTAGCGCAGGGCCGCCGAGTCCGGCCCCACGTACTCGTAGTGCCAGGCCAGGGCCATGGGCGAGCGGTCGGAGAGCAGGTACTCCAGCTTGCCGTCGCCCCAGGCGCCCCGGGTGAGCGCCATGTACATGACGTCCATCAGGTCGCCGTCCAGCTGCGTGTCGAAGATGGGCGGCAGGGGCTGGGCCATGTCGGCCAGCTCCGCCGTGACGGCGGTGCCGCCGCGGCGGGGCTCGCCGTCGCCCTTGGCGGTGTCGCGCGGGGCGGCGCCGCCGCCCCCGCGGTCGCCGCACGCCGCCAGCCCCAGGAGCAGCGCGAGTCCGGCCAGGCGGCGGGCGGCCGCCCCATTTCCCCACGCGATCGTCATCATGGTCCGGGTTCCGTAACGGGTGTGGTCAGCGGTTGCGTCGCTGGCTGGGCAGCAGGTACCACCTGGAGATGCCCACCCAGTCGCCCCGTGCGTCGGGGTTCACGTTGCGCAGCCGCTCGTGCACGCCTTCCAGGCGCGTCGTGAAGTACAGGATGGTGTACGGCTGGTCCTGCGCGATCTGCCGCTGGTACTGCTGCCACACGGGGAGCGAGGCCTGGCGGTCCACGATGGTGGGCAGGGTGTCGAGCAGCCGGTCCGTGGCGGGGTTGCAGTACGACACCCACTGGTACGGCTCCTTGAGCTTGTCGCACGAGAACAGGTCCGTGTCGTCGATGCGGAACTCCGTCACCCAGGCGATGAGCACGGCGTCGAAGTCGCGCCGGTCCACGTCCTGGATGCGGTCCAGCATGGTGCCCCACTCCATGATCTGCGGGCGCAGGTCCACGCCGATCTTGCGCAGCTGCGCCTGCATGATCTCCGTGATGTCCTTGCGCTCCGAGTTGCCCTGGTTGGTGATCAGGGTAAAGCGGAACGGCTGCCCCTGCGCGTTCTCCAGCACGCCGTCGCGGTTGCGGTCCTGCCACCCGGCCTCGGCCAGCAGCCGCTTGGCCCCCGCCGTGTCGTAGCGCAGGTCCGCGCCCGCCTGCGGGTCGTGGTTCCAGTAGATGGGCGGGATGGTGGTGTTGCCCAGCGTTCCGTATCCCCGCCGCACGGCCTGCACGATGGCCTCGCGGTCCAGCCCCATGGTGAGGGCCCGCCGCACCCGCGCGTCCTTGAACATCTCCCGCTTCTCGTTCCACCCCACCATGAGGAACTGGCGGTCGGGGAACGAGGCGATGCGGGCGTTGGGCGACCGCTCGATGAGCTGCGCCTGCTCGGCCGTGGGGGCGATGTAGTAGTCCACGTTGCCGTTGAGCAGCTCCGTCATGAGCGTGGTGGGCTCCGGGATGCTGCGGTACACCAGCCGGTCGGCGTACGGGCGCCCGCCCAGCTCCTTGGGAAAGTTGGGGTTGGCCTCGAACACCCAGCGCTGCCCGGGCACGTGCTCCACGAACTTGAACGGCCCGTTGCCCACCGGGCTGCGCGTGCTGAACGGGTGGTTGCGGATGGCCGTGGGCTCGGTCCCCTCCAGCACGTGCCGCGGCACGGGGGTGAACGAGCGCCACGGGTCCATGAAGTCGGCGTGCGGGTTCATCCCCACCTTGAAGGTGAAGCTGTCCACCACCGTGGCGTCCTTGTAGTTCGTCCAGAACGCCGTGTTGGGGAACCCCGTCCCCGGCGTGCGGGCCATGTCGTACGAGTACTTCAGGTCGTACGCCGTCGTCTTCTTGCCGTCGTGCCAGAAGACGTCGTTGCGCAGGCGGAACGTGAGCTCCGTGGTGTCGGCGTTCACCTCCCACGACCGCGCCAGGTACGGCACGGGCTCGAACTTCTCGTTGTACGTGATGAGGGGGGTGAACAGCACGAACTGCTGCACCTGGTTGGCCGTGTGGTCCGTGCTGGTGAGCGGGTTGATGTCGGGGATGGGCCCGATGGCGCCCAGCACGATGGTGCCGCCGAAGCGCTCGGCCTCGGGCACCTGCGGCTCGTTGGCCGCGGCTTTCTCGCCGCCGGCGCCGCCCTTGGCGGCCGGTGCGTCGCCGTCCCCGCCGCCGCAGGCGGCGAGCAGGGCAAGGGCGAAGAGGGAAAGGGTACGGGTCTTCATCTGGAGCGTCTTCCGTTGCGGTACGGGGTGTGGCAGCCTCGCGGGCGGCGCGCCAAAACACGGGAAACGAGCCCCGCGCGGGGGCGGGGCCCAATCCCAGGTGTACTTGCCTGCCGCGCCGCGAGTTCCGTCTAGCGCTGGCGGTTGGCGGGGATGTACCAGTCGCGGATGTTCACGATCTTGCTCCGCACGTCCATCTCCACCCCCTGCGTGCGCGGGCCCAGCCCGGCCAGGTCCTCGGACCAGTACAGGAAGGTGATGGGCTGGTCCTGCTGCAGGATCTGCGAGTACTGCGCCCAGATCTGCTTGGAGCGCGCGGGGTCCGTGGCCGCCAGCCCCTGCACCATCAGCTGGTCCGCCTGCGGATTGCAGTAGCCCGTGCGGTTGGCGGAGTTGGCGATCTTCGCCTCGGCGCAGCTGAACAGGGGCGTGGGATCCACCTTGAAGGTGTCCAGGCTCCAGTTGGCCAGCACGGCCTGGTACTGCCGCGCCTTGTACTGCTGCAGCATGGACTGGAACTCCTGGGGGCGGATCTGCAGGTCCACGCCCACCTGCTTGAGCTGCTGCTGCACCACCTGCGCGATGTCGGCGTGCAGGCGGTTGCTGGAGTTGATGGTGAGCTCCACCCGCAGGGGCTGCCCGCCCTTTTCCACGATCCCGTCGCCGTTGCCGTCCGCGTACCCCGCCGCGGCCAGGAGCTGCTTGGCCTGGTTCACGTCGTACGGCAGGGGGTCCATGGGCGTGTACAGGGGGCTCCAGGGCGGGATCATCCCCACCGCCGGCTCGCCGAAGCCCTTGAGCAGGGCGTCGATGATCTGCTGGCGGTTGATGCCCATCGTCATGGCCCGGCGCACCTGCGCGTCGTTGAACGGCGGCCGCGTGTTGTTCCACGCGAAGAAGGTGAACTCGCGCGACGGGTAGTGGCGCAGCTCGGCCCCCTGCTGGTTCTGCACCTGCGCGCCCTGGTCCGGCAGCAGGGTGTAGCCGATCATGTCCGCCGTGCCGTTGATGAGCTCCCGCACCATGGTCGTGGCTTCCGGGACGACGCGGAACACCACGCGGTCCAGGTTCGGACGTCCGCCCAGCGCCTCGGGAAAGTTGGGGTTGGCTTCCAGCGTCACGGACTGGGTGGGGCGCCACTCCACGAACTTGAAGGGGCCGCTGCCCACGGGGTTGCGGTTGAACGGGTGCTGCGTGAGCTGCGCCGGGGCCACGCCCTTGAGCAGGTGCTGCGGCAGCGGCGGCCACCAGAACCCGTCCAGGGCCTGCGCGTGCGGCGACTGGAAGCCGAAGCGCACGGTGAACGAGTCCACCACCGTAGCGGACTTGACCAGGTTCATGTACGCCGAGCCCAGCAGCGACGCCGTGGCCGGGTCCTTGGCCAGGTCGAAGGTGAACTTGACGTCGTTGGCGGTGACGGGCGGGCCGTCGTGCCACTTGACGTCGCGGCGCAGGTGGAAGGTGACGGACGTGTCCGTGAGCTCCCACCGCTCGGCCAGCCAGGGCACGGGCTGGAGCTTGGCGTCGTACTGGATGAGCGGCGTGAACAGCATGTGCTTCACGACGTCGTCCGACGTGAGGTGCGTGTTGGTGACGGGGTTGAAGGACTGGAAGTCCGCCAGCACGCTGATGGCGGCCGTGCCGCCCTGCACGGGCGTCCCCTTGTCGGCGTTGCCCTTGGCGTCGCCTCCGCCCCCTCCTCCACCCCCGCACGCGGCGGCCGTCACGATGGCGGCGATGGCCGGCAGCAGGCGCCGGGCCCTGGTTGCGCTCATTCCTCCCCCTCTCACGTCGTCGGTCCCGAACGCGCCGGCACGGTACCAGCCGGCCTCAAGACGCGTTCAGCGATGCCAAGTCCATGCCGGGTCTTCGTACCGCACCCGGTGCCCCTCCGCCCTTTGCAATTCCTCGCCCGCCAGCCCGCTCCGTTGCAGCCGTACCCCGAGCTCCGCCTGCCACCCCGCCGCCAGCGCCTCCACCAGCGCGTCCCACTCCGGCGGGGCGCCCAGCAGCTCCGCCAGCGTGGCCGGCGGTTCCGGCGGCGGCGCCTTCACGTCCGCGCGGAGGAGCGCGGAAACGGCGGACTGGTCGTCCTCGATGGGAAGCGAGCCGTGCTGCAGCATCACCCCGCGGTCCGAGCGCTGGGCGCTTCCGACCAGCTTGCGTCCCCCCGCCGTCACCTCGCCCTCCACCGGCTGCTCGAAGCAGGGCGCCAGCGAGGGGAGGGGCGCCCGTTCCGTCCCCGCCGGCTGCAGGCGCGCGGGGACGCCCAGGCGCGCCAGGCCGGCCACGAGGGCGCGGTTGATGGCGGCGTAGCTCTGCCGGGGCCCGCCCAGCACGCCCTCGCGCGTGGCGACGGAATACGTGAGCTCGCGGTGGTGCAGCACGGCGCGTCCGCCGGTGGGGCGGCGCACCACGTCCAGCCCGCGGCGGCGGATCTCGTCGCGGTCGTAGCCGTCCGACGGCTGGTTGCGCCCCAGCGACAGGCATGCGGGGCTCCAGCGATACACGCGCAGCACGGGCGGCCCTCCTGCGCGGACGCTTTCCGCCAGTGCCTCGTCCACGGCCATGTTCCAGGCGCCGGGGGCGGGCGGCGTGTCCAGCAGGCGCCACGCGGCGCCGCCAGCCGTTTGTTGCGGGTGCATGGGTGCCGAGATTAGACCGCGGACCGTGTGCCCGTCAAGGTGAGGCGGATTCCGTGGCAGTACGCTTCGTGGCGGATTGGCGGCGGTGGAGCGGTGGGCGCTCACGAGGCAGGGGCGCGGCAGGAGGCGGCGGATGGATGTGAGCCGATCCACCGGGTTTCCGCCGGGCGAATGAATTCGCTGCAACAAACACACGAAGTCCGCCTGCGCGGACTGTCCGTCACGGGCCAGTGCCACGCCGGAAGGGAGCCGCGTCGGAACGAAGTTCTCCCCCTCCTGCCCGCGAAGCGGGGGAGGGGGCCGGGGGGAGGAGGCCCTCCGCCCGTGCAGGCAGCCCGCCTCCGTGCACGACCCGCCGTTTCACCTCCCCCAGGGGTTTGGGGGGAGGTCGCGAGGAACGAGCGGGTGGGGGGCGTTTCGGAGCCCGCCGATCCAGCGATTCCCATCCAAAGAAAACGGAGCCGGCCCGACCTGCGAGCCCGCTCCGCTTCGATTTTCTTCGACCGTCATCCGTCATCGACAGTCATCCATCGTCCCGCCCGCCGAAGCCTCGCTCCGGCAGGATGCGAATCACTCGCTCGGCGGGTCGCCTTCGCCGGCGACGAACGATCCGCCGGGCTGCAGGATCTCCACCCGCGCGGCGTCGCCCACCATCTGCCGAAAGCCCTCGGGGTCCTGCTGGATGACCTCGAAGGTGTTGTAGTGCATGGGGATGACGACCTCCGGCTGGATCATCTCCACGGCGCGGGCGGCATCTTCGGGCCCCATGGTGAAGTTGTCGCCGATGGGGAGGATGGCCACGTCCACGCGCCCCTGCAGCAGCTGCATGTCCATGATGAGCGCCGTGTCGCCCGCGTGGTAGATGCTGGGCCCGCCGTCCAGGCTGATGAGGAACCCGCAGCAGTCGGTGGTGAACGATCCGTCGTCGCCGTCGATGCTCCCCGTGTGCAGCGCGGGGGTGAGCTTTACCCGGCCAAAGGGGAACAGGTAGGCGCCGCCGATGTTCATCCCGTGCCCGTTCTTGACGCCGTTCTTCTGGCAGAACGAGACGAGCTCAAAGGTGGAGATGACGGTGGCGTCCGTCTTTTTCGCGATCTTGACGCAGTCCGCGAAGTGGTCGGAGTGGCCGTGGGAGACGAGGATGAAGTCCACCTTGCCCACGTCGCCGCTCTTGATGTCGGCGGCGGGGTTCTCGTCCAGCCAGGGGTCGATGAGAATGCGCGCGCCGTCGTGCTCCAGCATGAAGCAGGAGTGCCCGTGCCAGGTAAGCGTGGCCATGTTTCAGCTCTCTGCGGGAGGATGGTTCAACGAAAAGTGCGAGAGTGCGAAAGTGCGAGAGTGCGAAAGTAAAGAGCCGTTAAAAACGCACATTAGCACTTAGCACTTTCGCACAGCCGTTAACCGCCGATCAGGCTGGTGTACGCGGCGGCGTCCATCAGGTCGTCGCCCAGGGGGCCGTCGGCGCGCACCTTGACCATCCAGCCGGCGCCGTACGGGTCGCTGTTCACGGCGGCCGGGTCGGAATCCAGCGCGGCGTTCGACTCCACCACCTCGCCGGAGATGGGCATGTACAGGTCCGACACGGCCTTGACCGCCTCGATGGTGCCGAACGTCTGGTGCGCCGTGTACTTGCTTCCCGGCTTGGGCAGCTCCACGAACACCACGTCGCCCAGCTCGCCCTGGGCATAGTCCGTAATGCCCACGATGTACACGCCTTCCTCGCCGGACGGCTTGATGTACTCGTGTTCCTTGGTGTACTTGAGGTCCTGCGGGACGTTGGCCATTGCTCTCTCCGCGGTGCGGGCCGGGTCTGGGATTTCGCGGGGAGATATAGGCCGCGCGCCGCCCGGGCGTCAAGCGACGGCGCCGCGGCGTGGCGGGTTCGTGACCGTCCGGCCGGTGGATGATGGGAGGTCCGCCGGGGGCAGAGCGAATGAATTCGCCGCAACGACTACACGAAGTCCGCCTGCGCGGACTGTCCGTCACGGGAGGGTGCCACGCCGGAACGGAGTCCGGGCGGGGGACAACCTCCCCCAGGGGTTTTGGGGGAGGTCGCGAGGAACGAGCGGGTGGGGGCGCTGGCCGGGAGCCAGTCGTCGCGACGCCGTGCTTGCGTGGGGCGGGGCGGAAGTACGACTGTACGCGGGGGAACCATCCGGGCCGCGGATCCGCATCCGCCGTGGCCACAACGCCTGGGATCGCGAGCAGACGGATGAAGGCGATGACGTTCGGCAGGGCGCGCATCTGGGCGGCGGCGCTGCTCCTGGGCCTCGCGGCGTGCGGCGGGGACGGGGGCGGTGGCGAGGCCGGCGGCGGCGCGGCGAAGGGCGGGGGAACGGACTCCGCCGCGACGGCGGGCAAGGCGCGCGAGGACAGCGCGGCGGCGACCCGCGCGCGCTTCGGCGACCGGGTGCCACGGCCGGACAGCCTGCGCGCGCTGTACGTGAACGGCTGGGCCGCGGGCGGGCGCACACGGATGCGCGAGCTCATCCGCATCGCCGACGAGACGGAGATCAACGCGTTCGTCGTCGACATCAAGGAATCGGACACCTACCTCACGCATGACTCCACCGGGATCGCGCTGGCCAAGGAGATCGGCGCGGACACCATGCCGCGCAGCAAGTGGCTGCCGGCACTGGTGGATTCGCTGCGGGCGCACGGCATCTATCCCATCGCCCGCATCGTCGTCTTCAAGGACCGCATGCTGGCGGAGAAGAAGCCGGAGCTGGCCATCCGCCACACGAACGGCAGCGTGTGGCTGGACCAGAAGGGCAAGCCGTGGGTGAACCCGTACGACCGGCGGGTGTGGGACTACAACATCGCCATCGCCAAAGAGGCCCTGGACATGGGCTTCAGCGAGATCCAGTGGGACTACGTGCGCTTTCCCGACGTGACCGAGGCGCGGCGGCGGACCATGGCCTTTCCGGGGTCCAACGGCAAGCCGCGGGACGTGAACATCGAGGAGTTCATCCGCTACTCGCGCGAGCAGCTGGCGGAGTACCAGGTGCCCGTGACGGCGGACGTGTTCGGGCTGGTGACGCACCTGGCGGGCGACGTGGGGATCGGGCAGAACTGGGAGCGCGTCATCACCGCGAGCGATGCCGTGCTGCCCATGGTGTACCCGTCGCACTACTTCGGCGGGGTGTACGGGTTCACGAAGCCCAACGCGCATCCGTACGAGATGGTGCGCATCAGCATGGCGGACGCGGTGGAGCGCACGCGGGCCGTGCAGCGGCAGGGCAAGAAGACGGGCGAGATCATCCCGTGGCTGCAGGCGTTCACGGCGGACTACCTGCGCGACGGCATCACCTACGGCCCCAGCCACGTGCGCCAGCAGATCGCGGCCACGTACGACAGCGGGCTCAAGAGCTGGGTGCTGTGGAACCCCGGCAGCAAGTACGACGTGTACCTGCCCGCGCTGCGCCCCGCGGACGGCTCGCCGTCGGCGCTGGAGCGGGGCGGATGGAAGCCGCTGCGCTGGGAGCCTCCGCGCGGCCGCATGAGCCCCGTGGTGCGGCAGATGGACCGCCAGGCCGCGCAAGCCGCCGCCGACTCCCTGCGCGGCACCCCCACGGATTCCGCGCGACGGGGCGGGGCACCCGGGACGGGACGGCGGTAGGCGATCGGGGTCCGGAGGGAGAGTGGAGACAGCGCACGGGGCGGAGGCCCCAACAGCCCGGATTCAGTCCACCGGCAGCCAGCGGCAGCCATCGGTGTTCAGCAGGTAGCCCGATATGCTGGTTTCGGCACGCTCGCTGGTGGTGAGCCGTTGCTGAAGGACAAACAGGGTGTCGCCGCGGAACAGCACCCGCGGCGACGTATCCTTGCTGAGCGGCAGCGTTCCGTCCACACAAGCCGTCCGGCGATCGGCCGACAGCACCGACACGAATCCGTCCGCCGAGAACGAGTTGCCGCTCACCACCTGGTCCAGGTGCACGGCGGCAAACCGGCCGTCGGAGAGCCGCGCCAGCCCAAAGAGCGCAGAAGCCGCCGCAATCATCTCCGGCCACTCCAGCTTGGGCATCCGCTTCACGATGTCGTCAGGAACCCCTCGCCGCGCACGGACCGGCAATCCCACTGTGTCGACCGATCGTCCCTCCTGCGTGGCCACGTACAGCTCATCCAGCCCCGCATAGCCCACGAGCAGCGTATCCGACCAGGGAACCACCAGGACGGAAGAATAGATCCCGGCCAGGGGCTGCGACTCGCGGTACTCCCGGGGCAGCGGGACCATGTAGCGCATGCTGTCCGACGCAAGGTCCCATCGCCCCACCGCGGTCCCGCGGGTACTGTTCTGAAATCCCAGCCACGCCGTGTTCTCCACGACGCGGACGTCCCGGAGGATGCCTTCATGGCGCGAGCCGCCCCGCAACTCGCCACTTCGGCGGTCGAATACGTGGAACGTGCTTCGGCGCCCCTCGTTGACGAACAGCTCGTCACCCCTCGAAAACATCAGGTTGATCTGCTCGAACTCGCCAGGGCCCGAACCCTTGCGGCCAAAGGTGCGCACGATCCGGCCGGCGCGGTCGATGTGGAGCACGCGTCCCGCAAAGGCGTCGGTCACGTAGAACGATCCGTCGGCAGGCTCGAATCCGAAGTCGCCCGGGCTGCTCAGGAACAGCGAGTCGGTTTCCTGCAGCACGAACCGCGATACCTGGATGACGGATGGCGAACCGGCGCCGCTGTCGTCGATGGGAGGACGAGGCGCATCCCGGCCAACACAAGCGCCCGCGGAGAGGCCAGTGGCTACCACCAGTGCAGTGGCTGCGCGCGAGGTGCGGGAGCGTGGGAGCGTCGGGAGCGCGGAGCGCGGCATGAGGGGGCAGGGAACAGGTCGCAGTCGAGAAGATTCTCCAATCGGCGGTGCAAGCGTAAACGTTCAGCCGGGGTCTTCGGGTAGCTTCTCCGCGGTGCGGCACGGGCAAACGAACTGGCTGCCGTCGCAAACGGCGGGGCACTTGCCAAGCCCGTCCTTCCAGAGCCACACCGTGTTGCTGGCGGCGCGCGCTTCCTGGTGCACAAAGCCCGCGCCCAGGCCGGCAGCGATTGCGGCGCCGGCAGCGATCCTCGCGATCTTCACTCGCATGCTCGTTTTCCCTTCTGATGGAATGTTGAGCTCATCGGACATGGGTCCTGCCGGACTTCAACAAGCCTGCGACCTGCCCCCGCTCGAACGCTTCAAGGATCGGTGACTCCGGCGAGCCCGCCGGCACCTGCTCCGACAGTACCACCTCCCCGTTGGCGATCAGGTATTCCGATGGTGTATGAATCGGCCCGGATCGCCGGGACCTGCGCAGAATCGCATCGGGCCTGACGCGGAACAGGAGCAGCTGCTTCCGTTCAGCCGGACCGGGGGATCGCGTGAGGACGATCAGCAGTCGCCCCGGATGGTTTCGGTCCCACTCCATCCACCGGCTGATGTGGTTGCCGCAGACGGCAAGGTCCGCGGGCTCGAAGAGAAGGACGACGGCAGGCGACAGCGGTGGCAATCGGGCCTCCAGCGTTTCCCCCGACGTGAGCGGCTGCTCCAGGAGATCGGTTTCCGGGGAGATGCAGCCCAGGAGAAGAAGTCCCACCACACCGGCGACAAGACGCATGTGCCTGGCTTTCCGGTGCAGGTAGAACAAATGGCGCGTTGGTGCGGGTTCATCCCCGTGCGCCATGCTGAGGGTCTGCTGGATTCAGCAGTTCTGCACGGTAGTGTGTCTCAGAGAATGTCTCAATAGACTGGTTGCTGCTCGAAGCAGTATAGGCGGGTGAGCCGATCGGGGGCAAGCTTCCTCTGCGGGGAGGGCGCCTTGATTGAAAGAAAGCCCCCAACGGCTTTCGCCGTTGGGGGCTGTCCCCTGTAACCTGTAACCCGCAGTTTCAGTTCCAGTTGCAGGCTATTCCCTATTCCCTACTCCCTGCCGTCCCGCCCCTACCGGCGCACCCGCTGCTGCGCCATCTGCACCGCGTTGTACAGGTTCACCACGGCGCCGGTGTCCGACAGCTGGCCGAACGGTACGCGCTCGCCCTCGCCGCCGGGGACGCGCACCTGCTGGTCGGTGTAGCGCGTGGCGCTGGCCAGGATGATCTCGCGCACCTGCACCGCCGTAAGCTCCGGGAAGTAGGAGAGCAGCGTCGCGGCCACGCCCGTGACCACCGGGGCGGCCATGCTGGTGCCGTCGTTGCGCTCGTACCCCTGGTCCGTGACCGTGGACAGGATGGCCACGCCCGGCGCGAACACGTCCACCTTGCCGCGGCCGTAGTTGCTGAACTCCGCCGCCAGCTCGCCCGGCGCCGACCACCCCGAGGCACCCACCTCGATCCAGTTGGTGGCCCGGCCGCCGCCGGCGTACTCGGCGTTGGGGAAGTTGCCTTCCTGGTTCAGGTCGGCCCCGTCGTTGCCGGAGGCGTGCACCAGCAGCACGCCCTTGCTCTCGGCGTAGCGTACGGCCTCGTCCACCACGCTCTTCTGCGGCGAGTGGCTCTTGCCAAAGCTCATGTTCACCACGCGCGCGCCGTTGTCCACGGCGTAGCGGATGGCGTTGGCCACGTCCTTGTCGCGCTCGTCGCCGTCCGGCACGGTGCGCAGCACCATGATGCGCACGTTGCCCGCCACGCCGCTCACGCCCGTGCCGTTGCGCATGGCGGCCACGATGCCCGCCACGTGCGTGCCGTGGTCCGCGTCCGGGCCCTCCACCTCGCCGTTGCCGTACCCGCGCTCGTTGGGGTTGGCGTAGTTGTCGCCGATGAGGGGGCGCGGGTCGAAGTCGGGGTTGAAGCTGTACTCCAGCTGGTCCTGCAGCGCCTTGGTCTGCTCCTCGATGTCCTTGACGGAGAAGCCGGCGTCCAGGATGCGGCTGATCTGGCTGCGCGCCACGGTCACCTGCGGGTCGGTGCTCTGCAGCGCGCGCAGCGACTGCGCCGTGAGCTCGGTGCCCGGCATGGCGCGGCGCAGCGTGGCCAGCATGGCCGTCAGCTGCTGCACGAAGGCGCCCTGCTCGCGCAGCTCGGCCTGGCGTGCCTCGAAGTCCCTGCGGATCTCGGTGCAGGGGCTTCCACCCACCTCGGTGGCGCCGCCGCGGCAGGCCGCGTACAGGCGCGTGATCTCGTAGGTGTCGGCGGTGATGTCGCGCCCGTCGCGGTTGCCCAGGAAGTCCCAGCCGTGAACGTCGTCCACGTAGCCGTTGTTGTCGTCGTCGCGGTTGTTGCCGGCGACCTCGCGGCGGTTGGTCCAGATGACGCCGGCCAGGTCCGGGTGGTCGATCTCGATCCCGCTGTCGATGATGGCCACGACCACGGTGTCGCGCACCTGCATCCCCGACAGCAGCTCGCGGTAGGCGCGCTCGGCCCCGATGCCCGGGACGCGGTCGGCGGTGGGGTCCAGCAGGTGCCAGTTGGCCTGCGCGGTATCCTGGGCATGGCCCGCCGGCGCGGCGGCCGCCAGCGCGAGCCCCGCGAACAGCAGCGTACGAATCGGCTTCATTGCAACGGCTTTTCTGGAGTGTTTCCGGATGATGTCGGCAGGCGGTGTACACCGCCGCGGCGGGAAAGTGCGCGGCCGTGCTAAAATCTTAACGGCCGCTTAACTGCCTGGGAATGGGGTGGATGCGCGTCGCGGCATCCATCCCGGCCGCTTCCCGGCGCCCGTCCGGGGCGGCTGAGGCCTCGGCTGGAACGTCACGAAGCCCGTGCGGGCTGCAGGGCCGGCCGGTCCAACGGCGCACCGTCCTCACGCCGGCGGCCGGTCCGGCGGAGGGCGGATGCTCTCGGTCTCGGCGACCCAGATGCGGGCGGTCTCCAGGTACGGCTCCGGCGGATACGGGCTGCGGGGGTCCGTCGCCTCGCCCAGCACGTGCAGGTGCTCGTCCAGGTCCCGCACGTGCGCGATGTACCAGTGCGGCACGGCGGATCCTCCGCTCCGTGCGCGCACCATCCGGTACGCCGTCCCGTCGATGGGAAACCCGTAGTCGTCCGCGTCCATCCGCTTCCCGGAAAAAAGGCTACGCGGCGTCCTGGTACGCCAGCAGGGCGGCGGCCACGCGGCGGGTGAGCTCCGTGTGGGCAAAGAGCACGGTGGCGTCGCGCTGCCGCGCCCGCTCGTACGGACTCGCATCGTCCGGAGGCACGTTCCCGTCCGGCACGGCCACGAGCGCGTGCGCCTGCTCCACGAAGCTCTTCGCGCTCTCCAGCGTCACCGGCTCGTCGCCGAACAGGGCCTCGTCCATGGCCGCCATCAGCTGCGAGAACGGGCGCAGCCACTGGAAGAACGGGTCCTCCAGCAGCGCGCCCAGCAGCTGCGTGTTGGTGACGGCGCCGCCGCGGTGCGCCTCGAAGCGCGGGCGCTCGCTGTCGATCAGCGTCTTGTGCAGCCGCATGAGCGCGCGGCGCACCTCCGCCAGGTGGTCGCGCACGGGGTTGGGCGGGCCGCCCTGCCCGATTCGTATCGCCATCGGAAGAATCTCGGTGGATCGGTGGGTCTGCGCTGCGTTCGGGGATGATACCCGGAAAATCCGCGCCGTTTCCCATCCACCGAAATCGGCGAAGGGTCAGCGCGCCGAATCCCGGGAAGGGGGATGATGAAATTCCGCGAGCGTCACCTCGTCCGTGCGCACCAGGTCCCAGCCGTCCTCCCGGCGAACGAGGTGGAGGGTCAGATCGAAGGCGCCGCCGGACGGCGTGTAGTCCTCCAGCAGGAACATCTCGCGTCCGCGCACCCGCACCCGCGCGGAATCCCCGCGCAGCAGGAACTCCATCGGTCCATCCGCACGCGGATCGACGTCGGCGTCGATGTAGTGGGGGCCTGGGGACGCGCCGCGATAGCGGGCCAGCCACACCTCCACGTTCACGCCCTGCTGGCGCGCGGTGGTGTCCGCGAGCCGGGGATAGCGGGCGAGGAGGGGCGCGGGATCGCCCGTGACCAGGGCGCGTTTGCGAAGGTGGAAATACTCGTGGACGGCACGCTCCAGGTCGAGCGGCAGGGGCTGCGGCGGCTCGGGTGGATCGGGCGCGCCGCCGCACGCCGCCACCAGCAGCAGGGTGGCCGCGATCCCGCTCCTCATTTCCCCGCGGACGCGAAGAACTCCGCGATGCGCTCGATGCCGGCGCGCAGGTCGTCCGGCTCGGCCACCCAGGAGAGGCGCATCCACCCCTCGCCGCTGTCGCCGAACGCCACGCCGGGGGTGGCGAGCACGCGGTGGCGCTCCAGCAGGGCCTCCGCCGCGGCCAGCGAGTCGCCGGCGAGATGGTCGGGGAGGCGCACCATGCAGTAGAAGGCGCCTTCGATGGGGGCCCAGCGCAGCCCGTGCTCGCGCATCAGCCCCTCCAGGAAGGCGCGCCGCTCCGCGTAGTGCGGCCGGTGCGCGGCCAGGTTGGCGGCGTCGGTGAAGATGTCCATCGCCACCACCTGGCTGAAGGTGCTGGCGGCGGTGTTCACCAGCTGGTGCACCTTGGTGGCCGCGGCGATGGTCTGGGCGTCCCCCACCAGCCAGCCGAGCCGCAGCCCCGTGAGCGCGTTGGACTTGGAGAGCGAGCCGGCCACGAGCGCGTGCGGCCACAGTGCGCCGATGGAGACGGGCGCGTCCGGCGTGAAGTACAGCTCGCGGTACACCTCGTCCGACAGCACGCGCACGGGCTGGCCGGGGCGCGCGGCCAGACCCTCCGCCAGCGCCCGCAGCTCGCCCTCCGGCCACACGCGGCCCGTGGGATTGTTGGGCGTGTTGAGGATGATCATCCGCGTGTCCGGCCCCAGCGCGTCCAGCACCCGCGCGGCGGAGGGACGAAAGTCGTCCGCCGGATTCATCGCCACCATGCGGTGCCGGATCCCTTCCAGCTGGCACAGCTTGGGATACGCCAGGTAGCACGGCTCCACGATCACCACCTCGTCGCGCGCGGGGTCGATCGCGGCCTTGAGCGCCAGGTACAGCGCCTCCTCGGAGCCGATGGTGAGCACGGCGTTCTCCGCCGCGCCCCGGTCCGGCAGCCCCACGTAGGCGGCCACGCGCGCCCGCAGCTCCGCCATGCCGGCGTTGGCGGTGTAGGGCAGGCCGTGAGTGCGCACCCACGCCGTGGCCGCGTCGAAGGGGCGCGGATCGGGGCGCAGCGTGGGCTCGCCCAGCCCCAGGTCGATGTCGCCGGGGCGCTTGCGGGCGTTGATGGCGCGGATGATCGACGGCGCGATGCCGTCCAGCACGGGGTTCATCAGCCGAACGCGAACCAGCGGCGCAGGGCGCCGTAGCAGTGCTCCAGCGATTCGATGCTGGCCCACTCGTTGGCCTGGTGCGCCTGCGATGTCTCGCCGGGGCCAAAGTTGACGGCGGGGATGCCGTGCGTGGTGAAGCGGGCCACGTCCGTCCACGCCTGCTTGGGCAGCACCTGCAGCCCCTCGGCGCGGCACCAGTCCACGATGAGCGGATGGTCGGCGTGCACGTCGCCGGCGGGCGCCGTGTCCACGATCTCCACGTCCGCGTCCCCGCCGACGAGCGCGCGCAGCTCCGCCTCCGCCCGCTCCGCCGTGTTGCCGGGCGCGAAGCGGAAGTTGACGTTCAGGTCGAACACGTCCGGCACCACGTTGCGCGAGTTGTAGGTCGCGGCCGCGGTGGCCACGATCACCTCGTAGAACGACAGCGCGCCCAGCCGCACCTCGCGCCGTCCGAAGTCGCGCAGGCGCTCCAGCAGGGGGATGGCTTTGTACAGCGCGTTCTCGCCCTGCCAGGGGCGGGCGCTGTGGGCGCGGGTGCCGCGGACGGTGACGGTGGCGTGCAGCAGCCCCATGCACCCCGGCTGCAGCCCGCGGTCCGTGGGCTCCAGGATGAACGCGAAGTCGATCTCCGGCAGGATGCCGCTCTCCAGCACGGGGCCCAGCCCGTTCCCCTCGGCCGGGCCCTCCTCGCCGTCGTAGAAGATCCACACGGGGCGCGCGCGCTCCAGCTCGCGCCAGCGGTCCAGCAGGGCCAGCATGACGGCCACGCCGGCCTTCATGTCCGTGGCGCCGCAGCCGTACACACGGCCGTCGCGGATCTCGTACGCCTGGTCGTCGGCGCACTTGACCGTGTCCGTGTGCCCCACGAGGGCGATGGTGGGTTCGCCGGGGCGCTCGCCGCGGCCGAACGGCTCGCAGATGACGGTGTGGCCCATGCGCTTGACGGAATCCGCCCCCGCGGCCTGCACGCAGCGGTGCTGGATCCACGTGGCGATCTCCGCCTCGTTGCACGTCTCGCTGGGGATGTTGCACAGCGCCAGCGTCAGCTCCGCCAGCTCGTCCCGGATGGTGTCAGTCACTCGGATGTTGCGATCGTGAGGTCGGATCAGCGGCCGGGGATGGGCTCGAGCGCCGAGCCATCCGCGAGACGGTAGCCCCAGAAATGCCGGTCGAGCGTAAAGACCTTCCGCAGCGAGCGCGATTCAGCGACGGCGACCAGCGATGCGTCGCCGAAATCCATGGGTGAATCATTGAACTTCTCCATCAGCACTTCCGCCCGGTCGATCTCGGCCGTGGTCATCGTATGCAGCAGCAGGTCCCCACGCGAACGCATCTCCCATAGCCGCGCTTGAGATGCGTATCCGCCGGCTTCACCAACCAGGTACATGGCCTCGGTGAAGCACGGGAGGGTCGTCAGCAGTGGCCCGCGCGGAAACGTCCTTGCGGCCCGCGTGGCAACGCTCGTAGTGCGGATCGCGCCGATCGATCAGCGCCAGCAGAGGCCCCGCGTCGATCAGGATCACGGATAGCTTTCGCGGTGCCGCTTCAGGAGCAGCTTTCCATACTCCGATCCCGTGCGCTCGGAGAGGCGAGCGCCACCCGGGACGTACTCTCCGCTGTCGATTGACCCGATGTAGTACGAGAGCTGGTCGGCCAGCGATCCGCCTTCCGGAGCCGATGGTTCTTCTGCGGCTGCAACGGCAGAGGGCAGCAGCAGACCGCTCAGCAGCGCCACGGCCAGCGACTCTGCCGTCGTGCCCTGTTTGCGGGCGGCTTCGTCGAGCGCCTGCTTCAGCTGGGGGGGTGGGATGATCGTCACGTCGCGCCTCCGTGTTCCATCGTGCCTGTCACACCCTGACTTGGTCTCCTACACCGTGCGTGCCGCCGAGTGCATCACACCTGCACGTTGAACGTACGGAGCACGTCGTTCAGCGACGTCTTCTTGTCGGTGGACTCGGTGCGGCGGCCGATGAGCAGGGCGCAGGGGACGTGGAACGTGCCCGCGGGGAACTCCTTGGGGAGCGTGCCCGGGATGACGACGGAGCGCGCCGGCACCCGGCCCTTGGTGATCACCGGCTCGGACCCCGTCACGTCCACGATGGGGGTGGATGCCGTGAGCACCACGTTGGCGCCCAGCACGGCCTCTTCCTCCACCACGCACCCTTCCACCACGATGCAGCGCGAGCCGATGAACGCGCCGTCCTCGATGATCACGGGCGAGGCGCTGGGCGGCTCCAGCACGCCGCCCAGCCCCACGCCGCCGGACAGGTGCACGCCCTTGCCCACCTGCGCGCACGAGCCGACGGTGGCCCACGTGTCCACCATGGTCCCGGCGCCCACGTACGCCCCGATGTTCACGTAGCCCGGCATGACCACGCAGCCGGGCTCCAGGAAGCTGCCGTAGCGCGCCACCCCCGGCGGAACCACGCGGATGCCCTGCTCCTGCAGGTCCTGCTTGGTGCGGATCTTGTCGTAGAAGCGCAGGTCGCCGGCCTCCATGGGCTCCAGCGGGCGCAGGGCGAAGTACAGGAGGATGGCCTCCTTGACCCACGCGTTCACCCGCCACTCGCCCTCCGCCTTTTCGGCCACGCGGATCTTGCCGCGGTCCAGCAGGTCGATGGTTTCCTCGACGGCCTCTGCCACCTTCCAGTCCTGCAGCCGCTCGCGGTCGCGGTACGCTTCGGATACCAGGGATTCCAGCTCGCGCGCTTCCATCCGTCCTCTCGGTCGTTTGCGGGGGTTCCGCCCGGCGGCCGGGCGGCGCGGAACGTAGCCCGGCAAGGATCGCGCGACAAGCGCCCCTCCCCCCGGCCCGCTCCCCGCGCAAACTACGCGCGGAGAGGGGGAGAACTGCGCTGCCGACGAGAAACAGCCATCCGGCTTGAAACTGGGGTATACACCCTCTCCCACGCAGTTTGTGGGAGAGGGTGGGTGAGGTTTACGAACCCGGGTGAGGGCCATCCCCCCGCGCGCCATCTTCCCTTCGATGTTAGATTTGCTTCCGCGCGCGCACGACATGCGGCGCGCTGAATCCGGACGAACTCGCGATCCCGCAGGACGATGGCAGAGAACAGGGCTCCCGTGCCGCGGCTGGCGCTCGGGGCGGCGGTGGCGGTTGCGGTGGCGATCCTCGTGGCGACCAGCATCGCCATCGCGCCCCGCACGGCGCCGGCGTTTCACGGCACCACCTACACGGAAGTGGCCCCGGCCGCGCAGTTTTCGCTCGTGGACCAGGACGGGCGGCCCGTGTCGCTGGACAGCTACCGCGGCAAGCCGGTGCTGCTCTTCTTCGGCTACACGCAGTGCCCGGACGTCTGCCCCACGACGCTTAACAAGCTCACGAAGGCGATCCAGGACGCGGGCGGCGACGCGGAGGACATCCAGGTCCTGCTCATCACCCTGGATCCGGCCAACGACACGCCGGACGCCCTGCGCAAGTACACCGGCCACTTCGGTCCGGCGGTCGTGGGGCTCACGGGTGACAGCGCGGCGCTGGCCACGGCGCGCCAGGGCTACGGTGCATACGTGGAGACGGTGGCCGCGGCACCCGTCGCTTCGCACGGCGGCCACGCGGGCCACGCGGCGCCCCCGGCGGCGGTGAAGAGCGTGCACTCCAGCGTGGTGTACGGCATCGACCGCCGCGGCAACCTGCAGGTGGTCATCTCCGACACCGCCACGCCGGACCAGGTGCGCGACGACGTGCGCACGCTCGCCGGGCTCTGAGCCCGCGCAGCAGGCAGGAATCCGCTTTCCCTCGATCGAATCGGCCCTCCCATCCGCGGGAGGGCCGCCGCATCACCTGATCCGCATCCCCCGTCGTTTCCCATCCGCCTCCGCATCCCGTGCCCTTTCTCGTTGGCGTACTGCTCATCTACGGGGTCTTCCTGATCGCCCAGCACGCGGACCGCACGGCGCGGCGGGCCTTTGCCGCACGTCTGGCGGCCATGTACCGCACGCGCGGCGAGTTCTGGCGCCTGTACACGTGGGCCACCGAGGCGCGCGCGCGTGGAGACGCGGAGGCCGGCGCGCGCTTTCGCGACCAGGCCGCGGTGCTGCTGCCGGCGGTCACGGGGGATGCGACGGCGCTGCGGCGCGACTACCCGGCGCTGGCGACGGAGATCGGGTGGATGGCGGGGCTGCTGGACGACGAGCTGGCGGACATGGGTCGCGCCGTCGCCTGGCCGGACCGCGACTTCGACCGGTGGGTCACGGGGCGCGACCGTCCGCCCGTGGAGGCCGTGATCAACCCCGCGCCCGCGATGGACGACGACGCGCTCACCCGGCGCATCCACGTGGGGATCGGCGTGGTGCTGGGTACGGCGGGCGGATTCGTGGCGTGGCTGATTACCTACTGGAACGATCCGGCCGGCACCCTGGTGAACATGGCGTTCTACATCCTCCTGGGCGCGGCGGTGCTGGGGCACATCGCCGGCGCCATGCGGCACACGCTGTGGAACGCGCTGGCGGCCGGCATCCACTACCGCAACTGGTGGGCGGGCCCGGCCTGATCCCCATCCGCACCGCCTGAAGAGCGGTTTTCGCGTCGGTTGGGAGTTCTCACCCGTGATGTCATTCTGAGGGAGCGCCCGCCTGCAACCCGAATGGTGCACCGGCTTTGGGCGCGACCGAAGAATCTGGTCGCAACCGTGCACAGACCCGCCCGCGCCGTAGAAGGTCGTGCACGGGTGGGTCTGTGCACCGGGGCAACCAGATTCTTCGGCCGGCGCCTTCACGTCACGGGACGGACCCGGCCGGCGCCGACCTCAGAATGACATCACGGGCGGGGCAAAAGAAACTGCAAACGCACGCGAAACCCGCTCTAAACCACGCGGAGGACGCGGAGGAAAACGGAGAGGACGCGGAGGGAAATCATCCCCGCGTCCTCTTTCCGTTCCTCCGCGTCCTCCGCGTGATCGATCCCTCGGGCCCGACCCGCCGGGAGGCCAGCTACCGCGCGTCCCAGTCGAAGAGCACGGGGCGCCATCCATCTCCCTCCACGGCCAGCGCACCCACGTAGCCGGGGCCGGGGTCCAGCGCCAGCATGCTCCAGCGCGCCGCCTCGGCCTCGTCGCCGCGGGTGCGCAGCAGGCGCGCGGGCTCGCCGGGCTGGAACGCCACGTCGAAGCGGTCCAGCGGCATGGACAGCCCCTCGCCCACGGCCTTGATGTACGCTTCCTTGCGGGTCCAGCAGTTGAAGAACGCCAGGTCGCGTACGGACGGGTCCAGCGCCGCGAAGATCTCGTTCTCCGGCGCGGAAAAGAAGCGCTGGGCGATGTCCAGCCCGTCCGGCATGGGCTTGAGCTTCTCCAGGTCCACGCCGATCTCCCGCCCCACGGTCAGGGCGAAGAGCGCCAGGTCGCCGGAGTTGCTCACGTTGTAGCGGATGTCCAGCGACGCCGCCGCGCCCGCCAGCGACTGCTTGCCGTACTTGCTCTCGCTGTAGACGAGCGCGTGCGGCGCCAGCCCCGTGTAGCGCGCCAGGATCTCGCGCTGCGCGCCGCGCCCGGCGACGAACGCCGTGCGGTGCTCGGCGAAGCGAAAGCGGGCCGCGCGGGCCCGCTCGTCGGGGGAAAGGTGCGCCTCAACGCGGGCCAGCGCGTCCGCCGGCGGCCGCAGCGAGGCGCGCCAGACGTGCACCTCGTCCGCCGTCAGCGCCACGGGGCTCGCGGGGGGCGGGGCCCAGGCGTCAGAAGCCATGCATCGCCGGCGAAAGCGCGCCGATCAGGGGGCGCAGCTCGCGCGTGATGGACTCCAGCACCTGCGCCCGGTTGCCGTTGATGAAGAAGTGGTCGCCGGGAAAGATCTGCACGTCGCAGCGGGCCGTCGTCATCTCGCGCCACGCCTCGATCTGCCACGTGGGCACCTCGTCGTCGCGCTCGCCGCCGTACGCGCTGATGGGCACGTCCAGGGGCGGCTCCGGCTCCCAGCGGTACGTCTCGCCCAGGCTGAAGTCCGCGCGGAGCAGGGGCATGATGAGCTCCATGATCTCCGCGTTCTGCAGGATCTCTTCGGGCGTGCCGGCGTAGCGGCGCAGGGCGGCGATGAACTCGTCGTGCGGAAGGGCGTGGATCTCCTCTTCCTCCAGCTCCACCTGCGGCGCCGGCCGCCCGCCGATGAACAGGTGCCGCGGCATGGGCCCGCCCGTGCGGCGCAGCGTGCGCGTCATCTCGTACGCCATCAGCCCGCCGTTGCTGTGGCCGTAGAAGGCGAACGGCTTGTCCAGGTGCGGCAGCAGCTCGCGGTGCATGGCCTCCACCAGGTCCGGCAGGTGCGAGAACGGCTTTTCCATCAGCCGGCCCTCGCGCCCGGGGGGCTGCACGGCCACCACCTCCACCTCCGGCGGCAGCCCGCGCGGCCAGGTGCTGAAGACGGTGGCGCCGCCCCCCGCGTACGGAAAGCAGAACAGCCGCAGGCGGGCCGACGGGTTGCGGCTGGGGTAGATGAACCAGCCGTTGAGGGGAGAGCGCATGGGGATGTCTTCGCTTCTGATGGGTCCGCCGGCCCGGAGCCGAGCGAATGAATTCGCCGCAACAACCACACGAAGTCCGCCTGCGCGGACTGCGCCATCACGGTCGCAGTAGCCACCGCCGATCCGCGGCCTGCCGCTCTTCAAGCAGTTGAAGCCCCGTTCGGCGAGCGCAGCGAGCCGAGACGGGGCTTACCGCTTTCCCAGCGGCGGCTTCAGCCGCTCAGGCCGGGTGCCTGCGCCGCCGCGTCCTTCGCCCCCCGCTCCACCTCCCAGCGGCCGATCGTCACCTGCTGGATCTGCGTGCTTCCCTCGATGATCTCCATCACGCGGGAATCGCGCAGCAGGCGCTCCACGGGGTAGTCGTCCGTGAGGCCGTTGGCGCCGTGCACCTGCACGGCGGCGAGCGCGGCGCGGGTGGCGGCCGTGCTGGCGAAGTACTTGGCGTGGAACACCTCGCGCCCCGCGTCCGGATCGTTCTGGTCGCGCAGCCAGCCGGCGTGCAGGCACAGCAGCCGCGCCGCGCGCCAGTCCGTGGCCATGTCGGCCAGCATCGCCTGCACCAGCTGGTGCTCGCCGATGACGGATCCGCCCTGCACGCGCGTGGCGGCGTAACTGGCGGCGGCATCCAGGCACGCGCGGATGATGCCCACGCATCCGCAGGCCACGCTGTAGCGCCCCAGCTCCAGCACCGACAGCGCGACGCCCAGCCCGAAGCCGGGCCCGGCCAGCCGCTCGGACTTCGGGACGCGCACGCCGTCGAAGGTGATCTGCGCGACCATGGAGGCGCGGGTGCCGTGCACCGTCAGCGGCTCCACCGTCACCCCGGGCGCGTGCAGGTCCACGAGAAGGGCCAGCGGCTTGCCGTCCGCCCTGGCGAAGCAGAGCAGCAGGTCGGCGATCTGGCCGTACGTGGTCCACTTCTTGGTGCCGCGCAGCACGTACGCGTCGCCGTCCAGCTCCGCCGTGGTCTGGATGGCGCCCGCGTCGCTGCCCACCTCCGGCTCGCTCAGGCCGAACGCGCCGATGCGCTCGCCGCGGGCCATGGCCGGGAGCCACGCTTCCTTCTGCGCGCGGCTGCCCCAGCGGGCGATGGCGTGGGAAGCCATGGAGTGCACGGTCACCAGCGAGCGGATGGACGAGCAGCCGCGGCCCAGCTCCTCGTTCAGCAGGCCGAAGGTGATCGCGTCCCACCCCGTGCCGCCGAACTCCGCGGGCACCACGGCGCCCAGGAAGCCCTCCGCGGCCATCCGCTCCACGACGGCGCGCGGCGTGGCGCCCGCGCGGTCCCACTCGCCGGCAAAGGGCGCGACCTCGCGGTCCGTCCAGGCGGCGAACTGGCGGCGGGCGTTCTCCTGGGCGGCGCCCAGGCCCGTGCGCAGGCCGCCCTCCGCGGGCTGCCAGGCGATGGGGGCGGGCGGTGCGTCGAGCGACGACATGGGTGCGCTCAGACCGCCGCGCCCTGCTTGCGCTCCACCAGCGCCGCGATGGCGTCGACGGTGCGGAAGTTGTCGATCTCCAGGTCCTCGCTCTCCACCGTGATGCCGAACGTGGTCTCCACGAACTGCACCAGCTGCATGGCGAACATGGAGTTCACGTAGCCGGTGGCGAAGATGTCCTCGTCGTCCGCCAGCTGGTGGTCGCGGATGAAGCGCGACAGGAACTCGCGGATCTGCTGCTTGGTTTCCATCGGAAGTCCGGGATCGGTGAAAAAGAAGTGCCCAGTTGCAAGTGCCAGGTGCCAAGTAGAAGCGCCGTTGCCTGGCACTTGTCACTTGGCACCAGGCACTACCTCACGCCGCGCCGGCCTGTGCTCCGTACTCGAAGAAGCCCTGCCCGCTCTTTCGCCCATGCAGCCCCGCGTCCACCATCTTCCGCAGCAGGGGGCAGGGGCGGAACTTGGGGTCGTTGTAGCTGTCGTACAGCACTTCCAGCGAGTACAGGATGGTGTCCAGGCCAATCAGGTCGCCCGTGGCCAGCGGCCCCATCTTGTGCCCGAAGCAGGTGACGAAGATGCGGTCGATGTCGGCCGCCGTGGCCACGCCGTCCATCACCTCCCACACCGCCTCGTTGATGGTGAGCATCAGCACGCGGTTGCTCACGAAGCCGGGCAGGTCGTTGACGACGATGCCCTCCTTGTTCATCTGCCCCAGCAGCCGCAGCGCCGTGTCGATGGTCTGCTGCGACGTGTGGTGGCCGCGGATGGTCTCCACCACGGGCTTGAGGGGCACGGGGTTCATGAAGTGCATCCCCAGCACCCGGTCCGCCCGCTTCGTCCATCCCCCGATGCGCGTGATGCTGATGCACGAGGTGTTGGCCGCGAACACGGCGTGCGGCGGGCAGGCCTCGTCCAGCACGGGGTAGATGCGCTCCTTGACGGGCACCTTTTCCGTGGCGTTCTCCACCACGAAGTCGCAGTCGGAGAACGGCGCGTAGTCCGTGGTGAAGGTGATGCGCTCCAGCACCTCCGCCGGCGAGGGTCCGCCCTTCTGCTTGGTGAAAAAGCCGTGAAAGCGCACGTTGCGCTCGATCTCGGCACGCGCGCGGGCCAGGTACGGCTCGCTCAGGTCCAGCAGCACCACGCGATGCCCCGTCTGCGCCAGGTCCTGCGCCACACCCGCGCCCATCACCCCCGCGCCCACCACGCCCACCGTCTTCAAGGGCGTGGCGGCGGCTGCCTCGTCGGTCACTGGCATCGTTCTCGGTTTCGTGTCCGTTTCTGATTCTGGATGCGGGGACGCGCCGCGCCCGGGCCGAACGCCCCTTTCCCGCCGGGGGAAAGGGGTGGCCGGCCGCCGCGGAGGACGAGCGAAGGTCCGGCGGTGGAGAAAGGCTCCCCCGCCGCGCGTCCCTCCGCAGTCCCCGCCCGCGTGCGTCTATGCCCGCGTACGCGCGGAGCTTACGCCTGGCCGCCGCGCTGGGCCGCCTCGGACTCCTCCATCTTCTTGCGGAGCGAAAGGGGGCGCATGTCCGTCCACACCTCCTCGATCCAGGCAAGCACCTCGGGCTTCAGGCCGCTCTTGCCGGCCTTGGTCCAGCCCGCCGGAAGCTCGCGGTCCGCCGCCCAGATGGAGTACTGCTCCTCGTGGTTCACCACCGCCTCGTAGATGGTGGTATCTTCGCGCTCGTCGCTGCTGCTCATGGTCCGTCTGTGGTTCAGGGATGGGAAAGGTACCGCGGGGTCAGGCTCCCGCCGCCGCCGTCTGCGGCGCGGGGGTGACGGGCTCGGGCGCGGGGCGCACCGGGGCCGCGTCGGGCACTTCTTCTTCCAGCCGGCGCACGCGCGGATGCGCGTACAGCAGCGCTGTGAGCACCAGCATGAAGCCGGCGATCAGCACGTACATCAGGCCGATGCCGCGTCCCGGGCCCACGCCCAGCACGCGGCCCACGCTGCCGGCCAGGGCGCCGCCCGGCACCAGCAGCGGGTTGAACACGCGCTCCGCCAGCGGCCCGCAGGCCAGCGCGGCGATGGGCGTGGTGGAAAGGGCCAGCATGCGGCGGATGGCCGTCACGCGCCCCATCATCTCCGGCGGCGTCTTGCTCAGCCACAGCGCCTGGCTGCACGACTGCGCCGTGGGCATGAGGAACAGGCTCAGGAACATCCCCACGGCCACCAGGGGCAGCCACGGCCGCAGCCCGATGAGCGCCAGGCACAGGGCTCCCAGCAGCTGCCCGATCACCATTCCCCGCACGCGGCGCGCGGGCCCGCCCCACGCGCTCAGCAGCACGCCGCCCAGCAGCATGCCCACGCTGCTCACCGACACCACCAGCCCCAGCTGCGCCGGCGTGGCGAACGACAGCACCATGGGGCTGAACAGCGGGTTGGCCATCATCGTCGCCAGGTTCACGACGGGAAAGTACAGCATCAGGATGAACAACCCCTGGTGCCGTCGTACGAAGGCCCAGCCGTCGTGCGCCTCGCGCAGCAGGGGGCGGCGGGGCACCCCGCTGGGGGGCGGCCGGGGGATGTGCACCGTGGCCAGCGTGGCGACCGCCACCAGGAAGGTGACGAAGTCGATCACCAGGATGCCGCCCAGCCCGATGGTGGTCACCAGCACGCCCGCCACCAGGGGCGTGAGGATCCCCACCACGGCGCCGCTGGTGTGCAGCAGCCCCGACGCACGCGTAAAATGCTGCCGCGGCACCAGCACGCCCATGGTGGCCGTAAAGGCCGGCTCGGCGAACGTGCCCACCGCCGAGCCCAGCACCGAGATCACGAACAGGTGCCAGACCTCGAAGCTTTCCGTGAACACCAGCGCGGCGATGGCCAGCGACATCAGGGCCGCGATGCCGTCGCTGGCCAGCAGCACCCACTTGCGGTCCCAGCGGTCCACCAGCGCGCCCGCGAAGGGCGACATGAGCACGGCGGGCACCGTGGCCGCGAAGAACAGCAGGCCGAACGCCTCTGCCGAGCCCGTCTGCTGGTAGATCCACACGGGCAGGGCGAACCCCGTGAGCCCCGATCCCAGCCCGGAGACGAGCTGTCCGATCCAGAGCACCGAAAAGGGCCGCATCTCGCGCAGCACCTGCCGCGTGGGCACCCGTGCCGGCGCCGTCTCGTTCTCCAAAACTGCCTGCGATCCGGTATGGAACGCCGCCGCGGGTGGCGGCGGCCGTCATCTCGTGCGCGCGCGCCCGGGGTGCTCTGCGGCTTCCGGGGACGCGGGGAGCGGGCAATCTAACACACGTGCCGCAGATTTTGCCATACCGGAATCCGCCATCTATCTCCCAGGCGCCAATCGTCGCGCTGTTTACGTCCGTCTGATTCCGCGCCGTGTACCAGTCGTTTCCCTGCGCGCTCCTCTTACGCAATCGTGTACACGCCGCCGGACCCCCGACCGGACCGCTTCCGATCGCCCGCGCGTGCATGGCGCCACTGTACGCATCGGCTTCGATGGTCGGAGGGGATGTCTCCCCCTGGGGCTCGGGCTTCCGCGGCGGAGAGAACGACGGAACGCCCCACGCGGAAGGAGCGGAGGAACGGAGGATGTCCTCCGCGTCCTCATCTTTACCCCTCCGCGTCCTCCGCGTGATTCTTTCTCGCAGTGCCGATGTCGGATCCGCGTCAGGGCTCTTGGAGCAGGGCCAGCGCTTCCTCGTCCGAAAGGCCTTCCAGCCAGGCCAGGCGGTCCGCCAGCGACGGGTCGCTGTCGCGGGCGCGGGCCACGCGCTCGGCCAGCCCGCGCACCGTCGGCGATTCGAACAGGGCGGAGACGGGGAGCCGCACGCCCAGCATCTCGTCGATGCGGGCGATGATGCGCACGGCGCGCAGGGAGTGCCCGCCCAGGTTGAAGAACCCGTCCGTGGCGCCGATCCGCTCCACCCCCAGCACCTCCGCCCACGCGGCGGCGATGGCGCGCTCGTCGTCCGTGGCGGGGGGCTCGTATCCGTCGTCCTCGGCGGCGGAGGGCGGGGCGGGGTCGGGGAGCGCGCGGCGGTCCAGCTTGCCCGTGCCCGTGCGCGGCAGCGCGTCCAGCAGCGTGAACGTCGCCGGCACCATGTAGTGCGGCAGCCGCTGCTCCAGCAGCGCGCGCAGCCCGCCCGCGTCCGCCTTTGCGCCGGGCGCGGGGACGACGTAGGCGGCGAGGGCCAGGCCGTCCGCCCCGGCGCGAGCCGTGACGGCGGCGTCGCGCACGCCGGGAAGGGCGCGGAGGGCGGCCTCCACTTCGCCCGGCTCGATGCGGAAGCCGCGGATCTTGACCTGCGCGTCCACGCGGCCCAGGAACTCCAGGGCGCCCTCCGGCAGCCAGCGCCCGCGGTCGCCCGTGCGGTACAGCCGCGCCCCCGCCGCGCCGAACGGGTCCGGTACGAACCGCCCCGCCGTGAGTCCCGGCCGGCCCACGTAGCCGCGCGCCACGCCGTCGCCGCCCACGTACAGCTCGCCGGGGACGCCGGCGGGGCAGGGCTCCATCCGCTCGTCCAGCACGTACACGGTGCTGCTGGCGACGGGCCCGCCGATGGGCACGAACGCCGCGTCCTCCGGCAGCGCATCGACCCGGTGGACGGTGGACACGGACGCGTTCTCCGTGGGCCCGTATGCGTTGGCGAGCCGCCGCGCGCCGGCCCGCAGTGCCCGGCGGAACGAATCCGGCTCCGCCGCTTCCCCGCCCGTGACCACCTCGATCCCCGCGAACGTATCCGGCGCCTCGCGCGCCACCTCGTTGAAGAGCGCCGAGGTGAGGAACAGCGTGGTGACGCGCCCCCCGCGCACGCGCGCGCGCAGGTCCGCGGGCAAAAGCAGCGTGTCGCGGTCCACGCCCACGACGCATCCGCCGTTCAGCAGCGCGCCCCACGTTTCCATGGAGTACGCATCGAACGCCACGCTGGCCGCCTGTGCGACGCGCGCGCCGCCCTCCAGCTGCGCCCAGTTGGTCCCGCGCACCAGGCGGACGATGCCGCGGTGCGGAATCCCGATCCCCTTGGGCGTGCCCGTGGAGCCGGACGTGTAGAACACGCACGCCAGCGACTCCGCCGCGGCGAACGGCGCCGGGCCCGCCTCCCCGCCCGTATCCGCCGCATCCGCCGTATCCGCTGGATCCACATCCGCCGATCCGTCCTCCGGCGAATCCAGCCGCAGCACGGGGCCGGCGAAGTCCGCGAGCGCCGCCGGCACCGCGTCCGCCACGACGAGCGCCGACACGCCGGCATCCGCCCGCATGAACGCCAGCCGCGCGGGGGGAAAGTCCGTGTCCAGGGGCACGTACGCGCCGCCCGCCTTCAGCACGCCCAGCAGCGCGGCGACCAGCCCCGGCCCGCGCTCCATGGCGATGCCGATGCGCGCCTCCGCCTCCAGCCGCAGCGCCCGCAGCCGCCGCGCGATCCGCTCGGACGCATCATCCAGCTCCCCGTAGATCATCGTCCGCGTGCCCCAATCGATCGCCGGGGCGTGGGGCGTACGCGCGGCCTGCTCGCGGAAGAGCGCGTGGATGGTGGCGTCGCGCGGGTAGGCGGCGTCCGCGCGGGGCCACGCATCCACCACCCGCGCGCGCTCGGCCTCGTCCAGCAGGGGCGCGGCGCCGACGGGGCGCGCGGGATGGGCCAGCAGCGACGCGAGCAGGCGCTGGTAGTGCCCCCACATCCGCTCCACCGTCTCCCGGCGGAACAGCTCCGTGGCGAACTCCCAGATGAGCGCCACCTCCTCGCCGGCGGCCGCGTTCTGCTGGGCGCGGGGGATGACGATCACCTGCAGGTCGAACTTGGCCGTCTGGTTGCCCAGCGCCTCCGTCACGTCCAGCTCCAGCCCCGCCACGCACAGTTCGGGATACGGCGCGTGGTGCATGTTGAAGGCGGCCTGGAAGACGGGGAGCCGGTCCAGCGAGCGCTCCGGCTGCACCGCGTCCACGATGTCGGCGAAGGGGACGTCCTGATGCGGATACGCCTCCAGCGCCGTCCGCCGCACGCGCTGCACGAGCGTGTGGAAGTCCGGGTCGCCCCCCAGGTCCGCGCGCAGGGGGATGACGTTCACGATCATCCCGATCAGGTCTTCCGACTCGCGCAGCCGCCGCCCCGCCGACCCGCCGCCCAGGCAGAAGTCGTCCTGCCCCGTGTAGCGGCGGACGAGCGCCTGGAACGCCGCGGTGAGCGTCATGTACAGCGTGACGCCGTGCTGCCGGCTGAACGCGTCCGCGGCGTGCGCCAGCTCCGCGGGAAGGCGCACGTGCAGCGACTCGCCGCGAAAGGAGATGCGCGGCGGGCGGGGAAAGTCCGTGGGCAGCTCCAGCGCGGGGGGGGCGCCGGCCAGCTTCGCCTTCCAGAACTCCAGCCCGCGCCGCGCCTCGGCGGAGCGCGTCCACGCGCGCTGCCACACGGCAAAGTCGCCGAACTGCAGCCGCGGCTCCGGCGGCAGCGCGTCCCCGTGCACCAGCGCGGCGTACAGCGACGTCAGCTCGCGCAGGAATACGCCGAACGACCAGCCGTCGTGCACAAGGTGGTGCTCCACGATCAGCAGCACGTGCTCGCGCGCGCCCGTGCGGAACAGCGTCCACCGCACCAGCGGCAGCGCGCCCACGTGGAACGGCCGCGCGAACTCCTCCCCGAACCGCGCGCTCAGCTCGTCTTCCGAGAAGCCCGTTGCGTCCACGACGGGGAGCGCGACCGTCCACGGCGGCTGCACGAGCTGCGCGGGATGCCCGTCCACCTCGCGAAAGACGGTGCGGAAGATCTCGTGGCGGCGCACGACCTCCGCCAGCGCGCGCTCCAGGGCCGGCGCGTCCAGGTCGCCGCGCATGCGCAGGGCCGCCTGGAACTGGTACGAGCGCATCCCCGGCGACAGCCGCTCGAAGAACCACACGGCTTCCTGCGCCGGCGAGAGCGGCAGCGGGCCCGTTCGGTCCACGGGCTCGATGCTTTCGGTGGATGGACGGCTCCCCATCGCCCGCTCCACCTCCGTCGCCAGCGCCTCCACCGTGGGCGCCTGGAAGACGGCGGGGAGGGGGAGCTCCACGCCCAGGATCTCGCGCAGCCGCGCCACGATCTGCACGGCGCGCAGGGAGTGCCCGCCCAGCGCGAAGAAGTCGTCCCGCACGCCGATGCGCGGCTCGCCCATCACCCGCGCCCACACGGTGCACAGGATCTCTTCCACGGGCGTGCGCGGCGCCACGTACGCCTCGTCCTCGCGGGCGAACGCCTCCGGGGCCACCAGGGCCAGGCGGTCCACCTTGCCGTTCGGCGTGCGCGGCAGGGCGGGGAGGGGGACGAACGCACCGGGGACCATGAAGTCGGGAAGCCGCGCCTTGAGAAACGCGCGCAGCTCCGCGCCGCTGGCCGCGCCGGCAGGAGCCGTCCACGCCACCAGCCGCGTCTCTCCCGCCGCGTCCACGCGCGCGGCGACGGCGGCCTCCGCCAGGGCGGGGTGCGCGGCCAGGGCGGCCTCCACCTCCTCCGGCTCCACGCGGAACCCGCGGATCTTCACCTGCCGGTCCATCCGCCCCAGGCAGTCGTACTCGCCGTCCGGGCGCGCGCGGCCCAGGTCGCCCGTGCGGTACATCCGCGCCCCGGGGACGAGGGAGAGCGGATCGGGAAGGTAGCGCTCCGCCGTCAGCCCCGGCCGGCGCAGGTAGCCGCGCGTGACCCCCGCGCCCGCCATGAACAATTCGCCCTCGCCGCCGGCCTCCACCGGCCGCAGTCCCCCGTCCAGCACCCGCACCGCCGACCCCGTCACGGGCCGCCCGACCGTCACGGGATGATGCGGATCGCGGGGGATCAGCGCGCACGTGGAATACGTCGTGTCCTCCGTGGGGCCGTAGAGGTTCAGGATGCGCTCCACCGACGTCCCCGCGTACAGGGCGTCCGCCAGCGCGCGCGGCACGGGCTCGCCGCCCAGGGCGAGGGTGCGGACGGTGGACGGGATGGCGGACTGCCGCAGCAGCTCGGCGGCGGCCGTGGGCACCATGCTGGCCAGGCGGATGGGCTCGCGGACGTGCGCCAGGGCCAGCGCGTTCTCCACCAGCACGAGCGTTCCGCCCCAGCACAGCGTCCCGAAGATCTCCGCCACGGACACGTCGAAGCACACGGACGTGGCCCCCAGCGCGCACGCCCGCTCCTCGTCCGTGACCGTGTCCCGCAGCCAGTGCAGCACGCCGGACGCCGTGCGGTGCTCGATCTGCACCCCCTTGGGCCTGCCGGTGGATCCGCTCGTGTAGATGACGTACGCCAGGTTGTCCGGCCCCGCGAGGGAAGGCAGCGCGTCCGGGGATGCGTGCGCGATGCCGTCGTCCGCATCCACCACCACCGTTCGCCCGCCGTGCGCCGGCAGCCGGTCCGCCACGGCGGAGTGCGTCAGGACGACGGGCGCCTCGGTATCCGCCAGCATGGCCCCCACGCGCTCCGCGGGATACGCCGGGTCCAGCGGGACGTACGCGCCGCCGGCCTTGAGCACGCCCAGCATGGCGGCGGCCAGCTCCGGCGTCCGCGGCAGAAAGAGCGCGACGGGCGTTTCCGCCCCCACGCCGAGCGCCCGCAGCCGGTGCGCCACCTGGTTGGAGCGGGCGTCCAGGGCGGCGTAGGAGACGGACGTGCCGTCGTGCACGAGGGCGGCGCGGTCCGGCGCGAGGCGCGCCTGGGCCTGGAACAGGGCGTGGATGCAGGGGACCTCCACGTCCGCCTGCGGCGCGGTGGATTCAGATCGCACGGGATGGGTCCGGACGGGGGGAACCGCGTGGGGGAACAACGAGATGGGGCGGGCCGCAAACCGCGGCCCGCCCCAACGATACGTCGTTTGCTTCCCGCCGGGAAGTGGCTTTACGCGTGCGCCCGCAGCACGCGGCCCAAACGCGACATCCCCTCGCGGATCTGGTCCGGGTTGCAGTACGAGAAGTTGAGCCGCATCCCCGACCTGCCCGTGTCCGCGTCCGTCCCCGGCATGGCGAACGCCGCGCCCGGCACGTACGCCACGCCGGCCTCCATGCACGTGTCCAGCAATTCGCCCGTGTCCATCCCCTCCGGGAGCTCCGCCCAGATCAGCGCGCCGTTGCGGGGCATGCTCCACCGCGAGCCCGCCGGCAGCTCCTGGGCGAGCAGCTCCAGCATGAGGTCGCGGCGCACGCGGTACTCCGCGCGGACGTTGGCCAGGTGCCGCGGCAGGTCGCCCGTGGCCAGGTAGCTGGCCGCCACGCGCTGGCTGAAGCTGGCCATGTCCAGGTCCGCGCCGTCCTTGGCGCACCCCAGCACGGGGATCATCTCCTCCGGCGCCACGATCCACCCCAGGCGAAAGCTGGGCGCCAGCACCTTGCTGAACGAGCCCACGTACAGCACCCAGCGGTCGTCCAGCGCGCGCATGGGCGGCACGGCGCGCTCGAAGTTCAGCATGCCGTACGCGTCGTCCTCGATGATGGGGATCTCGTAGCGGCGGGCGATGTTCACCAGCTGCACCCGCTTTTCCGGGCTCAGGCTGCAGCCCAGCGGGTTGTGGCCGTCCGTGATGCAGTAGATGTACGCGGGGCGCGCGCCGCCGGCCAAATGCGCCTCCACCGCGTCCACGTCCATCCCCGTCTCCAGGTCCGTCCCCACGGTCAGCACCGTGGGCTGGTACGACTCGATGACCTGCTGGAACCCCATGTACGCCAGCGAGTCGCACAGCAGCGTGCCGCGCGGCTCCAGCAGCACGCGGTTCAGCAGGCTGAGCCCCTGCTGCGCGGCCGTGGTCAGGAACACCTGCTCCGGCCGGCACTGCACGCCGCGCTCCGCCATCAGGCGCACCACCTGCTCCTTGAGCCCGCGAAAGCCCGGCTTGTACTGCAGGGCGTCGGGGTCCCCGCGCAGCACGCGCTCCGCCGCGGCGGCCAGCCCGTCCACGGGAAACAGGTCCGTGGCCGGCAGCCCCAGGGCGAACGTCACCAGGTCGGGGCGCCCGCTGAACGAGAGCATCCGCTGGATGACGGAGGGGCGGATGGCGCGCGTCCATGCAGCCAGGGGAATGCCGGCCAGGCCCGGGTGCGAGGCATCGGAAACGACGGGCAGCACGGCGGGCAGGATGCCGGGCTCGAGGTCGGCTACGGTCATGCGGGGAGACGGGGGTGCGCGGGCGGATGATGGCCCGGTGCTTCGAAGAAGAATCCGCGTGGAGAAACGGCGGAAAGCGGATGTGTGTCCCCAAGGTTATCCGCGGCGGCAGAAAACATCAAGTGGATGTCGCTAAGAGATACGCGGTGCACGCTCCCTTGACGCCCATCGATTCCGCCGCCGCACAGTTCACCCCGTCGCGTCACAAAATCCGTCGTGTCCGCGTGAAAGACGATGCTCCTGCCTCCGGTCCCGCTGTTGGCCGTTCGCGCGCGCCCTGTCCCACGGGCGGGATACCGGCAGCCGCCACCGCATTCTCGATCTGTTCGTCACGCGACGCAAAGAGTGCGCACGGGACCGGTCTGCCGCCGAACGGGCGTGCGCGGCGGTGTCGGCATACGCGAGCCGACATCCAAAATGCGCATGGGCGACGGAAAATCTTTACAAATGCAGAGAAAGCGATTACGTTGGATACACTTCGCGTCATACGCGAAGCGGCCATTCATCGGACTGGACCGGAAACGCCCCCAGAGGAAGTCATGCAACCCATCGCGCGGCCGCTGATCGTGATGCACTCGGACCCCGTCTTCAAGGAGCGGGTTCGCCGGGTGGGCAACCAGCGCTTCAAGACGCAGTTCGTGGAAGACTGGGACACGCTGCGCTCCACGCTCAACGAGTCCCCGCCGGCCGCGCTGGTGGTGGTGGACCCGTACACCCGCACCTACGGCACCGAGGCCGAGCTGGCGCCGGAGCTGCGCAGCATCCTGTGGGAGTTCCCCACGGCCACCGTGATCGCCGCGCTGGAGGTGCGCCGCGGCCGCGTGCGCGACCTTCGCACGCTGGGCGAGTGGGGCGTAAAGGAAGTGATCGCGCTGGACGAGGAAGACACGGTGGAGGCCATCAGCCGCCGCCTGCGCAGCGCCCAGGGCCGCCCCCTGCAGAGCCTGCTGGAGCGGTCGCTGCCCACCAACCTGTCCGGCCGCGCCCGCGCCCTGCTCATGGCCGCCGCCGAGGTGGTGGCCGAGGGCGGCCACGGCCGCGACCTGGCCGCGAGCCTCAAGCTCTCCGAGCGCACCCTGCTGCGCTGGGCCGAGCAGGCGGACCTGCCGCCGCCACGCCGCATCCTGGCGTGGATGCGCGTGCTGCTGGCGTGCGAGCTGCTGGACGACCCGGGCCAGACGGTGCTGAGCGTGGCGTACACCTGCGGCTACGCGTCGGACAGCTCGCTGCGGCGCGCCGTGCAGGAGTTCACGGAGGTGATGCTCACCCAGCTTCGCAAGCAGGGCGCGTTCGCCACGGCGTCGGAAAAGTTCCTGGAGGAGCTCAACGCCACCCGCGAGGCCGGCCGCATCCGCCGCAAGGAGATGAAGGGCAACGACGACGGCAGCGATTCGGACGTGGGCATCAGCCGCATCCATACGCCGCACGAGGAGATGACCCTGGCCGCCACGCTGGAGCCCACGCCGGAGCGCCCGCGCCGCCGCGGCCGCCGCAAGGCCGGCGCCATCGACTGATCCGCATCCGCACCCGGTGGAGGATCGAGAGGAGCCCGCGCGACCCGTTCGCGCGGGCTCCTCGCGTCTTTGTCGCGAGCCGCGGGGTGGGATACCAATCCGCTGAGTTCGTTGTGCAATCAAGGGAAAGGCCGTTTCACGCAGAGGATGCGGACAAAAACGAGAGGACGCAGAGAACCTCATCCGTTCTCTGCGTCCTCGCGGTTTAGCCCTGCGTCCTCTGCGTGATTATTCTTTTTAGGTGCGCATGCAATCGGAATATCTGGTGTGACGTCCCCTCCGCATCGCGCGGTACGATCCATTGCGGCGCAGGCGTTGACAGGGGGCGTAGCGGCAGGGTAGCCTTGCTCTCCCGCCGTCCCCTCATTCCCGCCCTTTGGAAACCCCCGTGCGCTTGAACCGCCCCGCGCTTGCGGCCTTTGCCCTGGCGCTCGCCGCTGTCTTTGCCGCCTCCCCGGCTGCCGGCCAGACACTCCTCCCCGGGATCTACATCTCCACGGGCGGCTCCGAGGTGGGGCCGTCGGTGCCCGTGGAGATCACCTGGGTGCACGAGAGCTACCTGGACGCGGATTCCAGGAGCATCACGCTCCAGAATGGCCAGGAGCTCAAAGGCGATTTCTCCTACGAGCCGGCTCCCCTGGGGGAGGTGGGCGCATCCACCTCCGCCGTATCGCGGTACACCCTGCAGGTGGGGTACGGAACGCACACCCTTACGGCGTCCATCTGCGGCGGCGTGGGGACACCGCAGTGCACGACCGCGACCTCCACGTTCACCTATTCGCCCCCGCCGCCCCGGGTGGACCGGGACAACCCGCGCATCAGCCTGGTGCCCCACAGCGCCCACGTCCGTGACTTTACCGCCGACGCGGCAACCGCCTCGTACAGCGCGCCGTCATACGTGAGCATGGGGCAGCCGCGCGCGCTCACCCTGGGCTATTCCAGCGAGCTGGCGGACCCGCGCCCCCTGATCCAGCTGGACGTGCAGGACCGGTCGCAGATTCCCGCGGACAAGTTCTCCATCCAGGTGCGCGCGGCCGGCACGGCCGTGTGGCTCACGCAGTCCAACGGACAGCAGGTGGCGTTCTACACGGGCGGGGGCATGGACAGCGTCTCGCGGCTGGCGGTGCAGCTGCCGCCGGGAAGCCTGGGGACGGGCCTGCACAGGATGGAAGTGGAGGTCACCAGCCACTGGGGCACCACGGCGGTGCGCAGCGCCTCGCAGACGGTGGACGTGCTGGTGCTGGACCGGCGGCAGTCCCCGTACGGCAGGGGATGGGGCGTGCAGGGGCTGCAGCAGGCGTATCCGGGCCCCCACGGCGTGCTCATCGACGAAGGCGACGGGAGCGCGCGGTTCTTCTCCGGGAGCGGGACCTACAACTCTCCGCCGGGCGACGAATCCACGCTGTTCCCGGTCGCCGGCGACTCGCTGGTGCGCCGGTACCCCGACGGCACCCGCGCGGTGTTCGGCCCCGTGGTCCCCCTTTCCTCGCCCCAGGTCCGGCCCCTGGTGTACACCCAGACCCGGCTGGGCGCCATCGTGCGGTACGCGTACCATGCGGACGGCCGCCTGCACTCCGTCACGGACCCCGCGGGCAAGGAGACGGTCCTGGCGTACCTGGCCGGCCCGGCGGGCACTCCGCTGCTGAGCACCATCACGGTGCCCGGCGGACGGCAGCTGCGGGTGGCGCGCGACTCGCTCTTCACCGACTTCTTCGACGCGGACAACGTGCGCGGCCTGCGCCAGACGCATACGAGCGCCGGCCGGCAGACGGTGCTGTATCCGCGGACGGGCGGCGCCTGGACCACCACCTACAGCCCGGTGGGAACGCTGGCGGCGGTGTACACGCCCACCATCAACGTGAACGGTGCCCCGGTTCGCGTCATCACGCGGTACACCCACCCGCGCGACCGCATGCTCCCGGCCGCCGGCCAGGGCACCTCGTCCGCGCCGCGCCCGCGAGTGCGGCCCGACAGCGTGTACACGCGCGTCCTGGGCCCGCGGGGCGACGTCACCCGGGTGTGGGCCGACCGCTTCGGGCTCCCCACGCGGATGGTGGACCCGGTGCTCAGGGGCGTGGAGATCCAGCGCGACGCCGAGGGCAGGCCCACGCGGGTGGTGGAGTACGGCGACACCACGCTCATCGCGTACAACGGCGACGGCACCGTCCACAGCACCTTCGACAAGGCGCACGAACAGCAGGTCACCTACACCTACGAATCCCTGGGCGGCGACACCTTCCTGCGCGGTACCTCCGGGTCCGGGCAGCAGGTGACCTACAACCGGGGACCGCTGGGACAGGTGCAGTCCATCGTCGTGGACGGCAAGACGGTCGCGTCGTTCACCTACGAGGCGGACTTCCAGGTACGCACCGCGACCGACGCCGGCGGGCACGCCACGGAGTACTTCTACGGTGGCAATCCCTGGCGCAACGCCGACTCGGTGCGGGTGGGCATGCCCACCAGCCGGCAGACGTCCGCCACGACCTACGATGCGTACGGCCGCGCGGGCACCGTCACCGATCCCGCGGGGCGCACCACCACCTTCACGTACGACGCCCTGGACCGGATCACCAAGCAGCGCGCGCCCGGCGACTCGGTGATGTACCTGTACAACGTCCAGGGCCTGGCGCAGGTGACCGACGCCGCGGGCAAGCAGTACCAGTTCGTTCGCAACGGGCTGGGGTGGGTGGACCGCGAGTCCGATCCCCTGGGGCAGCGGACGTACTACGTGTACGACGCGGCCGGCAACGTGATCTCCACCACGGACCGGGCCGGGCGTACCTTTGGCACCATGTACGACCTGGTGGGGCGGCCCATCCGCTTCGCCGCGGGCAGCGACACCACGTGGTACGGGTACGACGATCCGGCGAGGATGACGTGGGTGCGCAACGCGGAGAGCACCGACACCCTGCTGTCCGACCGTGCGGGGCGGCCTGTGCGCCACACCACCGTCATGGCGGGGCAGCGGTACGAGACGCACAGCGACTACGACGCCGCGGGAGCGCGAAGCGCCGTCGTGACCGTGCGCGGCACGCGCGAAGCGCCGGTCTGGGGCGACTCCACGGGGTTCGCCGTCGTGGACGGCCAGCTGAGGACCCTGGTGTATCCGGCGAACACCTTTACGCACGTCGGCTACGACACGGACGGGATGGTTTCCGGCGTCACGTATCCGGGCACCCTGGGCAAGCTCACGCTGGGCTACACGCCCCGCCACCAGCTGGGCAGCGCCACGTACAGCGTGACGGCGCTGCAGAACGCGTTCGGAACGTGGCTGGACCTGGACGACCTGGACCGCGTGACGTACAGCGAGAATTCGTCCCGCCACCGGCGGTATGAATACGATCCCCTGGGCCGGCTCTCGGTGTTCCGCGACTCCGTCAAGCGCTTGATCCCACCCCAGCCGGGCTGCGGCCACACGTGCTTCCAGTACGAGTGGCGCCTTTCCGGAGAGCAGTCGTTCGCCTACGACGCGGTGGGCAACCGCACCGGCACCCTGTTCGTGGACTCCGCCGAGGTGTTCACCAGCGATGTGGTCACCACCACGTTCAAGACCAACCGGGACTCGGTCTACGGCATCTGGACGATGACGTACGACTCGGTGGGCAACCTGGTGCGGCGCACGAGCGCGACTCAGCAGTACCGGTACTACTGGAACGCCCTGGGACAGCTGAGGAGCGTGGTGACCCCGGCGGGGGACTCGGTGTCGTACGGCTACAACGGGCTGGGGACGCGGGTGCGGCGCACGCTGGGCTCCTCCACCATCCGCTACCTGTACGACGGCGACGACCTTGCGGCCGAGGTGGACGGGAGCGGAAACCGCATCCGCAGCTACGTGTACTGGCCGGGGATCGACCGTCCGTACGCCATGCGCACGTGGGAGGGCGGGCAGAACGGCGCGCTCTACTACTACGCGCTGGACGCGCCGGGCAGCACGGTGCAGGGCCTGTTCAACACGGCCGGGACGATCACGCACCGGTACCAGTACACGCCCTTTGGCGAGCCGCTGCCGTCCAACTCCAGCGCGGTCGTGAACCCGCTGCGCTTCGCGGGGCGCGAGCTGGACGCCACTACGGGCCTGTACTACGTGCGCGCCCGCTGGTACGACCCGTCCCGGGGCAGGTTCATGAGCGAGGACCCCATCGGGCTCGCGGGTGGCATCAACAACTACGCGTACGCCACGAACGACCCGGTGAACCTGAGCGACCCGACGGGGCTGTGTGGGGTGAGCTGGGGCGGATGGAGTGACGGTATCACGATCACCTCGCAATACGGAGGCTGTGATCGTGCCTTCAAAGAGCACCGCGACTGGTCATACAACCCCAACGACACGGGTGAGGAAGGGTATTTTGGGATCCTTCGGTTTCGCAACATCAGCCGTTTGGAGCGCGAGGTGGAAGATCTGAATGCCCGGGCCAAGCAGGTGCGGTCAAATGCACATCGAGATTACGGTGGCGTAGAGAACTCGGACTGGCGCCACGCTTGCGGAAGCTACGTGCTGACACAGGAGTTTGGGGTGTGGCCTACGCGCCTCTTGGGCGTCGGCAACGAAGTTCAGGGGTTCTTTCGGTGGGATATTTGGGATCTTTCCAGCCGGTTGCAGGGCCGCAGCCCGTGGGCGTTTCAGATCAGTGACATGAAGGTGAACGAGGTTGGGATGGCGGCAGCCAGCCTGGGCATGCAGGTCCCGCAGTGCAACAGCGTCCGTACTCCCTGACCGCGGGGCATGCATGAAGTACTTGGCGGTCTGGTGGCGCAGCGTTCTTCCCGTCCTGGTCTTCCTCGTAATCACGGGATGCGACTGGACTGCTGGCGCCAGTGCGACGCCGGAAGATCGGCAACGACTGGAACGGATCGCGCAGAGGTACCGTACCCAGTTGGAGTTTACGCTGGAGTCCGACCTCTACATGCGCGCGAAGCTTCGGCCCGAGACACGGGTTTCGGTCGCAGTCCTGGAACAGGTGTATCGTGAGTTCTTCTTTCAGCCCGACGGAACCCGCCGTGAAACGCTTTATGTGTACCTGAACGTGTACGATGCCCGTAACCGGTTCCTGTTTCAGTTGTACTATGATCCGCGGAAGCAAGAGATCACCCGCGGGAACGCCGAGCACTACTGAACATCCTCGCGTCGTCGTGGTGGGCGAGCTTTTGATCAGCGATGAAGCCCGCGCGAGTTCGCTCGCGCGGGCTTCTTTAGGCGTGGCGAGAAGAGAGTGGCAGAACGGCGCTATTTACTACTACGCGCTGGAGGTGCCGGGGAGCACGGTGCAGGGCATGTTCGACGCGGCCGGGACGGTGACCCACCGGTACCGGTACCTGCCGTTCGGCGAGCCGCTGCCGTCCAGCTCCAGCGCAGTCGTGAACCCGCTGCGTTTCGCCGCCCGCGAGCTGGGCGCCGCCACCGGCCTGTACTACGTCCGCGCCCGCTGGTCCCGGGTCGCTTCATGAGCGAGGACCCCATCGGTCTCGCGGGCGGCATCAACAACTATGCGTACGCCGCGAACGACCCCGTGAACCTGAGCGACCCGTTTGGAACCTGCCTGATCAGAGACTGAAACTGCCAAGCACCGGGATATGGGCATGGGGTTGATGCAGCGACTCGGCGAGTGGGCCGAGCTACCCTGGAGGGCTCGCCAGCGCCTCCGGATGGGGCAGCGGCAAAACTACGGGCGGGAGGACTTCATCCAGCACTTCGAGCATGCGCCCGGCATCGCCGCTGAAGTATGGAGTGCGCTTCGCGTGAAGCGGTGGTCGAAGGGTTCAAGCCTCATCCCGATGACGATCTGCTGCAGGTGTTCGGGCTTGCGGACGAGGATCTGGATGATCTGGTGCTGGAACTCCTGGAACGTTGCCACTGTCGCGTTCCCCATCCCTCCGAGACCGCGGAGATGCCGGCGGTCCTCACCGTCGCGGATCTCTTCGCCTTCGTGGAGATGATGCGGAGGCCCGACGAGTGATCGCACGGGTCCAATCGCGAGCGAAGCATAGGAATTCCGGCGGAGGGATGGTTCGTTGGGACCGCCGGTCGTGAGAGCGGGCCGGATGGATCTCGGACAGGCTCCGGCGTGACGCCGGGGCCTGTCGCGTTGAGGCACCTACGAGCGTAGTGACCCGGCCGGGGACTCGCGCGGTCGTGAACCCGCTGCGCTTCGCCGCCCGCGAGCTGGACGCCGCCACGGGCCTGTACTACGTCCGCGCCGCTGGTACGATCCGTCCCGGGGCCGCTTCATGAGCGAGGACCCGATTGGCCTCGAGGGCGGGATCAACAAGGTCGAGAGGTGCCCGCCGATGGGGAGTCCAGCCCTCTGCGCGCAGTGGGGGATGTTGCCCGCGCCGCCGCGGACGCCGCCGGGCCGGCGCCATCGGCCGACCCGCATCCGCCCCGTGCAGGATCGCAAGGAGCCCGCGCGACCCGTTCGCGCGGGCTCCTTTCCCGTATGGCGAAACCGCCCCTCCCCTCCGATCTTGTCCCCGGAGCGGACCGGGAGCCGCCGCCCTCCGTGACGTGGGGCGGCGCGACGCGTCTTCGAAAAGGCTGGCGCGGAGAAGGCGGCGGATGCACCATGGAGCACCCCGGCTCCCCTGCCGGGTTTTTCGCATTTTCCTTCCCGCGCGCGGGCCGTGCTCCGCGGCGTGGTTCCTGCTGGTGCACCGTTGGAGCCCCGCGCACCGGCGCGCCGGGGCCTATCGTCCTCAGAAACTCCATGGCTGACAGCCGCAACCGGAACTTTCCGTCCTCCGTGAACGCGGCGGGCGAGTCGGAGACCCTGCTGGCCCGGGCGCCGCAGCCCGCGCCTCCGCCGCCGCCCCCCGCGCGCATGCCCCCCGGCGGCAGCCGGGCGGCGGAGTCGGCCGCGCGCCGCCGCCGCTTCGTGGACCGGCTGATGGAGGGGCGCACCCGGCCGTTCCTGCGGCTGCTGTTCTACTACGTGGTGCTCACCACGGTGATGTCGCTGCTGGTGTACTGGATCCCCTCCGTGCGCGAGGCGTTCCTGGCGCCGTCCGCCGTCTCCGGCGAGGAGGGCGGCAACCTGGTGGGGCCCGTGACGGAGGGGTACGGCGACACGGTGTCGCTCAACGAGGCCCTTCAGCGCGCCATCGCCACCCTGCTGGTGATCGGCGGGGCGCTGTCGCTGGTGGTGCCCGTGGCGTGGGTGTACATGCTCACCAAGCGCTTTCGCTACGACCCGGCGCTGGTGTCGTCCGTCATCATCCTTCCCATCGTGGTGGCGGGGATCGCGCTCGTCGTAAAGAACAGCGTGGCCCTGGCGTTCGCCCTGGCGGGGATCGTGGCGGCCGTGCGCTTTCGCAACACGCTCAAGGACCCGCGCGACGCCGTCTACATCTTCCTGGTGATCGGCATCGGCCTGTCGGCGGGGGTGCAGGCGCTGGACGTGGCGCTGGTGATGTCGTTCGCGTTCAACATCGTGGTGCTGCTGGTGTGGAAGTTCAACATCGGCTCCATCTACAGCGGCCGGTACGCGCGGACGGGGATCCTGTCCGTGGGGCCCACGTCGCTGCTTTCGGCGCAGGACCCCGTGGGGCAGCGCGACGTGCGGCGGCGCATGCTGGACCACGCGGCGGAGATTCGCACGGACGGGATCCTGCTGGTGCACAGCGACGCCCCCGACATCGCCCGCCAGACGGTGCAGGAGGCGCTGACGGACATGGCGAGCGACTGGCAGCTGGTGGACGTGGTGCGGCGGGAGGAGGGTCCCTCCACGCTGGAATATCTCGTGCGATTGAAGAAGAGCGCGTCCGCGCCCGAGCTGGTGGGTGCGCTGGACGAGCGATGGGGAGAGCAGGTCGCCGCGGCGGAGTACGTGCCGTTTCGCGCGCGCCGCAAGAAACGAGGAAAGAAGGGCTGACGCGCCGTGCGCCGGCCCTCGGCTGCCTGAGCGGGGGAGATGTGAGGAACGGAAGCAGTCTTTGGGCGCGCCGCGCCGCCGTGCTGGGCGGCGCCTGCGCGCTGCTGGCGTCCGCCGCGTGCGCGCGCCCGCAGTACGGCGTGGGGCGGGTGATCGGCCCCGTGCCGCTGGATTCGGTGGCGCTCAACCTGGTGCTCATCGGCGACGCGGGGCTCCCCGCGCCGGGCGAGGAGCCCGTGCTCACGGCCCTGCGGCGCGAGTTGTCCGCGGCGCCGGAGCGCAGCTTCGTGGTGTGGCTGGGCGACAACATCTACCCCATCGGCCTTACCGACACCACCCGGGCCGAGGGGCAGGAGGGGCTGCGCATCATCCGGCAGCAGATGCGGGTGCTGCGGGAAACGAGCACGCGCGGCATCTTCGTCCCCGGCAACCACGACTGGGCCGCCGGCGCCGGCGAGGGGTGGACCAACGTGGTGCGCCAGGAGCGCGTGGTGAACACGGAGGGGGCGGGCCTCATCGGCTGGGAGCCGCGCGACGGCTGCCCCGGGCCCGTGGTCGTGGACGTGGGCGCCGTGCTGCGCATTCTGGCCATCGACAGCCAGTGGTGGCTGCACGGCGGCACCAAGCCGGGGCCGGACCGCTGCACGCCGGGCACGGAGCAGGGGGTCATCGACTCCATCCGCGTGGCCCTGGCCTCGGCGGGCGACCGGCGCACGGTCATCGTGGCCCACCACCCCATCGTCTCCGGCGGGCAGCACGGCGGCTACTTCGACTGGCCCACGTACCTGTTCCCCTTCCATCCCTGGGCGCGGCTCACGGGCCTGTTCGCGCGGCAGGACGTGACGGGGCGCGAGTACCGCCACTTCACCCAGTCGCTGGCCCGCGCCTTCATCGTGGATACGCCCATGGTGTACGCGGCCGGGCACGAGCACAACCTGCAGGTGTTCCGCCGCGACCCGGCCAAGTACCTGATCGTGAGCGGGGCGGGCTTCTACGGCCACACCACCACCACGCGGGCCATCACGGGCATCCGCTACGTGCGCGAGGCCAGCGGCTACCAGCGCATCACCTTCCTGCAGGACGGGCGCGTGCGGCTGAGCGTGATGGTGGTGGACGCGCAGGGCAACGCCACGGAAGACTACTCCGCCTGGCTGGACGTGCCGCCGCCATCGGCCCCGTACCCGCCGCCCAGCGACGTGTCTCCGCCCCTGGCCCCGCGCGTGGAGCCGCCGTCCCAGGCGCCGCTGCCGGTGACGCCCGATCCCACGACGCCCACGACGCCCAACCCGCCGCCGTCATCGGCCGCGCCGCCGCCGGCGCCTTCGGCGGCGTCCGCGTCCTCCACGACGGAGGGCCCGTGATGCGCCGTCCCATCGTCTGCCTGGGCGCCCTCGGAGTGCTGGCCGGCGCGGCACCGGCCGCGCGCGCGCAGGACTCGGTGCAGGTCGCGGCGGGGACGCGCTACCACGCGGGCCCCGTCAAGCGCTTTTTGCTGGGCCGCTCCTACCGCGAGCTGTGGGCGCAGCCGGCCCGCGTGGCCGTGCTGGACCTGGAGCGCTTCGCGGGGGGATTGACGCCCACGGAGACGGGGGGCGGCAACCAGACGCTGTCGCTGCGCTTTCGGGGCGCGGACGGCAAGGAGTACGCGTTCCGCTCCGTGGACAAGGACCCGGGGCGGGGCGAGGGCGGGCGCAGCGGCCCGGCGGAGTGGCTGCTGCAGGACCAGGTGAGCTCGCAGAACCCCGCGGCCGCGCTCGTGGCCGGGCGGCTGATGGACGCCACGGGGGCCCTGCACGTGGACCCGCTGCTCTTCGTCATGCCGGACGACGCGCGGCTGGGCGAGTTCCGCGCGCAGTTCGCGGGAATGCTGGGGCAGATGGAGGAGCGTCCGGACGACGGCTTTGGCGGGTCGCCGGACCTGGAAGACACGGACGAGTTCCTGGAGGCGCTGCAGTCCGGCCCCGCCAACCGGCTGGCGGACGAGGAGCTGCTGGCCGTGCGGCTGATGGACCTGTACCTGGGCGACTGGGACCGGCACGAGGACCAGTACGAGTGGGCCCGGTTCGACCAGGGCGCCCAGCGGCTGTGGCGCCCCGTGCCCCGCGACCGCGACTACGTGTTCGTGGACTACGACGGGCTGCTGCTGGACGTGGCGCGGCCGTTCCTGGAAAAGGCCGTCCGCTACCGCGCCGACTACGACGGGGTGGTGTACGGCCTGATCGAGCAGGGGCAGTACGTGGACCGGCGGCTGCTGGGCGAGCTGGACCGGGCGGACTGGGACAGCGTGACGGCCGCCCTGCGCGCCCGGATCACGGACGCGCTCATCGACGACGCCGTGCGGCTGATGCCCGCGGAGTACCAGGCGCTGGAGGGCGCGCGGCTCACGGCCCTCCTGCGCAGCCGCCGCGACCGCCTTCCCGAGGCCGCCGCGCAGTGGTACGGGATGATGGCCGGCGAGCCCGAGGCGCACGGCACGGACGGCGCGGACCTGGCCGTCGTGGAGCGCCGGGGGGACGAGATGGAGGTGCGCATCCACGCCGGCGCGGACGAATCCGCCCCCGTGGTGTACCGCCGCCGCTTCGTCCGCGGCGACACGCGCGAGGTGCGCGTCTTTCTGCACGGCGGCGACGACCGGGCGGAGGTGCGCGGCGAGGGCGGCATGCTCGTCCGCGTGCAGGGCGGCCCGGGGGACGACCGCTTCGCGGACCGGGGCACGGGCCCGCGCACGGTCTTCTACGACGCCGTGGGACGGAACGAGTTCGTCCGCGGGTCCAGCACGACCGTCGACACGCGGGACTTCGACACGCCCCGCTACGAGCTCGGATCGGACGACGCCAGCGCCGCCGTGGACCCGCCCCGCGACTGGGGAACGGCGTTCACCCTGCTGTCGCCGTTCGCCACCGTGCGCCCGTTCGCGGACCTGGTGATCGGCGTGGGGCCGGCGGAGACCCGCTACGGCTTTCGCCGCTATCCCTGGGCCACGCGCTGGCACGCCCGGGCCCTGTACGCGCCCTTCTACAACCGCTGGGGCGCCGAGGCGCGATACCAGCGCCGGTGGACGGGGAGCGCGTCGTACGGCTACGTGTTCGCCCGGGCGTCGCAGCTGGAGGCCACCTACTTCACGGGGTGGGGCAACGCCACGGAAGCCAACGAGGGCATCCGCCACTACGTGACCTGGGAGAACGAGCTGTCGCTGGAGCCGGGCGTCATGCTGGTGCGGGGCGGGGGATTGACGGTGAACCTCGCCGGCATCCTGCGCTACACGGACCCGGAGCCGGAGCCCGGCACGCCCGCGTTCTCCGTGCCCGCGTACGGCGGGGCGGAGACGGTGACGATGGCGGGCGCGCGGGCCGGCGCCCTGTGGGACCGCCGCGACGACGCCGCGTTCCCCCGCCGGGGGTGGACGCTGTCGGCGGAGGTGGAGGGCTTTCCCTACTCCGCGCCGGGCGCGCTGGACGCGTGGGAGACGGTGGAGCCGTTCGCGCGCACGGGCGCCGTGGGCTCCGCGTACCTGCCCCTGGCCGGGAGCGTGCTGGCCGTCCGCGCCGGCGGGCAGAAGGTCTTCGGCGAGTTTCCCCTGCAGTACGCGGCGTTCCTGGGCGGCTCGCCCTCCCTGCGCGGCTACGCGTTCGACCGTTTCGCGGGCGACGCGTCGGCCTTTGGCAGCGCGGAGCTGCGCGTGCCGCTGACGGGTCCCTTCGGCGTCTTGGGGCTGGCCGACGCCGGGCGCGTGTGGTACGACGGCGACTCGCCGGGGGGATGGCACACGGCGCTGGGCGGCGGCGGGTTCGTGCGGGCCGGCGGGTACACGGCCAGCCTGCTGTACGCGTACGGCGAGCGGGGCATCGTGTACCTGCGCCTGGGACTTCCCTTCTGAGGATGCACGCCGTCTCCGCTTCCGTTCCCGGCGCCGCTCCCGTGTCCGCCGTGCCGGTCCGCTTCGACCCCGCCGCGCCGGGGGTGCTGGACGCCGTGGCCGCCGGCCCCGCCCCCGAGGGGCTGCGGGCCGGCGTTCCGCGCACCCTGGGCTTTCGCGACGTCTACCACGACACGCCGGACGGCGACCTGGCGGCCCGGGGGGCGTGGGCGTGCGTGCGCTTCTACTCCAACGGCACGCGCACGCTGGCCGTGCGCTCCGGCCCGGACGCGGAGCAGGGGCGCGTCCTCGCGGTGGAGCTTCCCCCCGCGGAGGGCGACGCGCCCCTGCTGGGGCTGAGCGAGCCCGCCCGGCTGCTGCGCTCCCTGGTGGACCCCGCCCGCCTGGTCCCCCGCCTGGAGCTGCAGACGCACCGGCGCGTCCGCGAGTTCGCCTCCGCCGAGACGGGCGCGGCGGCGGAGGTGGCGTGCGACGCCGTGGTCGTGCGCGACGGGGCGCTGCGGGCGGAGCTGGGGGAGATCGAGGTGCGCGTGCCGGAGGGCGCCGGCGCGGAGTACGCCGTGGCCACGGCCCTGCGCCACGCGTACGGGCTGCGCCGGGTGGAGGAGGACCGGCTGGAGCGGGCCCGCCATGCCCTGCGCGAGCGGGAGATGGACGGGCTGGAGGACGCCGTCCGCACCTCGCGCCGGGTGGCCGTGGTGGCGCTGGAGGACGGGCGCGTGGCCCTGCGCCGCGAGCGCACCTCCCTGCGCATCCCCGCCGGCCCCGGCGCGGGCGAAGAGGCCGCCCGCCGCGTGCTGCGCGAGTGCTTTGGCCACGACGGCGCCCGCGTGCGGCTGCTGGGGCTGGGGCCGGGCGGGGCGGAGCGCGCGGCCGTGGAGGTGTGGCTGGCCGAGGGCGTGGGCCGCGCGGGGGCCGACGCCACCTGCGAGGTGCTGCACGTGGTGCTGGAGGACGTGCTGGCCTCCGTGGGCTCGCCGGCCCTGCGCGAGCGCGACACGCTGGCGGCCCTGCACGTGCTGGCCCGCTCCGCCCTCCCCGTGCCCGTGGTGACGGAGGACGACGGCGACGACGAGGCGCGGGCGCGGGCCACCCTGGCCGCCGCGGCGGCGGAAGACTCCGTGGAGGCCGAGGCGCTGGGGCCGGGGACGCTGCTGAACATGGAGCTCAGCATCCTGGCCTTCAACCGCCGGGTGCTGGGGCTGGCGGAGGACGTGCGCGTGCCCCTGCTGGAGCGCATCCGCTTCCTGGCCATCTTCGGCGCCAACACGGACGAGTTCTTTCGCGTGCGCGTGGCCGGCTTCAAGCGCCAGGTGGCCATGGCCAGCACCAAGCGCACCATCGACGGGGTCACGCCGCGCGAGCAGCTGGACGCCATCGGCATCCGCGCGCGGCGCTTGATGGAGCGGGCGTACGCGCTGCTGCTGGGCCAGCTCCTCCCGTCTCTGGCGGAAGAGGGGATCCACGTCGTTCCCCTGGACGGCCTGACGGAGGAGGAGCGCGCCTTCGTCCGCGAGTTCTACGCGCGGCAGGTGCATCCCGTGCTCCTTCCCCTCATCGCGGGCGGGGGAAGCCCGTTTCCCCACATCCGCAACCTGCGCCCCGCCCTGGCCGGGCTGGTGTACGACCCGCGGACGGGCGACCGGCGCATCGGGATGGTGGAGCTGCCGGACGACCTGCCGCGCCTGGTGCTCCTGCCCGGCGCGCGGCGCTACCTGCCCCTGGAAGAGGTGGTGCGCGACGCGTTCGGCTCGCTGTACCCGGGGATGGAGGCGGACACCCCGTGCGTGTTCCGGGTGACGCGGAGCGCGGAACTGCACCTGGAGCGCGAGCAGGTGGAGGACCTGCTGCACGCGGTGGAAGAGCAGGTGCGCAAGCGCCGCTTTCGCCCCGTGGTGCGGCTGGAGGTGGAGGAGGGGATGCCCGTGCCCATGCGGGCCATGCTGCTGCGCGAGCTGCAGTACGAGGTCCCCGGGCGCGTGGCCACCCTGGGCGACGACGACGTGTATCCCGCCCCCGCGTTCATCGACCTGCGCGGGGTGCGCGAGCTGGCGGACCAGGACGGCGACTTCCTGCACTATCCGCCCGCGCCGCCCCCCCGGCAGCCCCTGGAGGGCACCCGCTCCGTCTTCGACGCCCTGCGGGCCAGCGACGTGCTCGTCTCGTTCCCGGAGGACTCGTTCGAGGGGACGGTGGAGCGGCTCGTGGTGGAGGCCGCGGAGGACCCCAACGTGCTGGCCATCAAGCTGGCCCTGTACCGGACCAACGCGAAGTCGCGCATCGTGGCGGCGCTGTCGCGGGCGGCGGCCAGCGGCAAGCAGGTGGTGGCGCTGGTGGAATTGACGGCGCGCTTCGACGAGCTGAGCAACATCCAGTGGGCGCGGCACCTGCGCTCGTTCGGCATCCACGTCATCTATGGGGTGCCGGGGCTCAAGGTGCACGCCAAGATCGCCCTCATCGTCCGCCGCGAGGGCGAGGGCGTGCGGCGCTACGCGTACGTGGGCACGGGAAACCTGAACGCCTCCACGGCCTCGTTCTACACGGACCTGGGGCTGATGACGGCGGACCCGGCCATCGTGGCGGACCTGAACGAGGTGTTCAACGGCCTCACGGGGGGCGCCGGGCGCGACGACTACGGGCACCTGCTGGTGGCGCCGTACAACATGCGCCGCCGCTTCGTGGAGATGATCGACCGCGAGGCGGAGCACGCGCGGGCGGGGGGCGAGGGGCGCATCGCGGCCAAGTTCAACGGCCTGGCGGACCGGGAGATGATCGCGGCGCTGTACCGCGCCTCGCAGGCCGGCGTGCACGTGGACCTGCTGGTGCGGGGCATCTGCTCGCTGCGGCCGGGGGTGGCGGGGCTCTCCGACCGCATCCACGTGTACAGCGCCCTGGGGCGGCACCTGGAGCACAGCCGCATCTTCCGCTTCAACAATGCGGGCGCTCCGGAGTACTACATCGGGTCGGCGGACTGGCGCACGCGCAACCTGAGCCGGCGGGTGGAGGTGGCCGTGCCCATCCACCACCCCGACCACCGCGCGCGGCTGGACGCCATCCTGGCCCGCGACCTGTCCCGTCCGGACCTGTGGGAGCTGGGCGCGGACGGCACCTACTACCAGCGCCCGGACGTGGCGCCGCGCGAGGAGCCGCCCGCGCCCGTGGACCCGGACCGCCCGCCCATCATCATCTCGGAACCATGACCCACCCCCCCTTTGGATGGATGAACACGCGGCGGATGCGCAGGTGCGCGTCCGCCGCTGCCTTGGTGCTGCTGGCGGGCGGATGCGGCCCGCGCGCGGACGCGGAGGAGGTCGCGGACGCGGACGCGGCCGGCGCCGGCGACGAGGGGGCGTGGGCGTGCCGCATCGTCACGCCGGAGGTGACGCTGGGCGACCCCGTGCGCGAGGCCAGCGGCGCCTCGCTGGACCGGCGCACCCCCGGCGTGTTCTGGACCCACGGCGACTCCGGCAACCCGCCCGTGCTCTTTGCCCTGGGGCGCAACGGCGAGCTGCTGGGGCGGGTTCCGTTGGCGGGCGCGCGCAACCGCGACTGGGAGGACATGGCCATTGGCCCGTGCCCCGGCGGCACCTGCGTGTACGTGGCCGACATCGGCAACAACAACGCGCGGGAGATGGACCTGGTCCTCTACCGCGCGCCCGTCCCCTCCCCGGGAGACGCGGCCACGGCGCCCGCGGAGGCGTTCCGCGCCCGCTTTCCCGGCGCCGGCCGCGACGCCGAGGGGGTGTTCGTGATGCCGCAGGGCGAGATCTACCTCGTCACCAAGGGCGCCTCCGGGCCGGTGGAGCTGTGGCGCTGGCCCACGCCCCTGCGCGCGGGCACCGTGCAGCTGGAGCGGGTGCGCGAGCTGGCGCCGCGGGTGCAGCAGCTGGGCGACCTGGTGACGGGGGCGGGCGCGTCGCAGGACGGGCGGTGGGTGGCCCTGCGCACGTACGGGCGGCTGGCCATCTACCGCGCCGCGGACCTGCTGGGCACCGGCGGCCCCGCGTACACCATGGACCTGGCGCCGCTCGGCGAGTCGTTCGGCGAGGCCGTGGCCATGGAGTCCGACGGCACGCTGCTGCTGGTGAGCGAAGGCCGCGGCACCACCACGGGCAGCCGGGCCGCCTGGCTGCAGTGCGCGCTCCCGGAGACGTGACGTCGAACGAGGAAGAAAACCTCAAGGGTACAGAGGAACAGAAAAGCCAGAGGAACAGGGACTCCGCGGTTCTCTGTTCCTCTCTTTTATCCTCTGTTCCTCTGTACCCCAATTCTTTTTCTAGCATGGCGCGCGGTGGCCGGTTCGGTCTTCTACCGCAAAACGTCCGCGCGGCCGATCTTCCAGGGGAGGATCGGCCGCGAACTTTTTACGGGAGGACGGGTGATGAAAAGCGTGAAGGACGAGGCCCGCGAGATCCTGGACCTGCTCCCCGACGACTGCACGATGGCGGACATCCAGTACCACCTGTACGTCCGCACGCAGATTCGAGAGGGGATCTGGTCGCTGGAACACGAGCCCGTGTACACGCAGGACGAGATCGAGCGTGACGTCGCGCGGTGGCTCAAGGAGCCGGATGCTGCTCCATAGGAGCGGCACCGGATGGACAGCCATGGACGCAATGTTCCCAGGCTGTCCCCCCGCGGTGCGCTATTGCACAAATCCGGGAACCCGCGTTCGCGCCGGTTCCCGGATTTCGTTTCATCGCAACCGGTTGCGCACCGTCATGGAAACGGCCGCATGTGGCGCAATCGACCGGCTTTCCTTGACCGTCTCCGCCGTCTAGCTTTCAGCAGAATCCAGCGATTTCGCACGGCATCGCGTTCTCCCGCCGCCGTCTCCGCACGCCTGGATTTCCTGATCCGCGGCATCCATCGCCCACACCGGATTCTCGCCATCTCCCATGAGCCGCGAGTACGTCATCTATACGGATGAATCCAGCAAGACGGGGCGCTACTTCGCCAACTTCTACGGCGGCGCGCTCATCCGCTCGGACGACCTGGACTACGTCAAGGAGCACCTGCGCGCGCAGGCGGCGCGGCTGGGGCTGGGCGCGGAGATCAAGTGGCAAAAAGTGAGCGAGGGATATCTGGACCGCTACCTGGCCATGATGGACGCGTTCTTCGACCTGGTTTCCTGCGACCTGGTGAAGATCCGCATCATGTTCACGCAGACGCGCTACGTGCCGGTGCTCACCCCCTACCACCGCGAGCACCAGTATCACCTGCTGTACTACCAGTTCCTGAAGTACGCATTCGGGCTCCGGTACTCCAACCCGGACGTGGACGAGGTCAGGCTGCGCCTGTACCTGGACCGGCTGCCGGATTCACGCGACAAGAACGCGCTCTTCAAGCAGCACCTTCACGGGCTGCAGCGCTGCGCGGAGTTCCAGTCGGCCTGGATCACCGTTCCGCAGGACCAGATCGCGGAGATCAACTCCCACGACCACCTGCCGCTGCAGTGCCTGGACGTGGTGCTGGGCGCCATGCAGTTCCGGCTGAACGAGCCGCGCCGCGAAGACCCGGAGAGCCCGGCCGTGCGCGGAAAGAAGACGATCGCCAAGGCGGCGCTCCACGAGCACATCTGCGCGCGCATCCGGCAGATCCACCCGGACTTCGTGATCGGGGCGACGACGCGGCGGAGGGGAGGGGACGGCGACCGGTGGCGGCACCCGTACCGGCACTGGCTGTTCATCCCGCGAAAGGCGCGGATCGACGAGGGAGGCGGCTGGATGCAAAAAGACTCGGCCCCGCTTCCGCTGAGCCTCGGAGAGGCATCGCCCGGGTAGGAACCTGGGACTTCGCGGATAGAAGGGCCGAGTCGTTGCGGAGAATATAATGCGGTACTTTGTTCAGTTCAAGGGGGTCTGGTCCGCGTTTCAGGGGTGCGAGGATGAGCATCGCGCAAAACGATTCGACCCCGCTTCTGCTAGCCTCCGAAGAAGCATGAGCCAGGTAGGAACCTAGCCGTTCGCAGAGAGAAGGGCCGAATCGTTGAGAACAATCTAATACCACACTTTGTTCATTTCAAGGGGGCGTCTCCCCCGCGGATGCGTCGCTCTGGCGAAGGCGGATGCCGGTGCTGGCTTCGCCGCAGGTGCCGTCGGCCAGCAGGGCCTCGAGCGCGGCGCCGATGGCCTCCTCCAGGCGCGCGCCCGTGCGGCTGAAGCCCAGCATGGAGCGCACCTGCGCCGTCAGCTCCTTGCGCGGCAGGCCGCCGGGCGCCGCGCGCAGCACCTGCACGGCGGCCTCGCGATACTCCTCCGGGGCAATGCGCTCCGCGGGAATGCGCACCTCGCGCCGGGAGCGGACGGCCACCGGGCCTCCAGGCGCGTAGAGGAAGTCGCCGCGCCGGGCCAGGATGCCCTGCGCCTGCGCCGCCTCCACGGCCTGCACGATGCGCGACTCCATGCGCGAGCCCGTGCGCGTGAGCCCCCACATGGCCGCCACGCGTGCCGTCGCGTCGTCCAGGTGCAGCGGGGCCTCGGCATCCACCACCACGCGCAGGGCGTTGAGCAGCAGCGACTGCGGCGCGGCCAGGATGTCGGTGCCCGCGAACGTCGACGCCGTGTCGGCCATGCGATAGGGAACGGACTGCGGGGCGGGGATTTCCTCCGCGGAAGGCGGGGCCGGCGCGGGCGGCTGGGCGGGCGCGGCGGAATCCACGGCTTCCGGAGCGGACGCGGAGGCGACCTGGGCGATGCGCTGCTGCTCGCGGTCCGCCTCATCGCGCAGGCGCTGCTCCTCGGCGGCCTCGCGGGCGGCGGCGTCCTGGCGGCCCTGCACGCGCGAGACCTCGATCAGGCGCATCAACCGCTCGATCTGCCCCTCGCGGTCCTTGAACCAGTCGGTGGACCACAGGCGGTGGATGTGCCATCCGCGCGCCTCCAGCACCTGCTGCCGCAGCCGGTCGCGGTCGCGCGCCGTCTCGCTGGCGTGGTACGAAACGCCGTCGCACTCGATGCCGCAGATGAAGCGGCCGGGCGCATCCGGATCCACCACGGCCATGTCGATGCGGTACCCGGCCGCACCCACCTGCGGCTGCACCTGCACACCGCGCCGGATCAGCTCCTCCATCACCTGCTGCTCAAAGAGCGATTCCGCGTCCGCGGCGACCGTCGCGGTGGCGCTGTCCAGCTGGCCGCGCTCGGCAAAGAGCAGGAACTCGCGCAGCAGGGCGGGCCCCCGTGACGTGGCGGACGCGGGATTGATTTCGTCGCCCTTCATGGACGAAAAGACGACCATCCGCCGCCGGGCGCGCGTCGTGAGCACGTTGAGGCGCCGCCAGCCGTTTTCGCCGTTGATGGGGCCAAAGTTGTAGCGCAGCCGCCCGTCGCGCGCCTTGGCGTAGGTGACGCTCAGGAAGATGACGTCGCGCTCGTCGCCCTGGATGTTCTCCAGGTTCTTTACGAAGAACGGCTCCGCCCGCTCGCGGCTGAAGAACGGCTCCAGCGACGGGTCCTGCCGGCGGCGCAGCTCCAGCTCGTCCTGGATGGCCAGCTGCTGGCGCAGGTTGAAGGTGCCCACGCCCAGGCTGACCTCCGGGTGCTCCTTCGCGTGGCGGACGACGGCATCCACCACCCGCCGCGCCTCCACGATGTTCAGTCCCTTGCCCTCGTACACGCCGTCCGCCACGTGCTCGAACGCCAGGCCGGCGGCGTGGCTGGCCGTCTCCACGCTGGGAAAGGTGTGGAGGTCCGCCTCGTAGAAGCTCACGTTGCTGAAGGTGATGAGCGACTCGTGCGTGCTGCGGTAGTGCCAGCGCAGGCGCGTTCTGGGCACGCCGGCGCCCATGAACTCCTCCAGCACGCTCTCGCTGTCCTCCACCAGGGGCGTGCCGTCGTCCGCCAGCTCGGCGGAGGACGACTGGCCGCTCATCACGGAGAAGAAGTTGGTGGGCGGCAGCTGCTTGGGGTCGCCCACGACGATGAGCCGGCGGCCGCGGACGATGGCGCCCACCGCGTCTTCGCTGGGCAGCTGGCTGGCCTCGTCAAAGATCACCAGGTCGAACGACGGGTTGCCGCCGTCCAGCAGCTGCGCCACGGTGAGCGGGCTCATCATGAAGCAGGGCTTGATGGCGCGGATGGCGGCGCCGGACTGCTGCAGCGTGCGCCGGAGCGGGGCGTGGCGCCGCTCGCGGGCCATCTGCGTCTGCAGGAACGGCATGGCCTCCTTGGCCGCGGGCTCGCGCAGGCGGGCCTGCACGGCGTCGCGCAGCCGCACCACCAGCGCGTCTCGGTTCTCGGCCAGCACCGCCTGGTCCAGCGTGCGGAACTCGGCCACGCGCTGCTCGTGCGACAGCGTGGCGAACTGCCTGAGGGGCTCGCGCTCCTGCACGGCCGCGCTCACCCACTTCTGGTGGAACGCCCGGCGAAACGCGCGGGGCAGGTCGTCCCATGCCAGCTCGCCGGCAAAGGCGGGCGCCAGCAGCTCGCCCGCGAGGCCCGCCGCCGCCCTGGCGCGCACCAGCTCGAACGCGGCCCAGCGCGGCGCCAGGGGCAGCCCGGCCTCCAGCGCCGCCGCGCGGTCCGCGATCTCCGCCAGCGGCGCGTCGGCCAGGAAGGTGTCCGGCCACTGCGCCAGCGCGCGCAGGCCGTCCAGCGCCCGCGCCGCGCCCTCGCTGGAGGTGCGGAGCGTCTCGATGAGCGACACGTCGGGCGCGGGGTGGGAGCCCAGGGCGGCGGTCTCGTCCGCCAGCCTGTGCTGCACGCACAGGCCGCGGAACTCCACCACCCAGCGCACGTAGCCGTCGAGCGCATCCCAGTCCGACCGTTCGCCCTGCCACAATCCGCCGAACAGCTCGCGCCCGGTCGCGTCCGCCGCCGTGAGCGCATCCCGCTCGCGGCGCAGCTCGTCCGCCTTGCGCATCTCCGCGGCCTGCTCCAGCAGCGAGCCCGTGTACGACGGCTGCCGGTATCCCATCCACCGCCGCTTGACGGCGCGGTGCCGGCCGCTGAGGAAGTTGAGGAAACCGAAGGGGCTGCTTTCTTTTTCCTCGATGAACTGCGCGTCCGCCGTGTGCTCCTGCTGGAACACGTCCCCCGTGAACCAGTGGCCGATGCGGCGGTCCAGGTCGCTGACCACGCGGCCGCGGGCGATGAGCTCCAGCGCCTGTGGGGGCGGGGCCGTCCACGCGTCGCTCGTGAGCACGCCCAGGGGGGCGCCGGGGGAGCGGGCGAGGACGGCGGCCACGCGCACGGCCGTGTCCACGTCCGCGAAGGTGCGCAGGGGCGGCAGGTTGAACGCGGCCTGCACGGCCTCGGCGTGCCGCGCCGTCTCCGCCAGCCGGCCGCGAAGGTCGCGCACCAGGTCGCCCGCCACGTCCAGGTCGTCCTCGGACCACAGGGTGCGGCCGGAGCCGCGCCAGGGATGGCCCCGCACGTCGCCCGTCTCGGCGGCGGCGCGGGCGAGGTCTTCGAGGCCACGCACGGCGTCCTCGAACTGCTCGCGCGTCACGTTGGCGATGCCGGCCTCCAGCTTTACGCGCGGCGCCTCGCGCAGGGCCATCAGCTCGCCGAAGCCGCGGTACGGCGTGAAGCCGGCGGCGTCGTACGGCGCGTGGACGGCCTGCGCGTAGTCCGTGAGCGTGTGGCGCACGCCGGGAAGGCGGCCCGCGACCGGCTCGCCGGGCTTCGGACGCTGCAGGGACGCATCCAGCGAGCGGGCGATCTCCTTGACGACGGCGCGCTTGTTGGCCTTGCTGCTGTGCAGCTCCAGGCAAAAGTCGCCGAGCCCCGCGCGGACCAGCCGCTCGTGGACCACGGAGAGCGCGGCCATCTTTTCCGCGACGAAGAGCACGGACTGGCCCCCGTGCAGCGCCTGCGCGATCAGGTTGGTGATGGTCTGCGACTTTCCCGTCCCCGGCGGGCCCTCCAGCACCAGGTCGTGCCCGCGGTCCACGGCGGCGATGGCGCGCAGCTGGCTGCTGTCCGCGTCCACCACCTGGGCCGTGGCTTCCGGCGGAAACGCATCGTCCAGGTCCATGTCGCGCACGTCGTCCGGCAGCGCGGCGAGCTGGCCGCCCGAGCGCGTGACGAGCTGGCGGACGAGCCGGTGGGACCCGAACGCGGCGCCGTTGCCGTCCAGGTCCTTGTACATGGCGAACTTCTGGAAGGCGAACAGCCCCAGGTAGATCTCCGTGGTCACCTGCCAGCCGGCCTGCGCCTTGACCGCCTCCGTGACGGCGGCCAGGAACTGCTGCAGGTCGTAGTCGTCGGGGATGGAGGCGGGGTCCGGCAGCTCCGGGAGCGTGATGCCGGGACCGCGCTTCAGGTACTCGGCCAGGGCCGGGTTGACGATGTAGTCGTCGTCCGTGGCGGAAAGCGTGTAGCCGGCGCCGGCGGACGTCCGCGCCAGCGCCACCGGCAGCAGCACCAGCGGCGCGCGGAACACCTGCTCGCTCTCCTTGGCCTCCGTGTAGTGCAGCATGCCCAGCGCGAGAAAGAGCGCGTTCACGCCCTGCTCCTCGCGCGTTTCGCGGGCCTGCTCGTCGATGCGGCGCAGCTGCAGGTCGAGCTTGTCGGGGAGCGACGTGGTCTGCAGCACGTCGTCGCGGTGCTTCTCGGCCAGCGACGCCACCTCGTACGGCGCGAACGCGGATGCCGGTCCGTCCTCATCCTCCAGGTCGTCGAACCCGACCTGCGCCCCGTCCTCCGCCACGCTGGGCGAAACCGCGACTTCGGTGGATGCCGTTCCGCCGATGCCCGCGATCCCATCCGCCGCGCCACCTTCCGCCGATACAGGTGCGGCTACGCCCTCGGTCGATACCGATCCGCCGGCGTCCGCAGCTGCCGATCCCGCCCCGACCGATGCCGATCCGCCGACATCCGCGGATGCCACTCCCGTCTCGTTCGATGCCGATCCGCCACCGTCCGCAGCTGCCACTCCCGCCTCGGTCGATGCCGATCCGCCCGCGTTCGCGGATGCCGATTCGCCCTCGGTCCATGCCGATCCGCCAGCAGGTGCCGATCGCGCCTCGGTCGATGCAGATCCAGCGGCTTCGGTGGATACAGGTGCGGGTGCGGTGCCGGCCGATGCCGGGTCCGCGACGACGGCCGATGCCTCGGCGGATGCGACATCCGCAGATCCGGATTCTGTTGCGTCGGTGGACGCATCGGCGGGCGCGACGGGGGCGGGATTGGCCTGCGGCGTGACGGGATTCCCTGCGGTGGACGACGTATCCGCCGTGACGGACGGGGCCGGGGCGCGGATGGGCGCGGCGGCTGCGGCGGGGGGCGCGGGGGGCTGGGCGGCCTGGAAGCGCATGGACTTCTCGGCCAAGTACAGGCGCCGGAACACCTCGGCCGGCTGCTCGTCGCGCACGGCCACGGTGGACGCGGCCGTCATGCGGAAGTTGAGCGCCCGGTTGCGCTTGGTCAGGTCCAGCAGCTTGCGCTTCCATGCGTCCAGCGCCGCGCCGATGCGGGCGTCGTCGGTGGGCGTGGCGGGCGTGGGCGTGTCGCTCATTGCGTGGGACTCGGGAGGGGATGGCCGGACGCGCGGGTCCGCCCGGGTAAACTCGTGTTCTGCGGGCGGCGGGACAAGCGGGAAGGTGCGGTCGGGCGTGGGATGGGCTCTCGCCGGGTACCCGAAGTCCGGGCCGAGCGAATGAATTCGCCGCAACGACTACACGAAGTCCGCCTGCGCGGACAGTCCGTCACGGGATAGTGCCACGCCGGCACGAACTATGGGCAGGGCACGAACGTTTTTCTCCCTTCCCCCATGCAGTTTATGGGGGAAGGGCCGGGGATGGGGGGCGCTCGCCCTTTGCCCGAACTCCGCTCCGCATCGGCTCTTCGGCCGCCCCGTCTCCCATCCGCACCTGTACCAAATCGCTCCGCCGTGCGCCGGGCTGCAACACGGTGTATCGCAGCGATACACATCGGCAACAAACGTTTCTTATCCTGCCGATCTCCGTAAACCGCACTTGCACATCGGGATAGAGTGCCTGGAGCGGCGGCCGGGGGGTGCGGTCTCCGTGTTGCCTTTCCCTGTGCCGAGGACATCGGTCAGTCCCGCCGCGCCCCGCGGCAGCGACGGTGTCGGCCACAGCCCCAGGAGGAGCAGGATGCGGAGCAGTACGCGGATCGCGCTGGCAACGATCACGATGGCCCTGGCGGCGTGCGGCGGTGGCGGTGCCGCCCCCGTCACGGGCGGCGGGGGCGGAGGGACGGGCGCGGTGCTCGCCTCGTTCTCCATCTCGCACCCCGAGGGCGCGGTCACGGTGGGCGACACGCTCATCATGGAAGCCGTCGCCCGGGACGGCACGGGGCAGGCGCTGACGGGCGCGCAGCCGCAGTTCGCCAGCAGCGACGCCACCGTGGCCACCGTCGACGCGGCCGGCGTGGTGCGCGGGCTCAAGGCGGGCGCGTCCACCATCACGGGCACCCTGACCATGGGCGGCGTCACCAAGACGGCCACCTACGGCATCGCCGTGCTGGCGGCCGCCACGCCCCCCAATCCGCCGCCTCCCCCGCCCCCGCCCCCGCCGCCGCCCCCTCCGCCGCCGGCCTTGCCGAGCACGGCGACGGTGCAGGGCGTGGAGGACGCGTTCTCGCCCAGCGCGGTGCGCATCGCCGCGGGCGGCACCGTGACGTGGATCATGGTGGACGAGGAGCACGACGTCACCTGGACGGGCACGGCGCCCCCGGGCGGCAGCATTCCGCGCATCGACGACGACGAATCCGCCAGCCGCACGTTCCCCAACGCAGGCACGTACGCCTACACCTGCAACCGCCACGACGGCGACCACGGCGGCACCGTGACGGTGGAGAGCGCCGCGCAGGCCGTGTTCACCGCCGTGCAGATCACCCCGGCCAGCCCGGGCGTGGCCGTCGGCGCCACCGTGCAGCTCACGGCGACGCCCGTGGACCAGCTGGGCCGCGCCATGGCCGGCCTCCCCGCCGCCGCCTGGACGACGAGCGACGCCACGAAGGCCACCGTCAGCGCCGCGGGCGTGGTGACGGGCGTCGCGGCCGGCACGGCCACGGTCACGGCCCGCATCACCCAGGGGAGCGTGACCCGCGAGGCCACGGCCACGGTCACGGTGGGCGGCGCCACGCCGCCGCCTCCGCCGCCTCCCCCGCCGCCGCCCACGCAGCCGACGACCGCCACGGTGACCACGCCGGGCACCAGCTTCAGCCCGGCGAACGTGACCATCGCCACGGGCGGTGTGGTGACGTGGCAGTTCACGGGGAGCAGCCGCCACAACGTGACGTTCAACGGCACGGCGCCCACGGGCGGCAACATCCCCGACACGGATGCCGGCGGAAGCGCGGCGCGGACGTTCACCGCCGCCGGCACCTACAGCTACACCTGCACCCGCCACTCCGGGATGAACGGAACGGTCGTCGTCCAGTGAACGGCAGGAACGGCAGTGCGAGAGTGCGAAAGTGCGAAAGTGCGAGAAGTTCGAACGAGCGAGAAGTGCGAACGTGCGGTGGATGACCGTCCGCCACACGGAATCCGAAGTCGTTGCAGGCTGTACCCTGTAACCTGTCCCCTGTAACCCGCAGTTGAAGGAGCCGGACCCATGAACAAGATCCTGACCGCCGCCCTCGTGGCCGCGCTGGCCGCCCCCGCCGCCGTCCTCGCGCTCCGCGCCCAGGCCGACGCCGCGCCCACCCCCACCGTGCACCAGGTGCGCATGGTGATGGAGGGGAGCGCCGCCCGCTTCGAGCCGGCCAACATCACCGTCCGCGCGGGCGACCAGGTGCGCTTCGTCACCACCAGCGGCGGGCCGCACAACGTGGCGTTCGATGCCGCCAAGGTGCCCGACGCGGCCAAGGCGCGCCTGAGCGCCGGCATGCCCGACCAGATCGCCCCGCTCTCCGGACCGTTCATCATCAACGCGGGCGACAGCTACACCGTCAGCTTCGCGGGCGTGCCGGCCGGGCGCTACGAGATCAGCTGCCTGCCGCACCAGGCCATGGGCATGAAGGGCGTGGTCACCGTCCAGTAGTCCGCAGTCCACTCCGGGGGCGGCCGCGCGGCCGTCCCCGCACCATCCCGACCGGAGGCTCCGTTGATCCCCACTCGCAGCGCCGCGCGCGCGCTCGTGCTCGCCGCCGCCCTGATCCTGCCCGGCACGGCCGGCGCCCAGTCGTTGCTGGACCGCCCGCCCAACCTGTCCGGCGGATGGGTGGGCAACCCGGGCACCCTGTACTTCAACTTCCTGCACCGCTTCAGCTCCAGCGACGCGCCCGTCCGCAAGGTGAGCAACGTGCCCACCTTCACCGTGGCGGCGGGGCTGCCCCTGCGCACCATGGCGGGGCTGCACTACGCCACCAACTCCGCGCTGGCGCCCGCGTTCCCCAACGAGTGGGAGTTCTGGGGCCGCCACGCGCTGCTGCAGCAGGACCGCGGCGCGCCCGTGGACCTGGCGGGGCAGGTGGGATACAACAACGCCGCCCAGGGCGTGGACGCCGAGGTGTCACTGGGCCGGCGGCTGGGCGGCATGCGCCTGGTGACGGCCGGCCGCGTGCTCAGCGACCCGCTGCAGGACGGCGAGCGGCGCTTTGCCGTGGCGGGCGGCGGCACGGTGCGCATCAGCCGCTACTTCGCCATCGCGGGGGACGTGGCCACGCTGCTGGACCGCCAGGAGGGCGAGGAGGTGGCGTGGAGCGCGGGGCTGCACCTGGCCATCCCCCTTACGCCGCACACCCTGTCGCTGCAGGCGTCCAACACCAACGCCTACACGCTGCAGGGGATGTCGCGCGGGGAAGAGTCCGTGCGCTACGGCTTCGAGTTCACCATCCCGCTCACCCTGTCGCGCTGGTTCGGATCCAACGCGGGCGGCGGGCACGGAGCGGCGCCCGTGCCGCCGCCCCCCGGCGCGCCCGCCCCCACCCCCGCCGTGGACGTGGCCGCCGCCCAGGCCGCCGGCACGCTGCAGCGGGCGGGGATGCGCAACATGGCGTTCGCGCCGGGGCGCATGGAGGTCGCGGTGGGGACCACGGTGCAGTGGACCAACAACGATCCCCTGGCGCACACCGTCACGGCCGCCGACGGCAGCTTCGACAGCGGCCTCATCCAGCCCGGGGGGACGTGGGCGCACACGTTCACCGCGCCCGGCACCTACGACTATACCTGCACCCCGCACCCGTTCATGAAGGGAGTGGTGATCGTACGATGAACCCGCGCGCCATCTACAGCTTTTCGTGCGCCGCCTTTGCCGCGCTCATCGCGTCCGCGTCGCTGGCGGGATGCTTCTCGGAGCGGGTGGCCGGCTCGGAGCCGCCGCCGGGCAACCTGTGCGAGGGCACGCCCGCGAACGTCATCCAGATCCGCAACTTCGCGTTCGTGCAAAAGAGCCTCACCGTGAGCCCCGGCACGGAGGTGACGTGGGTGAACTGCGACACGGAGACGCACACCTCCACCTCCGACGCGGGTGTGTGGGATTCCGGCGCGCTCACGCCGGGAGCCACGTTCAAGCGCACGTTCCCCGCGGCGGGCTCGTTCCCCTTTCACTGCACGCCGCACCCCAGCATGAAGGCCACCGTCGTCGTGAGCTGACGGCGGGGGTGGGGATGGGGGATGGAAATGGGACGGCTCCCGGCGATGATCGCCGGGAGCCGTTTTCGATCGCGGATGCAAGGATCACGGCGGGGCGGAGCGCCCCCCATCCCCGGCCCTTCCCCCATAAACTGCATGGGGGAAGGGAGACCTTCGGTGCACCGGAGCAGGCATCCTGCTCCGGCGGGTGCCCCTCCCCCCGGCCCCTCCCCGCTCGTTCCTCGCGGAGAGGGGGAGAAACCGATCTCCCGTCGTGATCCCGATCCACCGCCCCACACTGTCATTCCGAGGGAGGCGCCCTCGCGATCCTTCCCGTGAACGGAGCTTTGCGCGCCGACCGAGGAATCTTCTTCGCGCCCGCACGTGCTCCGCTGGCCCGCCGGGACTCCGCGCCCGGTCCGGCCGAACTCCGTGTACCCCACGGCACTCGCCCGTGACGGACCTGTCGGCGAAGGCCGACATCGCGGGGTCATTGCCGCGAATTCATTCGCCGGGCTCCCGGTGTGCGCACTCACCCCGCCCCGAGGCGCAGTTGTCCTCGCCCGTCCTCGCCCGCCCGCGCTGGCCCATCCGCTCCGTCCGCACTACCGTGATGCTGCCGCGGTCCGTCAGACGGCGCGGGAACTCCGCGTTCTCCTCGCGCGGTACAAGGCTCCGCTCCGGCAATCCATCTCCGTTCCATCTCCCGACTTTCGCCACAGGCGCCCATGCGAGCGTTCTTCCGGCTGGTACCGCTGCTGTCCGCGGCCGCGCTGGTCCTGCTGTCTCCGCTCCAGGCGCGGGCGCAGCGCGAGGTTCCGCCGCTGTACCTGCCGCCGCCCATCGAGCCCGGCGCGCCCGCGACGGTGGACACGGCCGGGCTGCGCTTTCGCGTGGGCGCGGTGCCTTCGCGCGCGGCGCCCCGGCCGGCCGTGGCGCCCGCCGTGCTGCTTTCCACCGGCGACGCCGCGCGCATCCTGTCGCGGCTGCCGGCGCTGCGCCCAGAGCCCACGGCGGCGGATTCGTTCGCGTTTCCCGCGCGCACGCTGCCGCCGCCGCGCACGGGACGGACGGTGCTCGCGGCCTTTCCCCCGGCGGACAGCGTGGCCCCGCCGCGGCCCTCCGGCCCCCGCACCCCCGCGGCTCTCGCCGTGGTCCGGGGCGCGCCGCGGGGCGAGATCCCCGTGGGCGCGGAGGTGACCGTCACCTTTTCGCAGGCCATGGTGCCGCTGTCGTCCGTGTCCGCCGTGGAGGCGCGCGCCGTCCCCGTGCGCCTGTCGCCGCAGCCGGCGGGGCGCTGGCGCTGGCTGGACGTGCGCACGCTGGTGTTCACCCCCGAGGAACGGATGGCGGCGGCCACGGAGTACACCGTCACCATCCCCGCCGGCACGCGCTCCGCGGCGGGCGGCACGCTGGGCGAGGCGGTGACGTGGACCTTCGCCACGCCGCCGCTCACGGCCACGGGCGGGCTTCCGTACGGCACGGGAATCGGCCGCGATCCCCTCATCCTCATCCAGTTCGACCAGCGCATCGGCCGCGCGGCCCTGGCGCAGCGCATCCGCGTCCGCGGCGGGGGGCAGGACATCGCCGTCCGGCTCGCCACGGCGGCGGAGATCGCGGCAGACCCGAACGCCCGGTCGCTTTCGCAGCGCGCGGACAGCGCCACGTGGATCGCCCTGAAGCCCGTGCAGGCGCTGCCGTACGACAGGGACGTGCGGGTCGTCATCCCCGCCGGCACCCCCTCCGGCGAGGGGCCGCGCCCCACGGCGGACGAGCAGGGATGGAGCTTTCGCACGTACGGGCCGCTGCGGGTGCAGTCCGCCACCTGCGGCGACCTGTGCCGGCCGGGGATGACGTTCAACATCGAGTTCACCAATCCGCTGGACACGGCCGCGTTCACGCCCGCGTGGGTGCGCGTGGAGCCCGCCATCCCCGGGATGACGGTGGATCTCTACGGCCAGGTGCTCGCCATCGGCGGAAACCTGCAGCCGGGCACGCGCTACACGGTCACCCTCAGTGCGCAGGTGCGCGACGTGTTCGGGCAGACGCGCCCGGCGGAGTCGCAGCACACCTTCCTCGTGGGCGCGCCGTACCCGGAGCTGGAGGGCTTCGCGGACGGGATGATCGTGCTGGATCCCGCCGGGCCCCGCCGCGTTTCCGTGCTGAGCCACGACCACGGCCGGCTGCGCATCCGCGTCCACCGCGTGGCGCCGGAGGACTGGCCGCGCTTCAGGGCCTTTCGCGAGGGCGGGGGACGCCGGGGCGCGGACTCCACGAGGCTGCCGGGGACGGAGGTGGTGAACCGCATCGTCCGCATCGGCGGCGGGGCGGGGGAGACGGCGGAGACCACGATCGACCTGGACGAGGTGCTGCGCGGAAGTCAGGGACAGCTCGTCGTGGGCATCGAAGGCGTGGATGGCGAAGGCGCGGACCAGGGGACGTACGCGTGGGTGCAGGCGACCCGCATCGGCCTGGCCGCGTTCGTGGAGCCGGGCCGGCTGACGGCGTGGGCCACGTCGCTGGTGGACGGCGCGTCCCTCCCCGGCCTGCGGGTGGAGATCGGTGGCGGCGGGGGCGCGGCGGCGGGAGCCACGGACGCGGACGGCCTCGCCACCCTCCCCCTGGCGTGGCAGACGGAGTCCGCGTGGCTGGTGGCGCGCAGCGGCGACGACACGGCGCTTCTTCCCGGCCCCTGGCGCCTCGGGCACCCGGAGACGCGGCTGGTGTGGTACGCCGCCACGGACCGCAACCTGTACCGCCCCGGCGAGGAGGTGCGCTTCAAGGGGTGGGTGCGCCGGTTGGAGCGCAGCCCGGACGGGGGGCTGGAACTGCCCCGGCGAACGGCGGATTCCGTCTCCTGGCGCGCGCAGGATGCGCGGGGCAACGAGATCGCCGCCGGGCGCGCGGCGATGACGTCGCTGGGCGGCTTCGACGCGCGCTTCACCGTCCCCGCGGGCGCCAACCTGGGGCCGGGCTCCGTCACGCTGCTCCTGCTGGGCGAGGTGTCCGCCTCCCACGGGGGCAACGTGCTCTTTCGCGTGGAGGAGTTCCGTCGCCCGGAGTACGAGGTGGCCGGCCAGGCGGACGAGGGCCCGCACGTGGTGGGGGGCAGCGCGGAGATGTCCGTGCGCGCCTCGTACTTCGCGGGGGGCGCCCTCCCTGGCGCGCCGGTGACGTGGAACGTGCGCTCCGAGGCGGCCGCCTACACCCCGCCGGGGTGGGGCCAGTGGCGCTTCGGGGTGCAGGACGCGTGGGGGCGCCACGGCGGGCGCGGGCGGATGGAGGGATTCCGCGAGACGCTGGAGGGCGTCACGGACACGCAGGGGCGCCACACCGTCCGCGTGCACTTCGACCGGGCGGAGCCGCCGCGCGCGCACGCCCTCGTGGCGGAGGCCACGGTGCTGGACGTGAACCGCCAGCCGTGGAGCACCACGCAGCGCCTGCTCGTCCATCCCGCGACGGTCTACGCGGGGCTGCGGACGGAGCGCGGCTGGCTGCGCACGGGCGAGCCCATCGAGGTGTCCGTCATCGCCGTGGACCTGGATGGAAAGCCCGTCCCGGAGCGGCCCGTGGACGTGGTCGCCACGCGGCTGGAGTGGCGGCAGGACGCGGACCGCACCTGGAGCGAGGTGGCGACGGATTCCACGCGCTGCGCCGTCGTCAGCGGGGTGAATCCCGTTGCGTGCACCTTTGCCACGGGCGAGCAGGGCGGGCGCTGGCGGATCGACGCGACGGTGCGGGACGCGGAGGGGCGGCCCTCGCTCACGCGGATGGACGTGTGGGTGTACGGCGGCGCGCCCTGGCTGCGCGGCCCCGGCGAGGACGCGGACAATCCGCAGCGCCGCATCACCCTGGTCCCCGACCGCGAGACCTACGCGCCGGGCGACACGGCGCAGGTGCTGGTGCAGCTTCCCTTCTGGCCCGCGCGGGGCGTGCTGACCGTGCGCCGCGAGGGGATCGTCCGCACGCAGGCCGTGGCCTCGGACGGGCCCACGTTCACCGTCCCCGTCGTCGTGGGCGAGGGCGACATCCCCAACCTGTACGTGCAGGTGGACGCCGTGGGCGCGCACGACGCGGCGGGGCGCCGGCAGCCCACGGCGCGGGGGACGGACTTCGCCACGGGGAACGTGGCGCTGGCCGTGCCGCCGGGGCCGCGCGCGCTGGCCGTGACGCTCACGCCCGCGGACACCGTGCTGGTGCCGGACGCGGAGACCTCGGTGGACGTGGAGGTGCGCGACGCCGCCGGACGCCCCGTGGCGGACGCGGAGGTGGCGCTGGTGGTGGTGGACGAGGCCGTGCTGGCCTTGACCGGCTACCGCCTGCAGAACCCCATCGAGCTCTTCTACCCCCACTGGGGCACGGGGGTGATGGACCTGCTGATGCGCCCCTGGGTGCTGCTGGCGGACACCACGGGCCCCGGCACCGTGCGCGGCGTGGTGGTGGACGCGCGGACGCGGCAGCCCGTGGCCGGGGCGCGGGTCTCGGTGGAGGGGACGGCCCTGCGGACGGTGACGGATGCCTCCGGCCGCTTTCGGCTGGGGGGCGTGCCGCGGGGCCGCCGGACGCTGCTGGTGGACCGCGCGGGCACCGGGGGCGCACGGGTGGAGCTGGACGTGGGCGACGTGCCCCTGGCGGAGCTGCGGATCCAGGTCACGGCGCCCGAGGGGGTGATGGTGCAGGACTTCACGGGGAACGGCACGGCCGGCGCCGTTGCCCAGCGGGCGGAGGAAGGCATCCGCCTGCGGGCTGCGTCGTCCATCTCCGCGCCGGCCGCCCCGCCGCCGCCTCCCTCCGCGCCGCCCCCACCGGCCCCGCAGGACGGCGCGTACGCGTTGCAGGGCAAGGTGGCCGGGGCGGCCGTGGAGCCGGCGGGCGCCATCGCCGTCCGGGCGAACTTTGCCGCGCTGGCGCTGTGGGCGCCGGTCGTGCGCACGGACGCGGACGGGCGGGCGCGGGTGCCGTTCACGCTTCCGTCCAGCCTGACCCGCTACCGGGTGATGGCCGTGGCCGTGTCGCGGGCCACGCACTACGGCGCGGGCGAATCCGCCATCACGGCGCGGCAGCCGCTGATGGTGCGCCCCTCCGCGCCGCGCTTCCTGAACTTCGGCGACCGCTTCGACCTCCCCGTGGTCGTGCAGAACCAGACGGAGCAGGCGATGGAGGTGGACGTCGCCGTCCGCGGCGAGGGCGTGCGCTTCATGGAGCCCGGCAAGCGCGTCCGCGTCCCCGCCGGCGACCGCGTGGAGGTGCGCATCGCGGCGGAAGCCGTGCGGCCGGGGACGGCGTCCATCCAGGTCGCCGCCGTGGCGGGCGGGCTTGCCGACGCGGCGACGATCACGCTCCCCGTGTACACGCCCGCCACGGCGGAGGCGTTCGCGACGTACGGCTCCATCGCGGGGGACAGCGCCGTGGACCTGCCGCTGGAGGTGCCGGACGACGCCATCCCCGCGTTCGGCGGGCTGGAGGTGACGACGTCGTCCACGGCGCTGCAGGAACTGACGGACGCGTTCCTGTACCTGGTGCGCTACCGGTTCCAGTCTGCGGAGCCCATCGCGTCGCGGCTGCTGGCCGTGGCGGCCCTGCGCGACGTGCTGGCGGAGTTCCGCGCGGAGGGCATGCCCCCGGCGCAGGAGCTGGCGGACTCCGTCGCGCGGGACCTCGCGGCCCTGCAGGCCATGCAGACGCCGGACGGCGGGTTCGGGCTGTGGCCCGGGCGCGCGGAGTCGTGGCCGTACGTGAGCGTGCACGTGGCGCACGCCCTCGTCCGCGCCGAGGGCAAGGGCTACGCGGTCCCGGGCGGGATGCGGGAGCGGTCGATGGAGTACCTGCGGCGGGTGGATTCGCGCATCCCGGAGTGGTATTCCGTGGAGGCCCGCTTCGCCATCCGCGCGTACGCCGCCTACGTGCGCGACCTGGCCGGCGACCGCACCGTGGAGACGGAGCTGAGGAGCCTGCTGGGGCGGGTGGAGCTGGATTCCATCCCCCTGGAGGTGGGCGGCTGGCTCCTGTCCGCCGTGGCGGAGCGGCCCGCGTTCGCGGCGGAGCGGGCGGAACTGCTGCGCATCGTCAACAACCGCGCGACGGAGACGGCCTCCACGGCCACCTTCGCCACGGCGTACGAGGACGGCGAGTACCTGCTGCTGCACTCGTCGCGGCGGACGGACGCCGTGGTGCTGGAGGCGCTGCTGCGGGCGGAGCCGCGCAGCGAGCTGGCGACCAAGACCGTGCGCGGGCTGCTGGGGAACCGCGTCCGCGGGCGATGGAGCAACACGCAGGAGAACGCGTGGGTCCTTCTCGCCCTGGACCGCTACTTCCGCGTGTACGAGGGGCAGACGCCGGAGTTCGTGGCGCGCCTGTGGCTGGGCGAGCGCTTTGCCGGGGAGCAGCGCTTCGCCGGCCGCAGCGCCGATCGCGTGCACCTGGACGTGCCCATGCGCGTGCTCGTGGAGGACGAGCCGGCATCGCTCACCATCGGCAAGGAGGGGCCGGGGCGGCTGTACTACCGCGCCGGATTGCGGTACGCCCCCCGCGACCTGGACGTGGTGCCCCTGGAGCGCGGCTTTGCGGTGGAGCGCACCTACGAGGCGATGGATGATTCCATGGACGTCGTCCGCGGCGAGGACGGGCGCTGGCGGGTGCGGGCCGGTGCGCGCGTGCGGGTGACGGTGACGGTGACCGCGCCGAGCCGCCGCGTGCACGTGGCGATGGTGGACCCGCTCCCGGCGGGCTTCGAGGTGGTGAACACGGCGCTTCTGGGCGCGCAGGACACCCCGCCGGAGGGCGGGCGGGTGAACCCCGGCCCGCGTGGGCGGCCCGTCCCGCGCGGCCGCCCGGCGTACGACCGCACCTGGTGGGGGCACTGGTACGAGCACCAGAACCTGCGCGACGACCGCGTGGAGGCGTTCGCGTCGCTGCTGCCCGCGGGCGTGTACACCTACACGTACGTGGCCCGCGCCACGACGCCGGGCCTGTTCATCGTGCCGCCGCCGCGCGCGGAGGAGATGTACTCGCCGGAGACGTTCGGGCGCGGCGGGACGGACCGGGTGCTCGTGGAGGAGCCGGCTGCGAGGGAATAGCCGGCCTCGGGGAATAGGAAATCGAGGGGAATAGGGAATAGGGAATAGGGAATAGGGAATAGCCGGCAACGGCAAATGCGGCGGGGGATGATGATCATCCTCCGCCGCCTTCGTTCGTCCGCGGGCACCGCCGCCGGCCGATGCGCATCGCCGGAGTTCCGATCCGCGAACTGGCGCTTTGTCCAGGAACGGAGTAGAAATCACCCGTGGGACCGGTTCCGTGGGAAATCCGCAGACCTCTGTCCCTCTACGTTTGGTTGATCGGCCGGGGCAGTCCGTCTGCCCAATCCCGCGTCCTCCGCATGGCCGATCCGCTCCCCCATAATGGCGAGGCATCATGACGAAGACACGCCCCCGTCCCTCCCGATGGCCCTGGTTCCTGGCGTTCGCCGCCCTGCTCGCGTGCGGCGACGACGGCGGCACGGGGCCGGAGGACCGTCTGCAGCTCACCCCCGGCCAGGCGGCGCCCTTCGCCCTGGTGGAGGTGGACGGGCTGCCAGACGAGTACGCCGCCACGCCGCGCCTGGACATCACCGTGGGCGGCCAGCCCTCCGTCCTGGTGTACGACGCGGATGACCAGGTGCACCGCCTGGTGGTGCCGGACCTGGCCCCGGGCCGCGCGGACGTCGTCATCCCCGGCGTGCAGGGCGGCCGCGAGCGCACCGCCACGCTGGAGGTGACCGCGCGCCACTACGCCGGCGGCACCCCCGACGCCGCCATCGCGCAGATGAACACGCTGCTGGACAGCATGCAGGTGAGCGTCTCGTACGGCCTCGCCGTCGTGGACGCCGACAGCGCCATCTACGGCCGCATGAACGCGTTCCTCACCGTGGCCGAGGGCTTCCAGACCCAGCTCGCCAGGCTCTCCCCGCAGGACCGCGCGACGGTCGCGGCGATCTTCTCGGTGACGGCACCGGACTTCGCCGTGATCGTCGGGCAGATGACGGCGGGGCTGGAGGAGCTGCGCGCCCAGCCGCCCATCCTGGGCTCGCTTGCGTCCGCGGCCATTCCCGTGAGCGCCAGCTCCGTCGTGGCCCGGTGCGTGGACTACCAGCAGACGCTGCGAAACATCGAGCGGATCGCGGACGTGATGGACGACATCGCCACGGTGGCGAACGCCATTGCCTGGCTGGGCGGCCCGGCCGCGCGCGGCACCGTGGGGATCCTTACCTACGCGATGACGTTCACCATGGACCTGGCGACCATCATCGCCAACTCCGTTCCCCGCCTGATCGACCCGGACGGGCTGCGCCTGCAGGTGCACCCCGCCCGGCTGCGCCACAACGGCGGCCAGGGCGCCATGACGGCCTGGGTGCGGCGGCGGGCCAGCGGCGAGGTGCTGGGCAGCGTGATCGGGACCGGGATGGGGCTCGCCGACGTGGCCGAGGGCATCCGCCGCTTCAACGACGCGCGCAAGCGGATCGACTGGAAGCTGCTGGGCGAGCTGGTGGGGAGCGAGATCAAGGACCAGGCGATCGACGAGGCGCTCGACTGGATCGACGCCACGCTCAGCGACTTTCTCGCCGACCACATCCTTCCCTCGGGCGAGGTGCAGGTGACGCTGGACGGGGCCACGTTCACGGCCGGACATCCATCCAATCGATGGGAGTTCACGGGCGCCGCGGGCTCGGTGAGCCGGGCCATGCGCACCCTGGGCCAGAACCAGCAGCCGGTGGAGACGTTCCAGGTGGCGGCGCGGATCGGCAGCGCGCAGGGATGCACGGCGGCCACGGGCGCCGCCAATCCGTCCCTGGGGCTCAACGGGTTCGAGATCGCCACGGCCACGCGCGTCCGCTTCCTGGCACCCGCGCAGGGCGTGGACGTGAACGTGCCGGCCGGCTCCAGCGTGGTGGCCAGCATCCCCGTCGCCAACCAGGGCACGGAGCAGTCCGGCGCGCTCACGTACCGGCTGCAGTACGCCAACGGCCTGTCGTACACGCCGCCGGCGTGGCTCACCGTCTCGGCCCCCAGCGGCCCCTCGCGGCTCGCCGCCTCCGCGCAGAACACGGTGCGGGTGACCGTCCGCGCGGCGAGCGACGCGCTGCAGCAGCAGGTGGTGGTGCCCGTGGCCGTGCTCGAGGACGGCAAGGTGGTGGACAACGCCTGGGTGCGGGTGAGCGTGCAGCCGCAGCTCAGCGACATCACCGTCAACCGTTCGCCCTCCACCCTGCGGCTGTGGGACCACGGCCAGCAGGACGGCGACATCATCACCGTCACGCTGAACGGCGCCCCCGTGGTGTCGGGAATGACGCTGACCAACGCCGGCACGTTCGTCCCCGTGGAGTACCGCCGCGGCCGCAACGTGCTCATCGTCCGTGCGCACAACGAGGGGAGCCTGCGGCCCAACACGGCCTCGCTGGGCTTTGCCAGCGTGGTGCGCGGGCCCGCCACGCAGGCGTACGAGCTGAGCACGGGGGAGACGACACAGCTGGTCATCACCTACGATCCGGCCGCGACCCCGTCGGCCGCCGCGGATCTCCAGGTACCGCCGGCGCCCGCCTTCACCCGCTGCGCGCCGGGCCAGCGCGGCGACTGCCTGCCGTAGCGAGCAGGGCGGACCGCGGGTGAATGGAAACGAGAGGGGCTCCCGCCGCGGGAGCCCCTCTCGTCATCCAATCGAAACCCATCCGCCGAAATCCATCCGTCAAAGGATCAGGCGAACTGGGCCTGCTCCGTGGAGCCTTCCAGGGCCGACGTGGACGCCTGGCCGGCGGTGACGGTCATCAGCACCTGGTCGAAGTAGCCGGCGCCCACCTCGCGCTGGTGCTTGGTGGCCGTGTAGCCGGCGCCCTCCAGCCCGAACTCTTCCTCCTGCAGGGCTACGTACGCGGGCATTCCCTGCTCGCCGTACGCCCGGGCCAGGTTGAAGGTGTGCAGGTTGATGAGGTGCCACCCGGCCAGCGTGATGAACTGGAACTTGTAGCCCATGGCCCCCAGCTCGCGCTGGAACCTGGCGATGGTGTGCGCGTCCAGGTGCTTGCTCCAGTTGAAGCTGGGCGAGCAGTTGTACGCCAGCATCTTGCCCGGGAACTCCTCGTGCATGGCCTCGGCGAACTTGCGCGCGTCGTCCAGGTCCGGCGTGCTCGTTTCGCACCACAGCAGGTCCGCGTACGGCGCGTACGCCTTGCCGCGCGCGATGGCCGCGTCCAGCCCGCTCTTTACGCGAAAGTAGCCCTCCGCCGTGCGGTCGCCGGTGATGAACGGCCGGTCGCGCTCGTCCACGTCGCTGGTGATGAGCGAGGCGCTGTCCGCGTCCGTGCGGGCGATGAGGACCGTGGGCACGTCCAGCACGTCCGTGGCCAGCCGCGCGGCGATGAGCGTGCGCTCGAACTGCGAGGTGGGCACCAGCACCTTGCCGCCCAGGTGGCCGCACTTCTTTTCCGACGCCAGCTGGTCCTCGAAGTGCACGCCGGCGGCGCCCGCCTCGATCATCTGCTTGGTGAGCTCGAACGCATGCAGCGGCCCGCCGAAGCCGGCCTCGGCGTCGGCCACGATGGGCACCATCCAGTCGCGCCCGGCCTGCCCCTTTTCCGCCCACTCCACCTGGTCCGCGCGGGTGAGCGCGTTGTTCAGGCGCTTGACCACGGCGGGGACGGAGTTGCTGGGATACAGGCTCTGGTCCGGGTACGTCTGGCCGGAAAGGTTGGCGTCGCCGGCCACCTGCCAGCCGCTCAGGTAGATGGCCTGCAGCCCGCCCTTGACCATCTGCACGGCCTGCGCGCCCGTGAGCGCGCCGAACGTGCGCACGGGCTCGTCCTTGGCCAGGTCCCTCCACAGCCGCTCGGCGCCGTGGCGGGCCAGGGTGTGCTCCACCCGCAGCGATCCGCGCAGCTTCACCACGTCCTCCGCACTGTACGGGCGGGTGATGCCCTGCCAGCGCGCGTCCGTCACCCACTTGATGTCCAGGTCTTTCACCTGCGCGTCGAAGCTGTCCATCGGTCTCGTCCTGTTTTCTCGAAGGTCTGCCCCGGCGCATGTGCCGGAAAAGAGTGCGTCAGTGCGGGAGTGCGTCAGCACGTCCCGCTATTCCCTATTCCCTGTTCCCTATTCCCTATTCCCTCACAGCCCGTCAGTCCCCGCACTTGCCGCCGTCCAGCACCTGGTACGCCGGCAGCGTCAGGAACGCCTCGAACTCGCTGCCCAGCACCAGGTCGTCCAGCAGGGTGCAGGCCTTTTCCAGGCAGCGCGCGTCGTCGCCGCGCTCGGCCCGCAGCGCCTGCATCTCGGCGTCGCGCAGGCGCGTGTAGTCGTCGGGGGTGAAGAAGCCGTCGCCGTCGCCGTCGTTCAGGATGGGCGCGCGGTGGCGGATCCACTGCCACAGCTGCGCGCGGCTGATCTCGGCCGTGGCCGCGTCCTCCATCAGGTTGTGGATGGCCGCCGCGCCGTTGCCCTTGAGCCACTGCTCGATGTACTGCAGGGCCACGTTCACGTTGAGCCGCGCGCCCTCTTCCGTGATCTGCCCGCCCACGATCCCCGTCTCCAGCAGGGCGTGCGAGGCTACGTCCACGTCCTCGCGCTTCACGTCCTTCTGGTTGGGGCGGTCGCCCAGCACCTTGTCGAACTGCGCCCGGGCCACGGGGACGAGGTCCGGGTGCGCCACCCAGGTGCCGTCGAAGCCCTGCGACGCCTCGCGGGCCTTGTCCTCGTTCACCTTGGCCATGGCGCGCTCGTTGACCTCGGGGTCGCGGCGGCTGGGGATGAACGCGGCCATCCCGCCCATGGCGTGCGCGCCGCGGCGGTGGCAGGTCTTTACCAGCAGCTCGGCGTAGCTCTTCATGAACGGCACGGCCATGGTCACCTGCACGCGGTCCGGCAGCACGAAGTCGCCGCGGTTCCGGAACTTCTTGATGATGCTGAAGATGTAGTCCCACCGGCCCGCGTTCAGCGCGGCGGCGTGGTCGCGCAGCTCGTACAGGATCTCGTCCATTTCGAACGCGGCCAGGATGGTCTCGATGAGCACCGTGGCGCGGATGGTTCCCCGGGGAATGCCCAGCTCGTCCTGCGCGGCGTTGAACACGTCGTTCCACAGCCGGGCCTCGCGGTGGCTCTCCAGCTTGGCGAGGTAGAAGTACGGCCCGCTCCCGCGCTGGATGAGCTCCTTTGCGTTGTGAAAGAAGAACAGCCCGAAGTCGAAGAGCGACGCGGAGACGGGCTGCCCGTCCACCGTCACGTGCCGCTCCGGCAGGTGCCAGCCGCGGGGACGGACGATGAGCACGGCCGTCTTCTCGTTCAGCCGGTACTGCTTGCCGCCGGCGTCCAGCTGCAGGGTGCGGCGCACGGCGTCGGCGAGGTTGGCCTGCCCCTCGAGCACGTTCTTCCACGTGGGCGAGAGCGCGTCCTCGAAGTCGGCCATGAAACAGCTGGCGCCGGAGTTGAGCGCGTTGATCACCATCTTGGCGTCCGTGGGCCCGGTGATCTCCACGCGCCGGTCCTGCAGGTCCGGCGGGGTGGGGGCCACGGACCAGTCGCCCTCGCGCACGTGGGCCGTTTCTTCCAGGAACGTGGGCTCGCCGTCGGCGTCCAGCCATTCCTGCCGCTCGTCGCGGGCGCGCAGCAGCTCCATGCGCGTGGGGTTGAAGCGGCGGTGCAGGTTGGCGACAAAGGCCAGCGCCTCGGGCGTGAGCACCCGGGCCGTCAGGCCGTTCTCCTCGCCCAGCACCTGCACGCCCTGCGCATCCGTGGTCTCCACAAGTCCAGCCGACATGCGCGTTTCCCCTTTTTGTTTAGAGGTAGGTCGAACCCGGTTTCGTACCCGCCGTCACGCCGCGTCCGGGCGCACGAATCTAACCCTTTGGACGGGGTCGCATAACCGTTTAGCAACAGTGGTTCCATGAGCACCGCTCAGCTACGGCACAGCGGGCACAGTTCGCTTCTTGTGCGGTAGCCTGATGCGTTCCGAGCAGATGGGGACCCCTACCCGAACGGGTGGGGCGCGGTGGCGGGGCGGGAGGTAAGTGGTGACGGTGGATGAAGTTGCGGTGCGGATGTCCGGATCGCGCCGGGAGCGGGGCGCCCCCCTCCCCGACCCTCCCCCGCAAACTGCGCGGGGGAGGGAGAACGGCGGTCGCGGGCGCGAGGTTTTCCGCACGGGCGGGGTGCCCCTCCCCCCGGCCCCCTCCCCGCTCGTTCCTCGCGGAGAGGGGGAGGACCTTCGGTGCCGGAGATCCGAGCCGGCGTGGCACCGGCCCGTGACGGGACAGTCCGCGCAGGCGGACTTCGTGTGTTCGTTGCGGCGAATTCATTCGCTCTGCCCGGAGCCTCGTCGGCGCGGCCGCGGTTCGGTGGATGCCGCGTCCGCTTCCGTCAGTTTCCCGGGGAGGCGGGAGCCCGAGAGGCCAGGATGGCGGCCTTGAACGCGGCCCAGCGCTCCCGGTCCAGCTCGCGCATCGACTCGGGGTGCGTGTAGTAGGCGTAGACAACCTCCGTCTCCACCAGCGATGCGAAGTAGACCACCGGGTACGGGCGGCCGTCCTTCTCCCCCTCCAGGAACAGGGCCGGGTAGCCGTTGATCAGGTGGCGTTCCAGCGACACGGCCGTAAAGCCCCGCGCCTCGAAGTCGGCCTTCATGGTGCTCTCGTCGCCCCCGCCGCCGATGAAGCGGTCGGTGTCCACGTCGTAGCCCATGTTCATGCTGATGGCCACGGAGTAGTACCCGTCGTGCGTGGCGTGCTCGGGGTTGGCGGCGTGGGCGGCGCTGTCGGCGGGGCTCATCCAGTACGTCCGCATCGTCTGGCTCTCGGGATCCACGGCCACGTAGCCCTCCGGGATGCGGAAGCGCACCGGGAGGTCGTACAGAAAGCTGCCGCGCGAGAACTCGCCGAAGCTGACGTCGCGCAGGGTCTCGGGCGGCTGGGCACGCGCGGCGCCGGGCAAGGCCGTGAGCAGCAGGGTGGCCGCGAGGAGGATGATTCGCATCATGATTCCAATTCGGGATGAAGGCGGATGGGGAGAAGCACGTGGAAGGATGGGACCGGCCGTCATGCAACGGTGCGCGCGAAGTGGAGGCGGCGCAAGCGATTCAAAGGGAACGGATGCCCGGCGATGCATCCGTGAGCGTCGAGGACCGTGCCGGTCGATGCGGGCTCTCTGCACCGGCGGGGCGCCCCTCCCCCCGGCCCCCTCCCCGCTCGTTTCTCGCGGAGAGGGGGAGACCTTCCGTGCCGGGGCTCCGAGCCGGCGTGGCACTCGCCCCGTGGCGGACAGTCCGCGCAGGCGGACTTCGTGTAGTCGTTGCGGCGAATTCATTCGCTCTGCCCGGAGCCTCGCCGACGCGGCCGCGGTTCTGTGGATGCCGCGCCTGCTTCCGTCAGTTTCCCGGGGAGGCGGGCGCCGGAGAGGCCAGGATGGCGGCCTTGAACGCGGCCCAGCGCTCCCGGTCCAGCTCGCGCATCGACTCGGGGTGCGTGTAGAAGGCGTAGACCACGTTCGTATCCACCAGCGACGCGATGTAGACCAGCATCCCCCGGCGGCCGTCCTTCTCCGCCTCCACGAACAGGACCGGGTAGCCGTTGATCCGGTGGCGTTCCAGCGATACGCCCGAAAAGCCCTGCGCCTCGAAGTCGGCCTTCATGGTGGTCTCGTCGCGCCCGCCGCCGGCGAAGCGGTCGGTGCCCACGTCGTAGCCCACGTTCATGCTGAGGGAGACCGAGTAGAACCCGTCGCGCATCGTGTGCTCGGGGTTGGCGGCCTGGGCGGCGCTGTCGGCGGGGCTCATCCAGTACGTCCGCGTCGCCTGCCCCGGGGGCCTGACGGCCACGTAGCCGTCCGGGATGCGAAAGCGCACCGGGAGGTTGCTGATGAACCCGTTGCGCGTGAACTCGCCGAAGCTGACGTCGCGCAGGGTCTCGGCCGGCTGGGCGCGCGCGGCGGCGGGGAAGGCCGTGAGCAGCAGGATGGCCGCGAGGAGGATGGGTCGCATCATGATCCTGATTGGGGGATGAAGGCGGATGGGGAGAATCTCGGGAAGGAACGGACGGCGACGTGCAACGGTGCGCGCGCGGCAGGGGCGGCGCCAACGGATCCAACGGAACGGATCGCGGTGGATACACTCGCCGGATTGTGGTTGTGCCGGTCAGGCGGGCTTTTCGGCACGGGCGGGGCGCCCCTCCCCCCGGCCCCCTCCCCGCTCGTTTCTCGCGGAGAGGGGGAGACCTTCCGTGCCGAAAATCCGAGCCGGCGTGGCACCGGCCCGTGACGGACAGTCCGCGCAGGCGGACTTCGTGTAGTCGTTGCGGCGAATTCATTCGCTCTGCCCGGCCTCGCGATGCGGCCAGCGGCTTCGCCCTCCACCAGAATCAGCCCGTGCCGCGTCCTCCTCCGCCAGCAGGTCGTCGAGTGCGTCCAGGCGGGCGGTCCAGGCGGTGCGCTGGGTGTCGATCCAGGCGGCGGCTTCGTCCAGTGGCTGGGGATTGAAGGAAAGCAGGTGCTCCCGCCCGGCACGGCGCCGGCGGACCAGGCGTGCGCGCTCCAGCATGCGGATGTGCTTGGAGACGGCGTTCAGCGACATGGCGAACGGCTGCGCCAGCTCCGTCACGCGCGCCTCGCCCTGCGACAGCCGCCGCAGGATGGCGCGCCGCGTGGGATCGGCGAGGGCGATCAGCGTCTGGTCCAGCTCCGTCTGCGTCATCCGTGCATCCCCGGTTGCTCAACCCTCCGGTTGAAGCTCATCCCGTCCGCCCGCGGTGTCAATCATCCGGCGATGCGTGCGATTCGCCCGCATCGCGCTGAACGGATGCCAACGGGCGAGCCCCGGCCCGCCGGCGATGCACCTGCCACGGGCGAGAAGATTCCTCACTCGTTCCTCGTTCGGAATGACAATCCGAGGAGCGCGGCGGGGATGGGTGACCGCCGGAGCCGGAATCCTCATTCCTGGACCGCTTTGCTTCCGCACTAACGCACTGACGCACTCACGCACTTTTACTTTCGCACTTTCGCACTCCCGCACTTTCGCACTGCCTTTACAACGGTACGCTCCGTGCTTGTTCCGTCGCCCGGCCACCGGCGCGAGGCGCGCGCCGGGCCGCACACGTGGACGGAGACGAGACGATGGCGAAGACCGACCGCAGCGGGCACACCACCACCGACCACGACTTCATCCGTCGCTGGGTCGAGGAGCGCGGAGGCAAGCCGGCGCGGGTCAAGCGCACGGGCAAAGGCGAAGACCCCGGCATCCTGCGCATCGACTTTCCCGGCTTCAGCGGCGAGGGCACGCTGGAGGAGATCGAGTGGGAGGAGTGGTTCGAGAAGTTCGAGGAGAACGACCTCGCCTTTCTGCACCGCGACATCAAGGGCGACGACGGCGAGCTGGACCGCTTCAACAAGCTGATCAGCCGCAAGGGCACGGAAGAGGGCGACGACTGAACGCGGGGCGGGCACCATGCCCGCCCCGCCCGTCGTTCGTCACCGCACGCGGTCGAACCGCAGCTCGCGCACGCGCTCCACGCCGATGGAGAACGCCTGCACCCGGCCGTCCGCCCCGCGGCTGAAGCGGATGATGGACCCGCCCGGCCCCGTGAACGTGTCGGCGTAGGCGGCCGTCAGGGGGATGGTGATGTCCGGGCGCATCCGCAGCACCACCCGGCCGTTCACCACGGCGGCCGTGTAGGTGGCCTCGGCCTCGTCGCTGCGGTACTCGCCGGCGTACGAGGCCAGGTTCGCCGCGCTCGTGTCCGCCGGCGCGGCAGGCTCGTACGTCACCGTGTCGCCGTCGGGGTAGACGATCCGCGCGAGCACCGGCGTCCCCTCCACGAACTCCACCCGACTGCCGCCGGGGCCGAAGAAGGTCGACGCGCCGATGGGGATGAGCTCCGTGCCGCCCGCCGTGCGCAGCTTGCCGTCCGCCATCGCCATCCGCAGGGGCGCGCCCGTGCGGCGGTTGCGGTACACCCCCGCGCGGCGCTGCAGCTCCGCCGCCTCCACGGGGACGGCGGCGGGCGGGACCGGGTCGGCGTCGGGCTGGAGCCGGTCCGCCATGAAGAGGGCGGCCGCGCGCGTAGCCAGGCCCGGGTTGGCGTTGCCCGCGTTGCACAGCAGCGCCACGGAGACGCCCGCGTCCGGGTAGCGGGCCAGGTACGCGCGGTAGCCGGCCGTGGCGCCGCTGTGGCTCACCTCGCGCACGCCGCGCATCTCGCCCACGGACAGTCCCAGCGCGTACTCGATGCGCCGCCCGTTGTTCAGCACGCCGCGCGTCTCCAGCGTGTCCATCCCCGCCAGGGTGCCGGCATCCAGCGCCTGGTTCCACCGCAGCAGGTCTTCCACCGTGGTCAGCAGGCCGCCGTTGCCGTGCACGTTCTCGAACGGCATCTGCAGGTGCCACGCGCCGTCGTCCATCGTGTAGGCGCTCGCGCGGCCCGGCACCGTGCGGGTGAAGTCGTCGCGCCACTGCGTCTTGCTCATCCCCAGCGGCTCGAACAGCTCGCGGCGGCTGAACTCGGCGAAGCTCACGCCGCTCACCCGCTCCACGATCACGGCCAAGAGGTTGTAGCCCGTGTTGCTGTACGAGTACTCCGCGCCGGGGGTGAAGTTGAGCGACTTTTGCCGGCTCACCACGTCCAGCGTGTGGGCGTGCGTGTAGATGCGCGTCCCCCGCGGCCAGCCGGCCAGCTGCATCACGCTTCCCCAGTCGCGCAGGCCGCTGGTGTGGTTCAGCAGGTGGCGCAGGGTGATGGGGGTGCCGTAGTCCGGCACCTCGGGGACGTAGCGCCGCACGTCGTCGTCCAGCGACAGCTTGCCCTGCTGCGCCAGGCGCACGATGGCCGCGGCCGTGAACTGCTTGCTCACGGAGCCCGCCTCGAACACCGTCCCCGGCGTGTTGGCGATGCCGTGCTCCAGGTTGGCGCTGCCGTACGCGCGGGAAAGCACCGTGCGCCCGTTCTGCGCCACGGCCACGGCGCACCCGGGCGACTGCGGGTTGTTCCACGCGGCGAAGAGCGAGTCCACCCGCACGGCGGGGTCGGACTGCGCGTGTGCCCGCGCCGCGAACAGCGCCGGAGGGATGAGGAGAAGGTGACGGATTCGCATCGGGGGGTCATACGGGTTGCGGGGAGGGTGGGGCGCCGGAATCATAGGTCCTGACGAATTCCACCGCCATCTGGATTCACCGATGCCCATCCCCGACCCACTGCTCACCGGCCGCCGCGTGCTCATCCGCCACCCGGCACCGGAAGACGAGGCGGAGTTCATCCGGATCGTTCGCGCCAGCCGCCGCTTTCACGCCCCGTGGATGGCGCCCGCGGCCACGCCGGAGGCGTTCGCGAACCTCGTGCGCCGCACGGCGGACCCCGACTTCAAGTCGTTCCTCGTCTGCCGGAGGGAGGACGGCGCCATCGTGGGGTGCGCCAACCTGAGCCAGATCTTCATGGGCCCGTTCCAGAACGCGTACATGGGGTACTGGGCGGGAGCGCCGTACGCGGGGCGGGGGTACATGACGGAGGGCGTGGCCCTGGTGCTCACCCACGCCTTTCGCGTGCTCAAGCTGCACCGGGTGGAGGCCAACCTGCAGCCCGGCAACGCCCCGTCGCGGGCGCTGGTGCAGCGGCTGGGGTTCTCGATGGAGGGATTTTCGCCCCGCTACCTCAAGATCGCGGGCCGCTGGCGGGACCACGAGCGCTGGGCCATCCTGCGCGAGAACTGGCGCCCGCCCCGCATCCGCCGCGGCTGATGCGCCGATTTTTCGGAAGGTGTTGCTGAACCCGCCGGGAGCGCCTTCACGGAACCGTCATCCTGAGGGAGCGCTTGCACCTGGCCTGAACGCAAACGGATGCTTGCGCGCGACCGAAGGATCTTGCCCGCGCCACCTGGATTGGGCCTCCGTGCACCGGGACCGGGCTCTCGTCCTGCACGCAAGATCCTTCGGTCGCCGCCATAGGTCCTTGGCTGGTAAAGGTTTGCGCGGCGGCTCCCTCGGGAATTCCAAGCCTTTGCAAGGCTCGATGGATGCAAAACGGGCCCCGCCGGCGTGGCGGGGCCCGTTTTCGCCGGCTGGGCCTGAAGCAGCCCGTGCGTCAGCGCGAAAATTCCAGGCCAGTCATGTAATTGGTGGTGCCGATTTCAGTGGTCGCGGGAATCACCAGCACGGCACGCAGGCTGCGGCCGGAGTCCTCCAGGGCGACGTCCGCGTGCAGCCGGAACCGCGAGGTACCCACGTTCGTCAAGGTGAGGCCGCCGTCGCTCAGCCGCGGGGCGTACCGGGCGCGGATGGTGTCGCTCTCGATGGCCCCCCGCGCCCCGTTCGCCGCCACCAGGTTCGAGCGCATCACGAACGTCGCCTGGTCCGGCGCGGAGAGGGTCAGCTTGCCGTCCAGGATCTCGCGGCTGCCGCCCCCGGGCTGGTACGATCTGACGAACGTGGGCGGGCGGTAGTTTTCCACCGTGGTCAGGGTCCAGCGGCCTTCCGGCCCGTCGGGGGCGGTGTTGTTCTCGCAGGCGGCCAGCATCACGGCGCCGGCGACGAGGAGGATTCGGCGGATGTACATCATGCGGATGGTCTTGGGTTCGTGGTGCGATTGGAAAGGGCGGCCCGTCACAACGATCCAGGCCGTCCACCTGACACAGCGTCCGTCAGGCGGATGCGCCGGATGACGCCGCCAGGGCCCGCTCCGCCTGCTCCAGGTGGCGGAGCTGGTGGCTGGGAAGGATGCTGAGCGCCGCGAACGCGTTGTACTTGACGCGCGCGTTGAACGGCGAGGTCACGCGCACGCGGTGGATGGGCAGCCCGTCCGCGGCGCGCACCAGCTCCATCTGCTCGTCCTGCAGCCGGTCGAACTCCGCGACCAGCTCCGCCGGCGGGGTGACCGCTTCCGGGATGAACTTCGGCGTCGTCTTGACCTTCATCCCCTTGCCCGGCTGCATGGACTTCCACAGCAGCCAGCCGATGACCCCCAGACGGTAGCGCGACGGCCCCGCCCCGCCCAGCCCCCGGGCCTCGCGGATGGCGTCGCGCAGCTGCGGGATGAACACGCGCGACGTCAGGTTCAGGTGCGCCACGCACTCCGCCGGCGACCAGCTGTCCGGGGACGGGCGCCGCGCCCACCCGTCCGCGGGCACCCGCGCCGCCAGCCGGTGCAGCCGCTCGCGCGCGGCGGTGAACTCGTTCGCCAGGTCCTGCAGCTGTGCATTCATCTCGGGCTCCGAAAAGGCGGGTCGGGTGCGGGCTGCGCTCACTCGCCGGTGAGCGGGGGGACGTACACGCTCAGGGTCTGCAGGGGCACGGAGCCGGTGTTGCGAATCTCGTGCGTCTCGCCGCGCTCCACCAGCAGCAGCACGCCGGGCCGCAGCACGTGCTTCTCTTCCTGCACGATGGCCGCGCCCTCGCCCGCGACCACGTAGATCCACTGGTCGTTGGCGGGGTGCAGGTTGCTGGGCCCGCCCTCGGACGTGCCCGGCGCCAGCACCATCGTGGCCCCGGCCGCGTGCTCGGTGCGGGCGATCTCGCGCCATCCCTCCACAAAGTCCAGCTCCTCGTGGTGCATCGTCGTCCCGGGTAGACGGTGGGTGGTTGCGATGCGTCATCCGCGCATCGTTCGGGGGCCGTTCCCGGGGCGCGCGGAGGATGCGGGCGGCGCGCTCGCAGGATCGGATGCGGGGCGGCGGGGCGCCATCGGCGTCCGCCGGACAGGGTGTGCGGAGATGCCTTACGGGCGCCCGTCCCGGACCTTCGGCAGGCGGCGGATGCGCGTCGCGGCGCGTCCCGCCCGGTGCCGTGCCCGGCCTGCCTCTTGCACCCCGCGGTGCACAGAGTGGCGCGCCGCGCCGGAGATTGCAACGACACCGCCGGGAGGCCGGAGTGGACCCCAATCAGAATCCCACCTGCGTTTTCTGCCGAATCATCGGCGGGGACGAGATGGTGAGCGTGATCCACGAGGACGAGGAGATCATCGCGTTTCTCGACATCCAGCCGCTGCATCCGGGGCACGTGCTGGTGGTGCCCAAGGAGCACTACAAGAACCTGTTCTACGTCCCCGAGGAGCTGGCGACGCGCACCTTTACGGTGGCCAAGCGCATTCTCCCCGGGCTGCGCAAGGCGACGGGGTGCCGCGCCGTGAACCTGTTCTCGCCCAACGGCGCGGACGGCGGCCAGGACGTGTTCCACTTCCACCTGCACCTCATCCCCGTGCCGGCCGAGGCGCCGTTCCCGCTGCAGCTGCCGGATCCCAACGCGCCGGTGCCGTCGCGCTCGCAGCTGGACGTGATGGCGACCCACGTGATGCGGTGCATCCACGACGAGTTCGACGCCGCGCACGCCGAGGCCCAGGCCGCCGAATCCGCCGCGGCCGAGTCCGCCGCCGCCGAGCCCGCCACGGCCTGAGCGGCGCCGGTTCCACGTCGCCGAGCCCCCGCACCCAGCCGGTGCGGGGGCTCGGCGTTTTCCGGTGGATTCGCCGTGTTCGCCGCGTTCGCAACGCGGCCTCCATCCCACGGGAGGACTCCGGAGCGCCGTCTCCCGTCGGGGCTCTCACCCCCCGCCCCCTCTCCCGTACGCCACCTGTCCGGCACCCTCGGTTGCCTGCCCCGTACGGGAGAGGGGGAGACCTTCCGTCGCGGCGCGGGCCGGCGGATCCGCTCGCACGTGATCGGCCGTCCCCGGCTGCCGGCCCTGCCTGTGACGAGTCCTATCTGCCGCGCGCTCCGGGGAACCTCGCCGTGTACGATACTGGAGAGGACGAAGGACGAAAGCCTCCGTGGACGGATCGAGCCGTCGCCTTCCTCGGAACGACGGCGCGGACGGGGAGATTGCGGCACGGGATGGACCGGGCGGCGCTGTCCTCGAGAAATCGATCCGGGGGCTGAAGCGCATCTTCACAAAAAACCGGGCCTGGACGCGAACGTCCAGGCCCGGCAAACCACTGCGCGTGAGCGCAGGGATTACATCGCGGCGCTGTCGGTGGTCGCACCGGCGGCGGCGCTGTCCATCGGCATGCCGGTGCCGGCGGCGGCGCTGTCCATCGGCATGGCGCCCGGGGCGGCCATGGTCGTGTCCATCGGCGGCGTCACGACGGGCGCCGTCTCGGCGGCCGGGGCAACGGTGGTGGTGTCCTCGGTGGTGGCGGTCTCGCTGTCGCCGCCGCCACAGGCGGCAAGGGCCAGGATGCCGAACAGCGCGATGAGCTTCTTCATGGTCGTGTGCCTTTCAGGTCGTTTGAAAAACGGACCGGCGCGCCAGCGGCGCGCCGGCCGGGTTTACTGCCGTTCGGCTCAGTTCGCGGCCGAGTCGGTCGTCACGGCGGTGCCGGTCGTGCCGGTCTGCGCCTCGCCCTGCATGGTGTCCTGCGTGACGGTCGTGGTGGTCACCACGCTGTCGGTGGTCGGAACGACGGTCGGCTGGTTCACCGTGTCGGTGCCCTGGACCGTGCTCACGCTCGTGTCCTGCGAGACCGTGCCCTCGCCGCCCTCGGCCGCGTCGTCGCCACCGCCGCAGGCCGCAAGGGCCGCGATCGCCACGATCGAAAAGATGCGCTTGGTCATTGCTGTAGCTCCGTTCTTGTGTTTTGAATCACCCGGCCGTCCGGCCGGCCGCCCTCCGCGTCGTCGCCGCGGTCGGACCCATAGTTTGGCAACGGATATGCCGCATGTGCCCATTCGCGGCGCGGTGGCGAAAATCCGCGCCAACGCTTAGTTTTCCAGCGTTCTCCGCACTTCGGCACCGTTCGCCGGAGCCATTCGGAAGCAAGTCTGACTGTTCAGTGAACACCTCCAGTGCGTTCAGTGAACACGGGCAGCGAACGCGAACCACACCGGAAGCCGTTCCATGAGAGGCCTGACGCTCCGCGCCAAGGTGTTCCTGATGTTCGCCGTCACGTCGCTGCTCATCGTGGCGCCGGCGCTGCTGCTCATTGCCCAGGCGGTGGAGCGCGGCGTGTACGAGCGCGCCCGCGACGAGCTGTCCAGCGCGCGCGTGTCCATGGTGAACCAGTGGGAGGCCCGCGAGCAGGGGATGGTGAACACGGCGCAGCTGCTGGCCCTGGACACGATGGTGGTGCGCCACTGGCGGCGGGCGCAGTTCGGGCGGGTGCAGCGGCGCATGGAGGCGTCGCTGGAGCAGCGCCGCGGGCAAGCCGCCCTGGAAAAGGACCGCCCCCTCGTCATCGACACCCTGGGCACCACCCGCGTGGGGGCCCGGCTCGACGCCCGCGCCATCGCCGGCGCCGTGGAAGGGGGCACCACCGTGGTGGCCCTGCCGGACAGCTCCACCACGCCGCTCCGCTTTGCCATGGTGGAGATGTGGGACGACACGGTGCGGCTGGGCTACGTGGGGGTGGGCACCTACGTGAGCGCGGCGGCGTTCAAAAAGAACCTGGGCGGCAAGAGCGACGTGGCCCTGATGGTGGGCGACTCGCTGGTGGACGCGACCCTGCCGGACAGCGTGCGCAGGTTCCTGAGCCGCAGCGAGCTGGGGCTGCTGGTGTCCAGCGGCGACGCGCCCCGGCAGCTGGACGCCGACCAGGCGTACATGGCGTCGCCCATCACGCTCACGGCGGGCGGGCTTCCCCTCACGGCCATCCTGCTGCGCCCCATCACGCAGGAGCTGGAGGTGTCCACGGCCATCAAGCGCTCGCTGTTCGGCATCGGCTTCGCGGCGCTGGTGCTGGCCCTGGTGCTGGCGGCCGTCATCTCCCGCATCGTGGCCCGCCCCACGCAGGCCCTGGCCGAGGCGTCGGCGCGGATGGCGCGCGGCGACTTCGCGGCCCCGCTTCCCCGCGCGGGCGCGGACGAGATCGGGCAGCTGGCGCGCGCGTTCGGCGAGATGCGGCGGGCCATCGCCGACCGCGAGGCGCGGCTGCGCAGCGCCCAGGCGGAGATGATCCACCGCGAGAAGCTGGCGGCCATGGGGCGGCTGGTGGCGCAGCTGAGCCACGAGATCAACAATCCCATCTACAACATCCAGAACTGCCTGGAGGCGCTGGAGCGGCGGGGCGACCCGGCGGACCCCAACCGCGAGTTCCTCACCCTCGCGCAGGAGGAGCTGGCGCGCCTGGCGGGCCTCACCCGGCGGCTGCTGGACCAGAGCCGTCCCCAGAGCGACGCCAGCAGCCTGCTGAACCTGAACGCGCTGGTGACGCGCGTGCTCACCCTGGCGCGGCCGGAGCTGGAGGGGCGCGGGGTGGAGGTGGCGGCCCGTCTGCAGCCGGACCTGCCCCCCGTGGTGGCGCACCCCGAGGCCATCCAGCAGGTGCTGGCCAACCTGGTGGCCAACGCGGGCGACGCCATGGCCGGGGGAGGCCGGCTGAGCGTGACCACGCGGGCGGACGGCGACGCGGTGGAGGTGGTGGTGGAGGACACCGGCGCCGGGATCAGCGAGCGGGACCTGCCGCACATCTTCGAGGCGTTCTACACGACCAAGCCGGGGGTCACGGGGATCGGGCTGGGATTGTTCGTGTCGGAGGGGATCATCCGCGGCCACCGCGGCCGCATCGACGTGGAGAGCACGCCGGGCCAGGGCAGCCGCTTCGTCGTGCGCCTGCCCCGCGAAACGCTGGACGAGTCGCTCTCCGACGCCTCCCCCGCGCGCGACGAGGTGCCGGAGCCGGCGGTGGCGGCGGATTGACGGAGGGACGGAGGGATGCGAGTGCGAAAGTGCGAAAGTGCGAAAGTGCGAAAGTGCGAAAGTGTGAAAGTGTGAAAGTGTGAAAGTGCGAAAGTGCGAAAGTGCGAAAGTGCGAAAGTGCGAAAGTGGGGAAGGGGCGGGCTTCCGTACCCGGCGACTGAAGTCGCGGCAATGAACCCGTGATATCGGCCTTCGCCGACAGGTCTGGCACGGGCGAGTGCCGTGGGGTACACGGAGATCCGTCGGGCGGGGGTGGGGAGCCGGCGCGGCGCGGGATGCCGGGGAGGGCCGGATATCGTCTGCGCGGGTCGCGTTCGACGGTACGCTGCACGCGCAGGATGAATTCTCCCTCCCCCGCGCAGTTTGCGGGGGAGGGTCGGGGAGGGGGGCGCTCCGCCCGCGGCGGTCGCCCGTCACCGCGAGGGAAGGTCTCCCCCTCTCCCGTACGGGGCAGGCAATCGAGGGTGCCGGAGAGGTAGTGTACGGGAGAGGGGGCCGGGGGGTGAGGGCCCCCGCCGGGAGACGGCGGCCCGGAATCCTCGCCTGAGATGATGCTCCCCCTGTACGATGCAGCTGGATCCGCGGCATCCTTGGCCGTCTGGATCCGCGGCATCCTTGGCCGTCTGGATCCGCGGCATCCTTGGCCGTATTGAAGCTGACGTCGCAGCGATCTTTGGCGTTGCGGTTCCTGAATCACGAGACGAAGACGATTCCATGCCGGATACCGCGCGCATCCTGATCATCGACGACGACCGCGCGTTCCGCGTGGGCACGGGCGCCCTGCTGGCCGACGAGGGCTACGCGGTGGAGGCCGCCGCCAGCGGAAACGAGGGGCTGGAGAAGCTGCGCGACGACCAGTTCGACATGGTGCTGCTGGACCTGCGCATGGAAGGGCGCACGGGGCTCTCCGTGCTGGAGGAGCTTCGCCAGGGCGGCAACGACGTGCCCGTGCTCATGCTCACGGGCTTCGCCACGGTGGACTCCGCCGTCGCGGCGCTCAAGCTGGGCGCGGACGACTACCTCACCAAGCCCTGCGACAACGCCCTGCTGCGCTCCAAGATCAAGGCCATCCTGGCCCGCCGCGAGCCGGTCCTCGGGGCGGGCGCGTCGCGCATCGTGGGCACCAGCAGCAAGATGCGCGAGGTCAAGCGCGCCATCGCCCGCGTGGCGCCCACGGAAAGCACCGTCCTGCTCCGCGGCGCCACGGGCACGGGCAAGGAGCTCATCGCCCGCGCCCTGCACGACGAAAGCCCGCGCCGGCCCCGTCCCTACCTGGCCATCAACTGCTCGGCGCTGGCGGAGGGGCTGCTGGAGTCGGAGCTGTTCGGCCACGCGCGGGGGGCGTTCACGGGCGCCGTGAACGAGCGCAAGGGACTGTTCGAGGAGGCCAACGGGGGCACGGTGTTCCTGGACGAGATCGGCGACGTGACGCCCGCCATGCAGGCCAAGCTGCTGCGCGTGCTGCAGGAGCGCGAGATCACCCGCGTGGGCACGTCGCGCACGCTGCCCGTGGACGTGCGCGTGGTGGCCGCCACGCACCGCGACCTGGAGGGGATGGTGGAAGAGGGCACCTTTCGAAAGGACCTGTACTTTCGCCTCAAGGTCTTCCAGATCCGCGTCCCCGAGCTCAAGGACCGCCCCGAGGACGTGCCGGCGCTGGCGGGCGCGGCCCTGGCCCGGTGGAACGAGCGGGTGGAGCCGCACCGGCGCATCGGCGGCATCAGCGAAGAGGCCATCGCCGTCATGCAGGCCTACGACTGGCCCGGCAACGTCCGCGAGCTGATGACGGCCATCGAGTACGCGTGCATCGTCTGCGAAGGCGGGCGAATCCTGGCCCACCACCTCCCCGAGGAGCTGCGCGAGGGCGCCATGGCGGGGTGGACGCCCTCCAACGGGAACGGGGATGCCCGCCGCGCCCTGGCCGATGCCCGCGCGCCGGAAGCCGCCAAGCGCTACGTGGCCCCCGACGCCGACGCCGAGCGCGAGGCCATCCTGCACGCGCTGGAGGAGGCCGACGGCAACCGCACCCGCGCCGCCGCCGCCCTGGGCATGGGCCGCACGACCCTCTGGCAGAAGCTCAAGGAGTACGGGATCTGACGACGGAGTGCGAAAGTGCGAAAGTGCGAAAGTGCGAAAGTGCGAAAGTGCGAAAGTGCGAAAGTGCGAAAGTGCGAAAGTCGGGCGGGTCAGCAGGGTTACGTGGGGGAGGTAATGGGCCGGTGATCCACGCCGCCGGCTGCTCGGTATGGATGCGAAAACCGCCCCGGCGCGTCTACGCCGGGGCGGTTTTGATTATCCGGCAGGCACCGGTCAGCGGACGGCCACGCGCATGGCGGCCGTGGCGGCCGGGAACGGGCGCGCGCAGGCGCTGACGCCCAGCACCGCGGCAATGCGCGCGGTCTCATCCTCCGGGCTGCCCGGGTTGGACACCGGCTCAACATCGCACGTCACGACGCCGCATTTAGCGCACCACATCGTTACTTGGCAACCGCATGCACACCATCCTGAGCAGCAGATGCAGCACTTGTCATCATTGTGCAACGCCATGCGCCAAGACGTGGAGGACGGCGCCGCCTCCGCCGCTGGGCTGAAGGACGCCGGCGCATGGATCGCGGCGCTACGAACCCGGTCGACCACCATCGTGATCTCGGGATCGGTGCGCAGGGTGGCGGGGATGCCGGGCTCCAGGTTCAGCCGCTCCACCAACTGCATCGTGGAGCGATCTCCGGGTGTCATCCGGTAGATCGCCATCGTCACCGTCGTTCCGTTGCGGGCCTGCATGACGGGTACGAACTCGAACTCCACGCGACCCGCCTCGTATGTGAGATTGAATGCCCCGCCCTCACGGATGCTCGCCGACATCATCTGCGTGGGCAGCTGAAGCGTCACCTCCAACACCCGGCTGGCATCGACGCGCTGCGCCGTGGCCGGGCGCGCGAGGAGCAGCACGGGGGCGAGCGTGCAGCAAACCACGGCGCGAACAATCCAGTTCATGGTCCCTGCCTCTGCAAAGGTTAGCTGTGGGGAAAGTCCCGGGACCTGCCCGGCCTCAGTCGTTCCGGCCTCGCGGCTGAACATCGACGCGGAAGATGACGACTGACTGCACGTCGTCCTCGCCCCTTTCGGCGGCGTAGAAGCGGCCGTCTCGCACACCGAACACCTCCGCTTCGCGCGGAAGAAACGCCGAACCCACGTACCGGCCGTCATTCTCGAACAGCGCCCATTCGTGCGGCTGGTCCGCCGGACCGTGCAGGCCCATCCAGACCCGCCCGCGCTCGTCCGCGTGCAGCGCCGCAACAGCGGGCCAGCGCTCCGGAAGCGAGTCCTCCAGCGCCGAGCGGAACATGCGAACTGCCTGCGCCGGCATGTCCGCAACCGCGGATTCCACATCGCCCTGGCTCACGCGTGGCGGATTGTACGGGATGGCGAAACCGCCGGTGCGGCGCCCCTGCAGATCCGTGCTCTCCACCTCCAGCCCAGCGTTCCATCCGTAATGGAGCGTTCCGTCACGGCTCAGCGCGAACAGTCCCGCGTGCCCAAACGGGTTTGGCATGACTGAAAAGCCTCCACCCTGATTCACCCGCAGGAACGAGCGCCCCGGAAAGCGGCGCAAGGGCTCTCCACGCGGGCTGCCGTCCAAGTTCAGCAACCGCAGCACGTCCTCTTGCACCGTATCGTTCACCGTGAAAGGAGGACGCATGAGCGCGAGGTGCGCGTCATTGGCCGGCGTGCGCCGGATGAGGAGCGGCGCGGACGCGAGGGTGGTGACGTACGCGGCCCGGCCGGAGTCCGGCGCGAACACACTCAGGCGGCCGGCGCTCGGGTCGTGGACGAGCAGGCTGTCACCGGGGAGCACCTGCACGCCGTTGATGCCGCGGAACTCGCCGGGCCCCAGTCCCTTGCGACCGATCGTCCGGACAAGCGCTCCGGACGAGTCCAGGACCGCCACCCGCGCCATCATCCAGTCGCCCGCGTATACCCGCCCGCGCGAATCCACGTCCATCCCGGCGATCTGCGTGAAAAGCGTATCCTCGCGGCTGCGCGCCACCTCGCGCACGGGGAAAGCATCGGCGCGGCGTGCATCGGCGTCCGGGAGCGCGGCGCCGTCCTGCGCACCGGCACACCCGGCGCCCCCGCACGTGAGCAGGAGCGCGGCAAGAACGTTCCAGACCGCCGGGTGGCGGCCGTGTCGGCGCGAGCGCATGGGACCGGGAATAGGGGGTGGGAAGCCCAACCGCATGCCGGCACGATGTGATGCAAGCCGCATGCAAAATCGCGGAACACGCATCGCGGCTCGCATCGGTGCACGGCGTCTCAATCCGCGCAGGCGGATTTTGTGTAGTCGTTGCGGCGAATTCATTCGCTCTTTGGGATGCTGGCGATCGAACCGCCCGTCCTCCCACTGTGTTCTGGTAGAAGCCCCGCACACCGTGCGGGGCTTTCGCGTTCGGTGCGACGGGGGTGGCCTGTCGCGGGGGGCGGGGGATGGGTATCGTGGGGGAACAGACGATTCATGGATCTGAACCGAATCCAACCGATGTCCCACGAATCCAACGACGTCTCGCGCCGCGACTTCGCAAAGGCCGCCGTGGCCGCCGTCGCCGTGCCCATGCTCGCCCCGCTGGCCGCCTGCGCCGGCTCGGCGCCCGAATCCGCGCCGGCACCGTCCGCTTCTCCCGACGCATCGCCCGCGGCGCAGCCGGACTCCGCCGCGGCCACGCCACGGCCGCAGGAGCCCACGCCGCTGGCCCGCGCGCTGGCGGAGGCCGTCCGCGTGCAGTACGGCGACCGGATGAACGAGGCGGAGATGGCCAAGGTGCAGCGCAGCATCAGCGGCATCCTGCAGACCGCGGATCGGCTGCGGCGCTTCGAGCTGCCCATCGCCACGGAGCCGTCGTTCGTGTACCGCGTGCCGGGAGGCCTCTCGTGAGCATCCCGGATTCCACCCTCCACTTCTCCCTGGCCGAGCTGGCGGAGCGGGTGCGTACGCGGCAGCTGGACCCCGTGGAGCTGGCGGAAGCGTACATGGACCGGCTGGAGCGCTTTGGGCCGGCGCTGGGCGCGCTCGTCACGGTCACCCGCGAACGGGCGCTGGCGGAGGCACGGCGGGCACGCGACGAGATCGCGGCGGGGCGGTATCGCGGGCCGCTGCACGGCGTTCCCTACGGCGCCAAGGACCTGATCGGCGCGGAGGGCTATCCCACCACGTGGGGCGCGCAGCCGTACCGCGAGCAGCGCCTTCCCGACGCGGCCGTCGTGGAGCGGCTCCAAGCGGCGGGGGCCGTGCTCGTGGCCAAGCTGGCCTCCGTGGAGCTGGCGGGCGGCTTTGGCTACGAGCAGGCGGACGCGTCGTTCACGGGGCCGGGGCGCACGCCGTGGAACCGCGACTACTGGAGCGGCGGGTCCAGCAGCGGCCCCGGCGCGGCGGTGGCGGCGGCGCTGGTGCCGTTCGCCATCGGCAGCGAGACGTGGGGGAGCATCTTCGCGCCGGCCGCGCTCTCCGGCGTCACGGGGCTGCGGCCCACCTACGGCCGCGTGAGCCGGTGGGGCGCCATGGCCCTTTCGTGGACCATGGACAAGATCGGCCCCATGTGCCGCACGGCGGAGGACTGCGGACTGGTGCTGGAGATGATCGCCGGCCCCGACCCGCGCGACGAGTCCGCGCAGGCGCGCCCCTACCGCCACGCGGGCGATGCCGTGCTGCCCCGCCGCCCGCGCCTGGGCGTGCTCAAGGGGAACGCGGAGGGCTCGCAGGCCGAGGTGCGACGCAACTTCGAGGCGTCGCTGGAGGTGCTCTCGCAGTTTGCCGACCTGGTCCGCGACGTGGAGCTGCCGGAGTACCCGTACGGCGCGGCGGCGTCCATGATCATCGACGCGGAGGCCGCCAGCATCTTCGAGGAGCTGGTGAGCAGCGGCCGCGTGCGCGAGCTGAGCGCGCCCGAAGACCGCATCGGCGGATACGCGGGGCAGGTGGTGCTGGCCAAGGACTACCTGCGCGCCATGCGCATCCGCCGTCCCGCCGGCGAGGCGCTGGACCGCCTGTTCGTGGAGGGCGGATTCGACGCGCTGGTGCATCCCACCTGGTCCACGGTGTCGTATCCCATCGGCAAGCCGTTCGACGAGGCGTACACGGACCTCACGGGCGACGGCGAGGGGATCAGCGGCGCGTCCAACCTGGTGGGGCTGCCGGGGATCGCCCTGCCCAACGGGTTCGGGCGCGAGAACCTGCCCACGAGCATCGCCTTTACGGGGCGCGCGTGGTCCGAGGGGCGGCTGATCGCCATCGCCCGCGAGGTGCAGCGGCGCACGGACTGGCACCGCCGCATCCCTCCGGGTTATTGAGGGGCGAACGAAGGGGGAGCCTGGGACCTGATGCGGTGAGGTGACGTGATGTCCGACACGACGGCGCGGGATTTCGAGACGCTCAAGAAGCCCAGGGACGCGTGGAAGAAGCTGGTCTCGCCCGAGGCGTTCGACGTGCTCTTTCACGAGGGGACGGAGCGGGCCGGCACCAGCCCGCTGAACCAGGAGAAGCGGCCCGGCACCTTCGTGTGCGCGGCGTGCAACCTGCCGCTCTTCAAGAGCAGCACCAAGTTCGAGAGCGGCACGGGGTGGCCCAGCTTCTGGGATCCCATCCCGGGCCACATGGAGACCAAGCGCGACTTCAGCGCCATCTGGCCGCGCACGGAGTACCACTGCGCGCGCTGCGGCGGCCACCAGGGCCACGTCTTCAACGACGGCCCCGCGCCCACGGGCAAGCGCTACTGCAACAACGGCGTGGCGCTCACGTTCGTCCCCGAAGGCGAGCCGCTCCCTCCCCTCCGGGACTGAGCAACGGCGGGGCTCACGCGGAGACGCGGAGGAGGCTGGGGGACGCGAGGCGGAACACGGATGATGGAATGCGGCAGAAGCCAAGGGCTGTCATTCCGAGCGAGGAACGAGCGAGGAATCTACTCGGCCGCCAGAAGTGGGTCGCGTAAGTCCGAGGCTCCCCGAAAGCACGTGCTGCCCAGCCAGCAGGAAAAGGGGCGGCGGATCCGATGCGATCCGCCGCCCCTTCTCGTTCTCCTCCGCGCTCTCCGCGTCTCCGCGTGAGGCTGCTGTTCTACCGGGAGCTGGGATCGCGGTAGCCGCGGGCCACCAGGCGGTCCGTGGTGGCGCTGTTCACCTGCATGTAGCGCTCGCCGCGGAACTCGCGGAAGAACACGTAGAACTCCTCGCGCCCGTCCGTGAGCCGGAACGCCGGCGAATCCAGCACCTCGCCGTTCGTGGGGACGTACATCTCCAGCTCGCCGGTACGCATGCGGCCGTTGCGGTTCCAGCTGTAGCTGCCGTCCGCGGCCACGTCCAGGAATCCGAAGCGCGCGTTGGCAGACACGATCCGCCAGCGGCTGCCGTCGATGCGCGTCGCCCCGTCCACCAGCCCCCAGCGGCCCACAAGGCGGGTGTCCACGTCGCCGTAGCCGTAGTCTTCGTCCCGCTCGTCGTCGTAGTCGTCGCGCCCCGGACGGCCGGAGTAGCCGCCGCCCAGGCTGCTCTCCACGTCCAGCACGTACTCGCCGCTGCCGGAGCCCAGCGGATTCACGCGGATCACGTACACGCGGCTTTCCGGCAGGGTGAACTCGATGCGCGAGTCGCGCCCGCCGCCGCCGTCGTCGTCGCGGGTCAGGGCGTTGCCCACGCCGTGCCGGCCGCCGGGCGTGCCCAGCACCAGGTATGAGTCGAAGTCCTCCGAGCGCAGGGTGATGCTCACCCGCTCGCCGGCGCGGCCGTTGTACTGGTACAGGTGGAACGGCTCGCCCCCGTCCAGCGTGGGGTCCGTGGGCGACAGGTAGCCGTCGATGCGCTCGCCCGCCTGCACCAGCCCGTCGCGCCGGTCGTTGCGCGGGCGGGGACGGGGCCGCGGCCGCACGGGATCGTAGCCGTTGTCGTACCCGCCGCCGCCGGACACGCGGCCGCCGGAGAGCGTGAGCATGTACTGCCCCGTGGACCCGCGGCCCAGCGAGCTGGCGCGCACGGTGTACGTTCCGTCCTCGGGGATCACGTACTGCAGGCGCGAGTTGCGCCCGTCGCCGCCGTCGTCGTCGTACGCCAGCTCGCGCCAGCCGCCGCTGCGCCGCGCCGTCCCCAGGCGCAGGTAGGCGTCGAACGCGGTGGAGTTCATCAGCAGCACGATGGTCTCGCCGCGGCGGGCGTCGAACACGTACTCGTCGTAGAAGGCGCCGTTGTCCAGCGCGGGATCGGCGTTGCTCAGCGAGCCGCGGGTGATCTCGCCCGGCACCAGGGAGCGCTGCGCGGCCGCGGTGCCCGCGGTAAGGGTCGCCGCCATCAGCGGCAGCCAGAGAAGCTTGTTCATGGGATGGGTGGGCGTAGCGTGGTATTGGATGGAACGGGCGGGACGTGCTACAAAAGTTTGGGGCAGATGACGACGATCCGCAACATCCATCGCATCGCCTTCTCCCCCGCCGCCCCGCGATGGCGAGGGGATACGATGCGAAGGAAGCCGTGGTTTCGGCACCGCGCCGGAGCGGCCGAAGCCCGCCGCCGCGGAGACGGAAAGACGCGTGGGTTCGATTCGCGTATCTCATTCCGGTGCACTTCCTCGACCGCGGCACGAGCCGTCGGCAAAGGCCGACATCACGTTTTCGGTGCCGCGAATTCATTCGCCGAGGACGGATGCCCGGCGCGGACGCACCGCATCCACCCGTGTCGTCGTCCTCCATCCGCCCCTGTCGTCGTCATCCATCCGCCCCTGTCGTCGTCCTCGATCCACCAGTGTCGTCGTCATCCCATCCGCCCCTGGCTCCGACGTCCTTCGAGGCCGATGGACCCGGCTTCGGGGACGCGGCGCGGGGCTGTGCTAAGTCTTTCGCATCCTGGCGGAACATGGCAGATTGGGGGAATCGAAGGAACCGGCGTTCGTCCCTCCGGGCCGGCGCCCCCCATCCCCAGAATCCCGATCCACGCCATGCTTGCAACCCGCAGCAGACGCACGGGCGCGCTCCTGGCTGCCCTGGTGCTGTCCGGCGGCCCGGCCGCCGCACAGAACGGCTACCTGAGCCCGCCGGACCCCATCCCCGCCATCGTCACGGCGCAGCCCACGCCGGGCGTGCTGGTGGGCCGCGACCGGCGCACGCTGGCGCTGCTCACGCGCGAGGGGCTCCCCTCCATCGCCGAGATGGCGGAGCCGGAGCTGCGGCTGGCCGGGTTCCGCATCAGCCCGCGCACCAACGGCATCAGCGCCACGCGGGCCGCGTACAGCAACGGCATCACCTTCCAGGACCTGGCCACGGGGCAAAAGCGCGCCGTGCAGGTGCCCGCCGGCGCCCGCATCAGCTACACGCAGTGGTCGCCGGACGGCCGCAGCCTGGGCTTCGTGAACGCCACGTCCACCGGGCTGGAGCTGTGGGTCGCGGACGTGGCCACGGCGCAGTCGCGCCGGGTGACGGGCGCGGAGCTCAACGCCACCATCGGCACGCCGTACCGCTGGCTGCCGGACAACTCCGGCTTCGTCGTGGCGCGCATCCCGGCGGGCCGCGGGGCGGCGCCGCGGATCAGCGAGGTGCCCGCCGGGCCCATCATCCAGGAGAACGCGGGACGCTCCGCCCCCGCGCGCACCTACCAGGACCTGCTGCAGAACGCGGGCGACGAGGCGCTCTTCGAGCACTACTTCACGGCGCAGCTCACCCGCGTGCCCCTGGCCGGGGGCGCGCCGGCGGCCCTGGGCGAGCCGGGGATCTTCTTCGGCTTCGATCCCTCGCCCAACGGGCAGTACCTGCTGGTGACGCGGGTCAAGCGCCCGTACAGCTATGTGGTGCCCGCCTGGAACTTTCCCCAGGAGACGCGCGTGCTGGACATGCGCGGCAACCTGGTCAAGCTCGTGGCCGACATCCCCGCCACGGACAACCTGCCCCCCGCCTTCGACGCCGTGGCCGAGGGGCCCCGCGCCGTGCAGTGGCGCAGCGACGCGCCGGCCACGCTGGTGTGGGCCGAGGCGCTGGACGGCGGCGACCCCCGGCGCGAGGCCGCCCTGCGCGACCGCGTGCTGCTGCTGGAGGCGCCGTTCACCGCCCAGCCCACGCGGCTCATCGACCTGGAGCACCGCATGAGCGACGTGCTGTGGGGGCGCGGCGACATGGCCCTGGTGGAGTCGCAGTGGTTCAACACGCGCTGGCAAAAGCGCTTTGCCGTGAACCCCTCCAACCCGTCCGCCGCGCCGCGCCTGCTCAGCGACCGCAGCTACCAGGACCGCTACAGCGATCCCGGCACCCCGCTCATGACCGCCACCCCCACGGGGCACCTGGTGATGAAGTTCACGGGCGACGGCCGGGGCATCTTTCTCACGGCCCTGGGCGCGTCGGAGCGCGGCAACTACCCGTTCCTGGACGTGATGGACACGGGCACGGGGCAGAGCCGGCGGCTGTGGCGCGCGGAGAACCCGTACTACGAGACGGTGGTGACGGTGCTGGACGACGACGGCAACCGCGTGCTCACCCGCCGCGAGAGCAGCACCGAGGCGCCCAACTACTACGTCCGCACGCTTCCGGGCGGCGAGGCGCGGGCCGTGACGGACTTTCGCGATCCCGCGCCGCAGCTGGCCGGCATCCAGCGGCAGATGATCACCTACACCCGCGCGGACGGCGTGCGGCTGAGCGGCACGCTGTACCTGCCCCCCGGCTACGACGCCGCGCGCGACGGGCCGCTGCCCCTGCTGATGTGGGCGTATCCCACGGAGTTCCGCGACGCCGCCTCCGCCGGGCAGATCAGCGACTCGCCCAACCGCTTTTCGCGGCCCCTGGGCACGAGCCACCTGTTCACGCTGCTGGCCGGATACGCCGTGCTGGACAACCCCGCCATGCCCGTGGTGGGCGAGGGCGACGTGGAGCCCAACGACACCTACCTGGACCAGCTGGTGGCCAGTGCCCAGGCGGCGGTGGACAAGGTGGTGGAGATGGGCGTGGCCAGCCGCGACCGCATTGCCGTGGGCGGGCACTCGTACGGCGCGTTCATGACGGCCAACCTGCTGGCGCACAGCGACCTGTTCCGGGCCGGCATCGCCCGCAGCGGCGCGTACAACCGCACGCTCACCCCGTTCGGGTTCCAGGCGGAGCAGCGCACGTACTGGGAGGCCACGGACACGTACACCAAGATGAGCCCGTTCACCTACGCCAACCGCGTGAACGAGCCCATCCTGCTCATCCACGGCGCAAACGACGACAACAGCGGCACCTTCCCCATCCAGAGCGAGCGCTTCTACGCCGCGCTCAAGGGGCACGGGGCCACGGTTCGCTACGTGGTGCTGCCCCTGGAGGCCCACGGCTACCGGGCGCGCGAGAGCACGCTGCACACCCTGGCCGAGATGATCCGCTGGCTGGACACGCACGTGAAGAACGCCCCGCCCCGGGCCCCCGCCGCCACGCCGGCGACGCGGTAGGGGAGGGCAGTGCGTGAGTGCGTTAGTGCGGGAGTGAGCTGACGCGCTTTCGGCGAGGACGGCGAACGGGGCGGACTGGGAATCGACCCAGTCCGCCCCGTTTTATTCCTGCCCTTGACCGTGGAACTTAAGTTGCACTAATTTCGGATGCAGAGGAAATGAATTCAACCAGGATAGAACCATGCTGCTGACGAGCAAAACGCGCGGGCAGGGCGGATCGGTCACCACCACGATTCCGGCTGAGGTTGCGCGCAAGCTTGGGTTGGAGCCCGGCGACGAGCTGTTCTGGGTTGAAGATGGCTCTGGCGGATACCATGTCACGCCGCTGGACCCGGAGACGCAGGCGATGCTGGAAGCCCACGAGGAGATCATCCGCGAGTACCGGGATGTATTCGCCGCACTCGCCAAGTAACGCTGTCCGGATCGGATGATTGACGAGCCCCGCTGGATCACATACCAGGTGCTCCATCTGCTGTACCAGCGGCAGATGGAGCTTTTTGGCGGGCATGCGGGCATTCTGGATAGCAATGTGGTGCAGTCGGCGCTGGCACGGGCCCAGAACATCTACCACTACGTCCCCGAAGCAGACCTGTTCGATCTGGCAGCAACCTACCTCTGCGGGTTCGCCCAGCGGCAGGGATTCATCGGTGTGGCGACGGCGCTGGTCTTTCTGAGAGTGAACGGTGCTCCGCTGCACGTGCCTTCGCCGGAACTGTACGCGGTCGCGATGCAGGCGGCGAACAATGAGGTAGACGAACCCGGTGTCGCGGCCTGGATGCGGGCGCGGGCGCAGCAGCCGCGGGCCGATCTGTGAGCGAGGCCTGAGCTGACGCGCTTTCGGCGAGAACGGCGAACGGGGCGGACTGGAGACGATCCAGTCCGCCCCGTTTGGTATCTCCGTCGCGGCTGAGCGGCTGAAGCCGCCGCAACAACTGCGGAAAGCCCCACGATACTGCCGTGGGGCTTCACCTGCGGCACCAGGCTCGGGTGTACTCACCCGATTGCGGCACGAGCTGTCGGCGAAGGCCGACATTGCGGGTTATTGCCGCGAATTCATTCGCCGGGGACGGATGCATGCCAGGGTGCACCTCATCCATCCGGGCGAGAGCCGTGCGCCGGAACTTCGCCCTGGTGCACTCACCCGGCCGGGGCACGAGCCGTCGGCGAAGGCCGACATCACGTTTTCGGTGCCGCGAATTCATTCGCCGGGGACGGGGCCCGGCATCCACACCCGCACTCGCCCGGTGCACCGCCTTCACCGTTCTGTGTTCGCGGTCCCTGCTCTGAATCCGCAGGCTCCTACGCCGCCGCGCGGTGCAGGTACTCGCGGTTGATGGAGGCGGCGATGGCGTCGGCGGCGTGGGGGCGGCCGATGCGGCGGGCGGCGTCGGAAAGGCCTGTGAGCAGGCCGGGCTCGTGGAACAGCCGCCGCAGCTGCGCCCGCAGCGCCTCCTGCGTGGGCGCGCACAGGGCAGCGCCCTCTGCGACGACGGCGCGGGTGTTCTCCTCCTCCGCGCCGGGGATGGGGCGGGTGAGCAGCAGCGGCTTGCCCAGTGCCAGCGTCTCGCTGACCGTGAGCCCGCCGGGCTTCCCCACCACCACGTCCGCCGCGGCCAGGTACTGCTCCATCCCGCGCACGTGGCCGTACACCCGCAGCCGCTCCTGCGCCATCCCCGCCGACGCCAGCCGGCAGCGCGCCGCGTCGTTGCGCCCGCACACGGCCAGCAGCTGCACGCCGGGCTCCGTGGACCGCAGCGCCGCCGTCACCCCCTCCTCCACGCCGATCCCCAGCCCGCCGCCCATCACCAGCGCCACGGGCCGGTCCGGGGCCAGCCCCAGCGCCGCGCGGGCCTCCGCCTGGGACGGCGCATGGGCGAACACGGGGTCGATGGGGATGCCCGTGGCCTCGATGCGGGCGCGGCGCACGCGGCGGCGCAAGGCATCCGCCAGCGTGTCCGTAGCCACGTAGTATGTGCTGGCGCCGGGCTGCACCCACATGCGGTGCAGCCCGAAGTCCGTCACCACCAGGCCAAAGCGCGGAAGCCCTGGGCGGCCGGCGGCCAGCTGGCAGGGAAGGAAGTGGGTGGATACGCAGACGTTCCACGGCCGCGAATGCAGCAGGCGGCGGAACTCGCGAAAGAGGGTGGCGTGGGCCAGCCGCCCCCAGCGGGCGTTGTCGTGGTCGTCGCCGTCCGTCAGGCGGTAGATCTCCTTCCAGACGCGCGGCGCCTTTTCCACCACCTTCTCGAACAGCGAGCCGTAGAAGGCGCGCACCCACCGCGGCGCGATGGAAAGCAGCTCCACGTGCTCCACGTGCACGTCCGGGTGGCGCGCGGCGATGGCGCCGCGCACGGCCTCGGCGGCGCGCATGTGGCCCGCACCGTTGGCGGCGGAGACGATCAGGACAGCCGGCTGGCTCATCTGCGGATCCGGGTTCCGGGTTCCCCCCGCGGCCTCGTTCACCGCGCGCCACACCATCGCCCCCGGGGATCACGCCGCCGTCACGCCCGCGTAAACAGGCTGCGTCTAACGGGGTCCCCCGGCAGGTCATCCCAGCAAGGAACGTGCGCCATCCCGCTGCGGTTTCACGCCGCGCGGGCGTCACAGGGTTGCGCCGTCCCCGGTGCGCGACCGTTACGCGGGGCGTGTGTGGGCGTGAAACCGATCCGCGAGGATTCCGTCGTACGGAGAACGGAACCCCGGGAGCGAGGACCATGACCACCTGGATCGTACGCCTGCACGCCCACGACGAGCGCGCCCTGCACGCGCTGGTGCTTCGCCGCCGGCCGCCGCTGGACCGCGCCATGCACGCCGTGACGCACCTGGGAGACGCGGCCGTCACCATCACCGTCACCCTGCTGCTGGCGCTGGGCGCCGTCCCCGGCCTCAAGGACGCGGGGCTGCGTGCCGCGTTCGCCCTCGTGGGCTCGCACCTGGTGGTGCAGATGCTCAAGCGCACCATCCACCGCGCCCGGCCGCGGATGCCGGAGGGGTTCGCCGCGCTGGTGCAGCCGCCGGACCGCTTCAGCTTTCCCAGCGGGCACGCCGCGTCGTCGCTGTCCGTGGCGCTGGCCCTGGCCATGGTGCTGCCGGGCCCCGCGTCGGTCGGCCTTCTGGCGCTGGCGTCGCTGGTGGGGATGTCGCGCTGCTACCTGGGCGTGCACTACCCCGGCGACGTGCTCGCGGGCTGGTCGCTCGCCGTGCTCGGGATGGTCGCCGCCGGCCTGGTTCTGGGATGATGATCCCGGTGTGATGCTGATGCGCGGGCGGATGGGTTTCGTGTGGAGATAGGATAAGGATCCAGGGATGTCTGCCCGTCGCGACGCCAGCCCCTTCCCCGACTTTGGGGGAGGGGTTTTGCGTGCGCGGAGTTTTCGCGCGCGGGAAGGCTGATGCACACGTGGAGGTCTCGCCGCTCGGCGCTCGAGAGGGATCGGGCATCGCGACGGAAGGTCTCCCCCTCTCCCGTACGCGGCGGGACTGGAATGCTGTACTCCGGTTGCAGTACGGGAGAGGGGGCCGGGGGGTGAGGGCCCCGCCGGATGACGGCGGTCCGGTCTGTTCTCCCCTCTCCGCGCGTAGTTTGCGCGGGGAGGGGCCGGGGGAGGGGCCCCCGCCCCCGGCCGATCCATCCACCGAAGCGCCCCTCCCAACATCCGCCCCGCCTGCGGCATCCTACTCCCGGGCCGATGATCCGGCGGCGCCGAGTGCCCACTTTCGCACTCCCGCACTCCCGCACTTTCGCACTGCCGTCCCCGCCACCATCGACAACCCCTGTCCAACCCCTTACTTTCGATGAGTTTTGCCCGAAGTGCACGCCCCCACAAACAGACCTCACGGCCGAGTGGTTTCATGAGCCAAGCCGCCCAGACCGCGCGGGTTTCCCCCGCGCGCGCGGAGCCCGCCATCCACGTCGTTCACCACGCCCCGCCGTACCGGTGGGCCGCCGCGGCCGCCGCGGCGCTGTTCGCGCTGTACGCCATCACCCTGGCGCCCACCACGGCGTTCTGGGACACCAGCGAGTACATCGCCACCGCGCACATCCTGGGCATCCCCCATCCCCCGGGGAACCCGCTGTTCGTGCTGCTGGCCCGCGCGTGGGAGCTGCTGCTGTCGCCGCTGGGGTTGCCCGTGGCCGTGCGCATCAACCTGTTCAGCGCCTTCATGAGCGCCGGGGCGGCGTTCTTCTGGTTCCTGCTGGTGCACCGCATCCTCGCCTTCTTCACCCCCAGCGAGACCGTCCGCCGCGTGGGCGCGTTCGCCTCGGTGTGGGTGTCGGGGACGGCGTTCACGGTGTGGAACCAGAGCAACGTGAACGAAAAGGTGTACACGGTCACGCTGTTCACCATCGCCCTGATGTCGTGGCTGGCGTTCCTGTGGCGCGACCACGTGGAAGAGCACCGCGGGCAAAAGAACCGCCGCTGGCACGACGACAACGCCATCGTGCTGGTGATCTTCATCCTGGCGCTGTCCGTGGGCAACCACCTGATGGCGTTCCTGGCCGCGCCCGCCCTGCTCGTGTTCCTGCTGCTGGTGAAGCCGTCGTCGCTGGCCAACTGGAAGCTGTATCCGGCCATGGCCGGCGTGGCCGTGCTGGGGCTGTGCGTGCAGCTGTACCTGCCCATCCGCGCCAACCAGGACCCGGTCATCAACGAGGCCGCGCCCAAGTGCGCCAGCGCCGTGAGCTCGTTCACGGCCGTGGTGACCATGGGCAAGTTCGACGGCGACTGCGCGGACCTGGGCGCGGCCCTGCGCCGCGAGCAGTACCAGAAGCCGGACTGGAAGTCGGAGCGCATGGCCCCGTTCACCAACCAGATGGCGAACTTCTTCCAGTACTTCGACTGGCAGTGGTCGCGCTCGCTGAGCGGAACGGACGGCTACTTCGGCAGCGCGCGGGCGCCGCTCACGCTCGTCTTCTTCCTCCTGGGCGTGTGGGGCGCCCTGGAGCACTACCGGCGGGACCGCAAGAGCTTCTGGTACGTGGCCGTGCTCTTCTTTACGCTGTCGGTGGGGCTCGTGATCTACATGAACTTCAAGAACGGGTACATGCAGGCCCAGCAGACGGGGCTGCAGAGCTCGGAGGTTCGTGAGCGCGACTACTTCTACATCATCACCTTCTCCGTGTGGGGATTGTGGGTGGGCGTGGGCCTTACCACGCTGTGGCTGGCCGCGGCCGAGTCGCTGCGGGCCACCCGCTCCCTGGCCGCCACCGTGGCCACGGCCATCTTTCCCGCGCTCGTGATCGCCTGGGCCGTGGGGGCGCTGGCGGCGCGCGGGGGCACGGCCATGGGGACCGCGGCGGGGCTGGGGCTCGCGGCGGGGGGCCTGTTCCTGGCCGGGTGGGCGGCGCTGAGCACCGTGTTCCTGCGGCGCGAGCGGTTCACCCTGGCGGCGGCGGCGGTGATGGCCATCGCGCTGGTGCCCACGGCCACCAACGCCATGTACGCCACCCGCGCGGGCGACTACGCGGCCCGCGACTTCGCGTACAACCTGCTGCAGTCGGTGGAGCCGTACGGCGTGCTCATCACCAACGGCGACAACGACACCTTCCCCCTGTGGTACCTGCAGGAGGTGGAGGGCATCCGCCGCGACGTCACCGTGATCGTGATGTCGTACTTCAACACGCCGTGGTACGTAAAGCAGCTGCGCGACCTTACGCGCCCCTGCCCCACGCCCGGCGCGGCCATGGAGGATCCCACCCGGATCATCTGCCAGCGGCCGTACGAGGCGGAGTCGCCCGCCACGCAGGCGCTGTACGGCAACCCGCGGGCGCCGTCCAAGCCCATCCTGACGATGTCGGACCTGGAGATCGAGCAGACGGCGGCCACCGCGTACCTGCAGGCGCCGGCGGGGCTGACCTTTGCCGCGCGGGGAATGTCGTTCGAGGTGCCCGAGGGCCAGGAGCTGCTCCCCGCGCACCACCTGGTGCTGATGATGATCCAGGGCGCGTGGGGCGACCGGCCCATCTACTTCGCGGCCACCACCAACACGCACCTGGAGCTGGGGCTCATCCCGCAGGTGGCGCGGCAGGGGCTGGCGTACAAGCTGCTGGGGCCGGACGAGACGGCCGGGCACGCGCAGATGCCCATGGAGCCGCAGGTGGTGCAGTTCACGGGTGGCTGGTTCGACGCGCGGCGCAACGACGTGCTGTTCAACCGCGTGTTCCAGTTCCGCGGCATGCCCGACCGCGCCGTGTGGTCGGACGATGCCACGCGCAACATCCCCATGCAGTACTACTACGCGTTCGCGGCCGCGGCCACGGCGGCGCAGATCCGGGGCGACACGGCGACCACCACCCGCTACACCCAGCGCGCCACCGGCTTCGCCACGCTCGCCAACGAGCGGTAGCACGGCGCGGCGGGACGGCGCGGATGCGGAGCGGCCCCCGGACGATGCTGTCCGGGGGCCGCTTTTCTGTCCGTGGCCGCGAAATCAGGTCCGGAAGAACAGCGGGCTCATCCCGGGTCTCAGAAAAAAACACCTGGGAATACAGAGGAACAGAGTCAGACAGAGGAGCAGAAACAAGCATCGTCATTCATCTTTGTCTGTCTAACCCTGTTCCTCTGTACGCCAGATCTTTTCAGGAGCTGGTATCATGTCAAAACCGGAAGACCGAAGAAAGACATTTGCGTGAGCCTGGTCTGTTTCCGGATTCGATATCGTTCCCGGTGCGGATTCGCCCCCGATGCGATTCGTGCGTGGTCGCCTGCCGGAAGCGGTGGAGATGCGCGGCTGGAACAAACGTAGGACAGCGGATGAGAATCATTCGCAAGTTGTTGAAATGAGGCTACTTGCATGGTGGGTGGATTGGCCCGCACCTTGCTAAGAGGGAAGGGCGAGCAGGAAACCCCTACAGGAGGATGGACTGATGCAGAATCCCATGGAAAAGTCGCTGCCGCAGGCCTCGGTGGTCGGGGCGTGCACGGTGACGGACTGCAAGTTCAACGAGAACCACGAGTGCCACGCCGGCAGCATCGAGGTCCGCGTGAGCGGCAGCGGTGCCGAGTGCGGCACGTACACTCCCGAGGGGAACACGCGCCCCCGCCCGTAGCACGGCGCGGCCGGCCAGCCTCGATCGCGAGCGGGCGTCCCCACGGGGGCGCCCGCGCGCGCTCGTGGGCACGTTCCCTACCGCCCGTCCGCATCCAATCCGAAACCCTGGCGCCCCGCCGCCGTACGGGGAGGGAGGGACCGGGAGCCCGTTCCCGTGATCCGGCGGACGCGCCCCTGCCGCACGCTTCCGCCCGCGGAAACACACCCTGGATCCGGCGGTCCGAAAAGCGGTTTTCATCCGTTTCCTCCGCTCGCCGCACACCCCAGCACCCGCGCCGGAAACTGCCCCCAAACTGCTCGGTGCAGACGCAGAAAGACGGAACACTGGCGCAAAGCCCGTGTAGCGATGTATCGTTGGTGAACATGCAACAATGAGGTGACCCAATGCGACGCACCTACGGGATCGCCGCCGCGGTGGCCGCCCTGGCAGTTCTCGCGGCCGTCCGGCTGGGAGCACAGCAGGACTGGTCTCCGCCTTCGCGCAGCATGCCGCAGATGCCGGCCTCTTCCGAGCTGTCGGGGGGATGGCGGGGCTCGCTGGCTGCATGGTTCAGCGGCACGGACGACGGGCTGGCCGGCATTCGCGCCCTGGGCGAGGGCGGCGGGGCACGGCCGCGGATGGTCCGCTTCATGGGCGGGGCCCGCCCCGTGGCCGCGTGGACGGACCGCAACGGGGACGGGCGCGCGGACATGGTGGAGGTGTACCGTGGCGGCGCCCTGGCGTACCAGCTGATCGATGCGGACTACGACGGTGCCGCAAACGTTCTTCGCGTCTACGACGCGTCCGGGGCACTCGCCCGGGAAAACCGCTACTGACACTCACGTGACCCCGTCCATCGCACCGGCCGTCCTGAGCGACGCCGAGCTCCTGGAGGCGTACCGCCACACCGTGTGGACGGTGGAGATGCCCGCCGGCACGCTGGACGTGCGCCTGCAGGGGCGCCCCGCCGACGCGCAGCTTCGCCCGTCCGGCATCGTGACGGCGTACAACCCGGCGTCCATCGCCCGCACCCCGGACGAGAACCGCGCCGCGGACCAGGAGCTCATGCGGCACGTGCGCTCCCTGGGCGTGCCCTTTCGCCGCACCCTGGCGCAGGGCACCGGGCCCGGCGCGGAGCAGTGGGAGGAGCCGGGGTTCCTGCTCCTGGGCGACGTCCGGCCGCTGGTGGTGGAGCTGGGGCTGGTGTTCGGGCAGAACGCCGTGATCTGGGTGGACGCCACGGGCGCGGGCTCGCTGGTGTGCACCCGCGCCGGCTTCTGCGGCCGCCTGCCCGGGCAGAAGATCGACCTCTGATTCGTTTCGTCTGACCGCGGGCGCGACGCCCCCGTTCCCGCACGCCGGGACGGGCGCCGCGCCCGCATCTCTCCGGATATCCCATGCTGGTCAAAAAGCGGATGACCCGTGACCCGGTCACGGTTTCCCCCGCCCAGTCGCTCGCGGACGCCCTGCGGCTCACCCGCGCGCGCCGCATCCGCCACCTTCCCGTCGTGCAGGACGGGGAGGTGGTGGGCATCGTCTCCGACCGCGACGTGCGGCTGGCCATGCCGTCCCCCCTCACGGAAAGCGACGACCAGCGCGTGGCGTTCCTGGAGCGGACGCCCATCTCCGCCGTCATGCGGGGCGAGGTGGTCACCATCGGCCCCAACGACACGGTGGAGGACGCGGCCAAGCTCATGCGCCGCCGCCGTATCGGCGCGCTGCCGGTGGTGGACGCGCACGGGCGGCTGCTGGGCATCGTCACCGAGAGCGACGTGCTGGACGCGTTCGTGGAGATCCTGGGCCCGCCGGGGCAGTCGTCCCGCATCGAGGTGGCCCTTCCCGACCGCGCCGGCGAGCTCGCCCGGGCCATGCGCGTCATCGGCGAGGAGCAGGGGGTGAACGTCTGCTCGCTCATGGTGCCGCCGGGGGGCGCGGACGAGCGGCGCATCGCCATCGTTCACGTGGCCACCATCGACCCGCGGCAGGTGATCGGCGCCCTCGAGCGGGCCGGCTTCGAGGTGGGATGGCCGTCGCTGGAGACGGACCTGCGGCAGGAGGGGGGCGCGTGAGCCGGGTGCCCGCCGCCCTGGTGTGGGATCCCGCCGTCACCGGCTACAAGTTCCGCCCCGACCACCCGTTCAACCCCCGGCGGCTGGAGCTGTCCGTTTCGCTCATCGAGGCGCTGGGGCTCCTGGACGGCGATCGGGCGCGGGTGGTGGCGCCGCGCCTGGCCACGGACGCGGAGCTGCTGGCCGTGCACAGCCGCGAGTACCTGGACGCCGTGCGGCGCTTCAGCGGGGGCGGGGACCGGGAGGGGGCCGGGCGCTACGGGCTGGGGACGGACGACACGCCCGTCTTTGCGGGGATGCACGAGGTCACGTCGCTCGTGGCCGGCGCCACCATCCGCGCGGCGGAGCTGGTGATGAGCGGCGAGGTCACGCGGTCGTTCAGCATCTGCGGCGGGCTGCACCACGCGCACCGCGACCGGGCCAGCGGCTTTTGCGTGTACAGCGACCTGGCGGCGGCCATCGCGTGGATCCGGCGCGAGCACGGCGGCAAGGTGCTGTACATCGACTACGACGCGCACCACGGCGACGGCGTGCAGGGGATCTTCTACGAGGATCCCGACGTGCTCACGCTCTCCCTGCACGAGTCCGGGCGCTACCTGTTTCCCGGCACGGGCTTCGTGGACGAGCTGGGGGAAGGCGACGGGTACGGCTACTCGCTGAACGTGCCCCTGGAGCCGTTCACGGAAGACGACTCCTGGCTCGACATCCATCGCAAGCTCATCCCCGAGGTGATGGAGGCGTTCCGGCCGGACGTGGTGGTGCTGCAGTCCGGCTGCGACGGCCACGCCCTGGACCCCCTGACGCACCTGCGGGCCAGCACGCGGCTGGCGGAGGAGACCACGCGCATCGTCTGCGAGGCGGCGGACGCCGTCTGCGGGGGGCGGGTGATCGCCACGGGCGGGGGCGGGTACGCCGTGTGGGAGGTGGTGCCGCGGGCGTGGACGCTGGTGTGGGCGGTGCTGTCGGGGCAGGAGGTGCCCAATCGCATTCCCCGCGAGTGGCTGGACCGCTGGCAGGGCGAGGCCCCCGTGCTGCTGCCGGAGACGGTGCGCGACCGGGACGAGGACCACAGGCCGGTGCCGCGCCGCGAGGAGATCACGGCGACCAACCGGCGGACGCTGGAATCGCTGCGGCGGCAGGCGCTGCCGCTCATTCGCGGATACGGGCTGGGCTTCTGATGACGCTGGAGCCGCCCGTACCGCCCGCCATGCCCATCCGGGGGATGGCGCTCCCCGTAACCCTCCGGGACCGGGAGGGACGTGTGTTCACCGTACGAGACTACCAACCGGGCGACCGCGCGCTGCTGGACGCCTTTTACGACGCCTTCGAGCCCAAGCGGGCCGCGCAGGGCCTGCCCCCCGAGGGCACGGCCCGCATTGAGCGCTGGCTGGACGGCGTGCTGGCCGGCGGCACCCACCTGATCGTGGAGGTGGAGGGCCAGCTGGCGGGGCACGCCATGCTCATGCCCACGCACAAGGCCGGGGTGCGCGAGTACGCCATCTTCCTGGACGAGCGCGTGCGGGGGCGCGGCATGGGCACGCAGGTGAACCGCCTGTCGGCCGAGGTGGCGCGCACGCTGGACGTGGAGCGGCTGTGGCTGAGCGTGGAGCCCCACAACCGTCCCGCCGTGCGCTCGTACCAGAAGGCCGGCTACCGCTTTCGCCCCAACACCATGTACACGCCCGAACTGGAGATGGAACTGGAGCTTCGGGACGCGTCGGAGGCGGCGTAGGGACGGGAAGTGCCAAGTGACAAGTACCAAGTACCAAAGTACCAAGTGCGGATTCTGCTGAGCGGCTGGGCTTCAAGCACTAAGCACTAGGCACTAAATACTAGGCACTTCAGTTCTTTGGCGTGTCCCCCGCAAGCGGGGGCCGGGCTGCGCGCGCCGTAGGCAACGATACAACCGTTGCCAACGGCGCCGAGCCCACGGCGGGGCGGACACGGTACTGCTGTGTCCGCCCCTCCGCGTTCTCGGCCCTGCGGGCGCGCATCCCTCACGCAACGGCAACGGCCCGGTCCGCGGAGTCCCGGCGGGAGCCCTCACCCCCCAGCCCCCTCTCCCGTACCGCGGCCTGCCGGCACCCTCGGGTGCCTGCCCCGTACGGGAGAGCAACGGTGTTGAACTCAGCCGGCCTTGAGCGCGAATTCCGGATCCCATGAGGTGTTGTCCTTCAGCATCCGGTTAAGGATGGTGAGGAGCTTCCGCATGCATGCAACGAGTGCCAC
>JAESFL010000072.1_pt1 | contig 115750 bp, 112 predicted proteins | sample 9269401 | NCBI WGS metagenome assembly JAESFL01 (sample SAMN14506025, study PRJNA617098) | algae metagenome | isolation source: Gloeocapsa sp. UFS-A4-WI-NPMV-4B04 and co-occurring heterotrophs from desert... | place: USA: Utah | collected 2006-10-01 | reverse complement strand
CAGAAGTCGCAAGATTATCCCGGGCAACCTAACAGGGCGCCGCCGCTTGCGGCAATGGCACAGGCTCCAAGCCATTGTGCCGCAGTCCCGACGACCGCGCCCCGATGCTTTGCGGGTGGCGGACCAGCATCCCAGGCGCCGTTGCCGGGGGTCCCTCTGGACGACGGCCTCGGCGAGGTTCGGCGCACGCTGGCGGCCACCAGCACCGCGAGCTCGATCACGCGCACGGCGTCGAGGACCGACATCAACACGACCGCACGGTGGTGCGCGAGTGTCACCGCCACGGCGACGCCCGCAAGCGCGCCATCGTGGAGGAGCACGGCCACCGTGTAGCGGAACGTCGACCCGGGGCCGGGACGGCGGCATCGGCGGGCGGCCCAGTCCCACGCTCCTCGAAAGGTCGGCGAACCCAGCGTGACGGTTGCCTGAACGGCGGTTTCAGAACGCATTCAACGGCGGCGGCGCAACCTGCCGTTATACGAATCCCCGGAGGATACAGCGATGCGGCGACACCTTGCAGGCTTGATGGCCGCGGCCATCGTCATCGCGCCGGCCGCGGCCTCGGCCCAATATTACGAGCGCGGCTATGGCGAACGGCGGCCGCACGATCATGTCGAGGTCTACCGTCACGGCGACCATGACGACGTCGTAGTCCGGCACCATCACACGCGCCGCGACGAATACGAGCCGCGCCGGTTCGAGCGGCACCATCACCACCACGACTTCGACGACTGAGGTCGCAGGCCGGAATTGGGGGCGGCGCATGGGGAGTAACGTGCGCGGGAGGCTTCGCGGGCGCGTACCCGATGCCCGCGGCCAGGCGCGAAAACCCGCGAGTTCGGGTAGCATCCGCATGTCCGCACCGCCTGCTTGGACGGGCCGCCCGGAGAACTCCTATCTCCTGCCGGGCATTTCGTGCCTGTACCCGTGCGCATGCCAGTCGTTGTCCGCGTGCGCGGGCTTGCCGTCGGGCACCTTCTCCCCCGCCGGAGCGCGAGCCGTTGCGGTGGGTTGGTCCGCCGGACACGGCTCCGGTGTTCAGGACCGTTCGCTTGAAGTTCGGGACGTTGCCATGCACGTCCAAGATGAAGGCAGGATCCTCGGCGGCCTCCTGCATCCCGGGGGAGAGCAGCCGCGACCGTCCGCTTCAACTGTCCGCCATCCGGCGGCAACCGCATCGGTCAATTCGAACAACGAGGTAACCACGCCGTTAGTGGCTGGATCGCTGGGTCCGCGACGAGATGTGTCCGCGACCGGACACCCGGCCGAGGAAGGTGGACATCGGCCGGCAATTCGCCCTCCGGGCCGGTCGCCAGGGCGACGCGCACTTACGAGTGTAGCGCGCGCCAACTCGGTGGTTCTCCAGCACGCGTCGGGGGGCGGCCAGGCGCACTGTCGCCAGCACCTGGTCGCCGCCCGTATGCGGCATCCCGAAAGGGAGCTTCGAAGCTGCGGAGTTCGAGCCTGACCTGAGTGGCCTGCCGCGTTCCGAGACGGGGCCGCCATAGGTCGGGGACGGACGGCGCAAGCTCCGTCGGAACGCCGGGTGGGACAAAACGGGAGACATCCCGACCAGCCAAACGTGTTAAGCCGCTGCCATGCCCGCCAAGCGCTCGCGTCATACCTCCCTGGTCGTGCCCGTCGCCGGATGGTCGAAAAGCCAAGCCACCCAAAGTAAGCACACCTCGGCCAGCGAGTTCACCCGCGCTTCGATGCGCGTGAAAGCCCGGCACGAGGCTCACACGGTAGGTCAGGTCCCGTGGTCGACACGGTCTCCGCTAGCGCAAGGGCAAGCCTGATCCGATGACCCAGGCTCCGGGCTTCCTGGCAGGAGGGGGCAACATGGGCGCGCGGATGCGCGCCCACGATTGGGCGTCGACGTTCCTCGGGCCGGCGGACCGGTGGCCGCAAGCCTTCGTGACGCTGTTGCGAGTGATGCTCAGCTCGCGCCAGCCGATGTTCCTGTGCTGGGGTCCCGAGCGTACGCTCGTCTACAACGACGCCTACGCCCCCATGCTCGGCGCCCGGCATCCCGATGCCCTCGGTCGCCCGTTCTTCGATGTCTGGCCCGAGGTCCGCATCGAGGTCGGGGTCCTGATGGATCGGGTGTATGCCGGCGACCCGGTGCACATGGACGACCTCCAGCTCACCTTGCACAGGAACGGCTACCCCGAGGAAACGCACTTCTCGTTCTCCTACACGCCCGTCCCGGACGACAGAAACACGGTCGCGGGGCTGTTCTGTGCCTGTACCGAGATCACCAAGCAGGTCCTGGCCGAGCGCCGCCTGTCGGCCGAGCGCGAGCGCTTCGCCAGCCTCTTCGAGCAGACCCCGACGTTCATGACCGTGCTGCGCGGCAGGGAGCATCGGTTCGAACTGGCCAATCCCCGCTACCTGAAGCTCGTCGGCCACCGGGACGTCGTAGGCAGGACGGTCGCGGAAGCCCTGCCCGACGCGGTCGAGCAAGGGTTCCTGGAAATTCTCGACCAGGTCTACGACAGCGGCGTGCCGCAGACGTTCCATGGCATCCGCTACGCCGTGCAGGCGGTGCCGGGCGGCCCGCATGACGAGCGCTTCGTCGACGTCGTCTACCAACCGATCCGGGATGTCGACGGTACGGTCGGGGGTATCTTCATCGAGGGCGCGGACGTCACCGACCGTGCGCGGGCGGAGACGCGGCGCGAGGCGCTGGTGCGGATCACCGACCGGTTCAATGAGCTCACGAGGGCGGACGACATCGCTTTCGCGGCCTCGCAGGTCCTCGGCGAGACGTTGGCGGTCAGCCGTGTGGGATACGGCACCATCGACCCCGACGCCGAGACGCTCCACGTCGAGCGCGACTGGAACGCACCGGGCGTCGAGACCCTCGCCGGCGTCGTGCCGCTGCGGACCTACGGGTCGTTCATCGACAGCCTGAAGCGCGGCGAGTTCGTCAGCATCGCGGACGTCGAGCGCGACGATAGGACGGCGGGCGCGGCGGAGGCCTCGAAGGGGCGCGGCGCGCACGCCTTCGTCAACGTGCCGGTGCTCGAACAGGGTCGGCTCGTGGCCGCCCTCTTCGTCAACCATGCCGAGGTGCGGGACTGGGCGCCGGACGACCTGGCCTTCATCCGGGAAGTCGCGGGCAGGACCCGCATCGCGGTTGAGCGGAGCCGTGTCGAGACGGCCTTGCGCGACCTCAACGCCGACCTCGAACGGCAGGTCGCCGAACGGTCACGCGAGTTGAGCCGGACTTGGCAGGTCTCCACGGACCTCCTGGGCATCGCCGACGACGCCGGATTCTTCGTCCGGACCAACCCGGCCTGGAAGTCGCTGCTGGGCTGGAGCGATGCGGAGGCCGCACGCATCCCCTTCGTCGAGCTGGTCCACCCCGACGACGTCAGGGCCACCCACGCCGCGCTGGATCGGCTACGGGCCGGGGAGGCGGTCCTCCGCTTCGAGAACCGCTGCCGCACCACCGCCGGTGGGTACCGCTGGCTAGCCTGGGTCGCGGTCCCCGAGGGCGGGCAATTCTACTGCAGCGCGCGGGACGTGACGGAGGAGAGGGAGCATGCCGCGACCCTCGCCGAGCGTACCGCCGAGCGCGACCGGCTCTGGAACCTGTCCGAGGACATGCTGGCCCGCGCCAACTACCAGGGGACGATGTCGGCGGTGAGTCCTGCCTGGACCCAGGTGCTAGGCTGGTCCGAGGCCGAGCTCCTGTCGCGGCCCTACGCGACCTTCATGCATCCCGACGACACGGACCAGACGCTTGCGGCCCTCGTCCGGATGGGCGACACGAAGCGGCCAACCCGGTTCGAGAACCGCATCGCCGCGAGCGACGGGTCGTGGAAGTCCATCGAATGGACCGTGGCGCCCGAGCCGGACGGGCTGCACTTCATCGCCGTCGGTCGCGACCTGAGCGTGGCGAAGGCGCGCGAGGCGGAACTCGCGGCGGCTCAGGAAGCCCTGAGGCAATCGCAGAAGATGGAGGCGGTCGGACAGTTGACCGGCGGCTTGGCGCACGACTTCAACAACCTGCTCGCCGGCATCTCCGGCTCGCTGGAACTGATGCAGACCCGGATGCAACAGGGACGGCTCAGCGATGTCGACCGCTACATGGCGGCCGCGCAGGGCGCCTCGAAGCGCGCGGCCGCCCTGACCCACCGCCTGCTCGCCTTCTCGCGCCGCCAGACCCTGGCCCCCAAGCCCACCGACGTGAACCGCCTCGTCTCCGGCATGCAGGAATTGATCCAGCGTACGGTCGGCCCGGCCATTCCCGTGGAGGTCGTCGGCGCATCCGGGCTGTGGCCTGCGCTGGTGGACCCACCGCAGCTTGAGAACGCGCTGCTCAACCTGTGCATCAACGCGCGTGACGCGATGCCGGACGGCGGGCGCATCACGGTCGAGACCGCCAACAAATGGCTCGACGAGCGGGCCGCACGCCAGCATGACATGCCCGAGGGGCAGTACCTCTCCCTCTGCGTCACCGACACCGGTACCGGCATGCCGCCGGACGTCGTCGCGCGGGTGTTCGAGCCGTTCTTCACCACCAAGCCGCTGGGCGAGGGCACTGGACTCGGCCTCTCGATGATCTACGGCTTCGCCCAGCAGTCCGGCGGGCAGGTGCGTATCTACTCGGAAGTCGGCAGGGGCACGACCGTGTGCGTCTACCTTCCGCGCCACTACGGCGAGATCGCCGAGGACACGGGTGACGAAGTCGCGACGACGCTACCCCGCTCCGAGCAGGGCGAGACCGTCCTCGTCGTGGACGACGAGCCGACGGTCCGCATGCTGGTCAACGACATCCTGGAGGATCTCGGCTACACCGCCATCGAGGCCGCCGACAGCGCCGCGGGCCTCAAGGTGCTGCAGTCGGACGTCCGTATCGACCTTCTGGTGACGGACGTGGGGCTGCCAGGCGGCATGAACGGCCGGCAGATGGCCGATGCCGGCCGCGTCACCCGTCCCGACCTCAAGGTGCTGTTCATCACCGGATACGCCGAGAATTCCATTCTCGGGAACGGCCATCTCGCACCGGGCATGGCGGTCCTGACCAAGCCCTTCGCCGTCGACACGATGTCTGCCCGCATCCGCTCCATGATCGAGGCGTCGGATGCAGGGCCGCTCGGGCGACGCCTGGTTCCCTAGGGCCTGACCCGGGACGACCGTAAGTCAGGCTGCCATCCTGGGCTTGACCTTCCCACCGTGGAAAGCCTTATCCAGGCCACCTGCAGGTCGCTGCGCGCGGGAAACCGGGAGGCTTCATGCGCGCCCTGAAAACTGGCATCCTCGATTCGTGACGTTTTGGCTCGCCCTTCGGCGGCTGCTCCCGCTCATGGCGGTTGTCAGCCTCGCCCTGACGCCGGTGACCGCTTCCGCGGCCGCCGTGGGCATGCGCGCCTCCATGACGGCGCAGGCGCAAGGGTCCCGCGAGGCCATGCCCGGCATGGGCCATGAAGCGATGGGAGGGACCGACATGGCCGGCATGGCCATGGACGACATGCGCTGCTGCCCGCCCGAGAAGCCACTGAACCCGGACTGCGCCAAGGCGGGTTGCCCCCTAAAGGCGCTCTGTAACGCCGGCGTCGCCTCGCTCCTGCCGACCGCGGTCCCCATCCCGAGGCCGGGGGCGACGTGCGCCGCGCCGGCTTGGCCCGAAGCGGCCTCGTTCGCCAGCGTGCACGGCCCCCCGCCGCCAGAGCCTCCCAGAGCCTGACCCGATGCCGCCGGCGCCTGCGCCGGCACGGTGACGCGCGTCCGCGCGTGGCCATCCATCGCATTCAGGAGACGACAAACGTGACCCGGAAATCCTTCTCGCGCGCCCTCTGGGCTGCGCTGTTCGCTGCCGCCCTGACGGGGCCAGCCGTCGCCGACATCAAGGACTACGCGTTCGAGCTCGTGCAGCGTGAGGCGAAGGTCGGCGAGGCCGTCCTGTCCGTCCGCCTCGTCGACAGGCGCACCGGCAAGCCGGTGACCGACGCCGTGATCTTCGCCAAGCGCATCGACATGGCCCCCGACAGCATGGAGGAGATGGTCTCGAAGATCGAGCAGGTCCCCTCGACCGAGCCGGGCGTCTACCGCTTCAGGGCGAAGCTCTCGATGGCGGGAGGCTGGCGCCTGTCGCTCGGGGCCAAGGTCCAGGGCGAGACGGGCACAGTCGAGAACAAGCTCGTCTTCCAGGCCGTCAAATGAGCCGGGCGGGCTGGACGGCCGGTGCCCTCGCCGCGCTGGTGGCAGGGAGCGCCGGCTACGTCGCCGGGCACGGTGGCAATCCCGTGCCGGCGCTCGTCGAGCGCGCGCGGAGCCGGCTCGCCCACCGCCCCCCCGGCGAGCCGGCTCCGGTCACCCCGTCCCCCGCGAAGGCGACCGGGCCGGTCGTCTACTATCGGGACCCGGACGGGAAGCCGGCCTACTCGCTCGCGCCGATGCTGACCGCCGACGGGCGCGTCTTCCGGGCCGTGCGTGCCAGCGAGGACGTGCGATTCGATGACCCGGAGGACGGCGAGGCCATGCCCGCCGACAGGGCCGCGAACGGCATTTCGGGGCAGGGTGCGGCGACGTCCGACGCCCGGCAAGTGCTGTACTACCGCAACCCGATGGGCTTGGCCGACACCTCGCCTGTGCCGAAGAAGGATTCGATGGGGATGGACTACATCCCCGTCTACGCGGGCGAGGACGAGGGCGGCGTCGTGAAGGTGGCGCCGGGCAAGGTCCAGCGCACGGGCGTGCGGACCGAGCTCGCGGAGCGCCGCGTCCTGTCTCTGCCGGTGCGGGCGCCGGGCAGCGTCGAGGAGGACGAGCGCCGCATCTCCGTCATCGCCATGCGCACGGACGCCTTCATCGAGAAGGTCGAGCCGGTCACCACCGGCGACCACGTCCACAAGGGGCAGCCGCTGCTGCGCCTGTTCGCGCCCGAGATCAATGCGGTCGCGGCCCAGTACCTGACCTCCATCGGCTACGAGGGGGGCCGCCGGCGGCTGGAGAACCTTGCCATCCCGCCGGAGGTCATCGACGAGATCGAGCGCACCCATAAGGTACCACCCTCCATCACCTGGTCCTCGCCCCGGGACGGCGTCGTGGTCGAGCGCAACGTCTCGGACGGGATGAAGGCCAAGTCCGGTGACGTCCTGTTCCGCATCGTCGACCACACGCGCGTCTGGGTGCTGGCCGACGTGACCGAGCGCGACCTCGCCGGGGTGGCGGAGGGACAGAGGGCGACGGTGCGGGTGCGGGCCTTCCCGGACCGGACCTTCACCGGGACGGTGACCCGGATCTACCCCCACCTCAACATGGAGACCCGGACCGCCCGCCTGCGCGTCGAGCTGCCGAACCCCGACGGCGCCCTGCGCCCGTCGATGTACGCGGACGTCGAGATCGCGACAGGCGACGCCAAGCCAGTGGTGGCGGTGCCCGACGACGCGGTCATCGACACCGGCGAGCGCCAGGTCGTGCTGCTCGACCACGGCGAGGGGCGCTTCGAGCCGAAGCCGGTGACGGTCGGCCTCCGCGGCCGGGGCTACGTCGAGATCCGCGAGGGGGTCACGGCCGGTGACCGCGTGGTTACCGCGGCGAACTTCCTGATTGACGCCGAGAGCAACCTGAAGGCGGCGCTGCAGGGCATGACCGCGCCCAAGGATGACCAGCAGGCGGCGAGCGCGGGAGGCACGCCGTGATCGCCCGCCTGATCGGCTGGTCGGCCCGCAACCTCGTCCTGGTGCTGATCGGGACCGTGTTCGCGGTGGCGACCGGCGTCCTGGCGCTCAAGACCCTGCCGCTCGACGCCATCCCCGACCTCTCGGACGTGCAGGCCATCGTCTACACCGAATACCCCGGGCAAAGTCCGACGACCGTCGAGGACGTCGTCACCTTCCCCCTCACGACCGCCATGCTGACGGTTCCGAAGGCGAAGGTGGTGCGCGGCTTCTCGTTCTTCGGGGTGTCCTTCGTCTACGTCATCTTCGAGGACGGCACCGACCCGTACTGGGCGCGCTCGCGCGTGCTGGAGTTCCTCAACGGTGCGGCGAGCCGCCTGCCGGTCGGCGTGACGCCGACCCTCGGACCCGACGCGACCGGTGTGGGCTGGGTCTACCAGTACGTCGTCGTCGCGAAGGAACGGACGCTCGCCGAGCTTCGGTCGCTGCAGGATTGGGTCATCCGGTTCGGGGCCTCGCGCGCGGAGGGCGTGGCCGAGGTCGCGGGCGTCGGCGGGTTCGTGAAGCAGTACAACGTCGTCGTGGACCCGAACCGGCTGCGCGCGCAGGGCATCAGCCTCAACAAGCTCCGGGACGCCATCCGGTCGAGCAACGCCGACGTCGGCGGGCGCACGGTCGAGCTGTCCGAGTTCGAGTTCATGGTGCGCGGGCGCGGTTACCTGAAGAGCGTCGCCGATATCGAGAACATCGTGCTCAAGACCGTGGGCGGCACGCCGCTGCGGCTCCGGGACGTCGCCCGGGTCGAGCTCGGGCCGGACGAGCGCCGCGGCATCACCGAGATGAACGGCGAGGGCGAGGTCGCCGGCGGCATCGTCCTGCAGCGCTTCGGCGCCAACGCACTCAACGTCATCGAGGGCGTCAAGGCGAAGCTCGCAGAGGTCGCGAAAAGCCTGCCGGCCGGCACCGAGATCCTGCCGGTCTACGACCGCTCGCAGCTCATCGACGCGGCCATCGACACCCTGCGCCACACGCTGGTCGAGGAGAGCATCGTCGTCTCTCTCGTCTGCATCGTGTTCCTGCTGCACGTGCGCAGCGCGCTCGTGGCCATCCTGATGCTGCCGGTCGGCATCCTGATGGCCTTCGCCGGCATGAGGGCGCTCGGAATCGGCGCCAACATCATGAGCCTGGGCGGCATCGCCATCGCGGTCGGCACCATGGTCGACGCCGCCATCGTGATGATCGAGAACGCCCACAAGCACCTGGAGCGGGCGCCCCCGGGCAAGCCGCGGGTCGAGGTCCTCGTCGAGGCCGCTGCGGAGGTCGGGCCGTCCCTGTTCTTCTCGCTCCTCGTCATCACGATGAGCTTCCTGCCGATCTTCACCCTGGAGAGCCAGGAGGGACGGCTGTTCGGGCCGCTCGCCTTCACCAAGACCTTCGCCATGGCGGCGGCGGCGCTCCTCTCGGTCACGCTGGTGCCGGCCCTGATGGTGCTGTTCGTGCGCGGGCGCATCGTCCCGGAGCACCGCAACCCGCTGAACCGGCTCCTCATCTGGCTGTACCTGCCTCTCATCGCCGGCGTTCTGCGAGCCCGACTCCTCACCATCCTGCTCGCCGTCGGCGTACTGGCCGCGACCGCTTGGCCGGCCCGGCAACTCGGATCCGAGTTCATGCCGGAGCTCGACGAAGGCACGCTGCTCTACATGCCGACGACCCTGCCGGGCATCTCGGTGACCAAGGCCGGCGAGCTCCTCGCCACCCAGGACCGCATCATCAAGAGCTTCCCCGAGGTGGCCTCGGTCTACGGCAAGGCTGGGCGCGCCAACACGGCCACCGACCCCGCGCCGATGGAGATGTTCGAGACGGTCATCGCCTTGAAGCCGAAGGCGGAGTGGCGCCCGGGCGTGACGCTCGCGAGCCTCAAGGCGGAGATGGACGCGGCCCTGCAGTTCCCGGGTGTGTCGAATGCCTGGACGCAGCCGATCCGCGCGCGCATCGACATGCTCTCGACGGGCATCCGCACCCCGGTGGGCGTGAAGGTGCTGGGCACCAACCTCAGGGCGATGGAGGGGGTCGCCCGCCAGGTGGAGACGGTGGTGCGGGCCGTGCCGGGCACGTCGAGCGCCTATGCCGAGCGGGTCATCGGGGGCTACTTCCTCGACATCACGCCGGACCGCGAAGCGCTCGGGCGCTACGGCCTGATGGTCGGGGACGTGCAGGACGTCGTCGCGACGGCCCTGGGTGGGCAGTCCGTGACGAACACGGTCGAGGGCCGCGAGCGCTACACCGTCAATGTGCGCTACCCGCGCGCCTTCCGCTCGGACCCAAGGGCCATCGCGACAGAGGTCCAGGTGCCGCTGCCGACCGGCGGCACGGTGCCGCTCGGTGAGGTGGCGAAGGTCGAGCTCACCCGAGGGCCGACCTCGATCCGCACCGAGAACGGGCATCTCGCGGTCTACCTCTTCGTCGACATCGCCGGGCGAGACCTCGGCGGCTACGTCGCCGAGGCGCGCAAGGCGGTGGCAGACGCGGTGCGGCTTCCCCAGGGCACGACCCTGCAGTGGAGCGGACAGTACGAGTACCTGGAGCGTGCGGAGGCGCGCCTCGCGGTCGTGGTGCCGCTGACGCTGCTGATCGTGTTCCTGCTGCTCTACCTGAACTTCCGGCGCCTGACCGAGACACTCATCGTGATGCTGTCGCTGCCTTTTGCCCTGGTCGGCGGGGTGTGGCTGCTCTGGTGGATGGGCTTCAACCTGTCGGTCGCTGTGGCGGTCGGCTTCATCGCCCTGGCTGGCGTCGCTGCCGAGACCGGGGTGATCATGCTGGTCTACCTCGACCACGCCCTCGACGAGGTCCGCGCCCAGTGCGAGCGCGAGGGACGCCCGCTCGCGCGCCCGGACCTGCGCCGGGCCATCATGGTCGGCGCGGTCGAGCGGGTCCGGCCCAAGATGATGACGGTCGTCGCCATCATGGCGGGCCTGCTGCCCATCCTCTGGAGTACCGGTTCAGGCTCCGAGGTCATGCAGCGCATCGCGGTGCCGATGATCGGCGGGATGGTCTCCTCGACCGTGCTGACCCTGGTGGTCATCCCGGCGGTCTACGCCCTGGTGAAGGGGCGGGGCCTGCCCCCGGCCGGCGCGGTCCGCGAGGGGACGGATGGTGAGGCGATGCGGCTGCCGCAGGCGGCCGAGTGAGAGCGAACGGTAGATGACGATGAGGAGCGATGCGATGCCATCCAGACGTACCGTGCTCGTGGGTTTGGCGGTGGGGCTGATGCTTGGACGGGGCGCCTTGGCGGAGGGGCCGCCGATGGTCGCGGTGACCAAGGACCCGAGCTGCGGCTGCTGCGAGAGATGGGTCACCCACCTGCGCGAGGCCGGCTTCACCGTCACCGTGACCGAGGGCCCGGTGAACCCGCTCAAGATCCGCCTGGGGGTGCCTCGCGAGCTTGCCTCCTGCCACACCGCCCAGGTCGGCGGCTACGTGATCGAGGGGCACGTCCCGGCCGGGGCGATCAAGCGGCTCCTCGCGGAGCGACCCGAGGGAATGGGTCTGGCCGTGCCAGGCATGCCGGTCGGTTCGCCCGGCATGGAGGTCGAGGACATGCAGCCTGATACCTACGACGTCGTCCTGTTTGGGAAGGACGGTCGGTCGACGTTCGCGCGGTACCGCGGCGGGGAACTAACCTGAGGCCACGGCGGATTCAGCGCTCGGGCATCGCCGCCGCCGGCGCGGCCGCCTTCGCCCCCGACTTGGGCGCGGGCTTCGGACGCTGGTCCCACATCACGTAGCCGGCCGGCGGGTCGTACTCGTGCGGGCGCATGACGGAGGCCTGCCCCTCCGCGGTGACGAGCCCCGGGAACAGCGCCCTCTCGATATGCTCCCGGTTAAGCGCGATCTTGTGCGGGGTGTGCGACAGGATGTGCTGCGAGTGGGTCCGGCCCGGGGGGCTGACGCTGACGAGCTTCTTGCCGGGAAAGCGCTTGGCGAACAGCTTGGCTGTCGCCGCCTGGTCCGTATCGGCGGTCAGGAGATATGCAGTATCCATGACGTCCTGTACTGCGTCGTCATAGACGCTAAGCGCGAGATTGATGTCCGTCGCCTTCTCGGTCGGCTTCTGCCAAGTGGAGCCACAGTCCCGGCACTTGGCGTCTTCATGGCTGAAGTGGCCGAGGACGGTCTCAACGCCGACCAGTTTGAGGGCGCGGACCAGGCGCTCGTGGCGGATTTTCTTGCTGTGATCGCCCGGGTAATAGGCCGTGCAGAACACGACGCGAACGAGCTCCTCCGACTGGCGCGAGATGATCGACTCCCCCAGCTTCCAGAAGTTGCACCACTTCAGAAAGGGCTCTCCTAAATCATTGACGGAATGATACAAATTGAAGCCATCGATGTAGAGTGCAGCCCGGATCCTGGATTTTCCCGCTTGACTATCCAGCTCCATGCACTCATATCCGATCCGTCAACGCTGAACGGTGCGCCGTCAGCAACCCATGGGTTCCGGCCCGTGTGAAGCCCACAGGTTCCAACCTGTGGGCTTCTTGGTTTCCGAGGCTGTTCTATCCTGAGTTCGCCTCGCGTAGTACTGTCTTTTTGTCTCTCGCGAGTTGACCGCGCCGGCCCTTCGGGCTTTGGCCGCCGGCATGTTATCCCCGGGCCTCTTAAGGTCGCGGTGGCAAGCCTGCGATGCTCGTCGGGCGGAACGGGGCGGTTCGCGTGGAACGCCATTCCTGGGGCCAGAGGAACGCGGGCCGCCGCCGTCGCATCAGGCCGCACGTCCGGACCGCCGCGCGCCGAGCCTTCGTCGCGATCACGGTCGCTGTCCTCGCCGTCGCGTGCTGCGGGTTCGCGGCCAAGGGGCTGTTCGAGAGCCGAGTGCTGATGATGCCCTACGTCGCTCGCTGACCCCCGCGCCCAGATCGCTCACGCGGGTTCACCCAACGGCGATAGCGCCTCGATGATGCGGCAGTCGGAGACCGACCCGCAGCCGCACTGGCCGATGACCTCGCGGAGTTCCGAGGCGAGCCGGGTCAGGTCGGCCAGCTTGCGCTCCACGTGGGCGAGATGGGCGCGGGCGATGGTGTCGACCTCGCCGCAGGAGCGATCCCGGTCGTCCGCCAAGGCGAGCAGGTCCCGGATCTGCTCCACGGTGAAGCCGAGGGCGCGACCGCGGCGGATGAAGCTCAGCCGGCGCAGGTGTTCGGGCCCGTAGAGCCGGTAGTTGCCGCTCGACCGCGCCGGCGGGGGCAGCAACCCGACCTTCTCGTACCACCGGACCGTTTCGACACGGGTCTGCGTGGCCTCCGCGAGGCTGCCGATGGTCATGGAAGAAGCGCTCCGCACGGCCTTGACCCTGTAGTGACTACAGGGTGCATGTAGGGGGCCTTCCCAGTCCGGACCAGGAGCCCGGCGAACGGAGCGCACCATGAGCCAGGCCGCCGGCGCGGACCGCACATCCTTCCCCACGAACGGTCCGCAGGCCCTGCGCTACAGGGTCAAGGGCATGGACTGCCCGACCTGCGCCGGGAAGATCGAGACCGCCGTCTCCCGGCTGCCGGGCGTCGCGGACGTGCGCGTGAACTACGGCAGCCAAGTCCTCGACCTCGCGCTCGATGAGGCTGCGACGCCGAGGACCGAATTGGAGGGGCGTATCGAGCGCCTGGGCTACGGCGTCGCGCTGCTCCCCACGGCCGCGGACTTAGCCATGGCCCAAGCCTCGGGCGGCGCCCCGCCCGCCGGGACCGCGGAGGAGCCTGAGCCGCCGCTCTGGCGGAGCCGGAAGGCGCGGCTGGGCATCCTGATCGGCGCCCTGTTCGCCGCCGGCTTCCTGGTCGAGCGGATCGCGCCGGGCCTGGCGGGCGAGTACGCCTACTGGCCAGGGGCGCTCGTCGGGCTCGCCTATTACGGCCGCCGCGCGGCCGTGGCGGCGTTGGCCGGCACGCCCTTCTCCATCGAGATGCTGATGTCGGTCGCCACCGCGGGGGCGCTCGCCATCCACGCCGCCGAGGAGGCCGCCATCGTCGTGCTGCTCTTCACGGTCGGCGAGATGCTGGAGGTCGTGGCGGCGGGCCGGGCGCGTGCCGGCATCAAGGCGCTCGCCGCCCTGGTGCCGAAGACCGCCCGCCTCGTCGACGAGGCCAATGGCACCATCCGCGAGGTGGCCGCTGCGTCGCTGGCCATCGGGCAAGTCGTGGTCGTGAGGCCGGGCGACCGTGTGCCTGCCGACGGGGTGATCACCGACGGCGCGTCGAGCCTGGACGAGTCCCCCATCACTGGCGAATCGGTCCCGAAGCCCAAGGAGGTCGGCGACCCGGTCTACGCCGGCAGCGTCAACGCCGATGGCGCGCTCCAGGTCCGGGTCACAAAGACGGCGGCCGACAACACAGTCGCCCGCATCCTGCACCTCGTCGAGGAGGCGCAGGCGTCGAAGTCGCCCACGGCGCGCTTCATCGACCGGTTCAGCGCGGTCTACACGCCCATCGCGTTCGCGTTCGCGGCCGCCGTTGCGGTCGTGCCGCCGCTGCTCGGCGCCGATTGGGGCACCTGGATCTACCGGGGCCTGGCGCTCCTCCTCATCGCCTGCCCCTGCGCGCTGGTGCTCTCGACCCCCGCGGCCATCGCCTCCGGACTGGCCGCCGGTGCGCGACGCGGGCTGCTCGTCAAGGGCGGCGCCGCACTGGAGGTCATCGGGCGGGTGCACACGGTCGCGTTCGACAAGACCGGGACGCTGACCGCCGGACGGCCGCGGGTCTCGGACATCCTGGTCTTCGCCCCGGACGCGTCGGAGCGCTCGCTTCTCGGGTTGGCTGCCGCGGTCGAGAGCGGAAGCGGCCACCCCATCGCCCGGGCCATCCTCGACCGGGCGAGCGCGGACGGGGTGCCGCTGCGCCCGACGCGGGACGCCCGCGCCATCCCCGGCAAGGCGGTGTCGGCCACGGTGATGGGTCAGACGGTGCTCGTCGCCTCCCCACGCCACGCCGCCGAGAGCGCGCGGCTCGGCCCCGAGGCCGAGCGCGCGGTCGCGGACCTGGAAGCCGGCGGCAAGACGGTGGTCATCGTCGTCCGCGGCGCCGAGGCCTTGGGCGCCATCTCGGTCCGGGACGAGCCCCGCGCCGACGCGGCGGCCGGCATCTCGGCCCTGCGGAAGCTCGGCGTCCGCAGCGTGATGCTGACCGGCGACAACCGGCGCACGGGCGAGGCGGTCGCGTCCGAACTCGGGCTCGACGTGAAGGCCGAGCTCCTGCCCCAGGACAAGCTCGCCGAGATCGCGGCCCTGAAGGCGGCGGCTCCGGTGGCGATGGTCGGCGACGGCATTAACGACGCGCCGGCGCTCGCCGCCGCCAGCGTCGGCATCGCGATGGGCGGCGGCACCGACGCGGCCCTGGAAACGGCGGACGCGGCGGTGCTGAACGACCGGGTGGGCGACGTGGCGGCGCTGGTCTCCCTCTCTCGGGCGACCCTGGGCAATATCCGCCAGAACGTCGCGATCGCCCTCGGCCTGAAGGCCGTGTTCCTAATGACGACCGTCGCAGGCATCACCGGCCTCTGGCCGGCCATCCTGGCCGACACCGGCGCGACCGTCCTGGTGACGGCCAACGCGCTCCGTCTCCTGAGGGCCTGATGATCTCCCTGTCAGGGTGGGCCGGCCGGGCGGCGACCGTGGCCGGGGTGGCGGGGGCCGCCGCGGCCATAGACCTCGTCGCCAAGGCGGTGGCCGAGGCGTGGCTGGAGGAAGGCGCCGTCAGGGGCGCACTGCCCTTCGTCGACCTGAGCCTGTCATTCAACTACGGCATCAGCTTCAGCCTGTTCCCGGCGCACGACCCGTCCTCCCTGGCACTGCTCCTCGCCATCCAGGGCACGCTCACCTGCCTCGTGGCCGGCTGGGCCCTGGCCGCGGGCGGCGGGCTCGAACGCCTCGGGCTCGCCGCGATAGCGGGCGGGGCCGCCGGCAACTTCGTCGACCGGCTCATGGACGGCGTCGTCACGGACTACCTCGACCTGCACACCGGCGGCATCCGCTGGTTCACCTTCAATTTGGCGGACGTCTGGATCTCGACAGGCGTGGTGCTGCTGCTCCTCGACGGACTTCCCCTGCGGCGGAGGCATCGCAGCGCCGGGGATCCGATCCCGTAAGCGGCCCGCTTCCGCCGAACCGCAGCCACGGCAACCTGTCATCAACCCTTCGAGCCCAGGCTCGGAGGCCGACCTCGGCGAGGCCGACATGCTGAAGACGACAACGCTCGGTCTGGCCCTCCTCCTGGCGCTGTCCGCCTGCCAGGACGGCCAGTACGCGGCCTCGACGCGCCACCTCGCGCCGATCCCGCCGGCGACCCTGGCCCTGATGTCGGCCAAGGGTGTCTCGCCGGCGGATCCGATCCTGATGCGGGCCTACAAGAAGGAGTCCGAGATCGAGCTCTGGAAGCGCGGCACGGACGGCAAGTACGCCCTCCTGAAGACCTACGCGATGTGCCGCTGGTCGGGTCAGCTGGGGCCCAAGACCCGGGAGGGGGACCGGCAGGCGCCGGAGGGCTTCTACGCGGTGACGCCCGCGTCCATGAACCCGAATTCGAGCCTCTATCTCTCGTTCAATCTCGGGTACCCGAACGAGTACGACCGCTCCCTGGGACGCACCGGCGCGCACCTGATGGTGCACGGCTCGTGCTCGTCGCGGGGCTGCTTCGCGATGACGGACGAGGTGATCTCGGAACTCTATGCCGTGGTGCGGGAGGCCTTCGCGGGCGGCCAGCGCGCCGTCCAGTTCCAGTCCTACCCGTTCCGCATGACGCCGGAGAACTTGGCCCGGCATCGCCAGGACCCGAACATCGCGTTCTGGAGGAACCTCAAGGAGGGGTCCGACCGGTTCGAGGTCACGGGGGCCGAGCAGGGCGTCGGCGTCGCCGATGGCCGATACGTGTTCGATGCCGGCGACGAGGCCACCGCTGGCGCGGTCGCGCGGAGGCAGGCGGATGACGAGCGGCAGGTCGCCGCCCTCGTGGCGAGCGGGACGCCCGCCGTCCGGCTGGTGTACGAGGACGGCGGCCAGCACCGGTCGTTCCGAGAGACCATGGTCGCGGCCGGAGGCGGTCTCGGCGAGGTGAGCCGCCCCGAGGCTCTGGCCGCAGGGCCGCGTGAGGTCGCCGTGCCGGCCGCGGGCCCGGTTGCTCTCGCCGGCAAGCGGGAGCCGGTCCGGGGTGCGGCGGCGCTCAAGCCGGCGGGGCCCGGCGGGACCGAGGCGGAGCGCCAACGCCTTCTCAAGATCTTCGCCGCGGCCGGGGCCGGTCAGGAGTGACGATCCTGCGTCCATCATTCCGCCGGGGCTGAACCGATGGCCATCGACGCCTCAAGCGTGGGCTTCCTGGCGGCCTTCGCGGCCGGCGCCGTGTCGTTCCTATCGCCCTGCGTGCTGCCCCTCGTTCCGGGCTACGTGTCGTACGTCGCGGGGCAGTCGGCCGCCGGCGAGCGCGACAGCCTGCGCACGCTCGGCCTGAGCCTTTGCTTCGTGCTCGGGTTCACGACCGTCTTCGTCGCGTTCGGCGCGGGGGCGAGCGCGCTCGGCTTCGCCCTGCTCGCCCATCGCGAGGCGCTGAACCTCGCCTCGGGCTTGCTGGTGATCCTGTTCGGCCTGTTCACGGCCGGTCTGCTGCGGCCCGCCTGGCTGCAGCGTGAGCTGCGCTGGCACGGCGATCCGCCGGGTCAGGGGCCCGTCGCCGCCTATCTCCTCGGAACGGCCTTCGCCTTCGGATGGACCCCATGCATCGGTCCCGTCCTCGGTGCCATCCTGGCAGTCACGGCCTCCTCGGCCGCGGGCAAGGGCGTCGCCCTGCTCACCGTCTACTCGCTCGGGCTTGGCGTGCCGTTCGTGGCGGCGGCCCTTTTCCTGTCAGGCTTCGTCGCGCGCCTTCGGACCCTACGCTGGTTCGGTCGTGCGCTTCAGCTCGTCGGCGGGGGCGTGATGGTGGCGATGGGGCTGCTGATGGTGACCGACCGCATGAGCGCCGTGGCTTCCCTCCTCGTGGAGGCCTTCCCCGTGCTTGGGCGGATCGGTTGAGGCATGGTCCTCCGCAGGCGTGCTGTTGAGCATGCGACTGCAGGCTGCCACGAGCGTGAGCCGACCCTTGTTGAAGAACAAGATTCGGCACTATCCTGGGTAAGCCGCGCGCATCGCCGCGAGGGCCTCAGGGGCGTGGGCCGAACAGGATCACCGTCATGCCGACGAGGCAGATCGCACCGCCCGTAACGTCCCATCGGTCCGGACGGTAGCCTTCCGCACCCCATAGCCAGAGGATGGCCGCCACGATGTAGATGCCTCCGTAGGCCGCATAAGCCCTGCCTGCCGCCTCGCTCTCGACTAAGGTAAGCAGGTAGGCGAAGAGCGCAAGCGATGCCATGCCGGGGAGCAACCAGAGGGGTGATCTGTCCAGGCGCAGCCAGGCCCAGAACGCGAAGCATCCAACGATTTCGGCGAGGGCCGCGCCCGCATAGGCGAGGAAGGTCGTCATTTCTGAGTGGTCTCGTTGCTCTTGAAGTCTGTCAAGCTTGCAATGCGAGGTCCGCGATCCTGATAGGACTGCCGCTGGTTCGCGTGGTGCTCACGGATACTGTTCGGCGACCTGCCGGAACAGAGCGGCGCCACCGTCGTCCTCGTCATGGCTGACCGGCGCCGTGGCGCGGGCGCCGCCGAAGCGCGCATAGAGGGCCGGAAGTACGACCAGGGTCAGCATGGTGGCGCTGATCAAGCCGCGGATGAACACGGTCGCGAGCGGCTTCTGGACCTCCGTGCCGGTCCCCGCCGCCAGCGTCACCGGGACGAACCCGAGCGAGGGCAACAAGCGCGGTCATGGCGTCCTTCAGGATGGCGATCAGCGCCGGCACGAAGGTCAGCGACAGGACGAAGGCGGCAACGAGCGCGATGATGACGGTCGGCGCCATCGGCTCGAACATCTTGCCCTCGACCCTGGCCACGCCCGGCACGGTCTTGATCTGCGGCCGGACGATCCATTCCTGGAAGGTCCGCAGGTAGGCGGCCTTCTCCAGCTCCGTCCTCAGCCCCAGTCCCTCAGGTGTCAGGTATCTGTCGTCCGATTGCCAGCCCGGTTCGCCTAAACACGACGCCTTCCACGCGTCGGGCGCCGTGTAGCGCACGGTCCACATGAATATCTCGTCGAGGCCGGTCATGATCGGCCCCATATGAGGCTGGAATTCGGACGGCCGCCCCTCGCGCGCCTCGCCTAGGCGCTCCACCAACTGGCGGCGGGCGAAGTAGACCTTGACCTCGTCGGCGAAGACCGCCGTGACCTGGGAGAAGTCGTTACGCGAACGCAAACGGATGTATTCCGAACCCTTGATGCCGGCGAGCGTGGTCTCGACCGGTCAGGTCACCTGCTTCTCGATATCGAAGGGCGAGAGCGTGGGCGCGACGGTGTTGAACAGCACCTGGTTGCTGTTGATATCGGGCACGAAGTCGAGCCAGCCCTGTCGAACGGGGAAGGCGAGGATACGGGAGATCAGGTCCGGTCGCCCTCAGTCGTCGCCCGCTTCGGATTTGCGGAGCTCGGCCTTGAGGATGAAGGAGTTGGCAACCGCGATGGTGGCGCCCGACTTCAGTCCGGAGACGACCTCGTAGGAATCGTCGTCCGAGCGTCCGAGCTCGACCTCCCGCTTCTCGAAGCCCTCCTCAGTGCGCACGAAAACGACGCGCTCGCCCCCGACCGTCTGCAGGGCGGCCTTCGGGACGTGCACCTCGACCGCGTCGTTCGCGATCTCCACCCCGGCAGTGACGAAGGCGCCGGGGCGCCATGCAAGGTCAGGGTTCGGCAGGGCGACGATGACCCGCGCCGAGCGGGTGTCCGGGTTCAAGAACGGGCTGACGAAGACGACCTTGCCGTCGGCATGGCGGCCGCCGGCCTCATGGGCATGGGTGACAGCTACGGGTGCGCCCTCCCGAACCATGGCGAGCTCGTGTGTCGGCACCGACAGCTCGATCCATACGGTCGAGAGGTCGGCGACGGTGTAGATGTCGGCGGGGTCGCCCTTGCCGCCGACCGTCGTCCCGACCTCGACCTTGCGCTCGACGACCCGGCCGGCGAGCGACGAGCGGAGCTCGTACCGGCGCAGGGTGGATTGGTTCAGGGTGGCACCTTCTCGTTTCTGTGCGGCTGCGACATCGGTCGCGCTCAGCCCGAGGGCGGACAGCTTCTGGCTGGCGAGGTCGACGCGCAAGGTGGCTTCCGTGTAGGTTGCCCTGGTCCGCAGGTAGACCTGCTCCGACGAGATGCGCTTGTCCCAGAGCGCCTGCTGCCGGTCGAAGTTGGTCTTCTCCAGCTCGGCGCGTACCGAGGCGATGAGGTACTCGCTCTTGGCGTCGGCGACGTCACGGCTTTCGAGGACGGCGACGATCTCGTCCTTGGCAACCCGGTCGCCGAGGCGCTTGCGCATCTCCGTGACGGTACCCACGACCCGGGCCGGGACGCGCGCGATCCGGTCGGTGTCGGGGGTGATGGCGCCGGGTACCAGGAGGTGCCGGGCGAGCGTGCCGCCCTCGACTTTCACGACCGAGATGTTGAGCGCCGCCACCTCCTCGGGTCCCATCCGGATTGCGCCCTTCTCGGGGTGCTCCTCGCCCGGCTCGTACCCGTGCTTCCCGATCTCGTGGCCGTTCGTGGCCTTGGGGGTTCCCGGCTTCTTGACGTCGTCATCTCCGTCGGGCGGCGTCCCAGCCTTCGAGGGTTCGTGGTTGGCGGTGATGGGTGGCACGGTGATGGTGAACAGGTCTTTCGGCAGCCCGGCGGCGGCCAGATTGTCCCTGACGAAGCGGGCGACGGCGGGGACGGCTGCGCCTATGGCGATGCCGGTGGCCAGGAGGACCGCGAACAGGAGGAGGCGCATGGGGGCCGCTCGACAAGGACGCCGGACGGCCTGCTTGGGCGGTCACGGTCGTTCCCGTTGGATCAGGTGATGGACGAACCGGCGCCGAGATGTGGGCCGGGCGAACGCGCTCTTGGGAGCGCGGCGTCACCTTACGCGCGGGGCGGTCTCGCCAGTCGGTCGGGAGTGACGGAGGTCGGAACCTCGGCCACCCAGGAAAAGCCCAGGCCGGCGAACTCCGTCGACGGCGTGACGTGGGAGGAGACTTGGAGAGGGGCCACCTGATGGCAGCCACAAAGGAGGCGGCAGGCCAAACCCGGATTGCCGGCCTCGGTGGGCATGGGCGTGACTAGCGTCCCCACACCGATTGCGTTTTGGTAGCGGCCGCCATGATCAGCAAGATCGTCGCCGGAGCCCGCAACGGTCGAAACGATGAACATGGCCAGGGCAAGCAAGAGCGCGCGGGCACCGAATGCGCACCACTCCTGCAACACGGCACAACGCCTATGCCAACCGCCGACACCCATCGAGGTTCTTATGCGCGATTTTGGTTTGTTCGCACAAGAACAACCATCACGCCCCGACCCTCCCAAATCGGGAAGCCCCACTACCCGCGGCACGTCATCAAAGAAAGCGCGTCCTGTTCCGTTACAAGATCGGATGCGGCGGCTGCACCAAGCCCATCACCTGCACCATCCAAGCCATCGAGCCGTGCGCTCAAGTCGGGATCAATTTGCGGGCCGATCTCGTGTCCGTGGCCGCGGATCCGGCTGAGCCGCTGCTCGCGGCAGCTTGAAATGCCGCAGCGGCAACCAAACCTTCATCCCCCCATTTTCGTTTCACATGCGGACATGGTCCCGCCACCGAAATCGGTGTAAGCCAGACCTCATGAGCCTCGACCGGCAAATCATGCGCCTGACGGCGGTGGTGATCCTCGCGATCATCGCCTACGTCGCGCCGTCTGCCGTCCAAGCCCACGACGGCCATGCCCACCACGGTCGTCATCAATCAACGACTCAGGCGAACGCAGCGCCTCCCGTCGCGACGAGGCCGATTACCCTCCCGTCCCGCATCGTCGGTGGCCCTGCCGAAACCCGGCTTGCGCTCGACGGACAATCCCCGGCAGCCGAGCCGCTGTCTTCGCTGCAGGCTGACGATGCCGGTGGGAGATGCTGCCCTGTCGGCTGCAGGGGCTCATGCTGCGGGACGATGGTATGCTGCCCGTCCGGCGTCGTCGCCGGCGCCGCGTCGCTTTCCAGGCCCCTGTCTGGGAACGTCGTGCTGATCCCGCACGACGTCGATGCCCGTTCAGGCGTCGACCCCGAGGCCCTGCCCGAGCCCCCACGAACCCTCGCGTGAAGTAGGGCGCGCCTGAGGCGCGCGACGCCCGGAATGCGCCCGCTATCGGCGCCGTCCGGACTTCCCGACGCGAGGATTCCTATTCATGTCGACCCGTTTTGCCGCCGCCTATTGGCCAGCCCCCATTGAAGTGGTCCGCCCTGAAGTATGGCTTTTGTGCCAGGAGGACGGACGAGATGGCAAAGCGACCCAAGCCCGAGGAGATTGTTGCCAAGCTGCGGCAGGCGGACGTGCTGGTCTCGCAGGGACAGAGCGTGGCGGACGCGATCCGCTCGATCGGCGTGAGCGAGGTGACGTACTATCGCTGGCGGCGTGAGTTCGGAGGCCTGAAGACGGATCAGGTACGCCGGATGAAGGAGCTGGAAGTCGAAAACCAGCGGCTGCGCAAGGCAATTGCCGACCTGACGCTCGACAAGCTGATCCTGCAGGAGGCGGCTCGGGGAAACTTCTGAGCCCCGCGCGCCGACGTGCGTGTGTCGAGCACATCGTTCAGACGATGAAGGTGTCCGAGCGCCGGGCCTGCCGGGCGCTCGGACAGCACCGCTCGACGCAGCGCAAGGTGCCGCGGGGCAGAGATGACGAGGCCACTCTGACAGCCGATCTCGTTGCGTTGGCGGAGCGGTACGGCCGCTACGGCTATCGGAAGATCAGCGCCTTGCTGAAGGCGGCCGGCTGGCTGGTCAACGACAAGCGCGTCGAACGCATCTGGCGGCGCGAAGGCCTGAAGGTCCCGGCCAAACAGCCCAAGCGCGGCCGCATCTGGGGCGGCGCCGGCTCGTGCCTGCGATTGCGGGCGGAGCACCGTGATCACGTCTGGTCTTACGACTTCGTCGAGGCACGCACGCACGAGGGGCGCAAGTTCCGGATGCTCAACGTGGTCGATGAGTTCACTCGCGAGTGCCTGGCGATCCGCGTCGCGCGCAAGCTCAAGGCGGCGGACGTCATCGACGTGCTGTCCGACCTGTTCATCCTGCGCGGCGTGCCCGGCCACATCCGCTCAGACAATGGTCCGGAGTTCGTCGCCAAGTCGGTGCGGGCCTGGATCACCGGCGTCGGCACCCAAACAGCCTACATCGCACCGGGCTCGCCGTGGGAGAACGGCTACGTCGAGAGCTTCAACGCTCGTTTGAGAGATGAACTTCTGAACGGCGAAATCTTCTACACGCTCAAGGAGGCGCAGATCGTGATCGAGAGTTGGCGGCGACACTACAACGGCGTGCGTCCGCACGCCTCGCTTGGCTATCGACCGCCGGCCCCAGAGGTGTTCATGCCCGCCTTCACCGCTTGGCCGGCTGCGCTCACCAGACCGGCTCCGCCAGCCACGCTACCCATGGAGGAGAGACCGACCCTGCACTAACTTTGAACTTGGACCACCTCGGGGGGGCCAATCAAATGGCCGACGCAATATCTCCGCTTTCCCACCCCTTAGTACCGCACCGGAGCAATCCAGAGCAAAAGGGGGCCGCCAATACAATGGCGGCCCTTGGCCTTTGCGACCGACGCAGATCACTCCTTCCGCGCCTGCGCCCGATTACCTCGGGGACGATGGCAGCAAGGCGGCACCAGGAAAAGCCTTTGATGACCTCCTGGGCGAAGCCGCGGAGTGGGCAAAGAAGGAGCACAGCCCCTGATTTTATATTAGGATCGCCTAAATAAGATAAGGCTGACATTCTGGGATACGGACCGATGGACGTAGCGACTCCGACCGACCTGATGCGCCTGCAGGACAAGGCCGCCGACGCGGCCCGCCTGCTCCGCCTCCTCGCCAACGAGAAGCGGTTGCTCATCCTGTGCCTGCTGGTCGCCCGCGGCGAGATGGACGTGACCAGCCTCGCCGGGGAGGTCGAGCTCAGCCAATCGGCCCTGTCGCAGCACCTCGCCAAGCTGCGCGAGGATGGGTTGGTCGCGTTCCGGCGCGAGAGCCAGACGATCCACTACCGCCTTGAGGACCCCAGGGCCGCGCGGGTGCTGGCGACCCTCAAGGACATCTTCTGCCCGGAGCTCGGCTGACCGGTCTCAGCCCGGGAGGATCTCCGCCTCAAGCCCCGGGCGATCCGTCCGGTTGCGCAGCCGCAGGCTCAGGCCACTCCGGCGGGACGCCATCTCGGCGATGGCGAGGCCGAGACCGCTACCCGTCTCGCTCTTGTGTCGCCCACGGAAGAACCGTGTCGTGACGTGGGGCAGTTCCTCCTCCGGAATGCCCGGTCCCTCGTCGCGAACGACGATGCCCTCGCCATGCGGCCGCGCGCCCCAAGCCACCGTGCCGGTCACCATGTGCTGCACGGCGTTCTCGTGCAGATTTCGGACTGCGAGGCGCAGGCCTTCCGGGTCGGCCAGCAGCGTGTAGCCCCGTAGCCCCGGATCGATTTGGGTCCGGACCCCGGGAGGCGTCCGCATCCCCTCCACGGTCTCCGTCACCAGTGCGCCGACGTCGACCTCCGCCAGGGAGGGCGCCTCCCCTGCGGCATCGAGCTGGGCGGCGTCGAGCAACTGGCGGACGAGGCGCGTGGTCCGGTCGACGGCCGCAAGGATCTGTCTCAGCGCCGCCTTCGCCACGTCCGGGTCGGTGGCGGCCATGGCGACCTGGGCCTGGACCTTGAGGCCGGCGAGCGGTGTTCGCAGTTCATGCGCGGCGAAGGCCGTCACTTCCCGTTCGTGCCGGCGGGCCGATTCGACCTTGAGGAACAGCCCGTTCAGGGCGTCTGCCAGGGGACGCACCTCCGCCGGCGTCCGATTTGTGTCGATCGCACTCATGTCGTCGGCGCCGCGACCCGCGAGGTCCCGCGCCATCAGCCGCAAGGGACGCAAGCCCCGACCGAGGCTCGCCCAGATCAGCATGCCGAGCAACGGAACCATCAGGATGGCGGGTGTGACCAGGCCCATGATGAGGTCAGTGACGAGGCGCTCGCGGAGGCCAAGACGATCACCCACCATGACCCGCACACCTCTCTCGGCATCCTCCACGGTGAACACCCGCCAGGTCTCGCCGTCGACCTCGCGCTGCGAGAAGCCGGCCGGCGCGTCGGTCAGGCGGCGCTCCGGGGCCCCGGTCGACCGCGCTACCATGCGCCCGTCGAGCGACCAGATCTGGCAAGAAAGCTGCCGCTCGTAGGCCGTCGGGGCCGGGAAGGTTCGGGGTGCCCCGTCCGGGCCAGCGCTCCCAACCGCACCCACCAGGGAACTGACCATGCGGGCGGCTTCCTGCAGGCGGTTGTCGAGGACCTGCTCCACCTCGCGCTTCGAGCCGAGATAGATCCAGGCGACCGCGCTGAGCCAGATCAGGCCGGTGGCGAGGACGAGGATGGCGAAAAGCCTGACGCGTAGCGACCTCATGCGAGTGCCCTCATCCGGTATCCGAGACCTCGGACCGTCTCGATGGCGTGCTTGCCGATCTTGGCACGCAGGTTGTGCACGTGGACCTCGACCGCGTTGCTCTCGACCTCCTCCTGCCAGCCGTAGAGCCGCTCCTCCAGTTCGACCTTGGAGCGAAGCACGTTAGGTCGTTCCATGAGGGCCGCCAGAACCATGACCTCGCGCCGGGAGACGGCGACCGGCACACCGTCGACGGTGACGGCAAGGCTGCCGGGGTCGAGCCGAATTCCGCCGTGCTCCAGGAGCGCGGCGGCCCGACCCGAGGCCCTCCGGACGACGGCACGGATGCGGGCGGAGAGCTCGTCGAGGTCGAAGGGCTTGCCGAGGTAGTCGTCGGCGCCATCGTCGAGCCCGGCGATCCGGTCGGTCACGGCGTCCCGGGCCGTCAGCAGGACGACCGGCGTCCGGTCGTTCCGGCGGCGAAGCCCCCGCAACACGTCGAGGCCGGAGCCGTCGGGCAGCATCAGGTCGAGCACGATGGCCGAGAACGCGCTCGTGGCGAGCGCCGCCTCGGCGTCGGCGCAGGTTGCGACGCAATCGACCGTCGCCCCGCCCAGGCCCAAACCAGCCCTGAGACCGTCCGACAGGATGGTGTCGTCCTCGACGACGAGGATGCGCATGCGTGTCTCCCTTTACGGCCCCCATCCTCCGGGCCCCGCTTAAGCCTGGCTTAAGCTGCGTTTCCGACCCGCGGCGGGCCGATCCGATCCCGGACCCTGCCCATGCCGAACGTTTTCACCCACCTTATCCTCGCTGCCCTGCTCTGGACCGGCTCCTCGCTGTGGTCACCGGGGCAGTGCCGCGAGCCCGGTGCGCGGCCGACGCCCTTCACCGTCGATGCGGCTCGCGACCCAGACCTCTCGCTGCGCCTGCGATGGACCATCGCCCCCGGCACCTACCTCTACCGTGACAAGATCGCCGCCACCGACGCGAGCGGCAGGGAGCTTCCTGTCAGCACCCAGCTCGGCGAGACCAAGGATGACCCCAACTTCGGGCCGACGGAAGTCTATCACGGCGCGACGGAGGCCATCGTGCCGGGTGCGGCTCTCGCGGGGGTGCGCGAGGTGCGCGTCACCTATCAGGGCTGTGCCGAGAAGGGCATCTGCTACCCGCCGATCAACAAGGTCATCGAGGTCCCCGCGCTAGGTCCGCAGGCGACCGCGACCGCCGCGACGCCGGCCACGGACGCGCAGGCCGAGCCCGCGAGCGGCCTGCTCTCGGGCCATCTCGCGGGCGTCCTGGCGACCTTCCTCGGGCTCGGCCTGCTCCTGGCCTTCACCCCGTGCCTGCTCCCGATGGTCCCGGTGCTGGCCGGCATGCTGGCCCGGTCCGGGGAGCGGCTCTCGGCCGGACGAGGTTTCGTACTCTCCGGCACATACGTGATCGCGATGGCGCTGGCCTACGGGACGCTCGGCGTGGCGGCGGCATGGTCCGGGCGCAACCTTCAAAACGCACTCCAGACTCCCGCCGCGCTTGGACTGCTCGCCGCAGCCTTCGCCGCCCTGGCCCTGTCGATGTTCGGCGTGTTCGACCTGGCGCTGCCGTCCGGCGTCGCCGGCCGGCTGTCACGCCTGAACGGAGGCAAGCTTGGCGCGCTCGGCGCCGCCGCTGTCATGGGCTTCACCTCCGCCCTGATCGTCGGGCCCTGCGTGACGCCGCCACTCGCCGCGGCCCTCCTCTATGTCGCCCAGACCGGCGACGTGGCGCGCGGCGCCGCCGCCCTGTTCGCGCTCGGCCTCGGCATGGGCCTGCCGCTGATCGCATTCGGGACGTTCGGGGCGGGTATCCTGCCGAAGTCAGGCCCTTGGCTGGTCGCGGCCAAGCAGGCCTTCGGCGTAGTCTTCCTCGCGTTGGCCATCACCATGGTTTCGCGCCTCGTGCCGTCCGAGGTCTCCCTCGTGCTCTGGGGCGCGCTGGCGATCGGCGTCGGCGTGTTCGTCGGGGCGTTCGACGTCCTCAGGGCGGGTGCCGCGGGCCGGCTAAGCAAGGTCGCCGGTATCGTTGCCGTGACCTACGGCTGCGCCCTCGTCGTCGGCGCCGCGGGCGGCGGGACCGACCCGCTCCGGCCGCTCGCAGGCTTCGGCCCGTCGCGAGCGGTTCACGTCGAGGAGAGCCGGTCTGTCTCCTCCGTCCCGGCTTTCGAGGCCGCCCTCGCGGCGGCCCGTGCCGCGGGCAAGCCGGTGCTCGTCGAGTTCGCCGCCGACTGGTGCAGCGTCTGCAAGACCAACGAACGGACGGTCCTGGCTGACCCCGGCATCCGGGCGAGGCTGAGGGCCGTCTCGGTCATCCGCGCCGACGTCACCCGCGACGACGACGCCACCCGCGCCCTGATGCGGCGCTTCGAGGTGGTCGGACCGCCGACCCTCATCCTGATGCGCCCCGACGGCGGCGAGGTCCGCGAGGCCCGCACCGAGGGCGAACTCACGGTCGAGGACCTGAAGCGCCGCCTCGCCCTCGTCGGCGCCTGAGCCCCCCTTTTCGACAAACCAAGTTTCACGGAGACCACCATGGACCGCAGGACCCTGCTCGCCCTTATGCCCGCCGTCGCGCTCGCGCCTGCCCTGTTGTCGCTGGCGCCCCCCATCGAGGAGGCCTTCGCCCAGGGCGTCGACCCCAACGCCATCCTCAACGACCCGGAGGTGCCGGTCTCGGGCAACCCGAAGGGCGACCTGACCATCGTCGCCTTCCTCGATTACAACTGCCCCTTCTGCAAGAAGGCCGAGCCCGACCTCATCCGTCTGGTGAAGGCGGACGGGCGCATCCGCCTCGTCCACAAGGACTGGCCGATCCTCGGCGACGCCTCCGTCTACGGCGCCCAACTCGCCCTCGCGGCGAAGTACCAGGGCCGCTACGACGAAGTGCACCGCGCGCTCATGGGGATTCCGGGCCGCAAGATCCCGAAGGAGCGGATGCTGGAGGCGGTGGCCGCCTCGGGCGTCGACGTCGCCCGCCTGGAAGAGGACCGGAAGGCGCACCAGGCCGAGATCGCGGCCCTGCTCCAGCGCAACCTCGACCAGGCGGACGCCCTGGGGCTCCAGGGAACGCCGGTCTTCCTGATTGGCCAACTCAAGGTCGCGGCGGCGCTCGATTACGACGGCTTCAGGCAGGCAGTCGCCCAGGCCCGAGCGCGGGGTCGCTCGTGATGCCGCGGCCCCTCCGCCTTACGACGTTGATCGCGCTCGCCTCGGCGCTCGGCGCCTGCTCGACCTCGCAGGGGGCTCCGGCCCCCGTCGCGGAAGCCCGGCCGCAGATCACCCCGGAGGTCTTGCGCCGGTACGCCGCCGTCACGGACGAACCCTTCCCGGTCGAGGCGGTCGACCCGCGCGACCTCAAGGCTCGCAACGTCCGCCAGTTGGTCGACTACCCGTCAAAGGAGCTGCCCGGCACCCTCGTCGTCGATCCATACAAACGCTTCCTCTTCCTCGTCATGGAGGGCGGCAAGGCGATGCGCTACGCGGTCGGGGTGGGCAAGGCCGGATTCGAGTTCACCGGCGAGGCGACCGTTGCCCGCAAGGCGTCCTGGCCGCGCTGGACGCCGACGCCCGACATGCTCCGGCGTGATCCGGAGCGGAACGGGCGCTGGGCCGGCGGCATGCCGGGCGGCGACAGGAACCCGCTCGGCGCCAGGGCGCTCTACCTGTTCAAGGACGGCAAGGACACGCTGTACCGTATCCACGGCACGACGGAACCATCGAGCATCGGCGAGGCGGTGTCCTCGGGATGCATCCGCATGCTGAACCAGGACGTGATCGACCTGCACCGGCGCGTCCCCACCGGCACGAAGGTGGTGGTGCTCGGGTCCCGAGGCACCGTCCACGCCGCACGGCCAAAAGCGCCGGAGACGACGGGCAGCCTCGGGAACGGCGCATCCTCCGGACCGAAGCCGGACGACGGCCTCGATCATGCGGGGCTCGACAACCTATCGCGCAGCGCGTCGGAAGCACCCGAGCCTCCGGCCTATGACGGGGAGGCGGACGATGACGGTCTTTAGGAGCCTGATGATCGCGGTCGTGCTTGCGACCCTGGGCGTAGGGGCCGCCCATGCCGGCCCGGAAGCGCCGGCCGGGTACTACGCCGACCAGAAGGTGGTCTACCACAACGACGGCGGCCCCGACGGAGCCGCCTACTTCAAGCGCCTGCTCGGCAATCTGCGCAACCACGTCGAGACCGTGGGCAAGACCCACGTTGAGATCCGCGTGGTGAGCCACGGCGACGGGGTCGGGCTCTTCCAGTCGGCCGCGAGCGACAGGGAGCTCGCCGCCCGTATCGATGCCCTCAAGGGGATGGGCGTTCGGTTCCTCGTCTGCGGCCATACCCTGCGCGAGCGGAAGATCGACCGCAACACGCTCTACGGCGTCACCGAGGACGAAGTGGTGCCGAGCGGTGTCGCCGAACTGGCGCGGCTGCAGGGCATGGGGTTCGCCTACATCCATCCCTGAGTTGGTCGAACGGGAGACGGCGAGCCTCCCGTCGGCATCGATGCCACGCCAACGATGGCGTCCGCCCAAAGGCGAAGGCGCCCGTGCGCCACCGCACCCCCTCTGCGCGTCCCAATCCAGGCCGTCGGTTTCACGCTTGCCATTCCATTAGATGATGCTAAATAAGAGTTATCTAATGTTCTGGTTTGGCAGGGGAGGACGTCCCTTGCGCCCCGCCGGGCATCCCCCGGACCACCGTTTGGGAGCGACCACCATGGACGGCTTCACGCCTGTCAGCGCCCTCGCCGGCGGTGCCTTGATCGGCACCTCCGCGGCCCTGTTCCTGCTCCTCAACGGACGGATCGCCGGCATCAGCGGCATTCTCGGCGGCCTCCTAACCCCGCCATCTCGCGAGACGGGCTGGCGCGCCGCCTTCGTGGCAGGACTCGTCCTGGCGCCGTTCGCCTACGCCGGCCTGGGTGGCAGCCTGCCGCCGCTGACGGTGGATGCCTCGTTCCCGCTGCTCGTGGTCGCCGGTCTGCTGGTCGGGTTCGGATCGCGCCTCGGTGCCGGCTGCACGAGCGGCCACGGTGTCTGCGGCATCGGCCGTGGCTCGCCCCGCTCCGTGGTCGCCACCGGCACCTTCATGGCCGTCGCCATCCTGACCGTCCTCGTCGTGCGCCATCTCGTCGGAGCCTGAGCCATGGCCAAGACCGCCTCCGCCTTCGCCGTCGGTCTCCTGTTCGGCCTCGGCCTCCTCGTCTCCGGCATGGCTGATCCGGCCAAGGTTCTCGCCTTCCTCGACGTGACCGGGCGCTGGGACCCGAGCCTCGCCTTCGTGATGGCTGGCGCCGTCGCGGTCTCGGCGACGGGCTATTTCGTGGCGCGGCGCCGTGGGCGGCCGTTGCTCGCCTCCCGGCTTGAGATCCCGACCCGGCGCGACCTCGACCCGCGCCTGATCGCCGGCGCCGCGGTGTTCGGTCTCGGCTGGGGCCTCGCCGGCCTGTGCCCGGGGCCCGCCCTCACCCTGCTGACGGTCGCACCGGCGCAAGCTGTGACCTTCGTCGTCGCCATGGTCGTCGGGATGCTGGCGTTTCACCTTCTTCCGGCGGCAGCCCCGAAGCCGGCGGTCCAGGGAGCCGACGCATGACGCCCGGCCTGCTGACATCCGGCCTCGCGGCCGGCTCGGGCGGGGTCGTCGGCCTGATCCTCGGTCTCGTCGGCGGGGGCGGCTCGATCCTGGCGGTCCCGCTCCTGACCTACGTCGTCGGCGTGTCCTCGCCACACGTGGCGATCGGCACCAGCGCCCTGGCGGTGTCGGTCAGCGCGGCCGGCAACCTCGTCCCGCAATGGCGGGCGGGGAACGTGAAGTGGCGCTGCGCGGCGGCATTCTCGGTCGCCGGCGTCCTCGGCGCGCTGGCCGGCTCGGTCGCTGCGAAGGCGGTCGACGGGCAGAGCCTCCTGGCCCTGTTCGGTGTCGTGATGCTCGTGGTCGGGGGCCTGATGCTGCGCAAGCGGCGCGGTGACGGCGACCCCGAGGTGCGCCTGACGAAGGCCAACGCCCCGGTACTCCTGCCCTGGCTGCTCGGCATCGGGTTCGCGGTCGGCCTGTTCTCCGGCTTCTTCGGCATCGGCGGGGGATTCCTCATCGTGCCGGGCCTGATGCTGGCGACGTCGATGCCGCTGCCGATGGCCATCGGCACCTCGCTGGTCGCGGTCAGCGCCTTCGGGGCGGCGACCGCCGCGAGCTACGCCGCCTCCGGCCTGATCGACTGGCCGTTGGCCGGCCTGTTCATCCTGGGAGGCGTGCTCGGCGGCCTCGCCGGCACGCGCCTCGGCCAGAGGCTCGCCGGGCGCAAGCGAGCCCTGACCGTCACCTTCGCCGGCCTCGTCATCCTGGTCGGCCTGTACGTCGTCGCCCGCGGAGCCCTGCCGCTCCTCGGCGCCAACACCTGAACCCGAAAAAGGAGGCGTTTCATGTCGGACCAGACCATCGCAGCCCTGCGCGGGCGTCCCATCGTGACCGGCTTCCATGACGAGCCGACCGGCAGCATCCAGTACGTCGTCGCCGATCCCGGGACGAAGCGCTGCGCCATCATCGACCCGGTGCTCGACTTCGATCCGAAGTCCGGCGCGACCGCGACCCGCTCCGCCGATGCCCTGCTCGCCCACATCGAGCGCGAGGGCTACGAGCTGGAGTGGATCCTCGACACCCATCCGCACGCCGACCACTTTTCGGCGGCCGGCTACCTGCACGACAAGACCGGCGTCCCGACCGCCATCGGCGAGAAGGTCGTCGACGTGCAGCGGCTTTGGAAGGGGCTCTACAACCTGCCCGACACGTTCCGGACGGACGGTTCGCAGTGGTCGCGGCTCTTCGCCGACGGCGAGCGCTTCCGGATCGGCGACCTCGACGTCGAGGTGATGTTCACGCCCGGCCACACCATGGCCTCCATCGCCTACCGGATCGGCGACGCCGCCTTCATCCACGACACGCTGTTCATGCCCGACAGCGGCTCGGCGCGGGCCGACTTCCCAGGCGGCAGCGCGCACGCGCTCTGGCGCAGCATCCAGCGCATCATGGCCCTGCCGGACGAGACACGGCTGTTCACTGGGCACGATTACCGCCCGGGCGGGCGCGAGGCGGCCTGGGAGAGCACGGTCGCCCAGCAGCGGGCCGAGAACCCGCACCTCGTCGAGGCCCCGACCGAGGAGGCGTTCGTCCGCATGCGCGAGGCACGCGACCGCGAACTGCCGATGCCCAAGCTCATCCTGCATTCCCTGCAGGTGAACATCCGAGGCGGCCGCCTGCCCGAGCCCGAGGCGAACGGCAAGCGTTACCTGAAGATCCCGCTGGACGCCCTCGACGGCGCGGCCTGGGGCGAGTGACGGAGGAAGCCATGACCATGAGAAGCGCGAAGGATTTGGTGGCGGAAGCCAACCGCGAGGTTGAGACCCTGTCGGCCGAGGAGGCGCTCGCACGCCTCGGCCAGCCCGACACGATGCTCGTCGACGTGCGCGAAGGCGAGGAATTGGCCAAGACCGGCAGGATCGCCGGCGCGGTCCATGTGCCCCGCGGCTTCCTGGAGTTCCAGGCCGACCCGGAGAGCCCGACCCACAAGGCCGAGCTCGGCGGCGGTAGGCGCCTGGTACTCTACTGCGCCTCCGGCAACCGGTCGGCCCTGGCCGCCAAGGTGCTCAACGACATGGGCCTCGGACCGGTCGCCCACGTTGCCGGGGGCTTTCCGGCACTGGTCAAGGCGGGGGCCTCGGTCGACCCCGCCTGAGGACCGTTCGGGCGGTCAAGCTCGGGGTTCCGCATCACAACGAATGCATCGTGCGGTCGTCGCACCTTACCCTCACTCGAAAAGGCATCCGACCGTGACCGACACCCCGCATGCCGCCGATCCAACGGCTTTGCCCAGCGGCGATTGCTCCAAGGCGGGCATCGCTGCCCATCTTACGGGTCCGTTGCGGGATTACTTCTCGGTTGCCGAGCACGCGGCCATCCCGGAGAGGCTCTCGCTCCTCGTCGAGCGGTTCGAGGCGTCGCTGGTCGCATCCGGCGAGCGTCTCGGGGTCACGTTCCGCGACGATCTCCTCCGGGCGCTGCCGATGCTTCGGACGTTCGCGATGTCCCTCTGCGCGAATGCGGCCCGCGCCGACGACCTCGTGCAGGAGATGATGGTCCGGGCATGGGCCAACCGGGAGAAGTTCGTGCCCGGCACCAACTTCACGGCCTGGAGCTTCACGATCCTGCGCAACCAGTTCTACACCGAGATGCGCAAGGCCAGGCGCGAGGTCGAGGACGCCGAGGGCGCGCACGCCGCGACGCTTACGGCGGCACCGGACCAGGACCACGTCGTGGCGCTCGGGGCCGTGATGAACCTCATCGGGACGCTGCCGCTCCCGCAACGCCAGGCGCTGCTGCTCGTGGGGGCCGAAGGCTTCACCTACGAAGAGGCGGCAGCCCGCCTCGGCTGCCAGGTAGGGACCGTCAAGAGCCGGGTGAGCCGCGCACGGAGCCAACTTGTCGCCAGCCTGACGCAGACTGTTCCGTCGCTGTGCGTCACGGGACGCTACGATTCTCACACGGCCGTTTGACAAGGCCTTTCAAGGGTGAACGAATCTAGGCTGATGTTGGACACGCTGCCTGCTTACCTTCTCCGGGCGGCGCTCGGCCTCGCCCTTGGAGCACTGCTCGGCACGGTCGCACGGCGGGGTCGCTTCTGCACGCTCGGCGCCATCGAGGATGCCGTCTACGCGCGTGACACCCGCCGCGCGCGTGCTTGGCTGCTGGCGATTGGCATCGCCATCCTCGGCACCCAACTTTTGGAAGCCGCTGCCGGTCTCGACCTCTCCCGGTCGATCTACACGGGGCCGCGCTTGGAATGGGGCGCGATGATCCTCGGCGGGGCGATGTTCGGCTTTGGGATGGCGCTCGTAGGGACCTGTAGCTTTGGGGCTCTCATTCGGCTCGGCGGGGGAGACCTACGAGCCCTCCTCGTCCTGCTTGTGCTCGGCCTCTCAGCCTATATGGCAATCAGCGGCGTGACGGCGCTCATGCGCGTGACGATTACTGAGCCGTTAAGCGTCGATCTCGGAAGCCAGCGCCTCGGCGCTCTCCTGCGGCTCGATCAGGCGGGCCGCATTGTCGTGAGCGTCGTGGTAGGCGTCGGCTTCTGTATCGCGGCGCTCACGAGCGGCGCCTTCCGGGAGACGAAGCGGCTGCTGGTCGGCGCTATCGTGATCGGATGTGTGATCGTCGCCGGATGGTGGGCCAACGGAAGCGCGGGCTTCGACGAGTTCGAGACCCAGGCGGTCGGCTCCTTCAGCTTCGCTCGACCTGTCGGCGATACGTTGCTCTACGCCATGCTCGCGAGCGGCACGAAGATCGATTTCGGCGTGGCCTCGGTCTTCGGCGTCCTGGTCGGATCTTTCGCGTCGGCACGCCAAGCGGGCGAATTCTATTGGGAAGCGCCCGACGATGCCCGGGAGGTGAAGCGCCACCTTCTCGGCGCGTTCCTAATGGGCACGGGCGGCGTCACTGCCCTCGGCTGCACCATCGGCCAGGGGTTGAGCGGTCTCTCGACGCTGTCGGTCGGCTCGATGCTCGCCCTCGGCGCGATCCTCGTCGGAGCCCGAGCGGGTCTCTACTTTCTCGTAGACCGACATACGTGAGGGGCTTCAAAGGTTACGGCGTACGTCCGTTGCAGAAGGCGCGGTGCAAGGCAGCGATGATTTCGCGAACCTCGGGCCGGGCCAGCGCATAGTAGATGTTCTTGCCGTCGCGGCGGGCCTCGACGAGATCGTCGGCCCGCAACCGCGCCAACTGCTGGGACACGGCGGGCTGGCGCAGGTTCAGCAGTTGCTCCAGTTCCGAGACTGAGCGCTCGCCCTCGACCAACAGGCAAAGGATAACAAGGCGCGCCTCGTGGCCGAGAGCCTTCAGCAGCTCGCTGGCATCACGTGCATTGGCCAGCAACAGTTCCAGGTCGAGGCTGCCCGGGGCCTCGGCGCTCGTCACCGGCTGCGCTTGCTGCAACGGCATCATCTCACCCTTTTCCTTGCCGTCTAAAACCCGTCACGGGGAAGCCGGTAGCTGTTTCAGCAACCGCTCGGCCCGCCCCCAGAAAAACTCCTCGCCCGGATAGCCCTCGATCCGGTCGACCTCGGCGCCGCCTTCGATGAGGACGAATGTCGGTGTGTAGAGGATCGGGCGCTTGAGCGTGAGTCCGGGAGGGATGCCTGCGTCGAGATCGACACGGCGCAACGGCGCCCGCTTCCCGATATCCGTCTTCGGATAGATCGGCCCGATCTCCTTGTCCCACACCTTGCACCACGGGCAGCCGCGCCGCTCGAATTTGACCATTTCGGCGGCCTCGACGGAGCAAGGCCATAGGGCGCCCCCCCAAGCCCCCGCCATGACTGCCCGCCTCGTTTCCCGCATCGACCTTCCCAAGCTCAAGACCATCACTTTGATATAGCAAAAATCGAATGTGTTCGAGTGGAAGCGACGTGGCCGCCGGGATTGTGATTGGCCCCGGAACAGCGGACTCAATCGCCCCTTCACCTCGCCTCCTCTCAAAGCCACAGCAGCAGCGGGTATCAGGGGCAACGGATTGCCAGATGCGGGAAATTCGCACTACACATGCACGAACAAGAATATTTGGAGGGGACGTCATGTCGACCCGGCGCCGGTTCCTTGCGGGTGCCCTCGCGCTTGGCCTGCCTTCCAAAGCCATGGCCCAGGCGATCCAGGGCGATGACGGTCTCTACCGGGAGCCCTGGTTCCTCGAAAGCTTCCTCGACCTGTCGGACGATCTGAGGGCGGCCCGGGACCACGGCAAACGTCTTGCCGTCCTTTGGGAGTTGAAGGGCTGTCCCTACTGCAAGCAGATCCACCTCGTGAACTTCGCGGATCGGGCGACGAGCACGTATATCCGCGAGCGTTTCGATATCCTGCAGTTGAACTTCATCGGTTCGCGCGAAGTCACCGATTTTGACGGGCAGACCCTTTCCGAAAAGGGCTTCGCGGAGAAATACGGGATCTACTCCACGCCGAGCATACAGTTTTTCCCGGCGGAAGAATCGACGCTCGCGGACAAGCCGCCTCAGCAGCGCGAGGTCCTGCGCCTTCGGGGTTATGTCGCGCCTGAGGAGTTCCGGCGAACCTTCGCCTTCGTGGCCGAGCGAGCCTACGAGCGTACGAACCTGCAGGACTACCTGCGCTCCCCGGAGGCGGCGCGGCGGGGCTAACAGTTCGGCCGCGATGATCGGTGGCCTCCTGATTAACGCTTGACTCGAAAGCGATAAGCGTCAAACTTGCAAATATTCGCATATGTCGATTGGTTCGCCCATCGGCAGTGCGTGCGGTTCGAAACGACCGCACCCGCCGCAATGACGGCGCACCGAGGAAACGCCAGATGCGTAGGCCGATCACAGCCTTTGCGCTCGCAGGACTTTGCGTCCTCGCGACCGCCGCCGGAGCCGAGACGGCTTCAACCGGGCTTGCACCGTTCAAGGTCGTGGCCGTCGACGGCAGCGACGCGATCCCCGAGCCGCTTACCGACAAGCCGGGGAATGCGGCGGCCGGCGCCAAGGTCGTGGTGAACCGCCGCCAGGGCAACTGCCTCGGCTGCCATCAGGTCTCTTCGCTGAGCACCGAGTCCTTTCACGGCGAGATCGGACCCTCCCTCGACGGCGTCGCCGAACGGTGGGACGCGGCGCATCTGCGCATGATCGTCGTCAACCCGAAGCACGTCTTCACCGAGGCGACCGTGATGCCTGCCTTCTACCGGATCGAGGGCCTTCATCGCGTGCGTCCCGAGTTCCAGGGCAAGCCGATCCTGACCGCGCAGCAGGTCGAGGACGTCGTCGCCTACCTCACGACCCTGAAGTGATCTCGCGGGCTGAAGGAGCCGCTTCCCATGACCTCTGCCAAGATCCCCGCATTGAACCGCCGCCAAGCCCTGGCCTTCGGCACCGGAGCCGTCGTGGCAACCGCCTTCGCCTTCCGCGCTGGACCGGCCCTGGCCGCGAAGCCTGCGACCGATGAGGCCATCAAGGCCTTCACCCGCGGCAAGGAGCCCGTGAGGGGCAAGGTCAAGCTCGAACTCCCCGAGATCGCCGAGAACGGCAACACCGTACCGATGACGGTGAGCGTCGACGTGCCGATGACGCCGGAGAGCTATGTCGAGGAGGTGATGATCGTTGCCGAGGGCAATCCGAACCCCGGCGTCATCAGCTTCCACTTCACGCCGTCGAGCGTCGCCGAGGCGAACACGCGCATCCGTCTTGCCGAGACGCAGAACGTCATCGCGGTCGCCCGCATGAACGACGGCTCGGTCTTCAGCGACGTCCGCCAGGTGAAGGTCACCATCGGCGGCTGCGGCGGCTAACCCACACGCAACAGCATCGAACGAGGACGGGAGGACCACATGGCCGACGTGAAGCCGCGGATCAAACTGGACAAGAAGGATGTCGCAAAGGGAGACATCATCGAGGTGAAGACGCTCGTCTCACACACGATGGAATCCGGCCAGCGCAAGGACAAGGACGGGAAGACGATCCCGCGCAAGATCCTGAATAAGTTCACCTGCGACCTGAATGGCAAGACGATCTTCAGCGCCGACATAGAGAGCGCGGTCTCCGCCAACCCCTACTTCCAGTTCAAGATCAGACCCGAGGAAACCGGCACGCTGACCTTCACTTGGATCGATGACGACGGGTCGAAGACCCAGGCCACCGAGCAGATCAAGGTCGCCTGACGCGCGCCCGGGGCCGATTGCCCCGGAGCGCCTCCCCCGCCGCGCCGGAGCCCTCGCAATGGTCCGCCCCATTCCCTTTGCCGTCACCGCGCTCGCGCTCGTCGCGCTGGCCGTCGCACCCCATGCGCAGGACATGCCCTCCGCGCCCGCCGCTAAGGAAGGGTCCGAGCGTCCGGCCTGGCAGGCGCACGGCCTCAAGGTCCAGAACCCGAATTCCCCGTTTGATGAAGTTGTCTCCGGCCTGTATTTCCGCTCCAAGGAAACGCAGGACATGCAGGCCGACGACTTCAACAATCCGGGCTTCCTCGCCGTGGAGCAGGGAGAGGAACTCTGGTCGAAGGTCGATGGCGCGGCGGGAAAGTCCTGTGCGAGCTGCCACAACGAGGCATCGACCTCGATGAAGGGCGTCGCGGCGGCCTATCCGAAGTGGAACGAGAAGCTCGGCAAGCCGGTCAATCTGGAGCAGCGGATCAACATCTGCCGCAGCGGCGCCCTGAAAGCCGAGCCCTGGGCCTTCGGCTCGTCCGAACTTACGGCCATGACCACCTACGTCCGTAACCAGTCCCGCGGGATGCCGGTCGCCGTGAAGGTGGACGGGCCCATGACGCCCTGGTTCGAGCGAGGACAATCGCTCTACTACCAGCGGAACGGCCAACTCGATCTCGCTTGCGCGAGCTGCCACGAGAAGAACCACGGCAAGTATCTCCGGGCCGACTTCCTCAGCCAGGGGCAGAGCAACGGATTCCCCGTCTACCGCCTGCGCGACCAGCGGCTGGTGCCGCTCCACGAGCGCATGGAAGGTTGCATGCAGGACGTCCGGGCCACGCCGTTCAAGCCGCTCTCCGACGAGTTCCTCGCCCTGGAGACCTACGTCGCGTGGCGCGGCCTCGGCCTTCCGGTCGAGACGCCCGCCGTGCGCAACTGAGGGCCTGATCCTGCCATGACCTCACGCCGCGACTTCCTGCAGATCGCCGCCGCCACCGCGGCCCTGGTGCCGACGGGCTGGACCCGCGCCTTCGCCCAGCAGCGCCTGACCCAGGACGACCTCCTGGCCTTCGAGCCGATGGGCAACGTCACCCTGGTCCATCTCACCGACATCCACGCGCAGTTGCGGCCCGTGCTGTTCCGCGAGCCCTCGACCAACCTCGGGATGGGCGAGGCGCGCGGTCAGGTCCCCCACGTCACCGGACGCGCCTACCTCGACCTCTACGGCATCCCCGGCGGCTCGCCGCTGGCCTATGCGCTCACGCCGGAGGACTACGTCGCGCTGGCCCGCAGCTATGGCCGGATGGGCGGCCTCGACCGGATCGCCACGGTGCTCGACGCGATCCGCGCCGAGCGAGGCGACAAGGTGCTGTTCCTGGACGGCGGCGACACTTGGCAGAACAGCTACACCTCGATGGTGAGCAAGGGCCAGGACATGGTCGACTGCATGGCGCTGCTGAAGCCCGACGCCATGACGGGCCACTGGGAGTTCACCCTCGGCACCGAACGGGTTAAGGAGATCGTGGACGGGCTCGGCTGCCCGTTCCTGGGCCAGAACGTTCGCGACGCCGAATGGAACGAGCCGGCCTTCGAGGCCACGAAGATGTTCGAGCGCGGCGGCGCGAAGGTCGCGGTGATCGGGCAGGCCTTTCCCTACACGCCCATCGCCAACCCTCGCTGGATGATCCCCGGCTGGTCCTTCGGCATCCGCGAGGAGGACGTGCAAGCGAGCGTCGACAAGGCCCGGAAGGAGGGCGCCGACCTCGTCGTGCTGCTCTCCCACAACGGCTTCGACGTGGACCGCAAGCTCGCCTCGCGGGTGAAGGGAATCGACGTCGTACTCACCGGACACACGCACGACGCGCTGCCTCAGGCGGTAAAGGTCGGCAACACCCTACTCATCGCCTCGGGCAGCCACGGCAAGTTCCTCACCCGCGTCGACCTCGACGTGCGGGACGGGGCCGTGAAGGGCTACCGTTCGAAGCTCATCCCGATCTTCTCCGATATCATCGCCCCAGAGAAGACGATGGCGGCCAAGATCCGGTCGATCCGTGCGCCCCACGAGGCGATGCTGAAGGAGGAACTCGGCCGGACCGAGGCCCTGCTCTACCGGCGGGGCAACTTCAACGGCACGCTCGACGACATGATCTGCGATGCGCTCCTGTCCGAGCGAGAGGCTGAGATTGCCCTCTCGCCCGGCTTCCGCTGGGGCACGACCCTCCTGCCCGGCCAGTCGATAACCCGCGAGGACGTCTACAACGCCACCGCCATCACCTACCCGGCGGCTTATCGGATGCCGATGACCGGCGCCCGGCTGAAGGAGGTGCTGGAGGACGTGGCCGACAACCTCTTCAACGCCGATCCGTACTACCAGCAAGGTGGCGACATGGTGCGGGTGGGCGGCGTGTCCTACGCCATCGACGTCGCTCGCCCGGCCGGCAGCCGCATCTCAGACCTCACCCTCCTGCGCACCGGCAAACCCATCGAGGCTGGCACCAGCTACACCGTGGCAGGATGGGCGAGCGTCAACGAGGGCACCGACGGCCCGCCGATCTGGGACGTCGTCTCCTCGCACATCAAGGCCAAGGGAACGGTGAACCCGACGCCCGCGCAGGTCACCGTCCGTGGCGCCTAGTCGTCTCCAATATATTCACACATTGCTATACTTGAAACAGTTCGGAGAGGCCGATGTCTGAACCGAAGCCGCGCCCCGATCCGTCCGGGCCAACCTCTCGAAGATCCTTCCTGCGCACCGGCCTCGCCCTCGGCGGAGCGGTCGGCACGGGGGCTTTTGCGGGCCGCGCAGCCGCCGCGCCGGACGCGAAGAACCTTCCGCCGAGCGTACCGGAATGGTCGCAGTCGCTCGGTGAGGGTGTCGTCAGCCGGCCCTACGGCCGCCCGTCGAAGTTCGAGGTGGACGTGATCCGCCGCGACGTCGAATGGCTGACCGCCTCGCGCCAGAGTTCGGTCAGCTTCACGCCGCTGCACCAGCTGGAGGGAATCATCACCCCGAACGGCCTGGGCTTCGAGCGCCACCATGGCGGCATCGCCGAGATCGATCCGTCCGAGCATCGGTTGATGATCCACGGCCTCGTCGAGAAGCCGCTGATGCTGACGCTGGAGGACATCAAGCGCTTCCCCCGCGTCAACCGGATCGCGTTCCTCGAATGCGCGGCCAATTCCGGCATGGAGTGGAAGGGCGCGCAGCTCAACGGCTGTCAGTTCACCCACGGCATGATCCACTGCGTCATGTACACGGGCGTCCCGCTCAAGCGCTTGCTCGAAGAAGCCGGTCTCAAGACCAACGCCAAGTGGCTGTTGCCGGAGGGCGCCGACGCCGCGGCGATGACCCGCTCCGTGCCGATCGAGAAAGCGTTCGACGACGCCATCGTCGCCTACGCCATGAACGGAGAGGCGCTCTATCCCGAGCACGGCTATCCGCTCCGCCTCGTCCTGCCGGGATGGCAAGGCAACATGTGGGTGAAGTGGCTGCGCCGGATCAAGGTCGGCGACGAGCCCTGGCACACCCGCGAGGAGACGTCGAAGTACACGGCACTCATGCCGGACGGTCAGGCGCGGCGCTTCACCTGGGCCATGGACGCGAAGTCCGTCATCACCAATCCGAGTCCGCAGGCGCCCATCCACGGTAAGGGCTTCACCGTGCTTTCGGGCTTGGCGTGGTCGGGGCGGGGCGCGATCAAGGGCGTGGACGTCTCGCTCGATGGCGGCCGCAACTGGCGGGCCGCGCGGCTCGACGGGCCGGTCCTCGATAAGGCGCTGACGCGTTTCTATTATGAGTTCGACTGGAACGGCGATCCGCTGCTGATCCAGTCCCGCGCCATGGACGAGACCGGCTACGTCCAGCCGACCAAGGCGGCCCTGCGCCAACACCGCGGCCTGAACTCGATCTACCACAACAACGGCATCCAGACCTGGCACGTGCTGCCCAGCGGGGAGATCGAGAATGTCGAGGTCGCGTAACCGTCTTTCGGCCGCCCTTGCGACCGTCCTCCTCGCGGCCACGCCGGTGGCGGCGGAGCGTCTGAACATCGGCCGCGTCGCGACGCCGGAGGAGATCAAGGGCTGGGACATTGACGTGCGGCCGGACGGCCAGGGGCTTCCTGTCGGCAAGGGAACCGCGGCGCTCGGCGAGACGGTCTTCCAGGAGCGCTGCGCCAGCTGCCATGGCGAGTTCGGCGAGGGCGCGGGACGGTGGCCGGAGCTCGCCGGTGGGTCCGGCACGTTGAAGTCCGACAGTCCGGTTAAGACCATCGGGTCCTACTGGCCCTACGCCTCGACCGTCTTCGATTTCATTCACCGGGCAATGCCGTTCGGCGCGGCACAGACCCTCACGCCGGACGAGACATACTCGGTCACCGCCTATCTCCTCTATCTCAACGACATTCTGAAGGATCAGGACTTCGAGCTGAACGAGAAGAACCTCGCCAGCATCCGCCTGCCTAACGAGAAAAACTTCTTCATGGACGACCGCGAGACGGCGGAGAAGGAGTTCTGGACGGCCAAGCCCTGCATGACGAACTGCCTGCCGAAGGAAGCGTCCATCACGAGCCGCGCTCGCATCCTCGACGTGACGCCAGACAAGGCTGCCGAACCCGCGAAGAAGGCCCCGCCGGTCCAATGACGAGCCGTCCCAACTCCGCGGGAACGCGCTGCGACAGGCGGTTGTTCTTGGGTGGCCTCGCAGCGGGCTTCGCGGGCGCGTGGCCCGTCCGCCGCGCTTCGGCGAACCAGACAGCGGCGCTCAGGGTCGGCGCCGCCTCCGTGGAGACGGCGAGCGACGGCACGCTGTCCTCCTCCCTCGCCTTCATGCTGCCCGACACGCCGCGCGCGGAAGTTGAAGCCGTCTTTAAGGCCGAGGGTCAGCCCGCGGAGGCCACCCCGATTCCGACGAACCCGAGCCTCGTTCGGATCGGCTCGGAAGTCATTCTGATCGATGCCGGCTCGGGCAACTCGTTCCAGCCCACGGCCGGCAAGCTCGGCGAGACGCTGGAGAGCCGGAACATCTCACGTGAGGCGATCACCCAGGTGGTGTTCACGCACGCCCATCCCGATCATCTCTGGGGCGCGGTCGATGATTTCGACGACAGCGAACGGTTTCCCAATGCCCGCTACGTCGTGCCGGCCGCGGAATGGGATTTCTGGACCCGCGAGGATGTCGAGACCCGCGTACCGGATTGGCTTAAGGGCCTCTCCGTAGGCTCGCGACGGACCCTGCGACGCCTTGAGGCGAAGGTGGAGCGCCGTAAGCCCGGCGAAAGCATCGCTCCCGGCCTCACCTACGTCGCGACGCCGGGGCATACGCCCGGTCACGCCTCCGTCCTTGTCGAAGCCGGTCGGGAGCAGGTACTGATCGGCGGGGATGCCTTGAGCCACGCGGTTGTGTCGTTCCGCCGCCCCGCCTGGGCCTTCGGAAGCGATCTCGACCGTGACCTCGCGGCGCGTACCCGCCTCACCCTGCTGGACCGCTTGGCGAATGAGCGGATGACGCTTGTCGGCTTTCACCTCCCGAGCTCAGGCGTCGGACGTGTCGAGCGCGTTGGTGCGAGTTATCGCTTCGTACAAACCTGACGACACGATTTCGCAGGAATATTCCTGTCGGAACAGGACCGTTCGCGAACGGAGTGGACACGATGATGCTGTCGCGTAGGGGCGTGTCCGGACTGGCCGCGCTGATGGCTTGGCTCGTGGCGAGCAGGGCCTCGGCGACCCAATCGGCTGACCCCAAGACCCATCGGGTCGCACTGCAGGTCAGTTCTCGCGAGAACGGCGTGTTCGACCTCGCCCTCAACAACGCGGTCAATCTCGCACGCGAATACAGCAATCAGGCCGAGGAGCTTGAGGTCGAGATCGTTGCCTATGGGCCGGGTCTGCACATGCTGCGGGCCGACACATCGCCCGTGACGTCGAGGATCCACTCCATCACCGAGAGCGTGCCGGGAATCGTACTCTCGGCCTGCGGCAACACCATCAAAGCCATGGAGAAGGCAGAGGGGCACCCTCTGGAATTACTGCCACACGTCGGCATCGTTTCGGCTGGTGCAGTCCGTCTCGTGGCACTTCAGGAGGCAGGTTGGAGCTATCTCCGCGTTTGATCGCGCCGGGTCGCCGAAGGCTAGCCATTGGTTGGTCGCGAGACTGCCTCAGGGGTACATCGAGTGCACCGTTCACACATCCGCGTTTGGCGTAGTCCGCCTTCGGTCGCGCAGTAGCTGGTTCCTCGGCGCACACGACGCGCTCAAGGTTTTACAGGAACCGATGAATGCTCGGAATCGCCGTCCCCGCCGTGGCGCTGGCCATGGTCGTCGTCACGCCTGCCCTTGCGATTGAAGTGACGAAGAGCGTGATGGTGCCTGCATCGCCCGAAGCGGTCTGGAAGATGGTTGGCGGGTTTTGCGGCATCGGCAACTGGCACCTCGTCATCGAGAAGTGGGTGCTGTCTTAGAAAGGCGGCAGGCAGGAGTGAACATTGTCGATGAAGGGCAGTGACACCATCATGGAGGAAGAACAGTTCCGCGGCGACAAGAAGATAGACTACACATGCACGATAATCTCCCGCCCGCTGCCTGTGTAGAGCTATAAGTCCATGCTCATAGTGTAGAAGGACGGGAGCGGATCGAAGGTATCCTGGGCCGGAAACGTCAAGCCCAAGGGGGCCTTTGATGCTAAAGCCAAGGAGACAATTGCTGAAGTCTAGGAGGCGGGCCCGAGGGTCATCGCCGACAAGTCCCAGTAATCACGTCGGCAGGCGCAGAGATTTTGGGGCCGCTCTTTCGCACTTGGAGCGGGATCGGCCTAGATCAAAATCCGTCACCGTCGAGTAAGACGCGGATCACACCCAGGGCGTCGCCAACGTACTGCTACGCCCCGCAGCGACCTGACTGGGCGATCACATGGTGTTGCTTCGCGCCGAACCGTTCCTCTGACCTCCTATCTTCCAGGGCGACATCGAAGGGACGGTCGAGAATGCGACAGGTGAAGGTCAGGCTGATCGAGCCGGGGCTGCCGCCCCGGCGGACGCGCTTGAAAATTCCCGGTTGGGCGGGCGATCCGGAGCCCCGCACAGAAGGCTCGCAGGATTATGCCTGGCACTGCATCCCGCTCTTGGAAGCGGTCAAAGGCGGGATCGAGCTGTTCTACGCCTACGACGCCGAATTGGGCGTGAGCACCAGGGCCGCAAGACTGGTCTTTGAGGGAATTTCGCCGAGCCCGGCGGACCGGGACCGCAAAGGCCGCCGCTCTGGAGCTTCGGCGAGGCCTACTACGCCTATCGGATCCTCATCGACCTAAGGGTCGAGGAGAATTAGGTGATCAGGACCGAGATCCACCCACGCTTCTACACCGACTGGACCGGAACAGTGCCGGTCGCAATGCCGGCACTCATCCGGCACTGGGGGCCGACGATGTACTTCATGGTGTTCAAGGCCCCGGACGAAGGCCGCAGGCATATCTTCCGGAAGGACGAGCCGTTCATGCAGGTGTCCGTCGTCTCGGTTGAGGCCGATTTCGAGCTCATGGCGATGAACGAAGAGGAGGCGCCGAGCGCGAACTCCAATCGCGACGCATCTACCCCAGCCGCGAGACGCTGGCGGCGGACTCGCAGTGGACCTCGGCGACCCACACCGTGTTCGGCGGAACCTACCGGCGCATCCTAGGCGCCGCCAAGAGCCAGCGGTAAGGCTGGGCGGGGTGCGGAACCATCCACCCCGCCGCATCAGGCTCTGTACCCGTACGGCATGTCGCAGCAGTGATGGTGATGGTGGCGATGATAGTAGTATTGCGCCTGCTGTACCGTGGCCTCGCCCTAAGAGGCGGCAAGTAGCGGTTTGGCCTTCGCCGCGACCTCGTCCGGCTCCTTTAGGAGCGCCACAGCGTCGGGGATGGGCTTGGGCAGGTCGGCGTAGCTCTCGGCACGCATGGCCGCGGTTAGCACGGTCTGGGCAGGCATCGCGGCCTGTGCTGGGTCGGCGGCCGCGAGCAGGTTGACGGCCCCGATCAGGCAGCGACTGGCTTGTCCATCGACGGGAACCTCCCTTGAATGGCGCGGCCCGCCCCGGGAAAAGCGCGGACGGAAGCGCCGCCGGAAACACCACCTGCGGTAAAGCAGTTCCGGCTTGCCCAAGGCCAGGCAAGCACTTCTCCAACATGAGCATTGAAGTGCTTGCCGCCACTCGCTATTGTCGGTGCCGGCATTCGATGAAATTGATTTTAGTCAATTTCATTCACATCTTCAGTTGCTAAATGCAGCTCGACTACACACTGCATCGTCGTCGCAGACATGCGGCGTGTGCCTGCCGCTTTTCGAGGAGACTGCGATGGCGAGACGTTTGCGTTGGTTCCTGCTGGTTCAACTCGCGGTCGTGCCTGCAGCGTTCGCCCAGCAACCTGCGGCGTCACCGGACGCGCCGGCGTCCTTCGTCGAACCAACGAACGCGGCCCACCGGCACTGTTCCGGCTCGTGTCTGAAGACCGGCGCCCTGCAGTGGTTCTGCCGGCCCGACCAGACGTGCTCCATCGATTGCGCGACCGCGCCGCCGAAGATGCACTGCCACGATCCGCAGCGGTAGTCAGACGGCCTTGCCGACCAGGCTCCCGATTCCTGCCGTGACGGCCATGGCCAGTACGCCCCAGAAGGTCACCCGCGCCGTCGCCCGGGCGATGGGGGCGCCGCCCGCCTTGGCGCCGAGTCCCCCAAGCACCGCCAGGAATACCAGCGAGGCCCCCGACACCGTATAGACCGCGATGTTGCCGGGCGAGAGCGCCGCCGTCGCCAGGGGTAAGGCCGCGCCGGCCGAGAAGGTCGCCGCCGAGGTCAGCGCCGCCTGGACCGGCCGAGCCGTCGTGACCTCGGAGATGCCGAGCTCGTCCCGGGCATGGGCGCCGAGCGCATCCTTGGCCATCAGTTGTTCCGCGACCTGCAAGGCGAGCGCATGGTCGAGGCCCCGGTCGACGTAGATCCGCGCGAGTTCCTCCCACTCGGCGGCCGGGTCGTCGCCGAGCTCGCGCTGCTCGCGGGCGAGGTCGGCCTGCTCGGTGTCGGCCTGGGAACTCACCGAGACGTACTCGCCGGCCGCCATCGACATCGCGCCTGCCACGAGGCCCGCGCTGCCGGCGACGAGGATTTCACCCGTGTTGGCGGACGAGGCTGCCACACCCACGATCAGGCTCGCGGTGGAGACGAGGCCGTCATTTGCGCCGAGGACGGCGGCTCGCAGCCAGCCGATGCGGTCGATCAGGTGCCGCTCCTGGTGGACGGGTCGCATGGGCGTCAGGATCCCCGGGGCAGCATGCGGCGCAGGACGGCGTCGTGCCAGAGGTAGTGGTGCACGAGGGCGGCGACCGCGTGGAACAGGGCCAGGACCATCAGCACGTTGGCGGCCAACCCGTGCCAGTGAGTCAGGGGCCGCCGCCACTCCGGGTCGCCGATCTGCGGCAGGCTGACCGGGCCGAGGGAGACACCGCGCACGAAGGCGTTGGCGATGCCGAGGCCGACGATGACCAGCAGCAGGACGTAGAGCGCGGCGTGGGTCGCCTTCGCCAGGCGATGAAGGGGCCCAGGGTCATCGACCGGCAGGTCGCGGCCCCGGGCCCGCCGCCAGATGAGGAAGGCTACGACGAGGCCGGTGAGGACGAAGCCCAGGTCGAAATGGGCCGACCAGATGCCGGAGCGCAGGGCACTCTTTGGGACAAGGTCTTCGAGGAACGTCCCGACCAGCCATAGGCCGAGCACGAGCGCCGCGGTCAACCAATGCAGCGCGATGGTGCCGCCGTCGTATCTCGCCGTCGGCCGTGTCGTATCGTCGGGTGCATTCATGGTCGAGATCCTGCCTACGCCGGTGATGCTGCCGGGGGATGACGGTCGCCGACGGCTGGACCCGCCGGGGCTATGGCTCGCCTGCCCTTGGCGCTGATGAACCAGAGACCCTCCGGGTCCCGGCTCGACAGCCGCGGGCGGATCAACCCGCGTTCCCTCAGGGACCGGACCGTGCGCATCTCCCAGGGCTTGGGCGAGACGAGCGGTCCCTCCCGGTCGAGCCGGAGCAACATGGCTCGCTGGCCGGGCGTGAGGGGAGGCTGAGGCGTCGTTCGATCCCGGGGGCGCATCTCTAGTTTGGAATTAATATAAACTGATCGCGGGTCAAGGGGAAACCCCGCGCCTGACGGCGCGGGGTTGGCTGTCGTCAGGGCTTGGCGGGTGTTTGGGCCGGAGCCTGCTGGCCCTGCAGGTCGACCGGCTTGTTGTCGTTGAGGTCCCAGCCGGTGTTCGGGTCGGTGTGCGTCCGCTGGAGCTGCGCCCGCATCTGCCACTGGTACTTGGCGATCCCGTGCTCGACCTCCTGCAGCAGGTTCGACGTGGTGGGGTCGACGTCCTCGGTCGTCTTGATGGCCGCGTGCACCTCCTCGCCGACGCGCTTGTAGGCGTTGGTGAACCACACGAGGATCTGCGCATCGTCGAGGAAGCCGCCGGGAATCTCCGGCACGCCGGAAGTCTTCACGATGGTGTTCGCGCGCCCGTCGGCCGAGACGCCGACCGCGAGGAGGCGCTCGGCGATGGTGTCGGCGTACTTCGACAGGCCCTCGTAGTGCTCCTGCAGCAGGAGGTGCAGCGGGTAGTACAGGGTGCCCGATGCGTTCCAGTGCGCCTGCTTGGTCTGCAACTGGAGTTGCTGCAACTCGGTCAGGGTCTGCTGAAGGGCGGCGACGTCCTTCTTCATGCCCTCCTCGCCGGCACCGAGGTCGATGACCGGCTGGCGGCTGACCTCGTTCGTCGGGAATGCCCCGAGGGGCTGGCGGCTTGTCACCTGGGTCTGCGAGGACTGGCGAACGCCCTCGGTCTTGTTGCTAGGGCCCTGTGAACCCGCGGGCTGGGTCGCGGTGGTTTCCTGGGCGACCTGCATGCGCGCCAGGATCTGTGCGGCGGAGGGGGCGACCGCCTTGGCGGGGGTTGAGGCTGGGGCGGCCTCGCGTGCCAGGGCTGGTGTGAGCACGGTCGAGGCCAGGAGGAGCATGGCCGCCAGGGCGTGGATCGGACGGGTCATCGGGAACCTTGGGAACGCTGCATTGGGTGAGGTCCCGCACGCCTTCGGGCAGCCGGGAAGCCCTAGCTGGGACGAACACGGCCTCCCCCTCGTTCCGGTATGAACCCGAATTTAGGCACCGGGGATTCCTGCCCCGCTTGTCCCCTGGCGAGGTCTCGGCCATGTCACGGGAGCGTTTTCGGATAGGTTTCCGGAGGCCGTTCATTGCTTGACCTCATCGTCGGGCGCGCTGACGGGCGGCCTCGCCCGAGGGGAGCAAACCGTTGACGTCCACGCGGCGCTTCGAGGTGCGGTTGGCGACCCGCGACGGACGTCGGGTCCTGACGGCGCAGGCGGAGCGCGAGGTCGCGCTGATGGCCGAGTCGGTGATGAGGCGTTACGGCGACGACATCCTCGACGTGGGCTTTTCGGTCGCGGCCCCCGACCCGGCGGCGAGCCGGCGGATCGCCCTCTACCTCTCGACGCTGGTCAACGAACTCGACCCGGCTTGAGGTCTACGCCCCGGTTCTCGCGCGGGGCAGGTGGTTCCCAGGGTGGTGCGCAAGACACTCAACGGTGCATCGCCAGCATCCAGAAGGCCATAACGACCATCATCACGTTCTCGGTGAGCGGGACGAAGCCGAGCGGGACCTTGCTCGACCCGCCCACGCAGGCGCACTTGATGTCGCACTTGTCGAGATGGACCGCCTTTGAACACCGAGACTGAGTCTAAGCGGGCGCTGCGAGCGAGCCCCGCGGGGGTGCGGTTTCGCGACTTCGAGGCCGGGTATGAGGTTGCGCTGACCCGATACCCTGCGCGCGTGGCATCCGAGCGTCGGCCTTGACGCCCATCGCGCCCACTTGGTTGTCCCATTCGGATGCCACTTTGGGCGGGGCGCAGCGGGCGCCCGACGCAGCGTGGCCGGCTCGCGCCCCTACCGGAACCGGATCGGGCAGGGGCGGAGCGTTTCTTGAGACCGGATCGGCGGGTCAGGTGTCGACGCACGGTCGCGTAGCGGGAAGCGATTCCGGCTATCGAGGTCCGGCAGCGGATGCGCTGCCCGTCGGCCAGGATGCCGCCGGCAGTTCCGGGACGGCGTCGCGACAGGACCTGGCAATCCTCCGCATGCCCCGATCCCGCCTGTTGGAGGCGGCCGGCGATGCCGGCGTACCCAGCGCCCGTTCGATGTCGTCCAGCCGATCCGCCAGATCGGACAGGCGTCCGGCCAGGGCTTGGTCAGCCGGATGGGATGCCGGGGACATCAGGTCGGACATCGTCGCGAGTTCGACAGCGGCCGCGTCGGGAACCGCAGCGGCGACCTCAAAGGTCGCCGCCAGCAGGATCCCGATGCGTAGGGTCTCAAGCGTCGGAAGCCCGCGGTCCATGGCGGCCTTCACGGATCGGCCGGGCAAAGGCACCCGGACCGGCAGCGTCCTCGCGGCGGCTTCGGTGCCGCGTCCCTGCAGGCCATGCTTGGGCGATGCGGCAGGCCCATGAGGCCGCCCCGCCCCGAACGTCAGGAGCCACGGGCGCCGCGCGCAGCGATCGGATGCGTCCCGACGCTTCGCGCCGGACGCGAGCTCTCCGCCGGCAGCGTGACCGGCGGACCGCCTAGCGCGCCTGGCTTGCAGGGGGTCCCCTCCGGAGACCACGGCCACGTCGAGGTGGGTCCAGACGCCGCCCTCATGCAGGAAGCCGAGCGGGGCGACGAAGCCGACGTCGGCTTGGCCGCCGGCCGCGGCCCGCGCGAGCATCGCGGACATGTCCGCCCGGGATGCCGCCGCGTCCTCCATGGATGGACCGCAGGTCGGCCGCCCGATCTCGTGTCCGTCGATGACGGTCATGAACCGTCCTACGCACGCGAGCCCGCAGCTGGCCAACAGCGCGGCGTAAAGAGCGGAACCATCGTCAGAAAAGAACCCCACGACCATTGCCACCTCCGTCAGTGCACGCTCGAACCTCGCCCCCTGCGACGCTTATTTATACCATCAGTATAATACCTGCGACAAGGTGGCGGTGGCGCGGAGCCGACCCGAAGCCGTCATGAAGGTTACCGCAAACCTCCAGGATGCAGACAAATGACCTTGGGTCACGTCGCGTGGCTCGCGACGCCCAGGCGCTTGCTCCCGGGACGAGGCCATCACGCGAGGGCGACGCCGATGGGCGAGGCGAGACCCGCTGCCCGTAACGGTTCCTGGGGGGGACGGAGCAAGCCGGTCGCGCGGACGGCTGCCCGTGCGGATGCCGGATGCGCCCGACCGCCCGTCGAAACCGCGCCCTACCTGGGATGCGCCCGCGGCCTGAGGGTCATCTCATCGCGGATCGGGCTGCCGTCCAGCGGGGGCAACTTGAGCTTGGCGATGGCTCGACGCGCCGCGCGCATGTGCGGCCCCTCGCTGTATACGTCCAGGGTGATGCTGCTGCGCTTGTGCCCGACGATCGCGGAAATCATCTCGCCCGGCACCCCGGCCTGCTCCATGCGGCTGCTGAACCAGCGCCGGAAGGAGTGGAAATTCACCAGGGACCGCCGCTTGCCGGGCACCACCTCGTCGACCCCGACGCTTCGGCGGTATTCCGTGAACCGGTTCGAGGCCTTGAAGCTGCGCTCGCGCATCGAGTCGGCCTTCTTGACGGGGGGCCATTCCGGAAAAAGGTCGTCCTCGGGCTGCTTGCCGGCCGTTCGCCGGGCGACGAGTTCCGCCAGGTCGGCATGGATCGGGACGTAGCGGGCCGACGCCTCCTGCTTCTGAGGCTTGAACAGGAAGCAATTGTACGCCGTGTCGCGGACCTTCAGGTCGACGATGGCGTCGAGCCGCGCCCCGGTCAGCGCCCCGATCAGCATCAGGTCTCGCAGCTTCGGCGGGGCGGGCCCGCGGAGCAGGTCCGCGAGTTCACTGTCCTTGAAGGGCCTCTCCTTCTGGTCGTGCTTCTCCTTCGGGCCCTTGAGGCGGACGTTGGCGAACACGTTGCCCGACACGGCCGCCGTCCTCGGCACCATCCACTGCCAGTAGCCGGAGAGCCGGCCGATGTACTTGTTGAGCGTCACGTGGTGGAGGCCGGTCATCTCGACCAGCGCGTCGGCGAAGGCGTGCGCGCGCCTCACGTCGATCTCCTGAAGCGTGGCCGGGATGCGCTCGCGCTTGCACCATTCCTGCAGGAAACGCAGCGCGCGGGCGTCGTCCGCCCGGGTCCGGTCCTTGACGAAGAGCTGCTTGCGGTAGTCCTCGTGCATCAGGTCGACGGGAGTCGCCCGACCGTGCGAGATCGCCGAGAAGAGCATGGCCTTCTCGGTCTGCTCGGGAAGCGCCTCCTCGACCTCGTTCGGACCTTCCTCGGGATCTTCGACCCTGACCCAACGCGCGTCCTTCCAGCGGATCTCCGCATGGCGCTCGTAGACCGCCTCCTGAAACTCCTGCCAATCCTCGGCACTGCCGTTCCGCTTGAGTTCCTCGGCGACCTTCGAGAACTCAACGGCGATCTTCATGTCGTCCACGCCGGGGCGCCCCACCGCCTCCATGGCCTCCGCGATCCGCCGCTTGAAGCGCTCCACGTGCTTCCTCTTGAGCACGTTCGCCTCCCTGAGGCTGTCCGTGCCGAGATTGTGCACGAGCTTCGTGGCCCCGAGGGCGCGCCGCACCGGTACCGGAACCGAGACCGTGACCCGCCACGTACCGCCGTGCAATTCCAGGTAAGCCTTCTTCGGGTCGGGCGTGCGGGCCAAGACGTACTCCATGCGGAGCCCAGCGCGGCGACGCTTCACTCCTGCCAAGCGGGATGCCGGGCACCTCAGACAGTCAATCGTCGGTCCGCTGCAGTGTCGATGATGGGGCGAGTACCTTGATCCAACACTAACGCGTCGTGCTGCTGCCAACCGGCTCCGCCCCGGTCCCCAAGCCGGTCGCCGTGCTAGTCGTGGGCGAATAATTATACCGTAGATAAGAAACGATGGCCACCGCCCGGCGCGCAGCTAGGACCGATGCGCGTCGGCGAGAGCGAGCTCATGTCACTTCATGCCCAGCGAGATGCAGGGCCGATGACACGACCGGACCGTCATGCCGGTGCTTTGCTCCCTTTTGGCAGGACGCATCACGCGCCGAGGGGCGCCTCATACACCGGGATATGGATGTGGGTTTCTCCGGAAGCCTCGCGACCGTGCCGACGCGGGTATGCAGCAGCGCCCACAGGGTCCGAGTCCGGTTACGCGCTCTCAACCACGCCATCGTTTTTGCGGCGCGGGTAGCCTGGGCGTTCACGACTGCGAGTCTTGTTCCGTGCACCCTGTTCGCAACTTGGGGGGATACATGGACCAGCGGCTCCTGGCACAGCTAACCGGAATGGCCAACAAGCACGCTCAGGCGTTGAACGCCTTACCCGTTCGGGAACGCATGGAATACATGCGCTCGCTCGTCGGGTCGGCTGACTGTGCCTGGGCCGTGTTCCCGGACGGGGAGGGATCGGGCGTCCCGCACGTGATCCTCGTCAAGGGGAAGCGCGTGGGCCGGCGTATGGAGAAGTCCGGCCGCCTCAAGGGGAAGGTGACCGCGGTTCCATGCATCGACCGCTTCATGGCGGAGGCGTTGAACGATGCCTTCGGCGACGGGTCCACCACCTTGCCAGGAACTGCGCAACCCTCTCCTGAAGTCGCGGCCTTGCTGCGTGCGAACACGACCGAGATGCGCCGCCTTGTCGATGAGGCGAACCGAAACGGCGATCTCGTGAGGGACGGAAAGGTGACCGTGGAAGACCTTTTCCTCCGGGCCGACGTGGTGCACGCGGTCTGGTCGGACCCATCCTCTCCCGGTGGCGTCGGCAAGATGCTGGCCAAGGGCGAAGGCCGGCTCATGCTCATCAGCCAGGGCACCAAGGGCGTTCCCACCAGAACCGTGGCCCTCCGGTTCCTCGACCGCGTCCAGGCCGAGCAAGCTTGGCTCATTTACGGCGACGGACGCGGCGCGATGAGCCAGGCATCCTGAACCGGCCTTCGCGTTCGGCTTCACCCGTAGTCGCGGGCGAGCGGCGTGGCATTGCCGACCCGGGGTCACACGGGCCATCGGCACATGGGCTTGCGGTTCTCGCCGGGGACGACGGAGGCGGCATGACCTGCACGCGCCCGGGATCGAGGACGGTCGGCAGGCTTCGCGGTCTGCCACCCTCCTCAGGCGGACGAACGACGGCGCTGTCGCAACCCAAGAACGGTCCGATCAGGCCGGGGCGGTGAAACGCGTCGAACGGACCCCTGCCGTATCACGGACCGCGAACGCGCATGCTCCAAGGCAGAACAGGCACGCCGGCGAAGGCCGCTCCCTTGACCCGTGCGGCGCTTCGCACGAGGGCGAGGCTGTCCCTACACACGAACACGTCGATGCGTTGTTCCGGGGTGGGGCTCTCGAAGCGTCGCCGCTCCGGCATCCGAGCTGGATGGAACCACGACGGACCGGGTCGAGCATGACCGCGGGATCTGGCGGCGAAGGCCGCTGATCCCCATCCGAGGCGGGGAACCCCTGGCGGTGGTAGGACGAGGCCCAAGGATCCATAAATCCCATGGCCCTCCCAAGCCATCTCCCGACAAGTCACGGAGGGGAAAGAGTATTTTTCCAGTTCAATGGCTTAGCTCCGACCGGGGTAACGGTCCCCTCAGCTCCACCAAGTTTTCCCGACGTGGAAAGCGCTATGGTGGCAAAGGGTTGGCGGGTGAGCCGGCCTAAATTCGGCACATTCAGCATATCATGAGTCGGCCCTCGGGCGGCATGCGTTCGGGTTGCGAGAAGAGCTTGCTGCTGGCAAGCCGGGCAACTCCGTAGCGGTTGAGGCTCGAACCTTCGCAGACACTCGTCTCGGGTTGGGCCAGCGGCAGAACGCGTCGTTCGATGCTGAACGACGTAGGGATACCTTGTCAGTTCTGCGGCAACCAAAGAGCGAAACGGTCTCGCGCAGCACCCTTTTGGCAAGAACAAAAGGCATCGCCCGAGCCCTCTTCCGGTCTCTACAGCCAAGCTCGTTCACATACATCAAGAACAGTGCGCCGGATCGGGCAGTTTCCGTTCGCGCATTTTTCTCAGAACCCTTTCGACACTTGTGACGTTTTGAGGCGTCTCAAGTTTCGGAGGGAACGCCATGAAGACGATTGCCATGGGTCTTGCCGCGCTGCTGATGAGCACGTCAGTCTACGCTCAGAGCGCGGCCACCGGGGGAGCCGAGCGCGGCGGTATGCGGGGCGGCACCGAGCAGGCCGGCGGACAACCCGGAATGTCGGGCGGCGCACGCGGCGGCATGGACGCCAGAGGGAGCGAGGCGCGCGGCGGCGGAGGTGCCATGGGTGCCGAGCGCAGTGCCGCGCGGGGCGATCAGGATCGCAGCGCAGCCGGCCGGGGCGAGGCGGCGCGCGGCGACATGGCGCGCGGCGAGCGCGGTTCGGAGCGCAACATGGATGGCCGGGCCGGCCGCGACAGTGCCGAGCGCAGCGACACCATCCGCGACAGCCGCACCCGCGCCGAGCGGACCGACCGGATCCAGGATCGCACGCACGACCGCACGCGTGTCAACAGCCGGACCGATGTGCGCTCCACCACCGTCGATGGCGGCTTTCACCGCGAGGGCCGCTACGTGTTCATCGGCGGTCGGCGCGTCGTGTACGGCTCGCCCGAATACCGCCGTCTGATCGTCACCGAGCGCCGCAGCACCGGTCCGCGCCGCTACGTCACCATCCGCGGCCAGCGGGTGATCTACGGCTCGCCGGAATATCGCCGCCTCGTCAGCGTCGGCGAGAGCCGCCGCTACGTGACGATCCGCGGCCAGCGCGTCCTCTACGGCTCGCCCGAGTACCGCCGCCTCTCCACCACCGTCTCGACCACCGAGCGGCGCGGCGGAACGGTCAACGCGGGCTTCCGCGAGCGCAGCGAAGTCCGTGGCTCCGAGACCCGGACCGACCTGCGCAGCCGTAGCAGCGAGACCCGCGGCAGCGAGCGCAACGAGATGCGCAATGAGATGCGCGCCTCCGATCAGACCCGCGGCACCGAGCGCGGCGGCCGTTCGATGGAGCAGGGCCGAGGCGGCGAGGGCATGCGCAATGTCGGCATGCGCGGCGAGGGCAACGAACGCGGCGGCGTCCGCAACGCCTCCGAGCAGGGCGGCGGCATGGGCAGCACGGGCGGCAACCGCGGCGGTGAGCAGCGCGGCGGGATGGAGTCCGGCTCGCGCGGCGGCGCCGGCATGAGCGGTCGCTGACGGCCTCTTCCGCAGGATCGGAAATCCAAAGGGATCATCCCTTTGGCGGGGTGCCGGGGCAGAGCCCCGGCACTCGTCCGTTCAAGACGACCGCAAAAACGCGATCAGCGCCGCGTTGACCGCGTCCGGCGCGTCGTGCTGCACCCAGTGGGTCGCCTGCGGAAAACGCTCCAGGCGGCCCTGCTCGCACAGAGCCAGGCTCGCCTCGGCGAGCCCGGTCTGGAGCGCCTGATCGCGCTCACCCCACAGGATCAGCGTCGGCGCGGCGATCTTCGGCGGGTGGCGCTCGCGGGGCAGGCGGGCCAGCGCCCGGTACCAGTTCAGCATCGCGGTGACCGCGCCGGGGCGCAGCCATTCCCGTGCGTAGCGGTCGAGATCGGCCTCGCTGAAGGTGCCGGCCCGGCTCGAACCGCGCATCAGCGCCCGCAGGAGATGCCCCCGGCGCGCGCTCAGCAGCCGCTCGGGCAGCAGGGGAAGCTGGAAGAAGCCGGCATAGGCGCTGCGCAGGGCCTGCCCCGGATGGCGCCGGAGATAGGGGCCGAACACGCCCGGATGGCAGGCGTTCAGCGCGGCGAGCCGCTCGACCCGCTCAGGGTGGAAGCTTGCCACCCAGAACGCGACCAGCCCGCCCCAATCGTGCCCGACGAGGTTGAAGCGCGCGAGCCCGCAGGCATCGGCGAGCGCGATCACGTCCTGAGCGAGCCGGTCGAGATGGTAGGCCGCGATTCCCTTGGGCCGGTCGCTCAGGCCGTAGCCGCGCTGGTCGGGGATCAGGAGGCGAAGGCCGCTTCCTGCGAGCGGAGCGATCTGGTGCCGCCAGCCGAACCAGAATTCGGGAAAGCCGTGAAGCAGGATCGTCGGCGGCCCGTCCGCCGGCCCCGCCTCGGCGACGTGCAGGCGCAGACCCCGGAGGTCGATATGGCGGTGGCTGACGGCCGGATCAGGCATCGTTCGGGGCAAGCTCGCGGAGGATCGTTGGGGATAGGGGTGCTCGGCCAACCCGAGAGGGCCGGCGCGGTTCGGGCGCGAACGCGATCGAGCATGGTCCCGCATCGTCTTTTCAGACAAGTCGGCCCCACCTTTCGGGACGATGCTCTATAGCTAGTGTCCGACCACGGGAGACGCCTTGCCCCGATGCCGCTGCTCCGCTGCCTTCTCGCGCTCGCCTGTCTATGGCCAGTCCTCCTGTGGCCTTGCCTCGCGGCGGCCCGGCCCTTCACCGACGCCGCCGGGCGCCGGGTCGAGGTGCCGGAGCGGGTGATCCGGGTCCTCGCCGCCGGGCCGCCTGCGGCGGTGCTGCTCTCCACCCTGGCGCCCGACAAGATGATCGGCTGGCCGCGTGCGCCGAGCCCGGAGGAGCGCGAATTCCTGAGCCCCGCGCTGCGCGACCTGCCCGCCACCGGGCGGCTGACGGGGCGGGGCGGCAGCGCCAATGTCGAGGCGGTTCTGGCGCTCAAGCCCGACCTCATCGTCGATGTCGGCAGCACGGCGGCGACCTACGCCTCGCTGGCCGACCGGGTTCAGGCGCAGACCGGCATTCCCTACCTGCTGCTCGACGGGAGCTTCACCGCGACGCCCGAGACCTACCGGACGTTGGGCCGGCTCATCGGCACGCCCGAGGCCGGCGAGGCGCTGGCCGCGGAGGCGGAGAAGATCCTGAAGACCGTGGCCGAGGCGGTGGCCGCGGTGCCGGAGGAGAAGCGCCCGCGCGTCTATTACGGCCGCGGCCCCCGCGGGCTGGAGACGGGCCTGTCCGGCTCGATCAACACCGAGATCATCGAGGCGGCGGGCGGACGCAACGTCGCCGGCCCCGGCGCGGGCGGGCTCGCCGCGGTGTCGCCCGAGCAGGTGCTGGTCTGGAACCCGGACATCATCATCGCCCTCGATCCCGATTTCCCGAAGCTCGCCGCCGCCGATCCGCTCTGGAACGGGCTGAAGGCGGTGCGCGAGGGCCGCGTCCACGCCATCCCGACGCTGCCCTTCGGCTGGGTCGATGCGCCGCCGGGGGTCAACCGCCTGATCGGCCTGCGCTGGCTCGCCGGGCTGTTCTTCCCCGAGCAGTTTTCGCAGACGCTGGGCGATGCCGTGCGCGACTTCTACCGGCAGTTCTACCGGGTCGATCTCACGCCCGCGCAGCTCGACCGTCTCCTGCGCGACGCCGCCGGGCCGGGGCCGACCCGGTGAGCGAGGCCGCGAGCCCCGTCGTATCGCCCCCCTCCGCACGGCGGCGCCTCCTGCCACTGGCGATCCTGGCGCCGGCCGCGCTGATCCTCCTCGTGCTGGTTTCGCTCGGGATCGGCCGCTACCCCGTGCCGCTCGCCGACGTTTCTTGGGTGCTCGTCGCCAAGCTCTTCGGCCAAACCGCCTCGCTCGACCCCGCCGCGCAGACCGTGGTGCTGAACGTGCGCCTGCCACGGGTGTTCGGAGCGCTCGTGGTCGGAGCCGGGCTCGCGGCGGCGGGGGCGACCTATCAGGGGCTGTTTCGCAATCCCCTCGTCTCGCCCGACATTCTCGGAGTCTCGGCCGGCGCGAGCCTCGGCGCGGTGCTCGGCATCGTGCTCGCCCTGCCGGTGGCGGCAATCCAGGGGCTCGCCTTCGCCGGCGGGCTCGCTGCGGTCGGCGCCGTCTACGGCGTCGGGCTGGCGGTGCGGCGGCACGATCCGGTGCTGACGCTGGTGCTGGCGGGCGTTGCCGTGGGGGCCTTGCTCGGCGCCGGGATCTCGCTGCTCAAGGTGCTCGCCGACCCCTACAACCAACTGCCCGCCATCACCTTCTGGTTGCTCGGCAGCCTCGCCTCCGTCACGGTGGGCGACATCGCCGCGATCCTGCCGGCAATGGTGCTCGGGCTCACGCCCCTGGTGCTGCTGCGCTGGCGCGTGAACCTGATGAGCCTCGGTGACGAGGAGGCCCGCGCGCTGGGGCTCGAGACGCGCCGGCTGCGCCCGCTCCTGGTGGCGGGCGCGACGCTGGTGACCGCCGCCGCGGTCTCGGTGACGGGGGTGATCGGCTGGATCGGGCTGATCGTACCGCACGTCGCCCGGCTTCTGGTGGGGCCGGATTTCCGCCGCCTGCTGCCGGCCTCGATGCTGCTCGGCGCGGGCTACCTCACCGCGGTCGACCTGATGGCTCGCACCCTGGCCACGATCGAGGTGCCGCTCGGCATCCTCACGGCGCTCGTCGGTGCGCCGTTCTTCCTCTGGCTGCTGGCCGCGGGAAAGCGGGGCTGGGCATGATCCTGGAGGTTCGGGATCTCGTCTTCGGCTACGGCGCCCGCGCGGTCGGCTCCGGGGTCAGTCTGACCGTGGGAGAGGGGGAGGCGCTCTGCCTGCTCGGGCCCAATGGCGGCGGCAAGACCACGCTGTTCAAGACGATGCTCGGCCTGCTGCGTCCGCTCGCCGGGAGCGTCCAGCTGGACGGCACCGACCTATCGGAGTTGCCACGTCGCGAAGTGGCAAAAAAAATCGCCTACGTGCCGCAGGCGCACGCCGCCTTCTTCCCCTTCACCGTGCGCGAGGTGGTGCTGATGGGCCGCGCGAGCCGGCTTCCCGCCTTCGCCAGCCCCGGCCCGGCCGACCGCGCCGCGGCCGAGCGGACGCTGGCGACGTTGGGCATCGGCCATCTGGCGGAGCGGATCTACACCGAGATCAGCGGCGGCGAGCGCCAGCTCGCGCTGATCGCCCGGGCACTCGCCGGCGAGCCGCGGCTCCTGGTGATGGACGAGCCGACCGCGAGCCTCGATTTCGGCAATCAGGCGCGGGTGCTGGCCCAGGTGCGGCGCCTGTCGGAAGCCGGGATCGCCGTGGTGCTCTCGACCCACGATCCCGGCCACGCCTTCCTCTGCGCCGACCGGGTCGCGCTGCTGCATGGCGGGCGCCTCGTCGCGCTGGGGCCGCCCACAGGGACGGTGACGCCGGAGCATCTCCGACTGCTCTACGGGGTCGAGGTTGCGGTGGTGCCGCTGCCGGGGCAGGGGCGGACGGTCTGCACGCCGCTGATCGGGTGAGGCTGGGGCCAAGCGGATTGCTCGGAGGCCGGCGCATCGTTTCCGTCCGATCTCTTCGGTGCCGCCTCCTGCCGTCATCCCGGGGCCGCGGAGCGGAACCCGGGATCCACCCGTGATGCGCGCTGAGCAATCGCACCGTGCCCAGTCATGGATTCCGGGTTCGCCTTCGGCGCCCCGGAATGATGGTTGTGGGGGTTGAACCGAACCGATCAGACGGAAGCCGCGTCAAATCCCCGCGTACCAGGAAAACCCCAGTTCCGAGACCATGCTGCCCCGGCCCTGGCCGAGCCCGTTGACCCGATCGGTGGCCTCGATGCTGGCGAGGTATTTCAGCGACTTGTAGCCGAGCTGGCGCTCCACCCGCAGGCGGACCGGCGCGCCGTGGGCCACGGGCAGATCGCCGCCGTTCATGCCGTAGGCCAGAATCGTCTGCGGGTGCAGGGCGTCGAACAGGTCGTAGGTGTCCCACCAGCCGTCCACCGTGCGGATCACGATGAAGCGCGCCTCGCGCTTCAACCCGACGCTCGCCAGCACATGCGAGAGCATCACCCCGGTCCAGCCGCCGATCGCCGACCAGCCCTGCTCGCACGCGTGCAGCGTCACCTGCGTGCGGGCCGGCATCGCCCTCAGTTCGGCCAGTGTGAAGGCGGCGGGCCGCTCCACGAGGCCGCTCACCGGCAGGCGCCAGTCGGAGAATCCGATCGCCTTCGAGCGCCGGTAGTCCAGGTTGTCGGGATCGGTGGTGTTGATGGTGGGAAACACCGCCGAGATCGCCTCCGGCCCGAATTCCCGCACCAGCGGCTGGTCACGCAGCAGGAAGCGCTGGGTGGCGAGCGTCAGGGTGTCGCTCAGGCCGTAAAGGCCCGAGCGGCGCGGGCCGTTCTCGATCAGTTCGCAGCCGCCGAGCAGGCCGCCGAGCCCGAGTGCCGAGGAACCGAGCATCAGCCTGCGGCGGGTGAGATCGCTCATCGCGGGTGCTCCTCCGGCATCGCCGGTCCGGATTCCGGCCGGGCGGCGCGCCCGGTGATCATGCCCCGCATCAGGTCGAGCGGCCCGTTGGCGAGCACCTGCCAGACGTGGATGAGGAGGAAGCCGACGAACAGGGCCGCCGACAGGAAGTGGATCGTGCGCGCCGATTGCCGGCCGCCGAACAGGGTGAACAGCTCCGGATAGGCCGCCGTGACGCCGGGCGCCATGGTCAGCCCCGAGAGCAGCATCACCGGCGCCAGCACGAGGATGACGGCGAGATAGGCGAGTTTCTGGAGCACGTTGTAGCGGCGCGCCACGCCCGGCCCCTTGAGATGCAGGTGCGCGCGGATGTCGGCGGCGACGTGCCGGGGGTGGAGCTGGTCGCGGTCGGGCGCCAGGCGGCGCAGGAGGTGCCCGCTCGCCAGCGCGAGAAGGAGATAGAGCGCGCCGTTGAGCACGAAGATCCAGGCGGCCAGGAAGTGGAGGTTGCGGCCCCAGCCGGTCTGTTCGAGGTTCACCGGCAACGGCAGGACGATCCAGGCCGGGGCGCCATTGGCGCCGGTCTCGCCCCAGAACAGCCGAGGCAGGGCGAGCAGGATGGCAAACCCGCTGACGAGAAGCGCCCCGAAGGCACCGGCATTGATCCAGTGGGTCAGGCGCACCCAGAGCGGGTGGCGCCGGACGGCTTTTTCTTCCGCACGCGCCGTCATCGCCGTCGTCATGGCCTGTCCGCCCGACGCAGCACGTCGAGGCGGTAGGCCTCCGTGCGCAAGCCGGGCAGCACCCGGCAGAACCGGGCCGCGCCCGCGATGAAGCCCTCCGCCGCCGCGTCGCCGGAGAGCGGATAATCCGTCTCGCCGAGCCAGTGCACGAGGACACACTCGCCTCCCGGCTCCAGGCTCGCCTCCACCCGCGCGACGAGGCGGGCCAGATCCGCCGGGCTCAGGAAGTAGAGCATCTCGCCGAAGACGATGAGGTCGAACCGGCCCTCCGGCCAGACCTCCGGCACCGCGCCGCGGAGGAAGCCGACATGCGGATATTTGGCGCAGCGCACCCGCGCGGCATCGAGCGCGGCCTCCGCGATGTCGAGGGCGGTCAGCGCCCCGCAGCGGGGGGCGAGCGCCCGGGTGAAGACGCCGATGGAGCAGCCGACCTCCAGGGCGTTCGCGTAGCGCGCCCGCGGCAGGGCGCGAAGCGTGGCGTCGTACTTCTCGGCCTCGTAGGCGCTGGAGGTGAAGCGCCAGGGATCGGGATCGGAGGCGTAGATCTCCGCGAAGTAGCGTTCCGGCAGCGTCTCCGTGCGCCGGCCGCTCATCCCACAGCCTCCGCGACGCGCGGGAGGGCGGCGCCCTCGTCGAGCCCCGGATCGGGCCAAAGCGCGTGGAGCGGCTCGCCAGCGGCGAGCGCATGGGCGGCCATGCCGGCCAGGGCGAAATCCGGGGCCGGCTGGCGCAGATAGGTCGCGAGGTCGCGCATCAGGCGCTCCAGGGGATGGCTCTCGAGGAAGCCCGCAAGCCCGATGGAGCGCTGCGCCAGGGCGATCACGTCGAGCCCCGCCTGCTCGACCGCGGCGCGGGCGAGATTGACATAGGCGATGACCCGTTCGGGCGGGCCGGCTTCCGCGGCGGCGATCCGGGCCGCGCGGGCGACGAGCAGCCGGCTCGTCTCCGCCGCGACCATGGCCTGCCCGAACCGCGCCTGCTGGTGCGGATCCTCGGCCCGGCCGGTGGCGACGAGATGCGCCCGGTGCGTCTCGATCACCGCCTCGATCCCGCCGAGCTGGACCGCCAGGAAGCGCCACGCCCCGGCGAAGAAGAACGGCTGGCGCCCGTAATCGTCGGGCGCACCGATCACCTCGCCGTCCCGAAGGCCGAGGCCGGAAAAGTCGACCGTGCCGGTGGCCGACGCCCGCATGCCGTGGGCACGCCACGCCGACAGATCGGCCCGTGCGCCCGGTTCGAGGCGCATCACCAGCATCAGCCGACGCCCGTCGGCGATCCGCGCCGTCACGAGCGGACGGGTGACGAAGCCCGCCCCCGAGGCGTAGCTCTTCGAGCCGTGGAGGCCGCCCGCACCGTCGAGGACGAGGCCGCCCTCGGCCGGTTCGGTGTTCCACACGCCGAAGAGATGCCCCTGCGCCGCGTCGCGGGCGAGCCGCCAGGCGCCGGGCTCGTCGGCGTAGCGCAGCACCAGCGCGAGCGCGTTGACGTGCCCCTCGTAAAGCCGCCCGACCGCGAGGTCGTCGCGGCCGATCTCCGTCAGCAGCCCTCGAAGCGCATCGACCCGGCCCGGCTCGCACAGGCCGCGTCCACCGAGCGCCGCGGGCAGGGGAGCGGACAGGAGCCCGGACCGACGCAGCCGGGCGATGGCTCGGGTGGGAAAGCCGCCATGCGCGTCCTCCGCCTCGTCGCCCAGCCCACCGCACAGTCCGTCATCGGGTGCCGGAGGCCGAGCGAGGGGAAGGAGCGCGTGGGGCGGCAAGAGCGGCTCAGGGTTCGAGACGAGAACAATCCGTCCGATGGCGCCGGCGCCCGGGCGGGCAACGTCAGTCCACTGGCGGGGGCCGCACGTCTCGCGCGAGAGGTGCGACAACATAGATTAGAGCGCGGACGGCGTCTTCCCATGCGGTGCGGTTGCGGCAGATTGGATTCGTCACCGGGCGCGCGGCGTCGGAACCGCGGGGCGCATTCCCGGCGTTCAAGCCTTCAGCCGGACGAGGGACGCGGTTCGGCGCAGCATCCGGAGAGGACGATGGCGGAGGACACCGAGCGGCTCGGCCTGTTGATGGGCGTGTTCGAGCTGGCGCTCGGCCGCCTGTTCGAGGCGAGCCCGGGGGGCGGGCAGGCACGCGACCTGTTCGTGGAGGACGTGCGGCGGCTTCTCGCCGATACCCGCGCGCTTCAGGATGATTCCCCGGCGGTGCAGACCTACGAGGCGCTGCTGCGGCGCCTCGGCGCCACCCGCCCCGGCGACGCGGATGGGCTCGGCGTCGTGCCGACGCCGGAACAGGGCGTGCCGCCGGTCGGGTCTGGCGTGTAGGCAGGGGAGGACGACAGCGTGAGCGACACCGAACACGACGATCCCTCCGGCGAGCCGAAGCTCGCCGGCATCCTGACCTTCCCGCCGGAGGTGGTGGCGGCGCTGGACGAGCATTGCGCGGTCGAGCGCCTGCCGCGGGACCGGGCGATCTGCGAGATCGTCGCCGAATATCTGCGCTTCAAGGGCTATCTGCGGGCTCGTCCGGTGCGCGCGCACCACGCGCCCCAGGGCGAGCAGCCGGAGGGTCATTAGACGATGGCGACCTCGTTCAAGGGCCTGTTCCTGTGCCCGCCGAAGCAGCCGCGCCCGAGCCATGTCCGGGTTCAGGACGGGGAGGGCGGGCAGACGACTCTGACCCTGGAGGCGTACGAGGCCCGCGCCGGCCAGCCGCCCTGGCAGAGCTTGCCCTGGGAGGGCGAGCCCGGCCCCGTGCCGGACGACGGCGACAAGCACGGCCCCGAGATCAGCATGTGAAGGCGGCTTGGCCCGAGCGGTCGAGCACCGTTGTCATTGCGAGGCGGAGCCGAAGCAATCCAGGGCGCTGCGCTTTCTGAAAAGGTCGCGCTCTGGATCGCTTCGCTGCCGCTCGCGATGACGGAGTCCGGATCGCCTCACCAAGCCGTCGGCTTGGGGTTCCTCTCGTCGAAGCCGATCTGGTGCCAGTAGGGGTAGATCGGGTGCTCCCGGCTCGCCGCGTCGAGGCGGGCGATCTGGTCCTGGCTGAGCGACCAGCCGACCGCACCGAGATTTTGCTTCAACTGCTCCTCGTTGCGGGCGCCGACGACGATGTTGCACACGGTCGGGCGGCTGAGCAGCCAGTTCAGCGCCACCTGCGGCACGGTCTTGCCGGTCTCGGCGGCGACCGCGTCGAGGGCATCGACCACGTCGTAGAGATACGCGTCGGAGACGGTGGGCCCGCCCTCCGCACCGCCCGCCGTCGAGAGGCGCCCGCCCGAGGCTGCCTGCCCGCGCCGGATCTTGCCGGTGAGCCGGCCCCAGCCGAGTGGGCTCCACACCATCAGGCCGACGCCTTGGTCGAGGCCGAGCGGCATCAGCTCCCACTCGTAATGGCGGCCGATCAGCGAGTAGTAGCCCTGATAGACGACGTAGCGGGCGAGCCCCTCCTTCTCCGAGGTCGCCAGCGCCTTCATCAATTGCCATCCGGAGAAGTTCGAGGCGCCGATATAGCTGATCTTGCCCGCACGGGTGAGGTCGTCGAGCGCCCGCAGGGTCTCCTCGACCGGGGTGAGCGCGTCGAAGCCGTGCATGAAATAGACGTCGATATGGTCGGTGCCGAGCCGCTTAAGGCTCGCCTCGCAGGCGCGGATCAGGTGGTGGCGCGACGAGCCGACCGCGTTGACGTCCTCGCCCACCCGGAAGGTCGCCTTGGTGGAGATCAGCAGCCGGTCGCGGCGGCCCTTGATCGCTGCACCGAGGATCTTTTCCGAGTCTCCGCTCGAATAGAGGTCGGCGGTGTCGATGAAGTTGACGCCCGCATCGAGGCAGACGTCGATCAGGCGGCTCGCCTCCGCCACGTCGGTGCTGCCCCAGTTCTGGAAGAACGCGTCCGTGCCGCCGAAGGTGGCGGCGCCGAGGCTGAGCACCGGCACCTTGAGGCCCGAGCGTCCGAACTGCCGGTATTCCATGGAATCACTCCGCTGTGGCTGTCGGGAAGCGGCCCGCCGCGAGACCGCGCGCCGCCGTGTTGAGGGGCCGGGCGTGGTCCGGCAACGCACCGGAACAGGTGGACGCCCTGCGGGGCGCGAATGGCGCCGCTGCCATCATACCGCCATCGGGCGCCCGCGGTTCCGCCACCGAAAGGGACAGCTTCCGCAAAGACTTCGTCAACCAAGAGCCACTATTAAAGATCAAGTTTTAGGAACCCGGACGCGGGCTGCCCTTTCTTTCATCACATCCGGCGGCATCGTCGCCAGCCGGCACCAACATTAGGAAGTTGTCCGTGAGTTTCACCGTCAGCGCCGGCACCGCGTCGCGGACCTATTCCTGGCAGCACGGCTCGCTGCTGAGCGCCCTGGAGCAGGGCCTGTCGCTGACCACCTCCGGCCTGAACGATGTCCGCATCGTCGATTCGGAAGGCCGCAGCCACAGCCCCGCCGCGCTCTACCAGCGCATGTTCGGCGGGCCGGCGGTGGAAGAGGCCGCGCAGTCCCGCGCGGCCTGAGCCCTCACCCGCGGATCGCCGCCGCATCCGGCGCGACCACCGCGAACAGGTCGCCGAGCGCCGCGAGGCTTGCGGCCTGGAGCGCGGCCGCCGGGACGGTCGTGCCGTCCGGACCCGGCAGGGCGCGCGTGGCGGTGGCCGCGGCCACGACCGTCGGGCGGAAGCCGAGGTTGAAGGCGCCTCGCGCGGTCGAGTTGATGCACATATGCGTCATGAAGCCGGCTAGGATCACGTCCTTGACGCCGGCCGCCTCCAACTGCGCCTGAAGATCGGTGCCGACGAAGGAACTCGGATAGGCCTTGGTGATGACCGGCTCCCCGTCCCGCGGGGCGACCTCGTCGCTGATCTGGCCGATGGGCGCGGTGACGTCGTAGGGCGAGCCCGGCCCGGCATCGTGGCGGACGTGGAAAACCGGGATGCCCGCATTCCGCGCCCGCTCCAGCAGCGCCTTCGCCTCGCGGATCGCCGGCTCGACGCCCTCCAGGCGCATCACGCCCTCGCGGTAGGTGTTCTGCAGATCGATCATCACCAAGCCTGAGCCCGAGAGGGCGGCGGGCTCCGGCGGCAGGCCGGACAGGCTGCGAAGCGTCTTGAGGTCGGTCATGGGTGGCCCTTGTTGTGGAATCCGTTTCCGGCCGGGATGTGAGCCGAGCAAGGCCACCGGCGCAACCTGCTGAAAGGTCCAACGGGCGCCTGCCGATCCCACCCGCGACCTCATCCTGAGGTGCCGCGCAGCGGCCTCGAAGGAGGAATCCAGAAATCACAGCGCATTCTGGAGGATCCTTCGAGGCCTCCGCTTCGCTCCGGCACCTCAGGATGAGGGAGCGGGTTGGCGATGCGAGGAAGCGGCGCTGCGCGCGCCTATCGCTGCGCGGCCTGCATCGGCTTGTCCGATTTCGGCTGGGGGGCGATGCGCCCGCCGTCCTTCAGGTCGGCCGGCGGGCTCAGCACGAGACGCTCGCCGCCCGAGAGGCCCTTGTCCACCTCGACCAGGGTGCCCTTGTCGCGGGCGATATGGACCTCGGTCCAGGTCACGCGGTCTTCGGCGCCGGCGACCGCGACGCGGGTGCCGGACTGGTTGAACACCAGGGCCTCGGCGGGCACCGCCACCGTCGCCCCCCCGGTGCGGGGGATCGCCAGGGTCACGTAGACGAACAGGCCGGGCCTTAGGGTCAGATCAGGGTTCGGCACATCGACCTGGGTCGTCAGGGTGCGCGAGGCGGCGAGCAGCGCCACCGAACTGCGCTCGACCTCGCCGGAGAAGCTGCGGTCGGGCATCTGCGGCACCTTGATCCGAGCGGAGATGCCGGGCTGCACGCCGACCGCCGCGTTCTGGGGCACGTTGACCGAAATGCGCAGCACATCGTCCCGGTCCATCGACAGGAGCGGCGTGCCCGAGCCGGCATCGGCCTGGACGAGGTCGCCGACATCGACGTTGCGGGTCGTCACCACCCCGTCGAAGGGTGCGGTGACGATTTCGAAGCCGGTCAGCGCCTTGAGACGCCCCACGGTCGCCTGCTGCGCCTTGATGTTGGCCTGGGCCACCTTCACGTCGGCCTCGGCCGAGGCGAGGTTCGCCGTTTGCGAGAGCACGCCGGCCTGGGTGTTGTCGGCGTTCTGCTTCGAGGCCCAGCCCTGGCCGGCGAGCGTCGAGGTGCGCGAGTTCGTGACCTGGGCGAGGTTCACGTTGGCACGCGCCTGATCGACCATAGCCTTCGCCCGCAGGAGCTGCGCCTCGAGCTGGCCGAGCTGCGCCTCGGCCTGGGCGAGCTGCTGGTCGAGGTCGGGGGCGGCGATGCGCAGGAGCACGTCGCCCTTCTTCACCCGCGAGCCGAGATCGACGTGCCGCTCGGCGATGTAGCCGGTGGCGCGGGCGTAGATCCGCGCTGTGGCGAAGGGCTCGGTCTGGCCCGGCAGGGTCAGCTCGACCGGCCCGTCGAGGCGCTTGGCCTCCTCGGTGCGCACTTTCGGCACGAACTCGATCTGCCGGGCCCGCGTCGCCTCGGCACGGGCCGCCCGCTGCCAGTGACCGTAGCCGCCGTAAGCTAGGAGGCCCGCCACGATCAGCCCGGCCAGCACGAAGCCGCCCTTGCCCGGCGGGGGCGGGATTTTCGTGTCTTCGCCTGTCCGTCCGGGCTGGCTCACGGGACGATCCTTCGCACGTTACGGACAGGCATCAGACGTAATCCTCCAGCGGCTTGGCCTCGCCCCGCCGCAGCAGACTGTAGAGGAACGGCACGAACAGAAGCGTCGAGGGCGTGCCGAGCGCGATGCCGCCCATCACGGCGCGGGCGAGCGCCGCGTTCTGCTCACCGCCCTCGCCGGTGCCGAGCGCCATCGGCACCAGGCCCAAAAACATCGCGCTCGCGGTCATCAGCACCGGCCGCAGGCGGGTCTCGCCCGCGACGATCGCCGCTTGCTTAGCCGAACAGCCCGTCGCCTCCCGGTGTTCCTTGGCGAAGGTGACGAGCAGGATCGAGTTGGCCGAGGCGATGCCCACCGACATGATCGCCCCGAACAGCGAGGGGATCGAGAAGGTGGTGCCGGTGATGAACAGGCTGGCGACGATGCCGCAGAAGGCGACGGGCAGAGCGGCCAGCACCACGAAGGGGTCGCCCCAGCTCTGATAGTTCACCGCCATCAGGAGGTAGACCGCCACGATCGCGATGCCGAGGCCGATCCCGAGCCGGAAGAAGGCGGCGCGCATGTTCTCGATCTGCCCGCGCACGGTGATCTTGTCGGGGGCCGGCAGCGTCTTCTGCTCCTCGGCGACGATCCGGTCGATGTCGCGGGCGACCGAACCGAGGTCGCGGTCCTGTACCGCGGCGTAGACGTTGAAGGTCGGCTGCGTGTTGACGTGGTTGATCACCGTCTGCGTCGGCTGGCGGGTGATCGTGGCGATGCTCGACAAGAGCGTCAGCGCGCCGGGGCCGTTGCCGGTGGCGCTCGTGCGGGCAAAGAGCGGGGTGTTCTGCAGGGCGGTGAGCGAGGCGTTGCGGTATTCCGGCGTCTGGACCCAGAGCTGGTAGGGGATGCCGGTCTTCGGGTCGGTCCAGAAGTTCGGGTTCACCTGGAAGGAGCCCGACAGGGACACGTTGAGACTTTGCGCGACCTGCTGCTGGGTCAGGCCGAGTTCGGCCGCGAGCCGCCGGTCGACATCGACGAAGAATTGCGGCGTATCGACGATCTGGTGCAGGTGCACGTCGACGAGGCCGGGCGTCTCCTTCAGCCGCGCCTCGATCCGCCGGGCGGCCTCCAGATCCTTGACCGTGTTGCGGCCCGAGACCTGCACGTCGATCTGGGCGATGACACCGAAATTGAGGATCTGGGTGATGATGTCCGAGGGCTGGAAGTAGACGATCATGTCGGGGAAGCGCTCGCGCAGGATTTCGCGCAGGCGGCGCTGGTACTCTGCGACGGGTCCGTGCTCGTCCTTCAAATCGATCAGCATCTGCCCGTCGTTGTAGGAGACGAACGAACCGTCGGAGAAGGCGAAGTTGTAGTTGTTCGAGGGCAAGCCGATGTTGTCGAGGATCTGGTCGATCTCGTCCTCCGGGATCACCTCGCGCACCACCTTCTCGACCGCGGCGAAGGTCTGCTCGGCGGTCTCGATGCGCATGCCCGGCCGGGTGCGCAGGTGGAGCGTCATCTGGCTCGATTCGACCTGCGGGAAGTAGTCCTGGCCCGTGAAGACGAACAGCCCGCCGGTGCCGGCAAACAGCAGGGCGACGGTCGTCACCGTCACGATGGGATGGCGCAGCACCGCGTGCAGCAGCCCGACATAGCCATGGTGGAACCGCTCGAACCGCGCCTCAAAGCCGCGGCGGAAGGCGCCGGCCAAACGGAAGACGGGGGAGAGCAGCCAGACGAGCGCCCGCTCGATCCGGCCGCGGCGCGGGGCGTCGCCCTCGCCGCCATGGTGCTGGAGGTATTCGCGGGCGACCAGCACGTCGATCAGCACCGGCACCAGAGTGCGGGTGAGAAGGTAGGAGGTCAGCATCGCGAACACGACCGCGAGCGCCTGCGGCGTGAACAGGTATTTCGGGGTGTCGGTGAGCGCGAAGACCGAGACGAAGGCGGCGCAGATCGAGAGCGTCGAGATCAACGCCGGCTTGGCGATGCCGGCGGCACCCTCGACCACGGCGTTGCGGAACGGCTTGCCCTCCTCGAACAGGCGGTAGGTGTTCTCGATCGCCACCGTCACGTCGTCGACGAGGATGCCGACGGCGAGCGCCAGCCCGCCGAGCGTCATCACGTTGATGGTGTGGCCGAGGGCGGCGAGCAGCGCCAGCGAGGTCATCAGGCAGAGCGGGATCGAGACGAGCACGATCAGGGTCGAGCGCCACGAGCCGAGGAAGAGCAGGATGGTCAGGCCGGTGAGGCAGGCGGCGATGACGGCCTCGTGCCACACGCCCTCGATCGCGTTCGAGACGAAGACCGACTGGTCGAAGAGCGGCTTGATCTCCATGCCCTCGGGGGCCGCCGCGCGGATGTCGGGAAGCGCCGCCTTGACGTTGTTGACGACGTCCAGCGTCGAGGCGGTGCCGTTCTTGAGCACGCGCATCAGCACCGAGGCGGCCCCGTCGGCTCGCACCACGTTGACCTGCGGCGGGCCGCCGTCGCGGACATAGGCCACGTCGCGCACCAGCACCGGCTGGCCAGAGACCACCTTGATCGGGATCTCGTTGAGCGCCGCGATCGCGTCCGGCGTCGCGTTCATCTGCACCGGGTATTGCTGCTCACCGATCTTGGTCAGGCCCGAGGGGATCGTGAGGTTCTGCGAGGTGATCGCGTTGGTGACCTCCAGCGGCGTCATCCCGAGCGCCTGGAGCGCGTGGAGGTCGAGATCGACCATCACCTGCCGCGGCGCGCCGCCGAAGGGGGAGGGCAGGGTCGAGCCCGGCACCTGGGTCAGGCGCTGGCGGATGCGGTACTGAGCGTAGTCGTAGACCTTGTTGAGGCTGTCCTTGGTCGAGGTCAGCGCGAGCTGGATCACCGGCACCGAGGAGGCGGAGAAGCGCACGATGACCGGCGGCTGCACGCCGGGCGGCATCAGCGCGCGGATCGAGTTCGTGGAGGAGACGACCTGGGCGATGGCGAGATCGATGCTGACGCTCTGGTCGAAATAGATCTTCATCACCGACGTGCCCTGAAGGCTGGTCGATTCCATCCGGGCGATGTTGTTGACGTTGTTGGAGATTCCGAACTCGGAATAGGTCGTGATCCGTTTCTCCATCTCCGGCGCGGACAGGCCCGTATAGGTCCAGACCACCACGACGACGGGGATGTCGACCGCCGGCAGCACGTCCTTCGGCGTCACGACGATGGCGCTGACGCCACCGAGCATCATCAGCACGGCAAGCACGTAGGTCGTGATGCGGAACTTGAGGGCGTACTGGACGAGTCCCATGGGTCTCCGGTCGATGTCCGGTAAGCCTGCCGGGGCCGCGGGCGGGGTCGGGCCGGCGGATACCGCACGGCCACTGTTTCTGTTCTATGTCCGATTGCGTCTCAAAACACAGGCGTGCCGCGATGCCGCATCGCTGCCCGTCCCCAGCCGATCAGGCGGGCTGATCGAGCCGCCGGAGACTATCGAATTCGAAAAATAACCTTTGCAACGATGTCCGTCAGCCCGATGACCGCGCGGCCGTCGCCGGGTCTGGCTCGTCCTCCATCCGTTCGGTCTCCCGCTGCGCCTGCCGCCGCGCCTGCGCCCGTCCGAGCCAGAGCGCGTTGAGAAGCCACGCGGCCGAGAGCGGCACCGCCACCACGGCCGCGGCGTGGCCGCCGAAGCCGAGGGCGGAGAGCCCGGTATAGGACCACGCGCCGACCTGATCGCCGAGGCGGTAGACCACCGTGTCGATGAAGCTTTTCGCCTTGTAGCGGTCCTCCCGGGGCACCACCGTGAACAGCACCTCGCGCACCGGCCGGGCGATGGCGAAGTTGCCCGCCCGCCGCAGCACGTAGATCACCACCACCGAGGCGACCGTCGGCGAGAGCGCCAGCGCGGCAAACCCGACGACGCTCGCCGCCGGGAGCAGGGCCAGCGTCACGCCGACGCCGAGCCGCTTCGTGATGCGCCCGGTGAAAAAGAGCTGCACGCCGAGCGTCAGCACGTTCACCGCGAGGTCGACGCTGGCGAAGAAGGCGGTCTGCGCGCCGCGATTGGGGAAGTTGTTTTTGGCCACCGCCGCCTGCTCGAAATACAGGAAGGTCGCGGTCACCGAGAACAGCGCCAGAAACAGCGCGATGTTGAGAAGGTAGGGTGAGGTGACGGTGCGCCGGATGCCGGCCCAGACATCGCCGCCGATCACGTCACCCGCCCGCGCGTCCTCCGGCACCGCGTTGAGCCGCCCGATCAGGCGCGCGAGTCCCCGCATGGCGAACACCGCCGCCTCCAGGAGCACGGCGGCGGCGATGAGCAGCGCCCAGGTCGGCACATCACGCGCGAGCGTCGCCGTCACCGCCGAGCCGCAGATGGCGCCGAGCGTGGCGCCCGCGGCGATGAAGCCGAACAGGCGCTTGCCCTGCTCGGTGGAGAACACGTCCACCACCGTGGCCCAGAAGATCGAGACCACGAACAGGTTGAAGATCGAGAGCCAGACGAAGAAGGCCCGGCCGACCCACACCGCCGCTTCCCCCTCCGCCACGGCGATGAGGCCGGCAAAGATCAGGATGTTGAGGATGAAGAAGCGGTAGGTGAGGGGCACGAACCGCGCCCGCGGCAGGCGCTTGACCAGCCACGCGAAGGGCAGGTTGAGCGCCAGCATGCCGATGAGCGTGGCCAGGAACAGCCAGGGCAGGTTTTCGAGCCCGCCCGCCACGCCCATCTGGTCGCGGATCGGGCGCAGCACGTAGTAGCTCGCCAGAAGCGCGAAGATGTAGGCCCAGGACCACGCCAGCGCCGGCCCCTCGCCCGGCCGCACATCGACAAGGCGGGCGAGGCGGTCCGAGAGCGAGGAGCCCGAAGACGAGGCCGGGGCCTCGCTCAAGGCTTCACCCCGAGCTTCTGCTTCAGCTCCGGCGCCGAGAGGTCGTGGCCGAAGCCGGGCGAGCCCATGGCGAAGGTGTCGGCCGCCTTCAGTTCGCCGACCACCACGGGGTCGAAGCCGGCATCCGAGACCAGAGTGCGGGCGGTCTCGAGCGCCTTCGGGTCGTCGCCGGCGATCGGCACCGCCATGCGCGGTTCGGGCCGGCCGGCGTTCTTCTGGAAGACCCGATAATTCGCCGCGTTGAAGGCGCGCACCACCTGCGCACCGGCCAGGTACTTGGCGGATGTGGCGCCGATGCCGTCGCGCTCGACCTCGTCGGCGACGGCCCCGTCGCGGGCCTTCACCGCATTGCCGGCATCGATCACCACCTTGCCCTTGAGGCCAGCGGCGTGCTCACGCCCCAGCTCCGGATAGGCCTTGTAGGGCACCGCGATCAGCACGGCGTTGCCGAAGGCGATCGCTTCCGCCGGGGTGCCGGCCCGCGACTGGGGCCCGAGTTCTTCCACGAGCGCCTTCAACTGCTCCGGATGGCGAGAGGCGAAGAACACCTCGTAGCCCGCCTTGATCCAGAGCCGGCCGAGCGTGCTGCCGATATTGCCCGCTCCGATGATCCCGATCCTTTTGGGATTTTCGGATTGCGCGAGAGCGGGCAGGGCCGGAAGCAGAAGCGTGCCGGCCAGCAGAGCCAGCACCCCGCGCCGAACGGACAACATCCCAAAAAAGTCAGACCGCATCGATGAAGGCCTCCATCTTGCGCCGCTCGGCGGCATCCGGCAGCCGCCCGGTCGCGGCGGCCATATTGTCCTCGACATAGGCCACCTTCGCCATGCCGGGGATCGGGCAGGTGACGGCCTCGTTGGCGAGCACGTATTTGAGGAAGAACTGCGCCCAGCTCTTGCAGCCGAATTCGGCGGCGAAATCGGGCAGGGGCTTGTCCTTCACCGCCTTGAACAGACGGTCGCGGCCGAAGGGCACGTTGACCATCACCGCCACGCCGCGCTCGACCGCCAGCGGCAGGATGCGCTCGGCCGCCGCCCGGCTGTCGAGGGCGTAGTTCACCTGCAAGAAGTCGAGTTTCTCCCGCTTCATCACCGTCTCGAGCTCGGGGAACTGCTCGTCGCGCCAGACCGTGACGCCGACATAGCGGATGCGGCCGGTCTCCTTGAGCGCGCGCAGGACGGCGAGGTTGGCCTCCGTGTCGATCAGGTTGTGCACGGCGATGAGGTCGATCTTGTCCGTGCGCAGGCGCTGGAACGAGCGCTCGGTCTCGGCCTCCGCCGCCGCCCGGCCGCGGGCCGCGACCTTGGTGGCGAGAAAGACCTTTTCGCGCAGGCCCTGGAGGATGAGGCCGAGGACGTCCTCGGCCGTGCCGTAGCTCGGGGCGGTGTCGATCACCCGGCCGCCGAGCGCCACGAAGCGCTCCACCGCCTCGCGCAAGGGGGCGGTGGCCTCGGGCGTCACCGCCACCTCGTAGCGGCGCGAGGTGCCGATGCCCATGGCCGGCAAACGCTCGCCGGAGGAGGGGATCGGCCGGGTGATCAGGGCGTCGGCGGCATGGGCCGGGCGCAGCAGGGCCGGGGCGAGCCTGGCTCCGGCGAGGGCGGCGGCGGCCTGCAGGAGGGTTCGGCGGGAAAGTGGAGGGATGGGCGGCAGGACGGGCGGCATGGGCGCGGGCCTCCTTCGCGGACGGGCGTGGCCCGAGCGAGATAGGGCAACCTCAACGCATCGGCGAAGGGATCATTCCCCGAAGCGGCCGAACGTCACCGCCGTCTCGCCGTAGCTGCGCCGCTCCAGCTCGGCGAAACCGGGCGGCAGGACAAGGCCGGCCTCGGCGGCCTCCTCGACCAGAACCAGCGCGCCGGGGCTGAGCCAGCCGCCGGCTGCCGCCGCGGCGAGCGCCGCGGTGGCGAGGTTCTTCCGGTAGGGCGGATCGCAGAAGACGAGGGAGGCGGCCTCCGGGGCGGGTCCGAGTCGGGTCGCGTCGCGCTGGATCAGCCGGGCACGGTTCCCGCAATCAAGCGCGGCGATGCCCTCCCGGATCAGCGCGCCGGCCTGACGCCCCTCATCCACGAAGACGGCGCGCGCCGCGCCGCGGGAGAGCGCCTCGAAGCCGAGCGCGCCGGTGCCCGCGAACAGATCGAGCACCACCGCGTCCTCGACCGCGTCGTCGTAGGCGTGGGCCAGCACGTTGAACAGGGCCTCGCGCAGGCGGTCAGAGGTCGGGCGGATGCCCTCCGCCTTCGGCCCGGCGAGCCGGCGCCCGCGCCATTCGCCGCCGACGATCCGCACGGGTTAGACCCTAGGCGTCGCCGCGCGGCGGACGGCCGGGACGACCGCCTCCGCGCGGCCCCGGCTTGCCACCGCCGGGACGGCCACCGGCACCGCCAGGCTTTCCGCCGGGACGCCCGCCGCCCGGTCGTCCGCCGGGCTTGAAGTCACCCCGCGCGCCCCCCTTGGGCCCTCCCTTGAAGTCGCCTCTGGCCCCGTCGCGGGCGCCGCCCTTGAAGCCGGGCTTGCCGCCCGGACCGGCGCCCGGTCCCTTACGGAAGCCGCCGCCCTCGCCGCGCGGCGGGCGAGCCGGACGCTCGCCTTCGGCGGTGCGGGGCCGGTCGCGCGGGGGGCCGCGGCGCTCCGGCGCCCCACCCTCGGCGGGACGCTCCCGGCGGGGCGCCCCCTCGTAACGGTCCCGCGCGGGACGGCTGTCGCTCCGCTCGCGGAACGGACGGCCCTCGGCCTGGCGCTCAGTCTGGCGCTCGCGCGGCGGGCCGCGCCGCTCGGGCGCCGTCGCCTCGCCGGCCTCGTGGCGGCGGGGACGGGCATCGCCTGTCGGCGCGTCCCGGCGCGGTCGATCCTCGCGCCGATCGTCACGGCTGCGTTCTTGGTAGCCGCGCTCCTGCTGCGGACGCTCTTGGCGAGGACGCTCTTGGCGGGGGCGCTCCTGCCGCTCGGGCCGCTCCTCCTCCTTGCGGAAGCGGACCCGGCGATGCGGCTCGGGGGCGGGGGTCTCCGGCGTCGGCTGGAGCCGCTCGACCAGCACCCGGCGCTCGCCGGCCGCCTGGATCGCGCCGACCCGCTCGCGGCCGCGCTCGGCCGCCGCCGCGCGGGCGGTCTTCGGGTCCATGCCCCGGCGCGGCACCTTGCTCGCGCGCGGACGGGTCTCGTCGTCGGCCCGCCACACGGTCGGCGAGGGCGCCCGCGGGGCCGGGCGCGCGGCGGCGCGCGGGGCGGCAGGACGCGCGGGATCACGCGGCGGACGGCCGGCTGCTCCGCCGCGGGCGCCCGAGCGGGGCTCCGAACGCTTTTGTTCGCGGCCCTCGTCGCGGGCGCCCGGACGGCCCCGCCCGGCGGGTGAGGCGGCCTTCGTCGCCTTGGGGCTTCCGAACGGGGCGATGGCCTCGCGCACCGGGCTCTCGAAATCGACGCCGGCCTGTTCGGCGAGGCTCTTTCCGAGCTGTTCCTTCAGCACCTTGGTCCGGATCTCCTCGACCAGACCGACTTCGAGGTCGCCGAGCTGGAACGGCCCGAACGAGAGCCGGATCAGCCGGTTCACGGAGAGGCCGAGATGTTCGAGGATGCGCTTGACCTCGCGGTTCTTGCCCTCGCGCAGGCCGAGCGTGAGCCAGAGGTTGTCGCCCTGGACCCGGTCGAGGGTGGCCTCGACGGGGCCGTATTCCATACCGTCGACGGTGACGCCCTTCTTGAGCCGGTCGAGATCGGCCTGGGTGATGTCGCCGAAGGCGCGCACCCGGTAGCGGCGCAGCCAGCCGGTATCGGGATGGGCGATCACCTTGGCCAGCCCGCCATCGTTGGTGAGCAGCAGCAGACCCTCGGTGTTGATGTCGAGCCGGCCGATGGCGACGACCCGCGGCAGGTCGTCGGGCAGCCCGTCGAACACCGTCTGGCGCCCTTCCGGATCGCGGGCGGTGGTGACGACGCCGCGCGGCTTGTGCAGCAGCCACAGCCGGGTGCGCTCGCGGACGGGCAGGGGCTCACCGTCCACGGTGATGCGGTCGGATTCGGTGACGTTGATCGCCGGCGAGGTCAGGACCTTGCCGTTGAGGGTGACGCGGCCGGCCTCGATCATCGCCTCGGCGTCGCGGCGGGAGGCGATGCCGGCGCGGGCGATGGTCTTGGCGATGCGCTCGCCCTCGGGCGCGGCGGCTTGGTCCGCGGGTACGGCCGGGGAGGGGTCTGGATTGTCGGTCATCCGCGCCCCTTACCAGAGCGTGGGTCCGCGCAAAAGGAAAAGGCGGCCCGCGAGGGCCGCCCTTTCATCGAACCGCGCGGTTCAGGCCGGTCACAACCGCGGCGAGCGACCGCGCACGGCGCCCATCACCGCCGAGATCAGGAACAGCGCGATCGCGACGAAGAACACGATCTTGGCCGCCTCCATGGCGGTGCCGGCGATGCCGCCGAAGCCGAGCAGAGCGGCGATCAGAGCGACGACGAGAAAGGTTACAGCCCAACCGATCATGGTATCCTCCTGACGTCCGTCTTGGACGGTGTCTCGTAAGTCTGTCCTGGCTTGGAGAATTGCCAAGCTGCCGGATTCGTTCCGTCGATGGCGCTGAAAACGGTTGCCGGGCCGAAGCGTTCCGGGCAGCGGCGGGATCCCGACTTCATCCACCCCTCGGGGAGCAACGGCGGCTGCGGAGCCTCTGTTCCGGCCGGCCGGGCGAGACCGGACGCCCCCACACCCACGCGCCCGGAGGATCTTCCGGCCGTGCGAGCGGGACGACCGAAGCCATTCTTGATGAGATTTCTGCCGGGAGCGTGTCAGGCTGCCAGCGTGTGCGCGGGCCGCCCCTCGGGCGCGGAGCCGGTCTCGAGCAGGCTGGCGATCTCGTGGACCGGCCGGGGCGGGCTGAACAGGTAGCCCTGCACCTCCTGCGCCCCCTCCGCGCGGATGGTGGCGAGCTGCGGCTCGGTCTCGACCCCTTCGACCAGCGTCGTGATGCCGAGGCTCGCCCCGAGGCTGACGATGGCGCGGATGATCGCGCCGGCATCCGACTGTCCGGCGCAGTCGCGCACGAACGAGCGGTCGATCTTGATCTTGTCGAAGGGGAAGCGACGCAGGGTGCTGATCGAGGAATAGCCGGTGCCGAAATCGTCCATGGAGATGCGCATTCCGAGCTTGCGCAGGGTGTGGAGCGTTTCGAGGTTGGCCTCGGTGTCGTCGAGCAGCACGCTCTCGGTGATTTCCAGTTCGAGCCGGCTCGCCTTGAGGCCGCTGGCCGCGAGCGCGCCGAGCACGCTCTGGACGAAGCCGCGGTGGCGCAGTTGCAGCGGCGAGACGTTGACCGCCACGCTGATCGCGTCGGGCCAGGCGGCGGCATCTCGGCAGGCCCGGTGCAGCACCCACTCGCCGATCGGCACGATCAGGCCGGTCTCCTCGGCGAGCGGGATGAACACCGCCGGGCTCACGAGCCCGCGCTCGGGATGGCGCCAGCGGACCAGCGCCTCCATGCCGGTGATGCGGTTTTCGGACAGGTCCACGAGCGGCTGATAGTGCAGTTCGAAGCGGTCCTGCTGGAGCGCCTCGCGCAGTTCGCGCTCGAGGCCGAGCCGCTCGCGCAGGGTCTCGTCCATCTGCGGCTCGAACCGGCGGACGGTGCCGCGCCCCTCGGTCTTCGCCTCGTAGAGGGCGAGGTCGGCCTCCTTGAGGAGGCGCTCGATGTCGTGCGGGACCCCCTCGTCGGCCAGAGCGATGCCGGCGCTCATCCCGATCTCGACGGTGATCCCATCGAGGGTGTAGGGCGCGGCGACGGCCTCGATCAGGCGCTCGGCCAGGGCCGCAGCCCCGGCCGCGTCCTCGACGCGGGAGAGCACCGCGAACTCGTCGCCCCCGAGCCGGGCCACCACATCGTGGCTGCGCACCTGCCCCCGCAGCCGCTCGGCCACCGCCCGCAGCAGGGCATCGCCCACCGCGTGGCCGAAGCTGTCGTTGACCGGCTTGAACCGGTCGAGGTCGAGGCAGAGGACGGCGAGCGGCGCCGCCTCGGCGCGCAGAGCCTCGATCCACTCGGTGCCGATCTCGCGCAGGCGGGTGCGGTTGGGCAGATCGGTGAGGCCGTCGTGGCGGGCCATGTGGATGATGCGCGCCTCGTTGCGCCGCCGCTCGGTGATGTCCTCGAAGGTCGCGACCCAGCCGCCGCCCTCGGCCATGGGGCGGTGGGTCACGGCGATGACCCGCCCGTCGGCGAGTTCGCGCAGCACCGATTTCGATCCGTCTCCGGAGAGCGACGTGCGGGTGCTCTCGCTGATCGCATCGATTGTGGCGCCGCGCTTGTAGCGCCCGAGCGCCACCAACATCTCGATGATGGCGCGCTGGCCCATGCCGACATGGACCGCATCCTCCGACAGGCCGAAGATCTCCAGGTAGCGCCGGTTCCACACGAGGAGCCGCTGCCCCGCATCGAACAGGCACAGCCCGTGCGTCATGTTCTCCAGGGCCGCGTCGAAGCGCCGGTTCTGCTCGCTGAGCTGGGCATGGGCCTCGACCAGGGCGCGCCGGGTCCGGTGCTGCTCGGTGACGTCGCTGCCGACGCCCCGATAACCGAGGAACTCACCCTCGGGTGAGAAAAGCGGGCGACCGCTGATCTCGAACCAACGCGGCGTGCCGTCGGGATGGCGATAGACGTAGGTCAGTTCACGGAAGGGGCGGCGCGCGGCGATCGTCTCGCGATAAGGCGCAAGGTTCGCCTCCTCACCGGCCAGGGTCTCGCGCGCCCGCCCGATCAGACTCTCCGGCGGGCGGCCCAGCAGACGCTCGGCGCCCGGAGAGATGTAACTGAATCGGTCCTCGGCATCGGTGGCCCAGAGCCAGTCGAACGCGATCCGCGCCAGTTCTTCAAGATCGTTCAGAGGCATAGCACCACCCTAGGCAGGCGGGATTTTGAGGCCAGAATGTAAATATTTCCTCATGCCTATGACTTGGCCATCATGCCCAATTAACGATCCAATCCTGTCAATCGAAGTGCAAACCCAAGTGCAGGGAAGGGTGAAGGCCGCCGCCTGAATTGCACAGATTCGACCTGTTTCTTCTAGGTTGCAAAATTTTGAACGTGGAATCCTGAGCGCTCCAGCGATCGAAAGACACCGGAGCTTTCGCCGCGCCGGACCGTTATCCGCATCCTGGATGCGGCTGAGGTTGATGGATGGCCGAGGGCGACGACCTTTTTCCCGGCTTCGAGCCGCTCTGGATCGAGGGGTCGGCCGGCCGCTGGTTCGGCCGGGCCAAGGGCCCACGGGACGCGCCGCCGCTCCTCCTGCTGCACGGCTTCCCGCAGAGCCACGCGATGTGGCACCGGCTGGCGCCGGCACTCGCCGAAACGCACCGGGTGATCGCCCTCGACCTGAAGGGCTACGGCTGGTCGGCCGCCCCCGCCTCCGGCGCCGGAGAGAACGCCTACGCCAAGCGGCGGCTCGGGGCGGAGATCGTCGCGGTGATGGAGCGGCTCGGCCATATCCGCTTCGCGCTGGCCGGCCACGATCGCGGCGCCCGCGTCGCCTACCGGCTGGCGCTGGACGAACCCGGCCGGATCGAGCGGCTGGCGATCCTCGACATCGTGCCGACCGAGGTACAGTGGACCCGCATCGAGGCGAAGCCCGGCGCGAACCCGCACTGGTCGTTCCTGTCGCGCCCGGCCCCGGAGCCGGAGGAGGCGATCCGCCGTGACCCGGACGCCTATTTCGAGGGGCTGCTGCGCGACTGGAGCGCGAGCCGCGACCTCGCCGCCTTCGACGCCCGCGCGCTCACGCTCTACCGGCAGGCCTGGAACGTGCCCGAGCGCATCCACGCGATGTGCGAGGATTACCGGGCGGGCGGCGCCGACGGGCCGGACCGCGCCGCCGACCGCGACGACCTCGCCGCGGGCCGCACCTTATCGATGCCGGTCTTGGTGCTCGCCAGCGACGCCTATCTCAACCGGGACAAGCCGGAGACCGCCCTGGCAGCCTGGCAGCGCACTTTTGCCCCCGCAGCGCAGGGCGCAAATATCGCCTCCGGCCACTTCATGGCCGAGGAAGCGCCGGAGCCGACCCTGCGGGCGTTGCAGGCCTTTCTGGCAGGGTAGATCTCAGAAGCTCTCGACCCAGGGCCGCAGAGCGATCTCGTCGGTCCAGGCGCTGCGGTCCTGGCGCAGGAGGGCGAGGTAGCTCTTCGCGATGGCGTCGGGATCGAGGGTCGCGTCGGGGCGCCCCTCCGGATCGGGGCGGGCGTCGGAGCGGATCGCACCGTCGATCACGACATGGGCGACGTGGATGCCCAGGGGCTGAAGCTCGCGGGCGAGGCTTTGCGCGAGGCCGCGCAGGGCGAACTTGCCCATGGCGAAGGGGGCGGAGCCGGCAAAACCCTTCACGCTCGCCGAGGCGCCGGTGAACAGGATCGCGCCGTGGCGGTGGGGCAGCATCCGCCGGGCGGCGGCCTGGGCCACGAGGAAGCCGCCATAGGCCGAGACCGCGAGCGCGCGGGCGACCGCCTCCGGATCGAGATCGACGGTGGCCCCGCGCAGCCGGCCGCTGGCGTTGTAGACCACCACGTCCGGCGCGCCGCCGAGCGCCGGTTCGAGCCGGGGAAACAGGGCCTCGACCGCGCCGGGATCCGTGGCGTCGCAGGCGTGCACCACCGCCCCCGTCTCCGCGGCGAGGCGGCTCAGCTTCTCGACGTTGCGCGCGGCGAGCCCGACCTTCAACCCCTCGGCCGCGAACAGGCGCGCCAGGGATGCGCTCAAGCCGGAACCGGCCCCGACGATCAGGGCGCGCTGGTAGGTCGGGACCATGGGACGGGCTCCGTGCGGCGGCATCGCGGGATGGGGGACGAACGCGCCGCGCACCGCCGCGGTTCGCCTCCCGCTCACCCCCGTCTTTGCGAAAAGAAATCCCTGAGCAGGCCCGCCGCCTCGCCCTCGCGAAAGCCGGAATAGACTTCCGGGGCGTGGTGGCAGGTTGGCTGGTTGAACACGCGGGGCCCGTGCTCGACGCCGCCGCCCTTGGGATCGGAGGCGGCGTAGTAGAGCCGGCGGATGCGGGCGAAGGCGATCGCGCCCGCGCACATCGGGCAGGGCTCCAGGGTGACGTAGAGGTCGCAGCCGGTGAGGCGCTCGTCGCGCAACGCGGCGCAGGCGGCGCGGATCGCCAGGATCTCGGCATGGGCCGTGGGGTCGGACAGCGCCCGCGGCCGGTTGCCCGCAACCGCCAGGACCGCGCCGTCGCGCACCACCACCGCGCCGACCGGCACCTCGCCGAGCGCCGCGGCCTCGCGGGCGGCGGCAAAGGCGAGGTCGAGGAAATCGGGCATCAGTCGCCGGAGGCGGCCGCGCCGTGAGCCGCCTCCCTGGCGACCTCCCGGCCGCCGATGTCCGTCCGAAAAAAGCCGTCCGGCCAGTCGATCCGCCGCACCGCCGCATAGGCGCGCTCCTGCGCTTCCCCCACGCTGGCGCCGAGCGCCGTGACCGCGAGCACCCGGCCGCCATCGGCGAGCAGCCGGTCGCCGTCGCGGCGGGTGCCGGCCTGGAACACCAGAACCCCCTCATCGAGGGCCGCCTCGGCGCCGCGGATCTCGGTGCCGCGGGTCACCGCGCCGGGATAGCCCTGCGCCGCCATCACCACGGTGAGCGCCGCGCGGGCGGCATCGAAGCCGATCGAGACGCTGGAGAGATCGCCCTTGGCCGCCGCCAGCAGCGCCGGCACGAGATCACCCGACAGGCGCGGCATCAGCACCTGCGCCTCCGGATCGCCGAAGCGGGTGTTGTACTCGATGAGCTTGGGGCCCTCCGCCGTCAGCATCAGCCCGGCATAGAGGATGCCGGAGAACGGCGTGCCGCGGGCGGCCATGCCGGCCAGCGTCGGCGCGATGATCCGGGTCATCACCGTCTCGGCGATCTCCGGCGTGACGATGGAGGCGGGGGAATAGGCGCCCATGCCGCCCGTATTGGGGCCGCGGTCGCCGTCATGGACCCGCTTGTGGTCCTGCGCCGTGCCGATCGGAACCGCGCGGGTCCCGTCGCAGAGCGCGAAGAAGCTCGCCTCCTCACCGAACAGGCACTCCTCGATCACGAGCGCGCCTCCTTCGCTGCCGTCGAGGATCGCCCGCACGGCGGCCTCGGCCTCGGGCAAGGTCTCGGCCACGGTCACGCCCTTGCCGGCGGCGAGCCCGTCGGCCTTGACCACGATCGGCGCGCCCCGCGCGCGCAGATAGGCCAGCGCCGGTTCGAGATCGGTGAAGCGGGCGAAGGCGGCGGTCGGGATGTCGTGCTCAGCGCAGAGATCCTTGGTGAAGCCCTTCGAGCCTTCGAGCTGCGCCGCGGCCTTGGTCGGCCCGAAGGCGGGGATGCCGGCAGCCTGGAGGTCGTCGACGAGCCCGGCGACCAGCGGCGCCTCCGGCCCCACCACCACCAGCCCGACCTTTTCCGCCCGGCAGAAGGCGACCACCGCCGCGTGATCGGAGACCGCGAGATCCGGCCGGTTCTCGCCGTGCCGGGCGGTGCCCGGATTGCCCGGCGCGACGAACAGCTTCGCGCAGAGCGGCGATTTCGCGATGGCCCAGGCCAGCGCGTGCTCGCGCCCGCCGGAGCCGATGAGCAGGATGGTGAAGGGCTCGGTCATGACGAGACCCTATCCAAAAAATTTCGGGCCGGGGAAAGGGCGTTTCGCGTTTGCCCCGGCCACACATCCGGCAACGCGAGGGAGAACCCGCCGCATGGCGCCGCCAGACCCGCATCGAGACCATCCTCAACGACCGGGCCGGAGACGGCGCCGGCTCGGCCTCACGGGCGTCAGCACCCTGGTGCAGACGCTGGCGATCCTCGGGGCAGGGGCCTGGGGCGTCTACACCTTCGTCTACGAGGCGCGGATCAAGCCGGGGCTCGCTCCGCCCTCGGTCTCGGTGAAGACCGACCTCGTCCGGGTCGGCGAACGCGGCGATCGGGTGGCGATCCGCTCGACCGTGACCCGCACCAATGTCGGCCAGGCGGGCGTGCGCGTGCTCGGGCTCACCTACACCGTGATCGGCCTGCGCACCCGCTTCTCCGAGCCGGATCACGCGGCGGCGGAGGCGACCGCGCGCGAGGCCGCCTTCCGCGCCGCGCTCTCCGGCTCGGCGAGCGTCGAGTCCGCCCGCGACTACGTGCGCGAGAGCGGTGCACCGATCCTGCGCCAGGGCGTACTGTTCTCTGGTGCGACCGACCTGCCGAGCGAGCCCTCTGAACTCAACCCGGGCGAATCCGTCTCCCGCGACGTGATCGTCTACGCCGACCGCAAGGCCTTCGACGCGGTGCGCTTCGAGGTGCGGCTCGCCTACGCCAAGGAGGACGACAAGCCGGTGCGCCTGCGCTTCGAGGCGGGGGCGGACGGAGTGCTCGCCACCGTGCCGGTCGAGCCCTGCCCCGCGCCGAAATGCCCGCTGCGGACGACGGATTTCGCCACCGAGTTCTCGCTGTGGTGAGCGGACCGTTGCGGCCTACCGTCCGCCCCCCTCCGAGATCGTCCGAGTGTCTATCCCAAAACGCCCGCCGCCCTGTCCTCTCCGGCGGGTGAACGGCCGGTGACCGGGTGTCGTGCGAGGAACTGTTATCCCGTGCGCCGGACGGAACGGTTCGCCGGGCTCACCTGTTGATGAGGGCCATGCCGATCTGTCGCCACTCGATCGCCTCCCCCGCCCGCCCGCCCCGCGCGCACGCGGTCGTTCGACTCTCGGACTACGTGGTCCAGCGTCGCTCGGCGCCGCGGGCCGCCAACGACAACCGCCGCTCGCGACTGGCGCCGGTCTGGCCCTGGGCCATGGCGGCGGCCGCCGCGCCGGCCGTCACGGCGGCGCTGATCCTTTCGCGCCTGATCTGACTTCGGGCCGTTCCCCGAGCGCTTTCGCCGGAGACGAGCGGCAGCGGCCCCGGCGCCACACTCGCGCGCCCTTCCCCAGCCGATCGGCTCGGCGGCCTTTACCTCACCCGGCCGGTTCCCGTAGCGTTCGGCCCCATGCCGCTCGTGCCCCCGCCACGTCCTGCGACCTATGCCGCCGCCGGGCCGCCGCCGGGGGAGCCAGCGCCCTCGGCTTTGCTCCAGGCCAACACCCCCGAATGGTCGGTCGGCGATCTCGCCGCCGCCCTCAAGCGCACCCTTGAAGACGCCTTTGGGCATGTGCGCCTGCGCGGCGAGATCTCGGGCTATCGCGGGCCGCACGGCTCGGGCCACGCCTATTTCTCACTCAAGGACGGCACCGCGAAGATCGACGCGGTGGTGTGGAAGGGCGTGCTCGGGCGTCTGCGCCAGAAGCCCAAGGAAGGGCTCGAGGTCGTCGCCACCGGCAAGATCACGACGTTTGCCGGGAAATCCTCGTACCAGATCGTCATCGATTCGATGGAGCCCGCCGGCATCGGCGCCTGGATGGCGCTGCTGGAGGAGCGCAAGCGCCAGCTCGCGGCGGAGGGGCTGTTCGAGGTGGACCGGAAGCGGCCGATCCCGTTCCTGCCGCGGGTGATCGGCGTCGTCACCTCGCCGACCGGAGCGGTGATCCGCGACATCCTCCACCGGCTGGAGGACCGCTTTCCCCGCCCCGTGCTGGTCTGGCCGGTGCGGGTGCAGGGGGAGGGGGCGGCCGAGGAAATCGCCGCGGCGATCCGGGGCTTCAACGCGCTCATCCCCGACGGCCCGATCCCGCGGCCGGACGTGCTGATCGTCGCCCGCGGCGGCGGCTCGATCGAGGATCTCTGGGCCTTCAACGAGGAAGCGGTGGTGCGCGCCGCCGCCGAGTCCGGGATCCCGCTGATCTCGGCGGTCGGCCACGAGACCGACACGACGCTGATCGACTTCGCCTCCGACCGCCGGGCGCCGACGCCCACGGGCGCGGCCGAGATGGCGGTGCCGGTGCGCGCCGAACTTTTGGCCCAGATCCACGACCTCGGCGCCCGGCAGGCGGGCACGATGCTGCGGCGGGTCGAGCGCGAGCGGGGCGATTTCCGCGCCCTGGTGCGGGCGATCCCCGGTGCCGACGCGTTTCTCGCCGCCAAGCGCCAGCGCCTCGACCTCGCCGACGCGCGCCTGCGCCCGGCGCTCGCCGCCAATGCCCGCGATTCCCGCGAGCGCCTGAACCGCCTCGCCGACCGTCTGACCCGGCGCTCGCCGGCGATCGCCTTGGCCGAGGCGCGGGCGCGGCTCGCCGGGATCGACCATCGCCCGCGCACCGCCATATCCCGCATCATCGAGCGCCGCCGCGACCGGCTCGGGGCGCAATCCGGCCTGCTCGGGGCGCTCAGCTACAAGGCGGTGCTCGCCCGCGGCTACGCGCTGGTGCGCGACGCCGACGGCCTGCCGGTGCGCTCGCGCGAGGCCGCCGCCGCCGCCGCCCGGCTTCAGCTCCAGTTCGCCGACGGGGCGGTTTTCGCGCGGCCCGAGGACGCTCCGGCCGCTCCCCTGGCCGATGCCCCGCCCTCGCCGCCGCGTGCGAAGCGTGCGCTGCGCCGGATCGCAACCGAGCCGGCTCCGAAGCCCAAGGAGACGGCGCCCGAGCCCGCTGCGCGGCAAGGCTCGCTGTTCTGAGCGGCGAGTTCGATGGCGCCCCTTCGTTCCGGAATGCCGCGCAGCGGCCTCGAACGATGAAGGGGGAGAGGGATGGGGCCGGCTTTCTCGCCCCGCCCCCGCGTCGCCCCCTCCTTGCGTGGGAGGCGGCTTGACCGGCCCGGCCGGCTCTGCGACCGAGCGGCACGGCTCCTACCACACCGGCAGCGGGCCCCGGCATCCGGCAGGAGAGGCGCGTGACCACGACGATCGACTCGGACCAGAAGCTCCACCTCGTGTTCGGCGGCGAGCTGGAGGACGTCTCGGGCGTACGCTTCCGCGACATCAAGGATCTCGACATCGTCGGCATCTTCCCCGACTACGCCTCGGCCCAGACCGCGTGGCGCGCCAAGGCGCAGGCCACCGTCGACAGCGCCCAGACCCGCTACTTCATCGTCCACCTGCACCGCCTGCTCGAACCGTGATTGTGGCGGGGCTGCGGCATGAAGCCATTGTGACGCGCCGGCCCCGCTGATATGAGCCGCGCGGCCGGATGTTGATACGGCCCCGGACGTGATTGGGTTCGCGCGCGTCCCGCGAGTGACTTGAAGAGTGAGCCGAGAGACGCCCGGCATGACGTCGTCCATCAAGATCATCGCCGGCAACGCGAGCCGCCCGCTCGCGGAAGCGATCGCCAGCTACCTCGAATTGCCGCTCGCCAACTGCATGGTCCGGCGCTTCGCCGACATGGAGATCTTCGTCGAGCTGCAGGAGAACGTGCGCGGCGAGGACGTGTTCATCGTCCAATCGACCTCGTTCCCCGCCAACGACCACCTGATGGAACTGCTGATCATGATCGACGCCGCGCGTCGGTCCTCGGCGCGGCGCATCACGGCGGTGATCCCCTATTTCGGCTATGCCCGGCAGGACCGGCGCACCTCGGGCCGCACGCCGATCTCGGCCAAGCTCGTGTGCAACCTCATCACCGAGGCCGGCGCCGACCGCGTCCTGACCCTCGACCTCCATGCCGGCCAGATCCAGGGCTTCTTCGACATCCCGACCGACAATCTTTTCGCCGCGCCCGTGATGGTGCGCGACATCAAGGAGCGGCTGGCCCCCGGCGAGCGCATGGTGGTCTCGCCGGATGTGGGCGGCGTGGTCCGCGCCCGCGCGCTGGCCAAGCGCATCGACGCCTCGCTCGCCATCGTCGACAAGCGCCGCGAGCGGGCGGGTGAGTCGGAGGTGATGAACATCATCGGCGACGTCGAGGGCCAGTCCTGCATCCTCGTCGACGACATCGTCGATTCTGGCGGCACTCTGGTGAACGCCGCCGAGGCCTTGCTGAACGCCGGCGCCAAGGAGGTTTCGGCCTACATCACGCACGGTGTGCTGTCGGGCGGGGCGGTCTCGCGCATCGCCGCCTCGCGGATGAAGGAACTCGTCATCACCGACTCGATCCTGCCGACGCAGGCGGTGAAGCTCGCCCGCAACATCCGCGTGATCTCGATCGCGCCACTGCTCGGCGAGGCGATCGGGCGCACGGCCACTGAGTCGAGCGTGTCGAGCCTGTTCACCTGATTCAGGTTCGGGTTTCCAAAGGGATCATCCCTTCGGCGGGGAGCCGGGGTGGGACCCCGGCATCCCTTCAACCAGGGCTGCGCCCTGGACCCGCGAAAGGACAGATCCTCTCGAAACCTCTGGCCTCCGCTCAGCGAACTTCCACGATCTCGAACTCGTGGTCGTTCACCGTCACGGTATCGCCGACGCTCTTGCCGGTAAGCGCGCGGGCGAGCGGCGCGACGTAGGCGATCGAGCCGGCTGCGGGATCGGCCTCGTCCTCGCCGACGATGCGGAAGGTCTGGCGGGTGTCGTCTTCGCGCAGCACGGTCACGGTCGCACCGAAGCGCACCACGTCGCCCTCGAACGCCTCGATGAGTTCCGCCGAGTTCTTGCGCGCGCTCCAGTAGCGCAGGTCGCGCGCGATGCGGGCGTGGTCCGCCTTGTTCTGCTGCGGCGAGAAAGCGGACAACTCCGCCTCCAGTCGCGCCACCTCGGCCTCCATCTTCGCGAGCCCCTCCGGCGTCACATAGTTGGAATGGGTGGAGATCAGACGATCGGGCAACTCCTCGACAGCGTCGCCGTCTTCGGGCTCACGGACAAATGCTTTGCTCATGAGACATGAAATGCCCAAGCCTGCACCACAGTTCCCACGGTCCGGCGCCCTGGCTCACCCGATCGCGACGACCGTGCGGCCCCGCACCTGACTATCGAGCAGAGGCTCGGCGAGGCCGCCGGCCTCCTCCAGGGGAACCGTCCGCGTCATCCGCCGCAGGAGGTCGCGGTCGAGGTCGCGCGAGAGGCGGGCCCAGGCCTCGCGGCGGGGCTTTTGCGGCGTCGTCACGCTGTTGATGCCGAGAAGCGAGACGCCGCGCAGGATGAAGGGCGCGACCGAACTCGGCAGATCCATGCCCCCGGCGTTGCCGCAGGCGGCGATGGCACCGCCGCCCCGCGTCATCGACAGGGCGTTGGCGAGCACCCGTCCGCCGACCGCATCGATGCCGGCGGCCCAGCGCTCCTTTCCGAGGGGGCGCGGCTCGCCTGCGAGCGCCTCACGCTCCAGGATCTCGGCCGCGCCGAGGCTCTTCAGGTAATCGGCTTCGTCGGCCCGGCCGGTCGCGGCGACGACGTGCCAGCCGGCGCGCTTCAGAAGCGCCACCGCGACCGAGCCGACGCCGCCGGAGGCACCCGTCACCAGGGCTGGTCCGGCCTCGGGGGTGAGCCCGTGCCGCTCCAGAGCGAGAACCGAGAGCATCGCCGTATAGCCGGCCGTGCCGATCGCCATGGCCTCGGCCGGGCTCAAGCCCTCGGGCAGCGGCACCAGCCAGTCGCCGCGCAGCCGGGCGCGCTCGGCCAACCCGCCGAGATGGGTCTCGCCGACGCCCCAGCCGGTGAGCACCACCGCGTCGCCGGGCTTGTAGTCGGGATGGTCCGAGGCCTCGACGGTGCCGGCGAAGTCGATGCCGGGGATCATGGGGAAGCGGCGCACCACCGGCATCCGGCCGGTCATGGCGAGCCCGTCCTTGTAGTTCAGGCCCGAATGGGAGACCCGCACGGTGACGTCGCCGTCCATCAGGTCGGCCTCGTCGAAGTCGCGCAGGGCAAGGCTCTGCCCGGCCTCACCCTTGTCGATCACCCAGGCCCTGAACGCCGCCATGATCCGCTCCTCCCCGCTCGCTTCGGGTCATGAGCTACGGCGATCCCGCCTCGATTCAAGGCCACCGGCGAAGGCGGCCGAGAGAGTGCCCGAACGAGCGCGCCCTCAATACCCGTCGTAGATGCTGCCCCGCGAGAAGCCGAGACCGACGGCGATGTCCGCGGAGGAGGCGCCGGCAAGACCCAGCGCGTCCGGGATCGAACCGACCCCAAGAGGACCGTAGCCGGGGCCGGGACCGAAATCAGGCCCGGCGACGGGGGCTGCGGCCGGCACCCAGGCGGCGCGGGCGGGCTGGACCAGCACGCGGCGCTGCGTGGTGGCGTAGACCGGCGGCAGGGTGTGCGGGATCGCCTCCGGCGGGCGCACGAGCACGCGGCGGGTCTGGACCGCGTAGCGCGGCGGCGTGGTCACCCAGCAGCCGACGAGCTGGCCATAGGCGTCGATGCGCGTCTCCCACCGGCGCCCGCCAGGGGCGACCAGCACCCGCTCGGACACCGTGTCGTAGACCGGCGGCGTCGTGCGGTAGACGGTGCGCGGCGGCTGGACCAGCACCCGCTCCGCGACGGTGTCGTAGACCGGCGGCGTCACGACCCGGCGATAGCACTCGGCGCTGACGCACGCACCCCCGGCCTGCGCAGGCACGGCCAGAGCGGCGACCGAGACGGCGGCAAGGGCAAGGGAAGCGATCAGGCTCGGGCGGAGCAGGGGGGCAGCCATGGAACAACCTCGGAACGCGACGTCAGGACGATCTCGGCACCTCCGCGAGCCCCGTCCGGGACTTTTCGGAGTGTGCCATTCGACGCCCAGATAGCGGCCAAGGTTGCGCACCGGACAAGCTCAATTGTCGAAGACAGTAAACTTAACCAACGACTAAGACTACGCAGATCTAAATAGGCCGGATCGACTTCGCAGGTTCGCCGGCAGGCAGGACCGGGTCGGGATGCGGCCCCACTTGCGGCCCTGCAAGGGGCGCTGTGGAAGCGTTGCCGAAAAGCCCTCCGCGCCGCGCAGGGGAGGGCGGGCGGAAGGGCGCGCTTGTCAGCCCTTCGGCCAGGGGCTAGAGCGCTTCCAAATCGGGCGGCGGCGGCGCCCGGATCGCATGACACCGCCACACGAGGGGATCGCATCCGCGCCAAGTCAGCGGGTGGCGGGCCGGCGACAAGGCCCTCCCGACCCCGCGAGGACAAGCGGATCTAAGGACCGAACGGCCCATGACCTACGTCGTCACCGACAACTGCATCAAGTGCAAGTACATGGACTGCGTCGAGGTGTGCCCCGTGGATTGCTTCTACGAGGGCGAGAACATGCTCGTCATCCATCCCGACGAATGCATCGATTGCGGCGTCTGCGAGCCGGAATGCCCCGCCGAGGCGATCAAGCCCGACACCGAGGGCAATCTTGAGAGCTGGCTGAAGCTGAACGCCGACTACGCCAAGACCTGGCCCAACATCACCCAGAAGAAGGATGCCCCCTCCGACGCCAAGCAGTGGGACGGGGTGAGCGGCAAGCTGGAGGCGCATTTCTCGCCCAATCCCGGCTCCGGCGACTGACCATCCGGCAGGGCGAGGCCACTCCGAAGCACGGCGGCCTCTCGCCGCAGGCTGCCGGTCCGGCCGCGATCCCCGCCGAAGCCCCGAACGCGCCACGGCCTACCTCGAAAGATCCGCCGGAGGCCCCGGCAACGCTCTTTCCGAGCCGTGCAAAACCTTCGATCCTCCCATGCGGAGACGCGTTCGCGCGCCGGCAATCCTTTGATTCGCCGGCCCGTTCGTGCTACATGAGGGCTCGCCGTCGCTCACGCCCGATGCGCCCCCCTCCTCTCGCACAAGCGGCGAGTTCCATCTTCCTGGAAAAGAGGTTGGCTGCGATCGACCGCCGGAAGCATTTCGCTCCCGGCGCGTTCTTTCGTGTGGTGGGAGCAACGCGAGAGCCCGGGAACCGGTCAGCGCTTCGACGGCGCGGCACTGGACTAAGGGCATGCGCCGGGTGTCCCGCCCCGGAGGTGACGAGCGTGCGGGCGTGGATGCGCGCCCCGCGTGGATGACAGTGGAGGCTCATTCCGCATGACCACAGCCAAGAAGACGACGGCAGCAGGCCGCCAAGGCTTCAAGACCGGCGAGGCGGTCGTGTATCCGGCGCACGGCGTCGGGCGGATCACCGCGATCGAGGAACAGGAGATCGCGGGCTATAAGCTCGAATTGTTCGTCGTCTCGTTCGAGAAAGACAAGATGGTCCTGCGCGTGCCGACCGCGAAGGCCAACAGCGTCGGCATGCGCAAGCTCGCCGAGCCCGAACTCGTCAAGAAGGCTCTCGACGTGCTGACCGGCCGCGCCCGCATCAAGCGGACGATGTGGTCGCGCCGCGCCCAGGAATACGAGGCCAAGATCAATTCCGGCGACCTGATCTCGGTGACGGAGGTGGTGCGCGACCTCTACCGTTCCGAGGCTCAGCCCGAGCAGTCCTACAGCGAGCGCCAGCTCTACGAGGCCGCCCTCGACCGCGTCGTGCGCGAGATCTCCTCGGTGAACCGGATTACCGAGACCGAGGCGCTCAAGCTGATCGAGCAGAGCCTCGCCAAGTCGCCGCGTCGCGCCAAGGCCGACGCCGAGGCGGAAGCCGACGCCGAAGGTGATGACGATGTGCAGGAGGAGGCCGCCTGAGGCGCCTCTCGGCGAATCGCATCGCTGCACGATTGACATTTGCTAACCAGAGGGCTCGGCGCCACGCCGGGCCCTTTTTTCATGCGCCGTCCGCAGACCTCTTGATCATTTCCTCCCCGACGCCACGCGCCCGCAGGGAACCAGCGTCGCACGGATGTGTTGTGCCTCTGCCACGGATGGCTTGCCCCGATGGCCTCGCCCGGCGTTTCGCCGACCAAGAGGCTCAAGCGGGCTGATCCGAAACGCTCGAACCAAGAACGCTCGAACGAGAGAGGCGGGGATGGCAGAGATCGCGGGGATGCGGCGTCAGTTCATTCGGACAGCGATGGAGGCGCCGTTCCTTGCGAGGGAAGAAGAACGCGGGCTGGCGGTGGCTTGGAAGGAGGCGCGCGATGAGCGCGCCCTGCACCGCCTGATCTCGGCACATATGCGCCTCGTGATCGCGCTCGCCGGACGCTTCCGCCATTACGGCCTGCCGATGGCCGACCTCGTCCAGGAGGGCCATGTCGGCCTAATGGAAGCCGCCGCCCGGTTCGAGCCGGAACGGGATGTCCGTTTCTCCACCTACGCCACGTGGTGGATCCGCGCATCGATCCAGGACTACATCCTGCGCAACTGGTCGATCGTGCGCGGCGGAACGAGTTCCGCGCAGAAGGCGCTGTTTTTCAACCTGCGCCGCCTGCGCGCCCGGCTGATGCAGTCGACCGAGGAGCAGGTTGGCTCCGAGATCCACGGCCGGATCGCCAGTGCGATCGGCGTCTCGCGCGAGGACGTGGCGCTGATGGATGCACGCCTGTCCGGTCCCGACATGTCGCTGAACGCGCCGGTAGGCGAGGAGAGCGAGGCGTCCTCCGAGCGGATGGATTTCCTCGTCGACAACGCGGCGCTGCCCGACGAGACGGTCTCGGCGCTGGTCGACGGCGAGCGTCGCCTCGTCTGGTTACGGCAGGCGCTGACGGTGCTCTCCGAGCGCGAGCTGCGCATCCTCCGGGAGCGGCGGCTCGCCGAGGATCAAGCGACCCTCGAAGCGTTGGGACACCGCCTCGGCATCTCGAAGGAGCGCGTTCGCCAGATCGAGAACCGGGCCCTGGAGAAGCTGCGCCGGGCCCTCGCCGAAAAATTCCCGCAGGCGCCGAGCAGTGTCTACGCCTGAGAGCGCCTCACACAGCTCCCGGTGACCGGCCGTTCTTGTTCTGACAGGGACGGCGCGGCGGGAGTTTTGTGAGAGACACTAAATTCTCGGACAAGCTCGCAGCAGGGGGCGTCGATGCGGCGTCCCCTCGGCGTTTGAAGCGCTTCCGCTCAGGGAAGGCTGGCCGGCTCGACGGAGCGACCAGCCGTGCGTACGCCGCCACGGCGCACATCGCCCGACGCGTTGGCCAGCACAGCCGCCAGCCGCTTCGTCGCGAAATCGATGAAGCTGCGCGCCTTTGCCGGCAGGAGCCGCGAGGTGGTGACGAAATAGACCGGTGTCGCCGGCAGGTTCCAGTCCGGCAGCACGCGCTCGAGGCGGGCCGTGGAGAGGTCGTTGTCGACGTTGATGACGTTGGCCCGGGTCAATCCCTGTCCGGCCACGGCGAAGCGCCGGGCGAGGCTCAGCGAGTTACAGGACAAGGGACCACCCACGGTGATCGCGACGGACTCGCTGCCGCGTCTGAGCGTCCAGGTGGCGGAGGTGCCCTGCATCGGCAGGATGACCTGATGCTTTTCGAGATCGAACGGCGTCATCGGCGCGCCGCGCTCGGCGAGATAGGCGGGCGAGCCGAAGATGCCGTTCTCGACCTCGGCGACCTTGCGCACGATCAGAGACGTCTCACGCGGCTCCTCGATGGCAACGGCAAGATCATAATTGTCGCCCACCAGATCGACCGGCGCCGGCTTCAGATCGACGTGGACGTGGATGTGCTCGTGGAGGGCGGAGAACTCCGTGATCACCCCCGACAGGTGACGCAGCACCCAGAAATCCGGCGGCGCAGCGATCTTGAGGAAGCCGCTCGGTCCCTTGGCCACGGCCATCATGTCGTCGAAGGTCCGCTGCGCCTCATCGACGAGGCGGGACACCTGCGCGAGGTAGGCCTCGCCGTAGGACGTCAACGCCAGCTTGCGTGTGGTCCGATCCAGAAGTCGCAGCCCTACCGTCGACTCGAACATGGTAATTCGGCGCGACAGGGAAGAAATCGGCATGCCGAGCGCGGCGGCGGCCTGACTAAAGCTCTTCCTACGAGCGACTTCGACGAAGAGAGCCATATCGCGTAGCAGTTGAGGATGCGGCATCTTTGCGCGGTCCACCCAGTCATTACGTGACTGCGCACCCGGCCGCTGAACGGAAGCCACGCGCAACCCTCCTTGCCATCTATCACATCCGCCCATAACCACAGCGAGCATAGCAAAGTTCAGACGGAAAAATTGTTTCGTTTCTTGGAACAATCCGAAATCAATTCCTGATTGTTTCCAGAACAGGACTTCCCCGATGTGATGTGAGCTGGGCCGGACGATGCGGCGGCGGTCGACGCCCATTCGCTCAGTCGGAGGCGACTTCGATCCGCAGCCGCTTCAGCCTACCCCGGTTTGGGTGTGCCGGTCTGTTGGTTCGCTCGCTCTCCGACGATGAGCCGGCACGAACGGCTGCCCGGGGGGGGTGCCGACACCAATGCATCCGATTGATGCCCTAACAGACGGAGAGCGGCCAAGGCGGCGGACGGCCTACAGGCTCTCACGCCCAGGGCCACGGCACCGCAATCGTCCAAGAGGCCGATTTTTTAAATACCCGTATTTCTCAGATACTTAATTAGGATACGGCCATGCTGTGAGGGGCTAAATTGCCCCCCTTCCGCGAAAGAAGCGCCATGAAAGGCAGCGACCCGCTTGCGACTGCGAAAAGTGCCGGCTATAAGCCCGCTCGTCGGCCTTCGGGGGCGGCATCGGAGTGTAGCGCAGTCTGGTAGCGCACCACGTTCGGGACGTGGGGGTCGCAGGTTCAAATCCTGCCACTCCGACCAAACAAGAAGAGAAACGCCTCAAAAGGGCGTCAAGACAAAAAAGGGCGCCCGTAGCTCAGCTGGATAGAGCACCAGACTACGAATCTGGGGGTCAGAGGTTCGAATCCTTTCGGGCGCGCCATTTACTTCAATGAGACGGGGACAAGGGGTTGGATAGCATCCAGCCCTTTTTGCATTTCTGGATCTGCTTACCAGAGACTGCCTTTGGCAAGCACATGGTGAGCGCAAGCCGGTCAATCAGCCGACCTCACAAGGAAGCCCGCTGGCGCTCGCTGGTGCGCTTCCGGCATCCGAGGTGCAGCAGCGTTCCGTCGCCGTCATGAAGCCTCTTGTTGAGTTAGAGCGCCTTGGCGTTGATTTGGCCTCGGATGTCCTTCGGCGCGCCTCATGACGCGTCCGATGCCGATCCGTCCACATCTGCTCTCCACTCCACCGCGCCCAGCGGAATTTGTGTTTGCACACGAGGCAGATCGGGACGGCCGGCAGAGGACCTCCAACAGGCTCTGAGTGCTGGCCGAGGGCTTCGTCTCGAACTCGGGGTAGGCGGCGAACCCTGCCACGGGCTTCCTCCGCAAGGGTCGGAGTTCCGGTGGCAACTGCGATCAATTCGCGCCTCGCTGCTCCCGGCTGATCTATATCAAGGTGCTTCCTGACGTGATGGGCTTTCCTGTCGAGGTGCTCGTGAAGGGTGCCTCCATCCGACAGGGCGGACCAGATGAACATGGATGCAAGCGAGGCCCCTTACGCGCGCCCGCGTTGCGCAAGATCATCCGGAAATACTGGGGCGATGACGCAGGAGAAGGGTAGAAAAAGCATCTTCCGCTATTGTATTAGGCATAATACTCTATGAGTCCGTACGGACTCCCGGAGGATACTGCCCGGCGCCGGTGAGCACATGTAAGACGAACAATTCAAGCTTAGCCAGCGTCGACTTTTGACGCTGTAGCGACTTTGGCGGTCACTGGACCATCGCAGATGATTGCGCGCGCATTGGACCGCCATGGCCGTCGCGGGCAGCTTATTCGAGATCGGGCTTAAGCCGTACTTCGTCACTTTCGTGAATCGAGTGTCAGGAATGTTGGCCGACCACCTCCCCAGCGCCCTCGATCTTGCCCGAAGCCAATTCGCCTTTACGGTCGTTTGGCATTTTCTGTTCCCGGCTTTTACCATCGGGCTGGCCAGCTTTCTGGCGGTGCTGGAAGCCTTCTGGCTCGCCACGGGACGCGCCGTCTACCTTGATTCCTACCGGTATTGGCTCAAGATCTTCGCCATCGCGTTCGCCATGGGCGTCGTCTCGGGGCTCGTCATGAGCTACCAGTTCGGCACCAACTGGTCGGTCTTCTCCGACAAGACGGCCCCGATCCTCGGTCCTCTCCTCGGCTACGAAGTTTTGACGGCCTTCTTTCTGGAGGCGGGCTTTCTCGGGGTGATGTTGTTCGGTCTGGAGCGCGTGGGCCCGCGCCTCCATTTCCTGGCCACCTGCCTCGTCGCGGTGGGCACGCTGACCTCGGCCTTCTGGATCCTGTCGGCCAATTCCTGGATGCAGACGCCGGCGGGCTACGTGCTCGACGCCAACGGCCATTTCGCGCCCCAGGATTGGTGGGCGGCGATCTTCAACCCGTCCTTCCCCTTCCGCTTCGCCCACACCGTCACCGCCGCCTACCTGACCACCGCGATGATCGTGGGTGCGGTGGGGGCGTGGCATCTCCTGCGTGACCGGTCGAACCCGCGCGCCCGCCTGATGTTCTCGATGGCGATGTGGATGGCCGCCGTCGTCGCTCCCGTGCAACTCGTCCTGGGCGACCTGCACGGGACCAACACCTACCACTATCAGCCCGCCAAGGTCGCGGCGATGGAGGGCCATTTCGAGAGCGAGCGGCGCGCGCCCTCGATCCTGTTCGGCTGGCCCGACGCGCAGGCCGAGACGACGCGCTGGGCGATCGGCATTCCGGGGCTCGCGAGCTTGTATCTCGCCCACGACCTGAACGCCGAGGTGCGCGGGCTGAAGTCACTGCCCCGCGACACCTGGCCGACCAACCTACCCCTGGTGTTCTGGTCCTTCCGGGTCATGGTCGGGCTCGGCTTCCTGATGATCGCGCTGGGAATGGCCTCGCTCTATCTGCGCTGGAAAGGACGGCTCTACAGCTCACGATGGCTGCAGCGCTGCGCGGTCGCGATGGGCCCGTCCGGCCTCGTGGCCGTCACGGCGGGCTGGGTCGTAACGGAGGCCGGGCGTCAGCCCTTCACGGTCTACGGGCTGCTGCGCACCGCCGACAGCGTCTCACCCATCGCCGCCCCCGCCGTCGCGGCCTCGCTCGCGGCCTTCGCCGTGGTCTACTTCGTCGTGTTCGGGGCCGGCATCTGGTACCTCCTCCACCTCTTCAATCAGCCGCCGCGGCCACACGAGGCGGGTGTGCCCACCGGCCGGCCGGTCCGCACCGCCGGCATCACCCCGGCCCCGGCGATCGCCGCCGGCCCGAACGCTCAGCCGGCCGAGTGAAGGACGGGTCTTCCATGTCTCTCGACCTCACGTTGATCTGGGCCGTCCTGATCGCCACGGCGGTGTTCCTCTACGTCGCGATGGACGGGTTCGATCTCGGCATCGGCATCCTGTTCCCGGCCGTGTCCGCCAAGGCCGATCGGGACGTGATGGTGAACTCCGTCGCCCCCGTATGGGACGGCAACGAGACCTGGCTGATCCTCGGCGGCGGCGGCCTCTTCGCGGTCTTCCCGCTGGCCTACGTGACGATCCTGCCGGCGCTCTACATGCCGCTGATCCTGATGCTGCTCGCCCTCGTCTTCCGCGGCGTCGCCTTCGAGATGCGCTTCCGCATGGCGACCGTGCGGGGGCAGCTCTGGTGGGACCGCGCCTTCTCCTGGGGCAGCTACGTGGCGGCCTTCTGCCAGGGCATCGCGCTCGGCGCCCTCGTTCAGGGCATCCGTGTCGAGGGGCGCGCCTATGCCGGGGGCTGGTGGGACTGGCTCACCCCGTTCTCCCTGCTGACCGGCGCGGCGCTGGTGGTGGGCTACGGGCTTCTCGGGGCCTGCTGGCTCATCTGGAAGACGGGGGGCGAGTTGCAGATCCGCGCCTACCGCCTCGCCCGCTCTCTCGGTCTGGCGACCCTGGTCCTGATCGCCATCGTTTCGCTCACGATGCTCGTCCTCAGCGCTCCCTTCCGCGAGCGCTGGCTCTCGTTCCCCGGCATTCTCGTCGGGGCACCGGTGCCCGTGCTCGTCGGGCTGCTGGCGCTGCGCTTCCAGCGCGCGCTGGAGCGGCGGGAGGAGATCATGCCCTTCCTCTGCGCGCTCGGCTTCTTCCTGCTCTCCTATATCGGGCTCGGTATCAGCCTTTGGCCGATGATCGTGCCCCCGGATATCTCGATCTGGGCCGCGGCCACGCATCCGAGCAGCCAGGCCTTCCTCCTCGCCGGTGCGGCGGTGCTGATCCCAATGGTGCTCGGCTACACGGCCTACGTCTACTGGCTGTTCCGCGGCAAGGTCACACCGGAATCCGGATATCATTGATGGGTCTTCATCAGCCGACAACGGAGCCTGCCTTCGTGCCCGACGCCGCACGCCTCCGCAGGGCGGCGATGACCGGCAAACTTGGCCGGATCGGCTGGTTCGTGCTGCTCTGGGCGATGAGTGTCGTGAGCCTGACGCTCGTCGCCCTGCCGCTTCGATGGCTGCTGAAACCGTCTTGATCGGCGGCTCCGTCAGGGCCGTGGCCGGCCCGGTTCCTGTGCCCGTCCGCAGTCTCCTGGATCGATGGACCGATCCTGAGGGTCTCGGGTGGAGGTTTGCAGGAACCGGATTGATCACCATCAACGAGCCGGTGCGCCGGTATCGACTATACTCTGTGCCGACGCCCGCATCAGCGGCCGCGGCGCCGCGGCCGCCCGCAATCTCCCGAGTTTCGGCGAAGCGATCGTCTGCAGATTCGCTCGGTCGAAGATGAGCGCCGCCCGCGACGTCGTCGTGGCACCCTGAATGGCGCCTCAAAGCTGGTCTTCGGCAAATCCCGGCCGCCGCAACACGAGAAATCAAAAGTAGTATCGGCTCAAAGCTCGCGCCGGACAGCTTTCGTCTTTCGAACCACGTCGAGGGTGCCCAAACGACCGAAGTCGAGCGAAACCGCCCAAGACACAATCTGACATTGTATAGTTCGTATTCAATCGTCTCATGATAGCAATAGGTCGCCGCTTTGTGCGGTCGTTCGCCGATCAATCAATCATCACGGAGGATGCGCCATGCGAAGCGTTGCAATACTCGCTGCTGTTCCGGCAATGCTTATAGGAATAAATATCTATACTGCGACGGCGGCGATGAGTCGGCCGGGCCAGATCATGACGACGCGCGACATGAACATCGAATGCCGCGGCAACGGATGGGTCGGACGCAGCGCGAGAGACTGCTGCAGCGGCCGCTGCCGGATCTTGAAATCGAAGCGATGCAAATGCATCGGCAACAAGCCGTCCTTCTGAACATCCCTTGCAGAAGCAAGCGTCGATGTTGGGACGGATGAGGCAGAGCGGGCATCCGGTGTGCCGCCTCGTATCAGGCGTTCGGGGCGGCATGGTCGGCGCCGGGCTCCGCGAAGCGGCGCATGGTGCGAGCCTGGGGGCTTTCACCATCGCGGATGCGCGTCAGGGGCATCGGGTCAGGCAAGGCGCCGCGCGTGCCGCGACGCCCTGCCAGCTCGGCACGCTGCAGGGCCGGGAAGCGGGGGGCCAAGGCATTCGGCCGTCCGTCGTGTTTCGCCTGGCGATTCCCCGGAGGCGGACGTGACGGTGTCCGGCCGGTTCACGCTCGGGATTGGGTGGGCCGCGGCGACGCTCTGCACCGCCTGCCTGCCCGCGATTTCGACGGCGTTCGCGCAGGGGCAGGGCGAGCCGGCTGGGCCGCCCGTCGTCGGCATCATCGCGGCACGCAAGGAGCCGATCACCCAGACGGAGCAATTCATCGGCCGTATCGAGGCGAAGCAGCGTGTCGACATCGTCGCCCGGGTGACGGCGTTCATCGAGAAGCGGCTCTTCGTCGAGGGCACGGATGTCGAGGAAGGAACGCTCCTCTATCGTCTCGAGCAGGCCCCGTTCCAGGCGGCCGTGGCCGCTCAGAAGGCGCAGATTGCGCAGGTCGAAGCGCAATTGGGTAACGCGCGTCTCACGACGCAGCGCGCCCGAATCCTGCTCGGCGGGCCGGCCGGGCAGCAATCGACCTACGACGCGGCGCTTGCGAACGAGCGGGCCTTGGAGGCGCAGCTCCAAGCCGCACAAGCCCAGCTCGACACGGCGCAGATCAATCTCGGCTACACGGAGATCCGCGCGCCAATTGCCGGCCAGATCGGGCGCACGTCCCTGACGATCGGCAACGTCGTCGGGCCGAGTTCCGGGGTGCTGACGACGATCGTCAGCCAGGACCCGATGTTCGTGACGTTTCCGGTGCCGGTCCGTGAAGCAATCAATCTGCGGACGCGCTATGGGCCGGCGGGCGGATTCGGCGCTGCCCTGATCCGGGCGCAACTCCCAGACGGCCGTTTCTACGATCACACCGGGACGCTCGATTTCGTCAACAACACCATCGCGACGAATACGGACACGATCCTGCTTCGCGGCGTGCTGCCGAATCCCCCGATCTTCGCTCACAGCCGCACGGCCGCCACCATCCGCGAACTCACGGATGGTGAGTTCGTGACCGTGTTCCTCGAAGGCGTCGAGCCGGTCGAAGTGGTCGCGATCCCCCGCGCCGCCGTCCTGGCCGACCAGCGGGGCAGCTACGTCTACGTGATCGGGCCGGGCAATAAGGCCGAGGAGCGTCGGATTCAGCTTGGCCAATCGAGCACGACGCTCGCGGCGGTGACGAGCGGACTCAAGGTCGGAGAGCAGGTCATCGCCGAAGGCTTGCAGCGGGTCCGCGCGGGCGAGGCGGTCTCGCCCAAACCCGCCGACGCCATTCTGCAGAGGATGATGCGAAACTCCGCCGTGAACGAAGACAGCGCGGGGCCGGCTGCGTCCGTTTCGCCACCGGCCGGACACGGTCCGACCGGAGCGGCCAGCGGTGCCGGCCCGAACGCGAGCGGCAGCCCGAACCGCCGGCGTTAGCGCAGCATGGGACGCCTCCCTCGCCCCGTCCCTTGCCGCCCCCCTTGCCCCGCTCCGCGGCCCCTCGTCCCGGATCGCACGTCGTTTGGCCCAGGCGACCGAGCCCGAGGCGCGTCATGATCTCATCCATCTTCGTGGACCGCCCCCGGCTCGCGATCGTCATCGCGCTGATCATCACGATCGCCGGGGGGCTGGCGCTGCTGCGGATCCCGGTCGCGCAGTTTCCGGACATCGTGCCGCCGCAGGTGAGCGTGTCGGCGACGTATCCGGGGGCCTCCGCCGAGGTCGTCGAAGCAAGCGTCGCCCAGCCGCTCGAAGCACAAGTCATCGGCGTCGACCGCATGATCTACATGAAGTCCACGAGCGCCAATGACGGCAGCTACAGCCTGGCGGTGAGTTTCGACCTCGGCTCCGACCCGGACATCAACACGGTCAGCGTCAACAACCGCGTGCAGTCGGCCCTGTCGCAGCTCCCGTCCGAGGTGCAGCTGCAGGGGCTCAAGGTGCAGAAGAAGTCGTCCGCGATCCTGCTGTTTGCCGTCCTCTACAGCGAGACGGGCGCGCAGGACCCGCTCTTCATCACGAACTACGCCATCATCAACGTGCTCGACGAGATTTCGCGCACGGCCGGAGTGGGGCAGGCCAACCTGTTCGCGCGGATGAACTACTCGATGCGCATCTGGTTCGACACGGATCGCCTGACGAGCCTGAATTTCGCGCCGTCGGACGTGGTGGATGCCATTCGGGCGCAAAGCGTTCAGGCGCCGGTCGGCCGCATCGGCGCGCCGCCGATCACGAACGAGCAGCAGATCCAGATGAACGTGCAGACGCAGGGTCGCTTGTCGACGCCGGCACAGTTCGGCGCAATCGTCCTGCGCACGAACCCCGACGGCTCCGTGGTGCGCATCCGCGACGTCGCCCGAGTGGAACTCAGCGCGCAGAGCTTCGACAGCGAATCCCGGCTCGACGGCCGGCCCGGCGTCCCCGTCGCCATCTATCTCGTGCCCGGTGCCAACGCGGTCAGCACCGCGACCGCCGTGAAGGCGACCCTGGAGAAGCTTTCGGCGCGCTTCCCGGCAGGTTTGCGATACGTGGTCGTGCACGATTCCACGACCTTCGTGAAGGATACCATCTCCGAGGTGCTGCGGACGCTGGCCGAGGCCTTCGTCCTCGTCGTCCTCGTCGTGTTTCTGTTCCTCGGGAATCTGCGGGCGACGGTGATCCCCGCCATCGCCGTGCCGGTGAGCCTCATCGGCACCTTCGCGGTGCTCTACGTGCTCGGCTACTCGGCCAACACCGTCTCGCTCCTGGCGATGGTGCTCGCCATCGGCATCGTGGTCGATGACGCCATCGTCGTCGTCGAGAATGTCGAGCGGGTGATGGAGGAGCATCCGGAGCTGTCGCCGGCCGAGGCGACGAAGCTCGCCATGACGCAGATTACCGCCCCCATCATCGCCATCACGCTCGTGCTCCTATCCGTCTTCGTTCCGATCGCCTTCATCCCCGGCGTGTCGGGAACGCTGTTCCGGCAATTCGCCGTCACGATCAGCGCCGCGATGCTGATCTCGGCGATCAACGCGCTGACCCTTTCGCCCGCGCTGTGCGGGGTGTTCCTGCGTCCCACGCGCGCGCGGCGCGGCATCATGGGCCGGGTGCTCGGCGGAATCGATTGGGTGCGGGACCGTTATGCAGCGGGCGTCCGCCGCCTCGTCGGCGTGTCCGCTCTCTCACTCGTGCTGGTCCTCCTGTTCGCGGGCGGCATCTTCGGCCTCTCGCGGATCACGCCGTCCGGATTCCTCCCAGAGGAGGATCAAGGCGCCTTCTTCGTCTCGGTCCAACTGCCCGACGGCGCGTCGGTGGCCCGCACGAGCGCGGTCGCGTCGGAGGTCGAGAGGCTCCTGAAGGACATGCCCGGCGTCAATCAGGTGCTTGCGATCGTCGGCTTCTCGCTTCTGGACGGAGCGGCCGAGCCGAATTCCGCGTTTTTGGTGGCGCAGCTCAAACCCTTCGCCGATCGCCGGAGCGCGGCGGAATCCGCCCAGGCCCTGATCGGGCGCGCTTACGTGGCGGCCGCGGCGATCGAGCAGGCAACGGTGCGGCCCTTCAATCTTCCGCCCATCGTCGGGCTCTCGACGAGCGGCGGCTTCGAATACGTGCTCGAGGCGCGAGAGGGGCAGGACCCGGCTGCGATCGACGCGGTCGTGCGCGGCCTCGCCGCGGCGGCGAACCGCGACCCGCAGCTCGCCCGCGTCTTCTCCACCTTCACGGCATCGAATCCCTCGATCTTCCTCGACATCGACCGCACCAAGGCACAGGTGCTCGGGCTGGCGATGAGCGACGTCTTCAGTTCGCTTCAAGCCACGCTCGGCGGGGTCTACGTCAACAATTTCAACCTCTACGGCCGCACCTGGCAGGTGAATGTGGAGGGCGAGGCGGACAACAGGGCGACATTCGCGACATCTGGAACATCTATGTCCGCGGCGCCTCGGGCCAGATGGTGCCGATGCGTTCGGTCGCGAGCGAGCGCATCGTGCTCGGACCGCAGGTGCTGACTCGATACAACAATTTCCGCGCCGTGAGCGTGAACGGCAGCCCGGCGCCCGGCATCTCCTCCGGCGCCGCGATGGCCGCGATGGGGCAGATCTCCGACCGGACGCTGCCGGAAGGCTACAGCTACGAGTGGACCGGGACCGCCTATCAGGAGCAGCAGGCGTCCGGCCAGACCTGGATCGTCCTCGGCCTCGCCTTCCTGTTCGCCTACCTGTTCCTCGTCGCCCTCTACGAGAGCTGGACGATCCCCATTCCGGTCCTTCTGTCCGTCGTGGTCGGCGCCTTCGGCTCCTACCTTGCCGTCAAGCTCGCCGGCCTTTCCCTCGACCTCTACAGCGAGATCGGCCTCGTGGTGCTGATCGCGCTCGCGGCCAAGAACGGCATCCTGATCGTCGAGTTCGCCAAGGACCAGCGGGAGGCGGGCGTACCGATCCGGGAGGCCGCGATCCGCGGCGCCGAGCAGCGGTTCCGCGCCGTGATGATGACCTCCATCGCCTTCATCCTCGGCCTCGTCCCCCTCGTGATCGCGACCGGCGCGGCCCAGATCAGCCGTCGCGACGTCGGCACCGCGGTCTTCGGCGGGATGATCGCGGCCAGTTCGATCGGCATCTTCCTCGTGCCGATGCTCTACGTCACGGTCCAAACCCTGCGCGAGCGCGTGAGACAGAGGACGGCGAGGCAGGGTCGGCCCGCCTGACGGCGGTCCGGGCGCCTGCGAAACCGCCTCCGCGGGACTTCGGCGCGTCCCAGCGAGACATCCGTTCCGGGGACGGACCGCGAGAAGTCCAGGGTTTGCTGGCGAACAGCGAGAGGAACGGGCGAGAATGAAGCCGGCAGATCAACCCGCTCCGCCCTGGCAGCAGGCACGCTTCGTCGCCGTGGCCCTGATCGTCGGGGCCCTTACGGGCGTGTTCGGCGGCCTCTTCCATCTCGCCATCGACAGGATCATCGATTGGCCGGCATGGCTCGCCGGCCAGACCGAGGGCTGGCGGTTGATCGCGGCGAGCGCCGTCATCACCATGGCGGCCACGGTCTTCGCCGTGTTCATCACCCGGCGCTTCGCCCCGGAAGCGAGCGGGAGCGGGGTTCCGGAGATCGAGGGGGCCATCGCCGGCATCCGGCATGTCCACTGGGAGCGCGTGCTGCCGGTGAAGTTCATCGCCGGCATCGCGGCGATCGGCTCAGGGCTCGTTCTCGGCCGGGAGGGACCGACCATTCACATGGGCGGCTCGGCGGCGCTCGCGGCGTCCGAGATGTTCCGGGTGCGAGACGTCGATCGGCGGGCGCTGCTGGCGGCCGGTGCGGGGGCCGGTCTCGCCTGCGCCTTCAATGCCCCGATGGCGGCCGTGCTGTTCGTCATCGAGGAAACGCGCAAGCAGTTTCCCTACAGCTTCCGGAACTACATGGGGGTGTTCGCGGCCGCGATCACCGGAACCGCGGTGACCCAAATGATCTCGGGCGCGCGGCCGGACCTGCCGCTCTCCGCCGGGCCGACGGCGCTGGCGTCGTTGCCGGCCTTCGCCGTTCTGGGCATCATCCTGGGTGCGGTGGGCGTGCTGTTCAATCGATGCATCCTGGCGATGCTGGACATCGCCGCCGCCTGGCAGAAGGGTGCCCCGTATGTCTGGCCTGCCCTGGTCGGGCTGCTCGTGGGCACCCTGCTGATCCTCGCTCCGCGCACCGTGACGGGCGGGGAACAGGTCATTTCACAGATCGCCGTTCTGACCCCGAGTGCGGGCGTGCTCCTGATGCTGGCGGTCGTCTGTTATTCCGTCGGCACGCCGGGCGGCATTTTCGCGCCGATCCTCTCGCTGGCGGCCTGCATCGGCTTGGCCTTCGGCCTGCTCGCCCAGATGATGTTCCCCGAGGTCTTGTCCGGCATCGGGGTGACGCCCGTTTCCTTCGGCATCGTGGCGATGGCCGCGCTCTTCAGCGCAACCGTGCACGCGCCGGCCGTGGGCGTGGTGCTGGTGCTCGAACTCACGACCGCCTATGCGCTCGTCCTGCCCATGCTGACGGCCTGCCTGACGGCGAGCCTCGCGGCCCAATGGCTCGGCGGCCGCCCGATTTATGAACAGATGCTGGAACGCGCCCTTGCCCAGGCCGGCAGGGTGCCGGCCAAGAGCCCGGACAACGGCCCGGATATCGGTCTGGCGGCCGATCGGGATCGTGCGCGGCTCTGACGTCCGCCTCCAAGCCGGCCAAGGCACTCGTTGACGGCTCGCCGCCGCAACTCTTCCCGCACGGCCGCCCCGAGGGCCGGGCCGCCGGAGTTCGGAGGCGACAGGTCGGGACGAGGCGGTCGTCGAGGCCGGCCGCCGTCGCCGTTGACGTCCGAGCGAGGCGCGGCCCGGATGCCACGCCGGAGATCCCGGCTGCGGCACGGATTCGGAGCGATAGACGATCCGCTCAAGGATAAATGCCGCGTCAGGCCGCAACATTTCATACGGGTGGCGGAGGCGGCGGTGGAGGCGGCAAGGGCAGTACCGGCGGCGGCGGGGGAGGCGGCGGCGGCGGCGGCAAAACCAACGGCGGCGGCGGTGGAGGGGGACCGGGCGGTGGCGGAAGGGGCTGCGCGAGCGTCACCGTGCTGGCGGCAAGCGCCGCAGTGGCGATGATCCATCGCTTCATCATGGGCGAACCTCCATGGAGCGTGCCAAGCTGTGCAGCACTTCGGACAACACGGAAACGACGGATGGAGGCGCGTTCGGCCCCCCTCATCCTCGGCGCCTCTTCTTCCAGCAGCCCCGCTCACTCGGCCCCGTCCAGGGCCTGCCGGTTCGACCGCCTGGACAGGAAAGGGCTGAGTGTCTCTCACAAAACTTCCGCTGCACTGTCCTCGCCAGAGCGAGAACGGTCGGCGACCGGGAGTTTTGTGAGGCACTCTGAGTATCGAGCAAATCGATATCGCCCTCTGAAGTCGACACTCGACCCGCCGCAGAAGGGATGACGCTCATCGATCAGCCGGATTTCGCCGACGGATCGACCGCTGAGCACTGTCGAAGCGCCGATGCAGAAAGGTCATTCGATGATGCAGGCATATCTGCATCAGAACACCTTCTTCAGCTCTCCATCGATCTTCGACCACAACGAAGCGGACGGCGCCTTCCTGCACTCTTCAGCGATCAGGGGTGTGACCTTCTCGACTCCAGCGATATCGATCGCCACCACATCGGGCTTCTTCTGCCCCTGTTTGTAGCCTGCGGCCCAGGCGACGACTTTTGGTTTGAACGTATCTTCGAACCCGTTGAATTCCTCGTAGGTGACTTTTTCGAGCGGCTTGCTCGCCAACTTTTCCTGATTCTTATCGGCGCTCTTCCCGCTAGAGATTTCGGCCTGAACGAGACCGGCGGATAAGACGACCGCAAGGGCGGACAGCAGGTAAGTCTTCGAAGATCCTGTGCGCATGATGAGCTCCTTTGTCTTGGCTTGATGCCATCGACCGCATCGCCTCGAAATTCCGAGTGCCGAAGTCCGGCGATCTCGCCGGCCAACAGATCTCAGTGCGACGGGCCGATCACTGGTCGCGCCAGCGTCAAATGATGATGCCTTATGATTTGATGCGGCTGGACGTTCGACTTGTTCGGGTGACTGAGGCCCGGAAACCAAATCAGCAGGATCGACCGGGCCAAACACGAAGATGAGGATAGCCCACTTGTGTGAGGGGCCTCCAGGACCAGCATGTCGTCGAAAGTCGCTGTCCCAACTCTAGCGTGAACGGCCACCGCCGGGGTGGTTCCGAACGATTGCAACTTAAAAGATACAACATGCGACCATTTGCGAGGCAAGAATTCTCAGGTCGCCAGTCCGTCCCGAACGCGGGATAGCCTCACACTGTCGGCAAGAGCATCCCGCGATCGTCGATATACGGTTCCGCCGACGGGCCGGACCGGATCAGTACGCTTGCGCGCGCCCGCGATGCTGCAGGCATTGAGGCGGACGCCGTCGAAGAAGGCGGTTCGGAGCGGATCAGCCCTCCTTGGTGAGGGGGACGGCGACGAAGCGGATCTGGCCCCTGGCGCTCTTCACGCGCATCAGCACGGCCTTGCGGCCATTCGACTCCGCGGCGCGGATCTGGGCCTGAACGTCGGAGGGCTTCGAGACGCTGGTGCCGCCGACATCCAGGATCACGTCACCCTGGGAGATGCCCTTCGCGGCGGCCGGTCCGGTTGGATCGACATCCATCACCGCCACGCCCTCGTCGCCGAGGCCGGTCTCGCTGGCCGGCGCCAGGTCGAGTCCGAGCCTGACCCGACCGCTCGGCGTGTCGTCACCGCGACTCGCCATCTTGCTGTCGCCCGGCAGCGTGCCGAGTTGGACGGTGGCCGTCTCGCTTTTGCCGCCCCGCAGATAGGCGAGCTTCACCTCGGTGCCGGGCTTGAGGCCGGCGATCAGCCGCGACAGATCGCGCGCGTTGTTCACGGGCACGCCGTTGACCGACTCGATCACGTCGCCCGACTTCAGACCCGCCTTGGCCGCTGGCGTACCGCTCTCGGCGTCATTGACGAGCGCACCCTTGGCCTTGTCGAGGCCGAGCCCCTCGGCGATTTCCTTCGTCACCGGCTGGACCTGCACGCCGAGATAGCCGCGCACCACCTTGCCGTCGGCCCGGAGCTGATCGACCACCGTCTGCACCGTCTCGGCGGGGATCGCGAAGGCGAGACCGACGGAGCCGCCGGACGGCGAGGCGATCGCCGTGTTCACGCCCACGACCTCGCCGTTGACGTTGAAGGTGGGCCCACCGGAATTGCCCTTGTTGATCGGCGCGTCGATCTGCAGGAAGTCGTCGTAGGGGCCGGCGCCGATGTCGCGGCCGCGGGCCGAGACGATGCCCGCCGTCACCGTGCCGCCAAGGCCGAACGGATTGCCGATGGCCACGACCCAGTCGCCCACCCGCGGCGCCCCCTTGCCGAATTGGACATAGGGGTAGCTGCCGCTCTCGGTGATCTTCAGGAGGGCGATGTCGGTTTTCGGATCCTTGCCGATCACCTTGGCGTCGAGAGTGCGGCTGTCGTCGAGGGTGACCTGCACGGTCTTGGCCTTGTCGACGACGTGGTTGTTGGTGACCACGTAGCCGTCCGCAGAGATGATGAAGCCGGAGCCGACCCCGCCGCGCTGCGGCATGCCGCGCCCGCCCGGTCCACCTTGGCCGAAGCGCCTGAAGAACTCGCGCAATTGCGGCGGCACCTGCTGCAGGTTGGGGCCGCCGGGGCCATCGTCGTCATCGTCGAGGTTGTTGTCGAGCTTCACCTTTACGGCGACGACGCCGGGCTTCACCTTGTCGACGACGTTGGCGAAGGAGCCCGGCGGGTGCTCGGGGGCTTCGATCGGGGTCTTGGGCAGGGCCTGGGCATGGGCCGGCATGGCGGCTTCGGTCAGACCGAACCCGGCAGCGCCGCCCGCAACGAGGGCGGCCGCGGCGGCGGAGGCGATAACGCGGCGGCGAACAGTCAGGGTCATGGAAATCTCCAAGGATCGATCACTGGAGCCTGCCGCCCTACCGTGCTGGAACGCGGCCGGACGTCGGACCATGGGACAATGAGCGAAATTCTAAGTTGTGCCATCAGACCGCGGGGTGAAGGGAAGATTACAGCTTGACCGAATGCGGTCGCGGCTGCCGTCCGTCAGTATTCTTGAGGCCGATTGGGTCCGATTACGAACGGAGGATGGCTGGCTCATCGTCGCTCCCAGCCATATGGGATCGGTCTGGCGCGCCACTTTCATTGATCCGGCGGTGAACTCTCACCAGCCCGCACCGTGTCTCCCAGCCTCAACCATTCAGCCCCTGCCGCAGGATCGCCCCACTGAGCCCCTGACGGCGTTTTTTGTATTCGGGCTACGGGGCTCAAGGTAGCCCTCGGCTTCCTGCCAGTCTTGGCAAGTCTCTGTGTGAATCCGCGTGCCTTCCAGCCCCCGGTGATCCGGACGCGTCGAGGCTGTGGTGGAGTCTGCCGCGGCCTCGGTCATCTTCCCTTCGCCCATCGCTCCGATGGGACCGCGCTCAGTGTCTCTCACAAAACTCCCGCTGCGCGTTCCTCGCCAGAGCCAGAACGGTCGGTGACCGGGAGTTTTGTGAGGCGTTCCGTTCGGCCGAGCGCGCCAGCAGGCCCTGCGCGGCATGCGCTGCGTTCGCGGGAGGAGGGCAGCGCTGGGGCTCCTCGGCACTGGAAGGCCGGATGAACCGATGTTGCACGCCGAAACACAGTGGAAGACATGCCTTGCAAATCAGGCTGAAAGGCTTATCCCAAGCTTGGCCTTATCAGCGCCGATTCTCCGAGGAGTTTGGATGACCATAGACAAGCAGCCTGATCGCACGTCCGCGCCGCTCGCCTTTGTCTCTGACCAGAACTATCCAGAAAATCTCGACCACGCCCCCGATCAACCTGTTGCCGACGAACAAGATACGGCCGAACGTCATCAGAAAGCGACTGTGTCGCCGACCAACGCCTTCGAAGGGTTCGGTTCCTTTTCCGGCTGAGACACCGTCGGCAAGCCGTTCCGGCGAGGCTTCGCCCCTGGCATTCAGCGCGCCTCGCCGCAATCTGCGTATCCCGGCGGCAGGCTCAGGGATGCCGACCGAGGGTGACCGCTCAATGCCCCCGCTCCCCGGCCGCGTCCTCTCGGACCGCGGCGAGAGCATCGTGAGAGACACGGGCGGCACGGTCTCGACCAAGGTGGTGCGGACCCGTTCTGTCCTCGATCGATCACGTCAACCGCACCGTCCGGTTGATGCCCGTTCCGAATTCCGGGTTTCCGAAGGGCCGTGAGGCCCTTCGGCGGGTGTTCAGGGCGGCGCCCTGAGACCGGCGAAGCCGGCTCTACTCCGCCGCGTGCGGAAGGCCCGTTCCCCCGATCCAGGCGGCAAGGTCGTCTCGCGCTCGATCGGTCAGCGCCCGCTTCTTGAGCGCCGCCTTCTCGGGGCCGCGCAGGCGCTTGCCGGTCTCGTTGCGCGGCATCCGCTCCAGCGGCGGGAACAGCCCGAAATTCACGTTCATCGGCTGGAACGAGCGCGGCGCGTTGGCCCCCGCATCCTCGCTCGCCTCGACATGGCCGCCGGTGATGTGGCCGATGAGCGCCCCGAGCGCCGTCGTCGGCGGCAGGGGGGCGAGCGTGGTCCCCTCGGCTTCCGCCAGCGCGTAGCGGCCGGCCATCAGCCCGACCGCGGCGCTCTCGACATAGCCCTCGCAGCCGGTGATCTGGCCGGCAAAGCGCAGTTGCGGCCTTGCCTTCAGCCGCAGGGTCGCGTCGAGCAAGCGCGGGCTGTCGAGATAGGTGTTGCGATGCAGACCGCCGAGGCGCGCGAACTCGGCGTTCTCAAGGCCCGGAATCGTGCGGAAGATCCGGACCTGCTCGGCGTGGCGCAGCTTGGTCTGGAAGCCCACCATGTTGAACAGGGTGCCGAGCGCATTGTCCTGCCGGAGCTGGACGATGGCGTAGGCTTTCACCGTCGGGTTGTGCGGGTTGGTGAGGCCGACCGGCTTCATCGGGCCGTGGCGCAGGGTCTCGGGTCCGCGCTCGGCCATCACCTCGATCGGCAGGCAGCCGTCGAAATAGGGGGTGGTGGCCTCCCATTCCTTGAACGCCGTCTTCTCGCCGGCGATGAGGGCGGCGACGAAGGCCTCGTACTGCTCCCGATCCATCGGGCAGTTGAGGTAATCCGCCCCCGTGCCGCCGGGACCGGCCTTGTCGTAGCGGGACTGGAACCACGCACGCCCCATGTCGATCGAGTCGCGATGGACGATCGGGGCGATGGCGTCGAAGAAGGCGAGCGATTCCCGGCCCGTCAGCGTGCCGACGGCCTCGGCCAGCGCCGGGGAGGTGAGGGGGCCGGTGGCGAGGATGGTCGAGCCCCACTCTTCCGGCGGCAGGTCCGCGACCTCCTCGCGGATGATCGTGATGTTCGGGTGCGCTTCGAGCGCCGCGGTGACGGCCCCCGAAAACCCGTCACGATCGACGGCGAGCGCCCCACCCGCGGGGACTTGGTTCGCGTCCGCCGCGCGCATGATCAGCGAGTCGAGGCTGCGCATCTCCTGATGCAGCAGGCCGACGGCGTTGCCGTTGGCGTCGTCCGAGCGGAAGGAGTTGGAGCAGACGAGTTCCGCCAGCCCCTCGGTCTGATGGGCATCGGTGCCGCGATGGGGCCGCATCTCGTGCAGCACGACCGTGCGGCCGCCCTGGGCGATCTGCCACGCGGCCTCCGAACCGGCGAGGCCGCCGCCGACGATATGGATCGGGTTGCTCATCACGACGGGATAGAACCACGCCGGTCCGCGATCAATGCGGGCGAGCGCCTGACGTCCTGCCGGACAGCCCTTCGGTGCCCAGGCCGCCCAGACATTGGGGAGGAGCGGATGTCCTGATCGCGTGATCCCGCCCCGAGCGCCGCCGGTCAGTGCAGCTTCGGCCCCATCAGGAAGCGATCGCGGTCGACGGACGTGAGCGCGAGCCGCGTCAGGCGCCCGTCCCGGTTGACGGTGAGCGGCACCCGCACGCCCGCTTCGCCGAGCGCCCAGACCTGCCGAAAGAATCCGGCGAGATCGGCCACCGGCTCGCCCGCCACCTCCATCAGCACGTCGCCCGCACGCAGGTCCGCGGCTTCCGCCGGGCCCTTGTCGGCGGCGCCCATCACCACGACGCCGTCTTCGGTCTCCGTCGCGTAGAGGCCGAGCCAGGGGCGCGGCGGGCGGTCGGCGCGACCGCGGGTCTCAAGATCGGCGAGGATCGGCGGCAGGAGGTCGATCGGCACGACCATGTTGATCGCCCGGCCCGCGCCCGAGCCGCCCTGTTGCAGTTGCAGCGAGCCGATGCCGATCAGCGCCCCGTCGGGCCCGATCAGGGCGGTACCGCCCCAGTGCGGGTGGGCGGGGGCGGTGAACAGGGCCTCGTCGAGGACGTATTCCCAGTATCCGGCGAATTCCTGCCGGGCGACGAGTTCGACCGCGACACTGTGCGAGCGCCCGCCCGCCCCGGCGATCACCGCACGCTCGCCGACCTGCAGCGCGTCCGCGCTTCCGAGCCTGAGGGCAGGCAGGTCGAGGCGGCCCAGCGCCTGGACGAGACCGAAGCCGGTCTCCCCGTCATAGCCAACGACGTAGGCCGGCACGGAACGCCCATCATGGGTCGTCAACCAGACGCTCTCGGCCTCCAGCACGAGGTAGCCGATGGTGAGCACCAGCCCGTCCTCGCGGATCATCACGCCGTTGCCCGCCCGCTCGGTGCCGAGCGTCTCCGCCGTAAAGGCTTCCGCCGGCACCCGGCTGGAGAGGGAGACCACCGAGGTCAGCGCCCGCTCCAGATTGTAGGCGTAGTCGCCGGCCTTCGGCTGCTGGGCGGCCGGAATCCTGAATTCGCCGTGCGCGGACATGGTCTTCGATTTCCCTGTGCCTCGCCCTGCTGCCGTCCGTGGAAGGCCTTTCCGCGAGGCGGCTCCACGCTGACGGGCGGCGCTTCCGGCACAGATAGGCGGCGCACATCACTCCGACACCCGTCCGGCACCGCGTCGAATGGCGCCCGTGTCGGGGTCCGGTCGTCGCGCCACGATCCTTCGGAAACGGATGAAGCCGCCCGGCCTCACGGCCGGACGGCTTCCAACTCCGGAGATCGGGAACGCGGTGCGTTCCCGGTCCGAATGATTAGTACTTGCGAACCAGCGGAGCCGGAGCCGGGGCCGCCGCCGCCGGGGTGTAGAGCGGGGCGATGATACGGAACCAGCCGTCGGTCGAGTAAGCCTCCCGGTTCGACGCGACCGGCACGCCACCGATGATGTCCGTCTGCCGGTTCGTCGTCACGACGTCGCGGGCGACGTAAGCCTGAACCGAGAACGGTCCGAAGTCGTAACCGATGAGGCCGCCGAGGGCGAATCGGCCGCCGCGCCCGATGCGGCTGTTCGGGTTGTTCGGGAAGGCGAGCAGGTTCGGGTCGAGGTTGACCGTGCCGTAGCCGATGGCGCCGATCTCGAACTTGCCGAACTTCTTGGTCGCGGTCAGGTCGAGGTTGAACGCGTCCGAGATCTGCACCGGGCCGAAGAAGCCGGGGATGCCGTTGCGGCCGTCGAAGCGGCTGGGCGAGTCGTAGAAGTTGTAGGTCAGGTTGGCGGTCAAGTTCCAGCCGTCGCCGGTGTAGCTGATCGCGCCGCCGACGCGGTAGGTGTTGGAGGCCAGGATGTTCAGGCCGCCGCCACGACCGGCGTTGAGCTCGTTGAGGTAGGAACCGCCGAGCAAGCTGACGCCGATGTTGCCACCGAGGTCGAACGCCCAGATCGCGCCGACGAAGGTGCCGACGTTGATCGAGGTGTCACGGCTGCCAGCGGCGCGGCTGAAGGTGAACACGGTCGGGGGAGCCACGACGAACTCGAGGCGGCCGCCGAACGGCACGAAGGGGGTCGACCACACCAGGATCGGGATGTTGACGGCGGTGTCGACCGCGGTCGCATTCGGGCCGTCCGGGCTGCGGTAGGTGAAGGTGTTGATCGCGTAGATGCCCTCGGGGAGCGGCGCGCCGACGGCCAGACCGACCTGCTCACCGGGAACCGTGGTCGTCTGCGCCTGGGCGACGGTCGTCGTCATTCCGGCCGTTAGCGCGATCGCGCCTGCGGCGAGCCAGTTCTTCATCATTTTTCTCGTTCCTTCCCAAGGATTTCAGGCGTCCGCCCCGTAGCGCCCGCACACCTTTCGCCTCCCTCTCTCCCCAGAGCGGGACGGCTGGTGTGATGCCGGGGCCCCCTACGGCCGCACCTCAAGTCTCGACGTTGGGAACTATTCTACAGACCGGCCGCGAAAGACAGGGGATTGCCTTCAATCTCGGCAGTTCGGATCTCACCGTTGCGCAAAAGCCGCATTTTCGCTGCGGAGCAACCAAGCCCTTAACGAATCCTTACCGCTTCTACCTTCGGCCAATGCAGTGCGACAGGGTGGATGCAGGTGAAATAGTACATTTTCATCAAGCAATTGGCTGTCACGTCCGGCCGGGAGGCTTCGGCAGGGCAGGGCGGGCGATTGCGCAAGTGCGAATGCCGGATTCCCGCCCGGCCGGGCCGTTGCATCCGCGCACGGCGCTCCGAATCATCGCTTCGGCCCCTCGCTGCAGCCGGTTCGGAGCCGGCCGTCGTCAGGTTGTGCCGGCCCTCGCGTGGAGGCGGAGCCCGCCCCCTACTCGGCGGCTTGCCGGCCTGCAGCCGCGCCGCGGCGGCGCGGGGCGGCGCCCGGCTTGGCCTTATCGGCCCCCTTGGTCTCCGGCTTCCCGGCGGGACGCCGCGCCAGCACCTCACGCAGGAAGCGCCCGGTATGGCTCGCCGTGCTCGCGGCGATCTCCTCCGGCGTGCCCTGGGCCACGACGCGGCCGCCGCCGTCGCCGCCCTCGGGGCCCATGTCGATCACCCAATCGGCGGTCTT